>Ga0075021_10000589_pt1 | contig 18945 bp, 20 predicted proteins | sample ColStrG_CSR_2012_FD_72749 | JGI IMG/M metagenome (GOLD analysis project Ga0075021, IMG submission 72749) | Freshwater sediment microbial communities in response to fracking from Pennsylvania, USA - Cold Stream Run_MetaG_CSR_2012 | ecosystem: Environmental > Aquatic > Freshwater > Creek >...
GCGTGTCGCCGGCCCCGACCGCGTCGACTGCATCGACATGCGGCGCGTGGATCGCGCGCGCGCGACGGCCGGCGACGAGCATCGCGCCCTGAGCGCTCAGCGTGACGAGGACCGCGCGACTGCCGGGCTCAGTCCCGAGCAGTCGCTTCGCACGCGCCGAGGGACTCCCCTCGGGGCCGGCCAGCGCCGCCAGCTCTCCGTCATTCGGCGTCAGGACGTCGGCGAGGTCCAGGGTATGCCGGGCCAGCCCGGTCGCCGGCGCCGGGTTGAGGACGGTCGTCGCACCGGCGATGCGTCCGAGTCGGAGCGCCTCGTGCGTGGCGCCCGTCCGGATCTCGTGACCGACGAGGACGACGTCCTCCCTTGTGAGTGACAGCCGCTTGAGCGCCGCCCGGACCTGCGGCGACCCGAGGGCCCCGTTCGCGCCGCCGGCCACCGAGATCGAGTTCTCGCCGGTCTCGTCGACGAGGATCAGCGCGACACCGGTCGCCTCGTCCGCGAGCGTCAGCAGACCGCCGACGTCGACCCCGGCCGCCTCGAGCGCTGCGCGGGCCTCCTGGCCGAAGGCATCGCCACCCACGGCGCCGACGAAGAAGGTCGGGGCCCCGAGTCTCGCCGCCGCGACCGCCTGGTTGCTGCCTTTCCCGCCGTGATGTCGGCCGAACCGACCGCCGATGACGGTCTCGCCGGGTCCGGGCAGCCGCTCGGTCGTGACGACCAGGTCGATGTTGACCGACCCGACGACGATGACCCGTCCGCTCATGTGGGCCTCAGGAACCCGTGACGAACTCGCCGCCGTCGACGCTGATGATGTCGCCGTTGATGAATTCGGTGCCCTCGCCCGACAGGGCGAGGATGGCGTTCGCGACATCCTGCGGCGTTGTCATGCGGCCGGTCGGATTCCGCTTCATGGTGATGTCGATCATCATCTGTGACTCGGGGATCTTAAGCAGCGCCGGGGTGATCGTGACGCCAGCCCGGATGCAGTTTGCCGTCGCCCCGATCCCCGTCCGCGCGAGCTCCATCGCCAACTGGCGGATGTGCGATTCGAGCGCCGCCTTGGCAGATGAGACGACGCCGTATGAGGGCACGACGCGCGTCGAACCCTCCGAGGTCATGGCGTAGATCTTGGAGCCGTGGCCGAGGAAGCCGCCACGCCACAGGTCCTGGACCCAGTAGACGAGGCTGTTGGCCATGACGTCCTGGGTCATCTCCATCTTCTTGCGGTCGACGCCGCCCTTCGGGTCCTCGGACAGGAATGGCACGAGCGAGCCGAACGCCAGCGAGTGCATGACGACCCGGACGTAGGGCGTCCGACCGGCAGCTTCCGAGGCATCGAATCGCTCGCGCAGGGCGGCGAGCGCGGCAGCGCGCTTCTCGTCGTCGGCGGCGTTCATGTTGATGTAGAGCGCCTGGACGCCCTCGGCCTCGATCGCGGCCTTGACCTCCTCGACGTGGGCCAGCGCGGCCCGGAAGTCGAGGTGGATCCCACAGATGTTGTATCCGGCCCTGGCGAGCGTCAGCGCGGTCGCCTCACCCATCCCGGACGATCCGCCGAGGATCAGCGCCCAGCGCTCGCGGTCGTCGGTCATTCGGGCCTCCAAGGGGTGTCGTGACGGGTCGGGACGGTCGCCCCGAGTCTAGCAGTGGGTCGCGCGCCATCACGGACGCAGCCCGTGCAGTCGTGCACCGGAGCCGCGGGCCGGTCGTCGCGGGCCGCTCCCGGCCTGTGAGTCCCCACCTGGGGCTGGAACGCCGGCCGACGGCCACTTCGACGCGATCCCGGGTCTCTGAACCACGGATTCGAGTCCGACGACCGCCCCGCGACAGCTTCCAGGTGCCTTCAGGCCGTGGACGGGGTCAGACAGGCCCCAACGCGTCGAGACCCGCGAGACAGGCGACATGGGAATGGGCCCCAAGGACGGGACGGGACATGACCGATGGCCGTTGACGAGGAGCCTCCCGGGCGGTACTTTGTCGTTTGCCTAACAAGGGAGTGACCGAAATCAATCGTGTCTACAGGGCCCTCGCCGATCCGACGCGGCGGCGCGTGCTCGCCCTCCTGCGCGAGCGCGACATGACCGCGGGTGAGCTTGCCGCCCAGTTCGACCTGTCGTGGCCCACGATGTCCGGCCATTTCACGGTGCTGCGCGAGGCGGACCTAATCTCGGCCGACAAGACCGGGACGTCGATCACGTACCACTTGAACGTCTCGGTGCTGGAGGAGGCGATGGCAGCACTCATGGATACATTCAGGATCGGCCCGAGGTCGGACGCATGAACCGCCGCGGCCCGGCCGTCTTCAGCGTGATCGTCGTCGGGATCCTGTTGATCGTCAGCGCCTGGGCGTGGATCCAGCTGCCGGCCGACGCCCAGGTCCCCATCCATTGGGGCGTCGATGGTCAGCCGAACGGCTACGCATCGAAGGCCGTCGGGCTACTGCTGCTGCCGCTGACGACAGCCGGGGTGGCGGCGTTGTTCTGGATCATCCCGACCATCGAACCGCGACGCGGGAACATCCTGAAGTCGGAGAAGGCGTACACCGTCATCTGGGTCGGCGTCGTCCTGCTACTCGCCGCCATGGACCTCGCCGCCGTCGCCGCGACGATGGGCAGCCAGCTGGACATCACGATGCTCGCCATCGTCGGGACCGGGGTGCTGTTCATCGTCATCGGGAACTACCTGCCCAAGGTCCGGCCGAATTACATGATCGGGATCCGGACGCCGTGGACCCTGACGAGCGACCTGTCGTGGGACCGGACCCACCGGATCGGTGGACGACTGATCGTGCTCGAAGGAATCGCCTTCATCCTTCTCGGGGTGCTCCGTCCGCCGCGGGAGGCCCTCGCCATCATGCTGATCGGAGGGATCGCCGTGTTCCTGGTGTTCGTGTTCGCGTATTCCTACCGGGTCTGGAAGACCGACCCGGCCAGGCGGACGGGCTGACCGATGTCGAACACGCAGCTCCTCCTGCTTCTGACGCCCGTCATCCTCATCGAGCTCGGGCTGATCATCTACGCGCTCCGCGACCTACTGCGGCCCGAGCGGACCGTTCGTGGCGACAGCAAGCTCATGTGGGGGATCCTCATCTGCTTCATCAGCCTGCTCGGGCCGATCCTGTACCTGACGGTCGGGCGACGCGAGGAATGACTGACGGAACGGCGGCGCCGTCGAGCGTCGTCTGCCGCGGGTTGACAAAGCGGTTCGCGGCCGGGCGCGGGGCGGGCGCGGATGGCGGCGTGCTCGCGGTCGACCGGCTCGACCTCGACGTGCCGGCCGGGTCGGTGTTCGGGCTGCTCGGACCGAACGGCGCCGGCAAGACGACGACGTTGCGGCTGGTGACGGGACTCGCGCGGCCCACGGCTGGTTCGGTGTCGATCGATGGGATGCCCGTCGTGCCTGAGGCCGTCGGGTCGCGTGACGGGATCGGCGTCCTCGACCAGGACCCACGCTACTACGGCTGGATGTCGGGCCGCGAACTGGTCGAATTCGCGGGGCGGCTGCAGGGGCTCGCGGCCGGGGCTGCCCGGGAGCGGGCGGGCGAGACGTTGGCGCTCGTTGGTCTCGCGGATGCGGCGCGGCGGCGCGTCAATGGCTATTCGGGTGGGATGCGCCAGCGCCTCGGAATCGCCCAGGCGCTCGTGTCGCGGCCCCGGCTGCTGATCCTGGACGAGCCGGTCAGCTCGTTGGACCCCGAGGGCCGGCGCGACCTCCTGGCACTGATCGCGGACCTGCGAGCCAGCACGACCGTCATCTTCTCGACCCACGTCCTCGCGGACGTCGAGCGGATCTGCGACCGGGTCGGGATCATGGCCGACGGACGGCTGGTCATCGAGGGGCCGCTCGACGAGTTGCTGGCGCGGTATGCACAGCCGCTCTATCGCGTCGAACCGGAGCCCGGGCAGGAGGCTGGACTGGTCCGGCTGGCTGCGACGCTCCGTGGAGTCGCGTGGGTGGATGGCGTCACCAAGGACGGCGAGCGTCTGATGGTCTCAGTCACGGACGAGGCGGCCGCATCGACCGGTTTGCTGCCGCTCGTCGTGGAGGCCGGGCTGCGGCTGACCGCCTTCGAGCGGGTCCGGCCGTCGCTCGAGGATGTGTTCCTGCGATTGGTCGGTCGCGAAGGGACGGCGGCATGAAAGGTTTGCCCGTGCTTCTGCGGAAGGAGCTGCTCGAATCGTGGCGGACCATGCGGCTGCCGATCGTCGGCGGGCTGTTCCTCCTGGTCGGGCTCACCTCGCCGTTGCTTGCCAGGTTCCTTCCCGAGATCATCAAGGCAGCGGCCGGCGATCAGCTCCCGACCATCCAAATCCCGACCCCCGTCGCGGCCGATGCGGTCGACCAGCTGTGGAAGAACCTGGCGCAGTTCGGGGCGTTCGCGGCGATCGTGCTGGCGATGGGGTCGGTGGCCGCGGAACGGGATCGAGGAACGGCCGCGTTCGTCCTGTCCAAGACGGTCACCCGCGGGACGTTCCTCGGCGCCAAGGTCGCCGGTCTCGGGGCGGTGCTGGCGGTGTGCGTGGCGATGGCCGTCGCGGTCGGCTGGACCTACACGGCCATCCTGTTCGAGCCGCTGCCGGTCGCCGGCTGGATCGCGTTCGCGGTGATGGCCTGGCTGGGTCTCGCGGCCTGGGCGGCCATCACGTTCCTCGCCTCGACCGTGACCGGCTCCACAGCTGCGGCGGCCGGGATCGGGTTCGGGGCGCTGCTCGTGCTGTCGATCGTGGCCGCGATCCCGAACGCGGGCCGATTCCTGCCGGGCGGGCTGGCTGGGCCGGCTGTCGCGCTGGCCGCCGGTGTGGCCGTGCCGGCCGGGGACGTCGTGGTCCCGGTGATGTCGACGGTCGTGTTGATCGCGTTCGCATTGGGCGCGGCGGGGTGGTCGTTCCGGCATCAGGAGTTCTAGCCGGTCGAAAGGTGCCGATCGCTCGTCACGCGAGCGCTCGTCACTACGGACTGAGGCCCACGAGCCCAAGCCAAGCGCGAGTCACTCGGCTTCAGCGGCGCGATCCTGTCATTCGCATGCCAGACGATGGTCTTGTCACTGACTCCGTGACGAACGCTCGAAGGACGGGCAATTGTCAGAAACCAGTCCTCAGACGACCCCACGAGCGCGGAACCCGGCGATCTCCTCCGCCCCGTACCCGAGTTCGCCCAGGATGGTGTCCGTGTCCTCGCCCAGCATCGGTGGCGGCGTCCGGATCGATGCCGGCGTCCCGGACAAGCGGAACGGGACGCCCACCTGCCTGATGACGCCCCAGGCCGGATGCTCCTGCTCGACGGTCATCCCGAGTGCGGCGGCCTCCGGCGACGCGAACGCGGCCCTGACGTCGTTGATCGGCCCGACGGGGATCTCACCTGCCTCAAGGACGGCCGTCCACTCCGCGGCCGTGCGCTCGAGGAACCGGGTGGCGAGGAGTGCCCGCAACTCCCGGCGCCGCTCGACCCTCCCGCCGTTCGTCGCGAAGCGCGGATCCTGGGCGAGCTCGGACAGCCCGAGCGTCGCACACAACCGCCGCCACTGGCGCTCCGAGCCGACCCCGATCGCGATCGCGCCATCGGACGTCTCGAACGTCTCGTACGGGACGATATTCGGATGCGCGTTGCCGAGCCGCCCGGGCGCGTCCCCACCGGCGAACGCGTTCTGGGCCTGGTTCACGAGGCTGGCCAACGTCGCCCCCAGGATCGACACGTCGACCCGCTGGCCGCGACCGGCCACCGGGCCCGTGTCGCGCTCTCGACCGACCAGCGCCGCGAGCAGCCCGACCGCCCCGAGCATCCCGGTCACGACGTCGCTGATGGCGACGCCGACCTTGGTCGGGCCGCCACCGTCCGCGTCCGCGGCCCCGGTGATGGACATCAGCCCGCTGGTCGCCTGGATGATGAAGTCGTAGCCGGGCCGGTCCGCTGCCGGGCCGCTCGTCCCGTAGCCCGTTATCGCGAGATGGACCAGAGACGGATTCAGTGCCGTGAGGGTCGCGTCGTCGAACCCGAGGCGCGCGAACGCTCCGACGCGCAGGTTCTCGACCAGGACGTCGGCGTCGATGAGCAGGCGACGAAGGACCGCGGCACCCTCGGGGGTCTTGAGATCGAGACGGAGTCCGCGCTTGTTGCGGTTGACCGCCAGGTAGTAGGCGGCGGTCTGCCGACCGTCGACGTCGGGCTCGCCCACCCATGGCGGCCCCCAGCCGCGCGTCGAATCGCCCTCCGGCGGTTCGATCTTGATGACCTCCGCCCCAAGGTCGCCGAGAAGCATCGTGCAATACGGACCAGCCAGGACCGTCGAGGCGTCGATGACGCGGAGGCCCGCGAGCGGTCCGGTCGGAGGAGTGGCGGCCATCGCCACCGATGGTAGCGGCGTGGCGCTACGGTCGGTCGGTTGTGGGCTCGGGCTGCGGGTCAGCTGTGGGCTCGGGCTGTGCGTCGGCTGTGGGCTCTGCGGTGGCACCGGGCGGTCGTTGCATCGGCTGATACGTCGGCTTCGGCGGGAAATCGGCACGATCGGGTTCGATCGCATCGAGCCACTCGACCTGGTCGCGATTGACGATCGCGACGTCGACCCGCGTCTCGCGCACCTCGCCGTGGACCGTGAACTCGATGCGGACGTTGGTGAGCGGGACCATCGACTTGCGGCGCCCGATGCTCGTCACCGGGTTCGTTCCGGGCAGGCCGTGGAAGAAGCCCCGGACCCGATACGGGCTCATCTTGATGGCGACGTACTGCTGCGAAGTGCGGTGTCGCCGCGCCTCGACCCCTCGGGGCTCGCCGGTGTGAACGACCCAGATCTCGTCGCGTGAGACGACGACCTCGTCGACGACCATCGGCGGCCCGCCGTCGAAGCGTTCGACGGTCACCCCGAGCAACACGTATTCGTCGTGGTCGTTGAGCATGTCGCTCAAGCGGTCGCCGTCGAGGACGGTCCGTCCGGACAGGATGCAGTCGACGCTGTAGGCCACGAAATCGACGACCCGGACTGACTCCGGGGCGGCAAGATCGTCCGATCCGGACGGCGCCTCGGGCGCGCCGAAAGCAAGGCGCAGGCGACGCGGGAGCCGATCGATCATGACCGGAATGGTCGGCGCCATTCGGCGTCTTCGAAACCGTCTGAAAGTCCGGGGTGCGCTAGCATCCAGACCATGACAGACGACACCGCTCCCCACCGCCCGACGTTGATGACCGTCCACGCCCATCCCGATGACGAGACGATCGGGACCGGCGGGGCGATGGCCAAGGCCGTGGCGGCGGGCCACCGGGTCATCCTCGTGACGGGCACGCGCGGGGAGCTGGGCGAGATCGTCGTCCCCGAGATGGACACACCGGACAACCACCGTCGCCTCGGCGAGATCCGGGCCGGCGAGCTGGAACGGGCCATGGGGCGCCTTGGCATCACGGAATGGGAGAACCTCGGCTACCGCGACTCCGGGATGGTGGGGACCGACGGGAACCACGACCCGCGCTCGTACTGGAAGGCCGACCTGGACGAGGCGGCCGGGCGGCTCACCTGGATCGTGCGGATGTACCAGCCGGACGTCATGACCACCTACAACGAGTTCGGTGGCTACGGGCACCCCGACCACATCCGGACACATGACGTCGCGATCCGGGCCTTCGAGCGCGCCGGCGACCCAGCCTGGTACCCGGACCAGCTCGAGACCGGGCTGACCGTGTGGGCCCCGTCGAAGCTGTACATCCAGGCCATCCCGCGGTCCGTGCGCGAGAAGATGAACGCCATGATGCTCGAGAAGGGCCAGAAGCCGTGGTGGGCGGCGCCCGACGATGCGACCCCCGAGCAGATCGCCGAGATGGAGGAGTTCGCGGCCAGGATGCTCGTCCCGGACGAGTCCATCACGACCTGGGTGGATGTGTCAGGCGCGCCGCTCGAGGCGAAGTGGGCGGCCATCCACGAGCACGTGACCCAGATCAGCGACGAGAGCCCGTTCATGCTGATGGGCTTCGACGGGTGGCGCGACAGCTGGGCGAACGAGGCCTACATCCTGCGCGAATCCCGGGTGGAGTCGGTGCTGCCGGAGACGGACCTCTTCGCGGGGATCGTCTAGAGGCGGTCAGCCGCGCAGGGTCGCTCAGCTGCGCACCACGAGTGGCCAGATGCACGCCCGTGAGCGTTCGGCTCGTTCAGGCGGCGGCGCAGCCGCTCGGACGCTCACCTCACGCTCAGTTCGGCCCGGACGGTCGCCGTTTTGGCTCATTCCCGGCCGTCGAGTGGTCCTGACGCTCCCCGGATGTCCATATGGCCAGCCGGCCTGGGCGCTGACCTCGCCGGCTTGACAGGTACCCGTGGTGCGGGTGCTCGACAGGCCATCGACCCGGAAACCCGGCGCGGCCGCCCCGCCAGGCTGTTTCGCGGCACTCCCCGCCAAGCTGTTTCGCGGCACTCGGGGACTCTCAAGCCCCACCGATGGTCCGAACCCGACCGACGGGAGTCACAGGCCTCGCCGAGGCGGTTCGGTGTGCCCCCGAGACAGAGGAACGCCCCGTCCGGGCGGGCGGACGGGGCGTAGGGAAATGCGGAGGATGGCGGACCCGACCGGATTCGAACCGGCGATCTCCAGCGTGACAGGCTGGCATGTTGGGCCGCTACACCACGGGTCCAGTTGCGGCGAGGGCGGAGCATAGCAGAGGCGGTCGGGGTTGTCGCCGTTGCGTGGTGACGCCGATGCGTGTCCACTATTTCTTGACGCGCCGGTCGACGTGTCCCGGGATGACGTGTCCCGGGATGCGGCGAGAAGCGGGAGCGAACAGCGGCGGGTCTCGGCGAACGCGACCGGGGACCCCCATCCGACCTAGACCTATACTCGCCCCATGCCCCCGATCGACCTCCGCAGCGACACGGTGACACACCCCACCCCCGCCATGCGGCGGGCCATGGCCGATGCCGAAGTCGGTGATGACGTCTTCGGTGACGACCCGACGGTCATCGCCCTCGAGGAACGCGCGGCCGAGCTGCTCGGCAAGGAAGCCGGCCTGTTCGTGGCCAGCGGCACGATGGGCAACCTGGTCGCCCAGATGGCCCACCTCGCGCGCGGCCAGGAGACGATCGCCGGCCGGGAGCATCACCTCGTCATCGATGAGGCGGCTGGCCATGCCGTCATCGTCGGCACGAGCATCCGCGCCCTCGAGGACCGGCCCGACGGCACGATGGATCCGGCCGACATCGACGCCGCCTTCCGCGACCCGAGCGACGTCCACGAACCGATGAGCGGCCTCGTCACCATCGAGAACACGCACGCCCATTCGATGGGCCAACCGCTGACGCCCGAGTACACCCGCCAGGTCGCCGACATCGCCCACGCTCACGGTGTCCCACTCCACATCGACGGCGCCAGGTTCTGGAACGCCGTCGTCGCCCAGGGCCTCACCGCGCAGGACCTAGCCGGCCCGGCCGACACCGTCACGTTCTGTCTATCCAAGGCACTTGCCTGCCCCGTCGGCTCGCTGGTCGTCGGTCCGCGCGACGTGATCTGGCGCGCCCGCCGCGCCCGCAAGATGGTCGGTGGCGGGATGCGCCAGGCGGGGATCCTCGCGGCGGCTGGTCTGGTCGCCCTGAGCGACGGACCGGACGGGATGATCGATCGGATCGCGGAGGATCACGCCAACGCTCGCCGGCTCGCCGAGGCCTTCTCGGAGATGGACGGCATCGTCTCGGCAGGTGGCACGGCCCAACCGGCGCCCGGCCCGCTCGACCCCGGCCGCGTGCGCACGAACTTCGTCCTGTTCAAGGTCGAGCGCGACCGGTCGGCCCTCCTCGCGGCCCTGCGAGCGCGAGGCGTCATGATGGTGGAGTATCCGCACGGACAGGTCCGCGCCGCGACCCACTACGGCGTGACCGCCGCCGACATCGAGACGACCATCCGGGCGACGCGAGACGCGCTCGCCGAAACCCGATCAGCGGTCGCCGCGACGGCCTGACCGGCGCCCGCGGACCGACCCGACCATCAGGAGATCCGACCTCGTGACCGACGCGCCCAACGTTGCCACGCCGCTCCCCAGACCCGAGGCCGCCACCCCCGGTCCGCTCGACGCGGCGCTTTACGACCTCGTCGAGGCCCGGTTTGTCCGTCTGATCCGGGACAACCCGGTCCTCGGCACCTCGGTCGGTCTGCACCAGGACGACGACCTCCTCGGCGACGGCAGTCGCGAATCGGTCCTCGGCGAACTCAAGAACGAACGCGAGCACCTGGCCGCGATCGAAGCCATCGACCCCGCGGCGCTCTCCGCTCACGCCCGTTTCGAACGCGACCTTGAGATCCACAATGTCCGCCGCGCCATCTTCGACATCGACGAGCTCCGACTGTGGGAGAAGCGATCGCTCGCGTTCGATCACGTCGGCGATAGCCTCTTCCTGTTGTTCGCGCGCGATCACGCGCCGCTCGCAGAGCGCCTCGACGCCATCGCGGGTCGGCTCGAGGCTGTCGCCACCTACCTCGAGGAATCCAAGACCCGGGCGACCGTCCCGCAGGTCCGACGCTGGCAGCAGATCGAGATCGAGGCTGCCGCGGAGCTGCCGGCCTTCTTCGAAGAGATCGTCGCCGCCGCGACGGACGGCGTCCTGCCGCCGCCCGAGCAGCGCCGGCTCGAGCGCGCCAGCGAATCGGCCAAGATCGCGGTCGAGCTGTACGCGACGTGGCTGGAGGGCACGCTCCCGGGCGGGACGGACGACTGGGCCATCGGGCGCGAGCGGCACGAGGCGCTGGTCGGCCTGCGCGCGTTCGACGGGCTCGATGGCGACGCGATCCTCGCGCTCGGCTGGGAGCGCCTGCATGAGGAACGCGCCGCGCGCGCCGCGGTCGCGCGCGAGATCGACCTCGACGCGGACGAAGCGACCGTCATCGACCGTGTCAAGCGGGACCAGCCGACCGACTTCGACTCGGCGCTTGACGCCTACCGCGACGCCATGCTCCGTGCGCGCAGCCACCTCATCGAGAACGACCTCGTGACGGTCCCCGACGACGAGCGTATCGACGTCATCCCGACGCCCGAGTACCTGCGCAACGTCATACCCTTCGCGGCCTACTTCGAGCCCGCCGCGTTCGATGCGCACCCGAAGGGCATCTATGTCGTCACGCCGTCGGTCGGGCACGACCCCGACGCCATGCGCGAGCACAACGTGAGCTCGATCAGCAACACCAGCATCCACGAGGCGTACCCCGGCCACCACCTCCAGCTCGACACCGCGCGACGGATCCCGTCGCTCACGCGCCTGCTGACCGATGCGCCCGAGTTCGTCGAGGGCTGGGGCATGTACTCGGAACTGATGATGCGCGAGCAGGGGTTCGATGCCGGTCCTGCCTTCCGGCTGGCGATGCACACCGACGCGATCTGGCGGGCATGCCGGATGATCCTCGACGTCCGGCTCCACCGTCGCGAACTCACGGTCGACGAAGCCATCGCCTTCATGGTCGAGCAGACGAGTTTCCAGCGATCGAATGCCGCCGCCGAGATCAGCTGGTATACCTATCGGCCGACCTACCCGTTGTCGTACCTGCTCGGCCGGACGCTCCTCCTCGGCCTCCGGTCGGACGAGCAGCGACGCCTCGGCGACCGGTTCAGCCTGAAGGGGTTCCACGACACGCTGCTCCAGAACGGCTCGATCCCGATCTCGTTCCATCGTCGCCAGATGGCCGGCGAGGGCTGACCCGCCCGTGCTGGTCATCCCGGCCATCGACCTCGATGGAGGCCGATCGCGGATCGTCTACTGGCCCGGCGCCGGGGCGGGCATCGGCGCGCCGACCGACCGACCCGACCGCATCGCCGAACGGTTCGTGGCCATGGGGGCGCGGCTCGTCCATCTCGTGGACTTCGATGGCGCGCGTGCCGGCAGCCCGGGCAACCTCGACGCCGTCGGCGCGATCGCGGCTCGCGTGGCGGTCCCGCTCCAGCTCGCCGGAGGAGTGGACTCGGCCGAGGCGATCAGCCTGGCCTTCGCGGCCGGCGCGACCCGCGTCGTCCTGTCCACGGTCATCGCCGACCGCCCGGACGACCTGCGCGCCTGCGTCGCGGTGGCCGGCGCCTGGCTCGCGGTCGGGCTCGACCCGCGTCCGGAGCGGTTGGCCGCATTCCCGTGGCGACGAGCCACGCCGCCCACGGTCGAGGTGCTCATCGGCGAGCTCATCGGGGCCGGCGTGGCCCGGTTCGTGCTGACCCACGGCGGCGCAGAGACGGACGACTCGAACCTCGTCCGCACCCGCGAACTGGTTCGGTCGTACGATGCGGAGATCCTGGTGGCCGGAGGGGTTCGCGACATCGACGGCCTCCGCCGCCTGCGTGACACCGGCGTCGCCGGCGTCATCCTCGGGGAGATCCTTCTCTCCGGGGCCATCGATTACCCAGCTGCCATGGAGGCCGCCGCATGACCCGCGCCCGCAATCCGAGGACCGACCGTGCCTGAATCGAAGCGGGGCAAGCGTCGTCGCGGCTCGCACCGCCAGCAGTCCAGCCAGACCCCCACCGCCAAGACGAAGCCGGTGAGCGCCAGCAACGTCAACAGCAGCATCCCAGGCCTGCCGTGGCTGGTCGGTGGCGCGATCGTGCTGATCGTCCTCGTCGCGGGCCTGCTCCTGCTCCAGCCGTTCAAGGGCGGCGGGACCGGCGCAAACGCGTCGGCGAGTCCGGGCGGGTCGGGCAATCCGGGCGCCTCGGCGAGTCCGGGCGCCTCGATCGCGGCCGGGTCGTGCCCGACCAGCCAGCCGCCGCCGCTTCCGGCGGGCCAGACGCGCACCGTGACGATCCAGACTGACAAGGGCGCGATGGTGCTCACGATCAAAGCCGACCTGTCGCCCATCGCGGCGGGCCAGTTCGTCGCCCTCGCCTCATGCGGGTTCTACAACGGCAGCCCGTTCCATCGGGTCGTCCCGAACTTCGTGATCCAGGGCGGAGGTTCAGCGACGGGCGCCGCCCTCGGCTACACGATCCAGGACGAGCCCGTGACCGCCGCCTACGGGCGAGGCGTGGTCGCGATGGCCCGCACGTCCCAACCGAACTCGGTCGACTCGCAGTTCTTCATCGTGCTGTCCGATCAGGCTATCGACGCGCTGAAGGCCTACAACACCTACCAGATCATCGGAAACGTCACGTCCGGGATGGAAACGGCCGACGCGATCGCCTCGGCTGCGGGCGGCGTCGAACTGCCTACCAAGCCGGTCATCATGACCAGCGTGACCGTCGCCAACCCGTGACACCGGAGAGGAGCCCAGGCCCATGACCAGCGCCACCATCTCGACCGATATCGGCGACATCGAGGTCGACCTGTACGACGAGAGCGCCCCGAAGGCGACCGCCAACTTCATCAAGCTCGCCGAACAGGGCTTCTACGACGACGTGATCTTCCACCGGGTCATCCCGGGCTTCGTCGCCCAGGGCGGCGACGGCGCGTACGGCAAGAAGTCGTCACTCCAGCGCAGCCGGGTCGGGACCGGCGGCCCCGGCTACAAGTTCGACGACGAGAAGGTCCAGGGTGACTATGTTCGCGGCTCGCTGGCGATGGCCAATGCCGGCCCGAACACGAACGGCAGCCAGTTCTTCATCTGCCACCAGGACCTGACCGGCAAGCTGCCGAAGAACTACACGCTGTTCGGCCAGGTCACCAAGGGGATGGACGTCGTCGACAAGATCGTCGGGGCCCCCAGGGATGGAAAGGACCTCCCGAACGACCCGGTCGCTATGTCCTCGGTGACGATCCATCACGCCGAAGGTTAAGGAATTTACACCCGGGGTCGTGTCAAAACCCTTGGAAAACGGCCCCTGACGGGGTAGGATATGGGTGCTGCTCAGTCAGCGCTGCCCCAGCGGCAAGGTCATGGGTAGGTAGGGTCAGGGTAGTCGGTGCAGCCGACGTGATAGATGCCCTTGACGCGCGGCAGAAGCGTTCGTTTCGGCGGACTCTTTCACCGGGACAGCATCGAGGCCGGTTCCTTCGGGAGCCGGCCTCGGCTTATATCGGGCCCGATTCCGTCCGGTCACCGAACATCTGTGCTACGGTGGAGCCTCGCCGCACCTCGCGACGATGCTCCGCGTGGTCACCCCTTTTCGAACGGGCCGTGCGTCTGCCAACCGTGTTCGGGAAGTGTTGGAGGTCATCATGGCCACCGGTACCATCAAGAAGGTCGTTGCCGATCGCGGCTTCGGCTTCATCGCCGCCGAGGATGCGAAGGAATACTTCTTCCACCGCGACGGCCTCGATTCGTCCCTCGACTTCGACCGCCTCATGGGCGGCGAGCGCGTCGAGTTCGACGTCGAGCAGAGCCCCAAGGGCCCGCGCGCGACCAAGGTCCGCGCAGCCTGAGCCCGTGGGCGGTCCGTCCGCGAGGGCGGACCGCTCCGATCGACTCTGAGAGGAGTCAACGCGATCATCCGCACGGCCTTCGTGTCGAGCTACCCGCCCCGCCGCTGCGGGGTCGCCTCGTTCACCCACGATCTGGCCGCCGCGACCGGCGATCGTGAGATCGTCGCCCTGCATCCGCCCGGTTCGGCGGCGCCGTACCCCCTCGAGGTCCACCACCGGATCCGCCGGGACGAGCCGGCCGACTACATCCAGACCGCGCAGGCTCTCGACCGCTGTGTCGATGTCGTGTCCATCCAATTCTCGTCGGGGATCTGGGGCGGCGACGACGGTGCCTTCGTGACCGAATTCACGCGCGGCCTCCGGCTTCCCGCGGTCGCGACGCTCCACACGGTCCCCGAGCACCCGACGATGGGTCAACGACAGACCATCGGCCTGCTGATCGACAGCGTCGCGGCGACCATCGTCATGTCGCCCGCTGCCGCCAGGCTGCTCACGAGCGTCTACGGTGCGGACCGGAAGCTGCTCGAAGTCGTCGCGCACGGCGTGCCGGATCTGCCGCTGGTCGATCCCGAGAAGATGAAGCCGGGGCTAGGCGTCGAGGGCCGCGATGTGCTCGTGAGCTTCGGCCTGCTTGGTCCTGGCAAGGGCTACGAGCTCGCGATCGACGCGCTGCCACAGGTCGTCGCGGCTCATCCGACCGCGCTCTACGCCATCGTCGGGTCGACGCACCCCGACCTGGTCCGCGACGATGGCGAGACCTACCGCGACGGCCTCGTTGCCCGCGTCCGGCGACTCGGGATGCAGGATCACGTCCAGTTCGAGGATCGATTCGTCGGTCGCGTCGAACGAACCCGCTGGCTCCAGGCGGCCGACATCGTCCTCACGCCATATATGAACCTCGACCAGACGATCTCGAGCACGCTGGCGTGCGCCATGGGAGCGGGTCGGATGGTCGTCTCGACGCCGTTCGCCTACGCCCGGGATCTGCTCGCGGACGGTCGCGGCATCCTGATCGAACCGGACTCGCCGGGCGCGCTCGGCGCCGCGGTCATCGAGGCCCTCGACGACCCGGCCCACCGAGCCGCCGTCGGCCGGCGGGCCCACGAATACTCTCGGGACATGGTCTGGTCCGCGGTCGGCGCCGAATACCTGCGGGTGCTCCGGGCCGCGGCGGGCGGCGGCGCGACCCAGGTCACCCGGGTGACTCCGGCGCGCGGCGGACGTCAGGCGGCGTTCGGGGCCTGAGGCGCGGGTACCGCCCGCCGGGGCGGCCTACTATCATGGGAGCTCGCGCGCCTGTAGCTCAGTGGATAGAGCGTTGGGTTCCGGACCCAAAGGTCGCAGGTTCGAGTCCTGTCGGGCGCGCTCTAACCACTTCTGGCAAGGCTAGTGCTAGACCGTGCTGGTAGGCGGCGGGTGTGAGGCGGGCACTCACGAACTCGGGACCCGCTACGACAATCCGCTCGTAGACTGCATCGACGAGATCCGAGCGCTCGGCGGGCAGATCGGCTCACGCGATCGCCTCCCCGATGGCCTGGAGCCAGGCGATCGCCCGATCGGCTGCGACGCGCGGCTGCTCCCCTTGGATAAAGGCATCGCGTTGCGCTCGCAGTTGCGTAGCGCGCGACAGGTACGTCGCGTCGTCGATCGCCTCGGCCGCGTGCTCGAGGGCGAGGTCAGGCAACTGTCGCTCGATCCGACCGCGCTCGATGGCGACCGGGCGCTGGCCAGACCCGAGCGACCCGACCACGGCGGCGATGGTCGCATCGTCGAGCCGGATCTGGGACAGCTGGGGAAGGATGCTGGCTCCCACAACGCATCGCCACGTCGGGCGAACCGGCCCCACGCCTCACAGGGGTCGACATCCAGTTTGCGATAGCGGCCGTCGGCGGCACCGTCGCTGCGGATGCGTCTGCCACAGACACACTCGAGCAGGCCGCCCAGTAGATCGACACGACCTCGGTTGCGCGCCCCGCCTCCACTGGTCTTGTCGCGTCGAACGGCTTCAACGGTGGCCCAGAGCTGGTCGCTGACCGGCGGATCCGTCCTCCACGCGGCCGGACGTCGGACCGCCGACCGCCGCGGTCCCCGCGTGACCCAGCCGTTGTAGAGCGGGTTCATCAGGATGCAGCGGATGGCCGACGCCGCGAACCCGGTCTCCCGGGCCAGCTGACGGGCACTGATCGAACCCAGGGCGTAGCGCTCGAAGAGCCCGACCGCGACGCCGATGGTGTCGGGGTCGATCTCGAGCGTGTGGGGCGGCTCGATTGAGCGGCGGAAACCCAGCGCGGGCTGGCCGGCCGGATCGCTGTGGTGCTCGAACTTGGCCGCGAGTCCATCGCTGATCCGTTCAGCCAGCCGGCGGCTGTAGCGCTCGGCACCCATCGCCTCGGTGACCAACTCCTCCCAGTCCTCAGAGCGGTCGTTACCTGTGTGAACGTACCCGCACAAGAGGTAGCTCCATCGTGTCTCGTCTGACTCGCTATGCCCGAGGATCACTGGTCGCCGTGGCTGGGCTCGCCTTGACCGCCGGCGCCGCCTTCGCGGCGCGCGAGCTGACGCCGACGTCCGATCATTCCACGCGCATCGTCGCCGCCGAGCCGACCGAAACTCTTCAGGCGACCGATATGCCCGAGGCCAGCGATGCACCCGAGGCCAGCGACACGCCCGAGGCCACGGACGCCGTGGACGCGAGCCGACCGCAGAACCACGGATTCTTCGTGTCGCAGGCGGCCCAGGCGTCGACACCGCCCGGTTTCGCGAACCACGGGGCATACGTCAGCTCGATCGCCCACGGTAGCGACGGCAAGTCGGCAAAGACCCACCGCCACTAGAACTTAGGGCGAGCACCCGGCGATTGCCTACACCACCGCGACCCGGATCTGATGATCAAGGCGACCAAGCAGCATCGGACGCACGACCCCCGTCCGAACTGGACCTCGACGTCCTCCGCGCTTCGCTCGAGCGGCCCGAGCGAATCGAGCGAGTCGCGGCCGCCGTCGGGTGTGTCCTCGTCCTGACCGACCGTCGCTTCGTCATCGTCCGTGATGGCGCGCACATCCGCCCGGCGACCGGCCTTCGCTCCTGGCCGCGCGACCATCGCCTCGACGTCAAGGTGGTGGGGACCGGGGAGGGCGCGAGCCGCGTCGAGATCTCCGGCACGGGCGCGGACATGCGCAGCGTGTTCGTCCGGAAGGCCCAGGTGAACGCCGTCGCGGCCCTGATCCGCGACCTCCGAGCGCGGTCCTAGGAGCGAGATCCGCCGTTTCGATTTCGTCGCACGTCACGCAGGTGACACGCCGCGCCATACCATCGGCCCATGCCCGCCAGTCCCGACGTCGCGATGTTCCGCCCGCGGCCGGACGTCGGTCTCGGGCGCCGTTGGCATGTCCTCGCCCAGCGGCTCCACGGCTTCGCGCTGGTGGCCCCGTTCCCATGCGGTTTCCTCCAGGCGGGCATCCTGTCCGAGACGGTCAGCGCGAGCCGTGAGCGGCTCCTGACGGGCGACAGGGCGGTCCTTGAGCTGCGGTGCTGCCGGCACTGCCTGACAGCGCTACGGGCGAGCGAGCCGAAACATCTGGGTGATTTGTCGGCACATCCGGGCGCGAGTAGGCTGGGAGTATGACGACTCCCCCCCTTTTCAAGCGAGGGGATCCGCAAGGTCTTGGGTCCCCATGAGGCCCCAGCCGCGAACACGTTGAGCAAGCAGAAACGGATGGCCGCCCTCGATCAGGCCGAACTGCGTGACTTCGAGAGAGCCGAATACTACGGCGAGAAGCCAGCTGTCATCGAGAACGCCACGCCCGGGACAAGACCCCGCAAGAGCTTCCTCAACCGACTGCTCCGCCGCTAGGATCCGCGCGACGGGCACGGCCAGCCTGTCCGGGCCGACCCTCGCACCGCGGCGACCGTGCGAGGGCGTGGCACCGTCCTGGGTCGGCGATCCCGCCCTCGCTCGTGCTGGCGCGACGGCTGGTGGGGGGTCAACACGACGAGCCCGGGATCGAGCCTCGGACGCGTTCGGGACGGCGCCAGCGCCAGGCACCCACCAGGGCCACTGCGGACCCCACGACGACCAGGTAGATCCCGATGCCGATGTGGATCGAGGGCTCGGCCGGGGCGATGGCGGCGCTCACCTTGACGTTCTCAGCGATGCCGACCACCAGGCCGACGATCGCCAGCACGAACAAGGCCGCCCGGACCGGCGGACCAGCCTTCGCGCTAAGCATCAGCAAGCCGAGAATCACAAGGCCGACGCCGACCAGGCCGGTGACGACACCGTCCCCCCGGGCGAGACCGCTTTGGCTGAACGGACCTTCGCTCGTGGCCCACGGCGCGATCGTGCCGAGCGCCACTAGGCCACCCCCGACGATGACGGTGAGTCCAGCGGGTCGGCTCATGGTCACGGGACGCACCCCCGAGGCTCGATGTAACGCGCGTGCGTCCGGTGGGCTGAACACCACAGCCGGCATCTGAAGCCCGGGTCGACGATCCCGCCCTCGCTCTCGCTGGTACGACGTCGAGCGGGGGAGTAGGCTGCCACCGACCACGCTGGAGCGCGCTCACAGACACCGCCCCGGCGTGGCCGAGCCCCATCGTCGTGGGAGATCGTGGCCGTCGCTCCGACCGGACGTCTGTCAGCCCTC
>Ga0075021_10000590_pt1 | contig 18943 bp, 17 predicted proteins | sample ColStrG_CSR_2012_FD_72749 | JGI IMG/M metagenome (GOLD analysis project Ga0075021, IMG submission 72749) | Freshwater sediment microbial communities in response to fracking from Pennsylvania, USA - Cold Stream Run_MetaG_CSR_2012 | ecosystem: Environmental > Aquatic > Freshwater > Creek >...
CGCCCGTGATCAGGCTTTCTTCTATAGTGCACTGGTGGTGGAGGAAGTCGTATGACCCTGCACGACACAGTGGCCATGGCAGCCGTGCTGGCTTGCGCCCTGGCAATGCTGTTTCTGCTGCGTCTCTATCGCAAGCGGACGGGTGCTGATGGGGAGTGGGTCCGCAAGATGGCGCACATCGGGACAGGTGCGCTTTCGATCAGCTTTCCGTGGATTTTCTCGGGCCGCTTACCGGTTTTTCTTATCTGTTCAGCATCTATCGCATTGCTGCTTGCGATCCGTTATCTCCCGTTCATCCATAATCGCCTTTCAGGTGCGCTGGATGGCGTAGCGCGAAAGTCCTGGGGCGAGATTTACTTCCCCTTGTCGGTCGGGTTGCTCTACCAGTTCGCCGGCGACAATAAACTGCTGTATGCGGTTCCTCTCGTTGTCCTCACACTGGCGGACACCGTCGCAGCGCTGGTCGGGGTCGAGTACGGAAAGCACGGATACACAACAACTGGCGACACGAAGAGCATGGAGGGCTCTATCGCATTTTTCTGCGCCGCCTTCTTTAGTGTGAATGTCGCGCTGGTTGTCTTTTCGGATGTGGGACGTATTGAAACCCTGCTCATCTCGCTCGACATCGCATTGATAGTGATGCTGCTGGAGGCAATTGCATGGCGGGGACTGGACAACATCTTCATTCCCCTCGGCGTGTTCATCCTGCTACGCCTGTATCTGGTAATGCCTTCGAGTCAACTGTGGAACCGCTTCCGCGTTGCGGTTGCGTTGGTTATTTTTGTGACCGCCTACGCCCGGAAGACCACGTTGCAAGGTAGCGCACTGCTAGCGTCGGCATTGGTGCTCTACGTTTCGTGGGCACTCGGGGGATGGCAGTGGCTGGTACCACCGGCCATGTTCCTTCTCGCATATACCTTCTTTTTCCCGGGAAAGATTATGCAATCGGATCGTACACATAATGTGTACGCAGTTTTGAGCATCGCCTCCGTGGGTTTGGTGTGGCTTTTTCTCTTCCGCATCTGGCAGCAACCAGGACTGCTGTTTCCATATACGTTGGCGTTTGCCATCCATCTTGCTCTGATAGCGTGGAATTTCCTCTCCCCTCGATACCCTTCCGCTCGGCTTGCAATGGGTGTCTGCATCCTGGTGTCCTGGGGATTGATGTTTGTGCCCTACGTGCTCATCGAGGGTGAATCCAGGTTGTCGCTGCTGCAAGCCAGCGCTTCCCTTCCCGTCTGTACGGCCGCATTCGGGGTGTTCTACTTCTTTGAACCGCGCAGAGAAGGCATCTATCCTGCGAGTCGCGCGCGCTGGTTGCGACAGGTAGCCCTCGTGTTAGTAGCAACCCTTGCAGCGAGGGTTTTCTAAGTCATGCGCGTGCATTTTTCTGGAACCGCTTCCGAGATCGTACGTTGCGGCGAGTCCTTGGAACTGGGACTACCGCACTTCAATCCTTCGGATTTCGAAACACAGCACGCTGACATTCACCTCTGCGCACTCTCAGAGAACGGCAATGTGCAGGCACGTTGCTCGCTCTGGTGGAATCATGTCCCGGCCTATCGACAATACCGTGTCGGGGTTATTGGACACTACGCCGCAGCAAATGATGAAGCTGCCGCAGCGGTCTTGGCCGCGGCGCGGGAGCGATTACGTGCGGCCGAGTGCACGTTAGCGATTGGCCCTATGAACGGGAACACCTGGCGGAGCTATCGCTTCGTAACAGAGCACGGAGAGCAGCCACCCTTTTTTCTGGAGCCGACGAATCCTCCGGAATGGCCGCTACAGTTCGAAAAGGCGGGATTTTCATCTCTTGCATCCTATTTCTCGGCGCTCAACAGCGATTTGTCACGTCCTGATCCACGTATGGATGCGATGGAACGAAGGAGTGCAGACGCGGGAGTTGTGATTCGCTCAGCGGATGCCGATCTGCGGCGTGAACTGGAGAAGATTTATGCAGTAAGCCAGGTCTCATTTCAACAAAACTTCCTGTACAGGGAGATTCCCAAGTCCGAATTCATTGCTATGTACGAACCCGTTCTGCCAGTCGTGCGTCCGGAACTGGTGCTGATTGCCGAGAGAGCAGGACAGTGCGTTGGCTATCTGTTTGCCATACCCGATCTTGCGCTGAAGGCTCGCGGCCTCGATGTCGACACATTCATCATCAAGACGGTATCCATACTTCCGGAGCCAGAACTTCGAGGCCTGGGTACGTTGTTGGTGGCGCGCGCCCAGCAACTTGGCCGCGATATGGGTTTTCGCCGCTGCATTCATGCACTCATGTTCGAAGACAACATCTCGCTGAACATTAGCCGCCACTACGCCACATCGATGCGTAAATACACTCTCTATTCGAAGGATCTGGCGAAATGAATATCGCCGAGATCCTCTTACAGCGCGCGGCGGAATTGGGCGACAGCGCGGCCATCGTCGATGTCCATCGAAACCGTGACCGCTTCTACAGCTTTCGCGAACTCGATGTCGCGACCGCCAGGGTCGCGGGCCAACTCAGGAGCGCAAATCTCAAGCCGGGTGATGGTGTTCTGCTGTTGCACCCGGTGGCTGCGGAGCTCTATCTGGTCCTCGTCGCATTGTATCGCCTGGGGTGCGTGGCGATCTTTCTGGATCCATCCGCCGGACGGGAGCATATTGCGCGCTGCTGCGCGATCTTTCCACCCAAGGCTTTCTTCGGCAGCCCGCGGGCTCAGCTGTTGCGATACACAATTCCGGCCCTCCACCGTGTTCCCCAAGCGTTCTGTTCTGGTTGGTTTCCGGGCGCACGGCAGCTCCATCTGCGCACCGAGGCGAAGCTTTTACGCGAGATCGCTCCCCTGTCTCCAGAAGCGCCTGCGCTAGTTACTTTCACCAGCGGAAGTACTGGACAACCCAAAGCGGCGTTGCGAACCCATGGCTTTTTGCTAGCCCAGCATCGAGCACTGGAAGCAAGCCTGGCACTTCAACCGGGCAGGCGCGACTTGACCACCTTACCGATCTTCGTACTTGCAAATCTGGCCTCCGGTGTCACGAGCATCCTCCCCGATGCAGACCTGAGATCACCCGGCAAGATCGACCCCCGGCCTGTGCTGGCGCAGATTCGACGACACAGAATCGAAACAACTGCCGCATCACCAGCCTTCTTATCTCGACTCTTGGACGAATGCGAACGAAGCAATACCACAATGCCAGCATTGTCGAGCATCTATGTGGGTGGGGCACCGGTTTTCCCTGGACTTCTCCGCAAAGCAAAGCAGTTTTGTCCGCAAGCCACAATCACGGCCGTCTACGGCTCGACCGAAGCCGAACCTATGGCCGAGGTTGCGCTCTCGGATATCGCGAGCGGGGACTTCGAGGACATGGAGCAGGGTAAAGGGCTTCTCACAGGCCGGCCTGTGTCCTCGATCTCATTGCGCGTCATTCGCGAGCAGTGGGGCGTACCGATTACACCGCTGGATGCCGGGAAGTTCGAGCGGCTTATGGTGGCGGGCGGAGAGGCTGGCGAAATCGTGGTTTCGGGCGGCCACGTGTTACCCGGCTATCTCCACGGAGAAGGCGATACCGAAACGAAATTCGAGGTGGATGGCGCGCGCTGGCACCGCACCGGCGACCTGGGATGTATGGATGCGGTCGGCCGGCTTTGGCTGCTCGGCCGATGCAGCGGAAAAATCCAGGATGCGCGAGGCACGCTCTATCCGTTCGCGGTGGAGTGTGCAGCAATGCAAACTCCCACGATCCGGCGGGCTGCATTGGCTGCTGTCGACGGACGCCGGGTGCTGGCGATTGAAGGTGCGAAGCCGGCTTCACCGGAGGCCATCCTGACTTCGCTTTCGTGGGCACAGTTGGATCAAGTCGTCTTTCTGGAACATGTCCCCGTTGACAAGCGTCATAACGCGAAGGTCGATTATGTTGCACTGGCACGCGAACTCAGACGCGTCGGCAGTCGATAAATTCTTGTGTTGTTCCGAGAAGTTGCGTGGGCTGGCCATTTCACTGGACCTGCCTGCCCTCCGGACTTTGTCCCTTCAACAGCACCGCCGCAATGATTGCGCTCAGCCAACTCAGCGCGGCCGCGAAATACGCGATCAAGCGGAACGAATCGACAAAGGCGAGATTGATCGCCTGTCTCACAGCATTTGCGACCGTCGGATCGAGGCCCGCCGGCACTCTGGCGTCGCCAAGCTTTGCAGCTTCCGCGATCAGAAACGTCCTGGCACTGGCCGGCAGCTCCAGCACGTTCGCGCGTCCAGCTAACGAGTGGCTGAATGCCGACAGCGCAATTGGTCCGAGAATCGCGATCGCAAGCACACTGGACAGGCGAGACAGCGTGCTGTTGATGCCTGAAGCGACACCCGCTTTGCTCGGGGGTACGGCGCGCATCACGGTCGTGCTCAACGGTGCGATGGTCAGGCCCATTCCCAAACCCAACAACAACAGAGCCGGCAGATAGTTCTTCCAAAAATCGCCTGGTCCGTTGGTCACACTCGGAACCGCTAACAGAACAAACCCCAAGCCTGCGATAGCAGGGCCTATCGTCAACGGCAACCGCGGGCCGTACCGATCTACCAACCCTCCCGCCCAGCGTGACAGCAAGACCAATAAGATCATCAACGGAAGCTGCGTCATCCCCGCCGTTGCAGCGTGATAGCCCTGCACCTGGATCAAATTCAACGGCAAAAAGAACAAAATCCCGTTCAGAGCTGAGTAGAAAAAGAGCGTCAGAAAACTGGCAGCGCAGAGCGTTCGCGCTCGAAACAGGCCGAGCGGCATCAACGGATACTGGCGATACGCCTCCACCAGCAAGAACCCCACTAGCGCGACTATGCCACCGCCGAAAGCACACACGATGAGCGGTGCGCGCCACCCACGCGTCGGAGCTTCGAGCAGGCCATAGTTCAGACCCGCTAGCCCAGCCGTCACCAGCGCCGCACCGGCGTAATCGAGCGGCCGCGTCTCCGTCTCCCGCCGATCTTTGGGAATTTTCATCCACAAGACAATCAACGCGGCACCAGCAAGAGGCAAATTGATCAGGAACACGCCGCGCCACCAGCCCACCTGCGCGAACACGCCACCCAGAACTGGACCAACCGCGGAGGCAATCACCGTACACGCTGACCACGTTCCAATCGCCCAGCCATAGCGCTCGGGCTCAAAAGCATCAGTTATTGTCGCCAGACTGCCGGGGATCATCAAAGCACCACCGAAGCCTTGTACCGCGCGCGCCAGAATCAACTTTGGCGCTGTCGGCGCAAGCCCGCACAACAGGGATCCAACCGCAAACAGCACAATACCAATCACGTATATCCGCTTGCGGCCGAAATGATCGCCGAGCGCGCCGCCCAGCAACAACAGTGCGGCGAGAACCAGCGCATAGGCATTGTTGATCCAAAGCAAATCCACGCCTCGCGCACCGAGATCCGACTGCAACGCAGCCATGGCCACGGTCAGGGCTGTGCCATCGATGAACACCATGCTCGCGACCAGCACCGCCGCGACCAACACCCATTGTTGCGTCGTTGTTGTTTTCATCATGGCGCGGGCGGTCGCACGGTCATGCGCAGTCCGCTCTTGAGCCGGAGCGTGATGCTCGGTTGCGGTACGACTGGATGGCCCGGTACGAGTTCAAGGTGACAAGCCTGGATCACCATCGGCACAATCAGCCGCGCCTCCATCATCGCGAACTCGGTGCCGATGCAGAAACGCGGCCCACTGCCAAACGGAATGTAAGCCCGAGGACGACTGTTGAACCGAGTGGGATCAAACTGCTCGGCGCGCGGCCAAAAGCTCTCATGACGATGCAGCACGTACGGGCTGATCACAATGCTCGACTTAGCCGGAATGTGGAAGCCTCCAATCACGTCCTCGGTGATTGCGCGGCGTTCGATGGCCCAGATGGGCGGATACAACCGCATCGCTTCCTGAATGACCATCGTCGTGAATGTGAGGCGCGGTAGATCCTCGACGGTAGGCAAGCGGCCGCCAAGCACAGCCGACACCTCGGAGCGCAGTTGCCGTTCGACATCCGGGTTTTGGGACAACAGGTAGAACGTCCAGGAGAGGGCGTTAGCCGTTGTTTCGTGCCCGGCCAGTAGAAACGTGATCGTCTCGTTCCGTAGCTCGCTGTCGCTGAGCCCCTCTCCAGTTTGTTCATCGCGTACCTGGAGCAGCATCGAGAGCAGGTCACTGCCCGCGTCATTTCTTGCCCGGTGCTCAGCGATGATTCGGTAAACGATCTGGTTCACCGTTTTGAGAGCTCGACGAAATCGGACATTTGCGGGCGTCGGGATGAACTCCGGAAAATCAAGAATCTTCCCCCAACGCTCGTAGGTGTGCTTCAGCATCGTGTCCATCGCGTGCTCGACTGCAGCCGAATCGGCGCCGACATCCGCTCCCAAGAGCGTCTTCCCGACGATGGTGTACGTCAGCCGCATCATCTCCGAAGCAATGTCGAGGGGCTGGCCGTTGGCAAGATTCTCCTGCCAGCGTTGCAACATGGCAGCGGTGAAACGGATCATGTCTGTGGCGAGACCGGCGACACGCTGGCGGTGAAACGATGGTTGTATCAGTCGCCGCTGGCGTTGCCAAAGGGCGCCGTTACTGGTCAACAGACTATCGCCAGAGATCGAGCGAATCATGGCGGAACTACGAGTCGCTTTGTCGTAGTTGCGGGCGTGGGACTGCAGCACGTGTTCAACGTGGTCGGGATGGTTGACTAAGTGCACTACGAGCGGTCCGAGGTGAAAACGCACAACATCACCGTATTCCCGCGCACTTTCCATCATCAAACCGAGGACGTCACGCCGAAATGCTCGCACATTCCCCAACAGGAGATCACCGCGCGGGCCGGGAGCAATCTGGCGTACGTTCATACCGGGTACCCCCATTCGTCGAAACTCCGGCGCCATGCAGTAGCCACCTTCCGTCGTAGATCGGCTGGCAGGCCCGGGAATTTGTTTTTCTCGTAATCGATGAGAGAGTCCACATAACGCTGCAACGGGGGCCGGAATTCCTCAAAACCCGACAGTTTCAGCGCCTCGTAGACAGCCTGGACTTGTCCGACTGGATCGCGTTCCAGCTTCTCAAAGCTGACCTCGCAGAACTGACCCGGGGGAATCAGCGCACGGTCTGCAAAGAATGCGTCATACATCACGCTGTAGCGGTGAAGGATGCGATCGTCGAGCGAGCCCAAGTCAGGCCGCTGCAGGTAGGCATACCACATCGTGGTGTCGTAGAAGTGCCGGTAGGACTGGAACACCGTGTACGGCTCCCGGTGAATGTGCACGAAACGCGCGTCCGGGAACATTTCCAACAATAGACGAATCCGTGCCGTATGCGGCGGTGATTTCAGAACCAGCGCGCGCCCGTATTTCAGTGTCAGCTTTTTCAAAAACCACATAAACCCTGTTTTCCATATTTCAATCTCTTCGCGCGATGCGTCTTGAAACGTCAGATAGCGCAAATAATCATCCTCGCGCCGTGGAAACGTGATCCCCAGATACAGGGAACGCAGAGTCATCAGGCACGGCGCGAACTCATCTTCCTGCGGAGTCTGAAAGCTCAGCGCCATGTTGTCCATGGGGCGTTTCTTGGGTAGGAGACCAGCAAACCAGCGCGCGTTGAACTCTTCCGTCGAGAGAAAAGTGTACGGATTAATCACCTGATAGGTATTGGGATACGCAAACTGCAAAGTGTCTTGCGCCATCAAGTTGTGTAAATGGGTCGTGCCGCTGCGCCAGTGTCCGAGGATGAACAATGGCGCGTTCGCGATAGGCGTGTTGGCAATCGCCGTGTGATAGTGCCTCTCCTCGCGTCGGCGATGGAAAGAATTCAGCAGGCTCAGCACGCTGACGAACGCAGCGCGATGCCAATAGACCGGATCGACGGAAAATCGGTTGTCGCGCAGGAGCTGCCACCAACTATCCGCCGTAATCCCCGCCAGGTAGTTGTGGCTAAGACTCCAGCGATGTTTCAGGCCGCTCGTCATCGATCATTGATATACTCCTGACGCGAATTGCCACAAGAAGAAAATGAAACCAGAGGAGCCGTTTATGGAAAAACATTGCGTAGGGCTTGCCTTAGCGTGCTGCTTTCTTATGTCAGTGGCGGCCGCCCAGAATGCCCCCGAGGATCCTGTGCACAGCGAGTTACGCGCCTTGCGCGTGGAACTCGTGGACGCAGTCAGCAAAGGCGACATCGACAGCGTCTTGAACCATCTTTCTCCCGACGTTGTCGTGACTTGGCAAAATGCCGAGGTCTGCCGTGGACGCCAGGGCGTGCGCGATTTTTTTCAGCGCATGGGCAAGCAATCGTTCAAGGGCTACAAGGTTCCGCCGACGCCGGATGATTTGACCATCATGTACAACGGCGACACTGGCGTGTCCTTCGGCAGTTCCGTCGGCCGATTCAACGTACTCGGCAAGGAGTTCGACTTCCACAACCGCTGGACGGCTACGGTAGTCAAAGAGAATGGCCGCTGGCTGGTGGCCAGCTATCACGTCTCGTGGAACGCGCTCGACAACCCTCTGCTCGCCAGCGCCGAAACCGGGTTATCTTGGATCGGCGGAATCGCCTTGGTCATCGGCCTTGCGGTCGGTTGGCTCGTTGGCAGACGTTCCCCGCGCAAGCTTAACGGGTAGTTCCAGGCAGATCTTCCCCGTTCCCGCCCCCGGCTTCCGATTACTCGCCGTGGCGCTTGCTTCGTTGCTTTTGCATCAGCCTGCCGTAAATACTGGCGGAGAGAGAGGGATTCGAACCCCCGATACCCGTTAAGGTATACACGCTTTCGAGGCGCGCGCCTTCAGCCACTCGGCCATCTCTCCGCGATCACAAGTTTCATTTTGATTTTATCAGGGAAGCTGTTGGGTTCGGATCTCTCCGCCCATCTTAATTGAACTGGGCCCGGTTCATCCTCCCATCCAAGCCTCCTCCTGAACCGTTGGAACAGGCGCCAACTCTGCTAGAATCCCCGGGTCTGCTCCGGAGGTCCCCGATGCAATATCCGCAGGTCTCAACCCTCGCTTTGACTCGCCTGCTGAGCTCGACGCTCTTAGCTCTCGCCGTCCTGACCGCGTCATCGCCGAACACGCATGCCGCCACTCACAAGCGTCTGCTCTCCTACTATCCAGAATGGGCCAAAGGCCAAACTCCACCCTATAGGGCCGCGCAAATCCCCTACACGAAGATGACGCACATCGCGCACGCGTTTCTTCTGCTCGATCCCGCAGGAAGCGGCAAGTTGACGATCCCCAGCGGCTTTGTGGAGCCACTTCTGATTTCCCGGGCTCATGCTGCTGGAGTCAAGGTGATGGTCTCGATCGGAGGCGGCGACCCGGTTCAAGGAAATGCCTTCGCAAAAATGGCCGCACATCCGGCATATCGCGCTCTTTTCATCAAGAACGTTTTCAACTTTGTGAAGGCCAATGGTTACGACGGCGTTGATGTCGATTGGGAGGTCCCTGTTGCTCCCCACGACACGCAGAATTGCGTGATGCTCATGCAAGCCATGCGCGTTCAATTCCCGGCACCGAAGTATCTGCTGTCGATGGCAATCCCGTCCGACCCGCGAAGCTACGGTTCCGGTTTCGATGTGCCATCGCTCGCTCCCAACCTCGACTTCATCAACGTTATGACTTACGACTTCCACGGTCCATGGAGCGATCATGCCGGGCACAACTCGCCCCTATTCCTCAACCCGGCTGACCCGGGCCAGGAAGGCAGCCTCGCCGATTCCATGGATTTATTCGCGAACACCTACGGGGTTCCTGCTGCAAAACTGAATGTCGGCACGGCATTCTACGGATATGAATTCGACGGCGCCCAGGATCTCTGGAACTACTGCGCGAACTGCGCCACGACCACCAGTTCCTGGAACTATGGCACCTACATTAAGCAGCGGATCAGCGCACAGGGATGGGTAGCCTTCCGCGACAACGTTGCAAAGGCTCCATATCTCTTGTATCAGGGTCGCAGTGGTGGCCTCGGCTTTCTCACTTACGACGACGCAACTTCTACATTTACCAAAGGAAACTACGTCCTTGGGACGCGCAATTTCGGCGGTGTTTTCATGTGGAGCCTCGACGCCGATTACGATGGCAAGTCGCAAGACCTGCTGGACGCGCTGCACAGGGCCTTCATCAAGTACTAGCCGCCCCTTCTCGAAATCGGTAAATCGATTCTTCTGCTATCGTCAGATCATGGGACGTGCGCCAAGCCTTTGCGGAGTGATTCTAGCGGCGGGCGCATCCGCGCGCATGGGACGTGACAAGGCCTTGCTCCCGTGGCCGCCTGACGGAACGTTAGGAGAAACATTTCTTTCCTCGGCGATCCAGGCTCTCGCCTCCGCAACGGAAATGGTCTTCGTTGTAGCGGGCGCGAATGCTGCTCGCCTTGCTCCAGTCGTCTACTCGCAGGGCGCGTCTCTCGTCGAAAACCCAAATCCTGAGCGCGGGCAGTTCAGTTCCCTGCAAGCCGGTCTACAGGCCGTGTTGAGTCATGGCCGCGATGCCGCCGTCGTCACACTGGTGGATCGGCCCCCTGTGCAGCCAGCCACCCTGCAACTTCTATTGCTAGCTTTCGATCAGACGTTGGAAGCAAGAAAGTGGGCCGTGATCCCGGAATTCCACGGGACGCATGGCCATCCAATTGTGGTAGCTCGTGAGATGATAGAAGCGTTCCTGCGCGCGTCATTCGAATCGAATGCCCGCGAGGTCGAGCACTCTCACCAGGAGTTCATCGACTACGTTGCCGTGCAGGATCCCTTTGTAACGTTGAACATAGACACGCCCGAAGATTACGCGGCATTACCTGCGTAGGGTTCGAATCCAACGATTTTCAGCCGAAGCATTCTGCCAGACCCGGCGTCCAAAGAAGCTCAGGAGTGATGAAACGCAATGCAAGACATCCCTGCCTCGAACACCCCCACACACCGTGCCGAAGACAAGGAGTTTGTCGAATCCGTGCTGAGTCTTGCGCCGAAACTCGCTGCCTTCGACTGCGACGGAACGCTCTGGAGCGGCGATGTCGGCGAAGGCTTTTTTCGCTGGGAAATCGAACAAGGCCTTATCTCCAGGGAGATCGCGGATTGGGCGCAAGCCCGCCACAAGGACTACCGCGCTGGATTGGTCGATGAAGACACCATGTGCGGCGAGATGGTGACGCTACACTCCGGCCTGAGCGACGCGGACCTGTACGCAGCTGCGGAAACGTTCTTCCACCAGAACATGCTGGAGACAACCTTCCCGGTGATGGAAGAACTGTTGCAGCGCCTGCATGCCGAAGGCTGCGAGATTTGGGCCGTGTCGTCCAGCAATCAGTGGGTCGTGCAGGTGGGAGCCAGGCATTTCGGCATCCCGCCGGAGCGTACGCTCTCCGCAGAAGTCTTTGTCGAGAATGGGCGCGCCACCGACCGTCTCATCCGCGTTCCGAGCGGTCCCGGCAAGCCGCAGGCAATTCGAGAGGTCGTGCGACGCACACCCGATGCAGCCTTTGGAAATTCCAAGTGGGATGCGGACATGTTGGCGATGGCGAAAGTTGGATTCGCTGTGAATCCGAGTCTGGAACTGGAAGAGACGGCGCGAAAGAATAGGTGGAGCGTCTATTTCCCCGAAGCACGCTGACCACAACCACAGAAATATGTCATCCCGACCGGAGCATTGGTTTCGCGAAGCGAAGCAATTGCGAAGTGGAGGGACCTGCTTCTAGGCAAGTCTGATTAAGTCATTCTTAATGAAAAGCAGGTCCCTCCACTAAGGGGAATCGCCGGAAAACCGGCGATCCGCCTTCGGTCGGGATGACATTGAATTTGGAGAACGCCTTCATCAGAGTTCCCTACTGCAATTGCTCCAACGCTGATCGCAGCGTTTCAATTGCCAGAGCACTAGCGTGATTGGATTCCGGAGGCAAACCACCAACTGCCCGCACAATGTCGTCCCGCTGCAGCAATCGCGCTTCGGAAAAACTCTTCCGCTGTGTAAGCTCGGTGAGAGCTGATGCACAGGCGACTGCCGCAACGCAGCCTTGCGCGAGAAAGCGAATTTCCGCAATGCAGTCTGCCTCGCGGCGCAGCGTCAGACGCAGAACATCGCCGCAAACCGGATTCTCCCGTTGCACGGAAACATCCGGCTGCGCAACCTCGCCGGCATTGCGCGGATTTTGAAAGTGATCTAAGAGTTCTGGCGCAAACATGACCGTGATGTAGATACTAGAACCAGCTTGATAAATGGTTTTGGGTAGGTCACAGCTTCAGCCGTGACATCCCGCGCAATAAATACTGCGGGCTTCAGCCCCCGAGGTAAGGTTTTTACAACCCGAGAACTATTTATGAAACCAGTTCTGAGAACTCGATGGCAAATCACCCAACCCGCATTGTAAGCCTCCAGCCCAGCGCTACGGTCATTCTGGCCGAGTTGGGCTGCCTCAATCGAGTAGTCGCGTGCACGAAATATTGTCGCGACGTCGTACCCGGCATTCGCGATTCCGGTAAGAGGATCGTCGCCGATTCCTGGACCGCCAATCGGGAACAGATTCTCGCTGCGAAGCCAGATTTTGTCATTGCCTCAGTTCCCTACCAACTAGAGGCGGTCGCGGATATTCTCAAGGCCGGCGTGCGATTTCTCGGTCTGGCGCCACATACCTTGCAGGAAATCTACGTCGACATCTCCACCATCGCCGGGATGATGGGCTACGCAGACAGAGGCGATGCAGTTGTCGCCGCCATGCAGGAAGAAATCGAAAATGTGCGCGAAACGGTACGAGCAGCAGGACGACCGTGCCTTCGAGTGTTCTGCGAGGAGTGGGGCAAGCCCCTTATTGCTTCGCAAGGCTGGGTCGCGGAATTAGTCGAGGCCGCGGGTGGCGTGTTTGTCGGAGAACCGGGTCAACAGACTACCCCGGAGCAAATACGCGATGCGAATCCCGATGTTCTGATTGCGGCCTGGTGTGGCGCAGGCGACCGTGTCCCTCTGGAGAAAATCGTCGTTCAGCGGGGCTGGCATCAACTGCCCGCCGTACTCAACAGCCAGATATTCTGTATTCCCGACGAATACTTAAACACCCCAGCTCCAACGCTGACCCAAGGGTTGTATGCGCTGGCGGCAGCGTTGCATCCGGATCTCTTTTCGCCATCGCCGGGGATAAGGCGAATTGGGGACATCCCTCCAACCAGTTGAGAGGCCTCCGCGCCTACTGTTTCCTGTCAGTCCGCATCGCGTGCCGTTGCATGGCAACCGCAATCGTCGACTGCAATTCGTCCTTTTCAAACGGCTTCAGAATGAAGCCATCGTGCTCCGTGCGCTTGGCCCGCTCCACGGTCTGACGATCCGAATAGGCGGTGAGGAAGACAATCGGAACGTCAACCTGCTCGCGAATCTCCTGAGCGGCCTCCACCCCATCCTTCCGCCCCCTCAACCGTATATCCATCAAGACCAGGCTCGGGCGCTCGTTGACCGCGATCTCGATGCCTTCCTCGGCAGAGTCCACAGCATCGATGACCAGGAAACCCAGGTTCGACAACCGCTCGCTAAGTTCGTCGGCAATTAGAATCTCGTCTTCAACAATCAGGACAGATGGGCGAAGGGACACAGAATCAAGGGGCATAGGGATCCACCGGGAAATGCAACTGGGCTGAGGTTCCAGGGCCGATCCTGACAAGCTCGAAGGCCCCGCGAATCTGCTTGGTTAAGGACTTCACGAGCCTCAAGCCGAGCGATTTGTTCCTATCGACGTCCAGGCTCGCGGGAATACCAACTCCGCTGTCCTCCACCCGAAGCACACAGATCCCCTGAGGGCCACTGTGCAGCGTCATTCTTATCTCTCCAGCAGCTCCATCCGGGAATGCGTGCTTCAGAGCATTCGAAACGAGTTCGTTGAGAATCAGGCCGCAAGGCACTGCCAGATCCATACTCATGATTACGGGCTCCAGGTCACTCTTCAAACAGATAGCAGTTCCCGGACCGCGATGGGACGAGAGGATATCCTTTGCTAGGGCGTTGGCGTATTCGGCAAAGTTGACACGCGCCAGGTTCTCCGAGTCATAGAGGGTCTCGTGCACCAGCGCCATGGAATGGACGCGATTCTCCATATCCCGAAAGATCTGGACGCTTTCCTTATCGTCCGTGTGGGTGGACTGAAGATAGAGCAGGCTACAGATGACGGCCAGGTTGTTCTTGACTCGATGGTGCACTTCTCTCAAAAGCGCTTCTTTGCGTTCCTCGCTGGCGCGCAGCTTCGCGTTCGTATGTTCCGATGCTTGTGCGCGTTGCACCAGTTCCAACACATCCGAAACTATGCCAGGAAGAATTACCGCAGCCGTGAGCGATGCTCCAGCCGTAAACAGCTTAACCACCGCTGAAAAGATATAAATGGGCACCCAGATCGTCACAACTTCCACAAAGTGGGTACCACCGCAAGCAATAATGAACAGCCCAAAAGCCAGGAACATCCAGTGGAAAGGAATGTTGCGCCGCGCCTTGTAAACCAGGTATCCGAGCGTGGCCGAGATTGAGAGATATGAGATTCCAATAAGCAGGTCGGCCGCAACATGTGTCCACACCAGAGCGCGGTTCTGGAGATAACAATAGCTATGGGGCAGAAAACTGGTGGTCAGAAGCCACCGAGTGATGCCGGGCCAAATCAGCAAAGGGCTGATGGCAAAGGCCGACACCACCAACCATTTGTAAACGCGACGTTTAGTCTCAGGTGGGATCTCGGAGAAGCGGGGGCTTATTGTCGACGACGACATCGGACCTCCGTTCAAGGGGCCCGTCGCCAGGACTCCGATTCGTCCCGGCTAGCCTCAGATTGTCTGCCCGCTCTGGGCTGAAAGCAAGTGAATTAGTTGTCATTTTCCATCAAAAAACCCGCGCTGGCAGCGTTTTTGGCCGGTATTTCAAACCTCCCAACTTCTTGTGGTAAGGTTTTTCGCGTGAGACAAGTCGTAGCAGCCTTAATCCTTCGCGACGGCAAGATGCTGATCTGCCAGCGCACCAGGCATCAACCGATGCCTCTGAAGTGGGAGTTCCCCGGTGGCAAGATTGAAGCGGGAGAACAGCCGCGCGACGCCCTGAAGCGTGAATTGGACGAGGAAATTGGCATCGACGCCCGCATCGGCAACGAGGTCGCCCGGTTGCAGCATTCCTATAAAAATGGCGGCGCGGTAGAACTTCGATTCTTCGACGTTCCGGAGTACCACGGAGAAATCGAAAATCGCATTTTCAACGATGTGCAGTGGGTCGAGCGAACACGCCTGCCGGAATTCGACTTCCTGGATGCGGATCTCCAACTGGTAAAGGATCTAGCGGCGGGTAAGATTCTGTAGGATTGGGTCCGCACAACATGGACTTTTATCCCCCGTGCGCTTTATTCCACACGTAAATCACACTCAACACGGCCGTGCTCACCGCTGTGGTCCAGGCAATCGCATTCATCCAAACGCTGTTAACGTATTCGCCCATTAAGTCTTTCTTGTTAATCAGCAGCAACATGAATACCAGGATGAAAGGCAAAAACATCCCATTGATGACTTGGGACCAGAAAATGATTTTCAGCGTTGGTAACCCAGGAATCAGAATCACTCCCGCGCCCAAGGCGATCAGCAAGGTATAAAGCCAGTAAAAAACGGGCGCTTCGCTAAAACTATTGTCCAACCCTGATTCAAAACCGAGACCTTCACACACCGTGTAAACCGTGGAGAGCGGCAGGATCGAAGCGGAAAAGAGCGCGGCGTTGAAGAGACCGAGTGCGAACAACATGTAAGCAAACTCACCCGCCAACGGATGGAGCGCCTCGGCCGCGTCTTTTGCGGTGTTGATGTTGAAAATTCCGTGCGCGAAAAGCGTGGCGGCGCAAGCTACAACAATGAACCAGGCCACCACATCGGTAAAAATGCATCCGATAATTACGTCAAGTCTTGACGTTGCGTACTGGCGTTTCGTAATTCCCTTCTCGACCACCGAGGCTTGAAGATAGAACTGCATCCACGGCGCGATGGTAGTTCCCACCAACCCGATGACAGTAAAGAGATATCCCGATTGCCGGAACGCCGAAAGGTTAGGCGGCTTGACGGTCTCCACCAGTGCCTTGTGCCAATCCGGATGCACCAGAACGCCCGCGACAATGTACGTCACGAAAAAGAACGATGCCGTGAGAAACACCTTCTCGACAATCTTCTGCTGACCTTTGACCACGATGAGCCACACGATGACGGCGCAAACCGGGACTGTGTAATAGCGGGACAGACCAAACAGCTCCAGGCTTTCGGCGATACCACCGAATTCCGCGATAATGTTGCCAAAATTCGTGATCACCAGGCCCAGCATCACGAACACCGTAATCCGCAGGCCATATTCCTCGCGAATCAGGTCGCTAAGTCCTTTACCTGTAACGGCCCCCATGCGGGCGACCATTTCCTGCACCACAATCAGAGCGATGGTGATGGGAATCATGGTCCACAGCAACGAATATCCAAACTGGGCTCCTGCCTGCGAATAGGTCAGGATGCCGCCGGGATCGTTGTCGACGTTGGCGGTGATGAATCCTGGGCCTACAACCGCTACTAGAACCAGGAGCTGAATTTTCCAACGCCGGAGCCATTTCATGATCGTCGTCTGTAGACATGGAAAAGTGGTATTGCGCGAACGCTCAGGATAAACGGGTTACCGCGCATTCGGCTACAGCGAAAGAGGAAAAACTGAAAGAAAAATTACAGCTTACTGCGTAGGAAGCCAATCACGTCATCGGCTGTGACAACGCCCACGAGCATTTTCTGCTCATCTACTACGGGCAGCATCAGCAGGTTGTACTTGTCGAAAAGCTCCGCTACTTCCACCTCGTGGGTATCCATTTGGCAGGAAACCAGCGGTTCATTGACCAGCGACAACAGCGGCTGGCTAGCAGGCGCCAGAACCAGGTTGGCGAGCGGAACCGAGCCGACCAGCGTCCCATGCGAGTCGGTCAGAAAAACCGTACTGACAGCGGCGGGACCCCCTTCAAAAGTCCTCAGCAAGGCCACTGCCTGCCCCACTGTCGCGTTGAACTCCAGGTGGAGGTACTCAGTGGTCATCCGGCCAGCGGCGGTGTCCTCATCGAACTCCAGCAGGTCCCGCATCTCCTGCCGGCCCTCCGGCGCCATCTCCTGCAGAATGGCCTCGGAGTGCTCTTCAGAGAGGTCTCCGAGCAGATCGGCCGCCGCGTCCGGGTTCATTTCCTCGACAATGTCGGCCATGCGGTCGGAATCGAGCGATTCGACGATAGCTTTCTGCAACTTCGGCTCGATTTCTTCCAGGGCCTCAGCGGCGACGTCGTGATCGAGAGTCTCAAAAACTGCTTCGCGATCATCCGGAGCCAGATCTTCAACGATGTCAGCAATGTCAGCAGGATGGAGATCGGCGAGACGGGCATTAGAAATCTTGAGCTTCACGCGGCGCGCGGGATCCGACTCAATCAAATCAACGAATTGCCACGGAATCGACCGCTGCGGAATGCGCCGCAACAACGAACGCAGTGCGGAATTGGGAACCGCGCCCTTCAAAAGCCGCCGCACAGCGCCGCGCGCACCCACATCAACGGAGGAGATTTTCAGAATAGGCTGTTGCCCGATGGCATCGCGATAGAGATCGACATCGTTCACTCGAACGACTTTGCGCCCATGCACGTCAATCACCTGCTGGTCGAGCAAGTCGCGCTCCAGCAACAACATGCCCTCCCCGCCAACGAGCAGCGCCCAGTCCGCCAAGGCCGTGGATGCCTTGACGCCTCCGTTGAAGCCAGAAATCGACGAGTACGGCAGAAAGCGGTCGCCGGAGGTTGTCTTGACGATGACGGCAGCCACGCGCGAAAGATCATCCTGCGGAGCAATGGCAACTTCACGCACACGTCCACACGCCGCGCCGTTGGAGTCGTACACGGTCGCGCCCAGGAGCTCGGTGAGTGCCATCCCTGTCATTGCGTGAGAATACCGAAAATTCGGAGTGGGTGGCTAGAGGAATCGGCGATTCGCAAGGCATTTTTTTCCACCGAAGTTGAAAATTCGCTCGAATTGGCGTGCCATCCCACCATGGGGAATTGTGTAAGAATGCTCGGATGACGGAAGTGGATCGGACTAGCAAGATCACGCGGCGCGGCTTCGTTCAGAGTGGTGCGGGAGCGCTCGCCACCACCGGAATTTTTGCCGGGATCGCCGAGGCGGGTAGCATTTCTACTTTCGGAACGACTCAAGAAACTGCCAAGCCGCATTCAACGGGCGTGTCCCGAATGTCCGGGAAGATCGCTCTGGAAGAGCATTTCGCGCTTCCGGAAGGCGACAATGCGTACCACATTGCGCCCACGCCTGACTTTCGCTTGCAGATGGTCGATCTCGGCGAGAGACGCCTCGCGGATATGGATCGCGGAGGGGTGGAAATCTGCATCCTCTCGCACACGGCACCCGGCTTGCAGGCGATTCTGGACACTTCCGCAGCGATTGCCGCGGCGCGACGATGGAACGACTATCTGGCGGAGAAAATTGCGAAGTATCCTAAGCGACTGAGAGGCTTCGCTGCCTTGCCGATGCAGGATCCGCAGGCGGCTGCGCAGGAATTGACGCGTTGCGTGAAAGAGTTGGGATTCTGCGGCGCGTTGGTGAATGGATTTTCCCAAGTAGGCGTTGCGGATTCCGCCGTTTTCTACGACCTGCCGCAATACCGTCCGTTTTGGGCCGTGGTTGAGCAACTGGGCGTGCCGTTCTATCTGCATCCACGGCCGCCGCTTCCCAGCCGTGCTCAGGTTTATGAGGGCCATCCCTGGATCACGGGCTCGTCATGGGGATTTGCCGTCGAAACTTCAATTCACGCACTGCGGCTGATGGGCAGCGGCCTGTTTGATGAGTATCCCAAGCTGCAGATTATCCTCGGCCATCTTGGCGAAGGCCTGACGTTCGGCATTTGGCGGGTCGACAACCGAATCGTAAGGCTCAAAG
>Ga0075021_10000592_pt1 | contig 18908 bp, 12 predicted proteins | sample ColStrG_CSR_2012_FD_72749 | JGI IMG/M metagenome (GOLD analysis project Ga0075021, IMG submission 72749) | Freshwater sediment microbial communities in response to fracking from Pennsylvania, USA - Cold Stream Run_MetaG_CSR_2012 | ecosystem: Environmental > Aquatic > Freshwater > Creek >...
ATGGCGGCGCTGTTCTCGGCGGTGATCTTGATTCCGGCGCCGGGCTGAAAAAGGTTCACCATCACCAAGCCGATCACTAGCGCCAGCGTGGTAGCAATCTCAAAATAAGTGATCGCCTTCAGCGCAATGCGGCCCATCGTCTTCAATTCGCCTGCCGAAGAAATGCCATAAATCAACGTACCGAAAAGCAGCGGCCCGACAATCGATTTGATCAATCGCAAAAAGATGTTGCTGATGGGTGCTAGTTGGACGGCAAATCCAGGAAAGAAGACGCCAATCAGAATGCCGACGATGAGCGCGATAAAAATCCAGGAAGTCAGAGTCAGTTTCTTGAGTAGTTGCATGTCCTAGCGTTCCCCCCATTTAAGCTTTTCCCGCAAGACATCGAAGAACAGCATCTTGGGTGGGCGAATCAATTGAATCGTCTTCGGGGACGAACGGCAGACAATGCGGTCGCCTTTGGATAAAGGTTCGCCTACTTGCCCATCGATCGTCAAGTAGGTACCGTCCTCCCCATGGTTCAGAATTTGGATGACGCTCGAATCGGGCACAATTACCGGGCGATTGGTGAGCATGTGCGGACAAATCGGCGTGATACAAAAGGCGTTGACCGAAGGAAAGACAACTGGTCCCCCCGCCGAAAGCGAATACGCGGTGGAACCGGTGGGGGTGGCGATAATCAAGCCATCCGCTTTGTAAGCGGCGACGAAATGGTTGTCGACATGGGTATCGAGGTCGATCATGCGGGCGAGCTCGGATTTGGCGATGACGACGTCATTCAGGGCCGAGTAGGAAGCGATGGTTTTTCCGTCGCGCTGTAGTTCGCAAGCGATCATGCGGCGTAGGCCGATACGATGCTCGCCGCGGATGGCGCGCTCCAGCTCGGGATAAAGTTCCTCCACGCGGATGGACGTTAGGAAGCCGAGGTGACCCAAGTTGACGGCGAAAATGGGAACATCATGGCCGGCGACGGCGCGGGCCGCCGATAACAGCGTGCCATCGCCCCCGAGGACGATTAGCAGGTCTACGTCGGCGGGCAGTTCGTCGCGGCTGAAGAATTCGGCAATACCCGCGTATTCGGCGGTAAGTTGGTCGCAGCGATAGCGGACGCCGCGCGCCGTGAGCCAGGCGAGCAACCCGGAGACGATTTCCGGGGCACGCGCGATTTTGGGCTTGGAAATGATTCCAACCGTACTAATGGTTTGCATCCGGCTTACGCATTACAGCAAATCATTAGGTTACTTGATCGGGATATTTGGAAGCTCGTCCCCGCCCGCCAACTGCCTCTCGTACTCCGCCGCATCAAAATGGCCTTGCGACTCCGCAATCAGTCCATCGTTTCCAATCTTCCACACTTCGAATCCGCTAATGCGAACCTTGCGGCCACTGCCTCCTGGACCGCTGTTCGTACCAACCAGCGTCCAATGGTATTGAGCATTCCCACCCTGCTCGCGCAGATCGTCCAGCAGCACCAGCAGATCCGGAAAGGCGGTCATGAAGCTTAGCGCAACTTGTGTAATGGCCTCCCGCCCGACCGCCGGAATTCCGCCGTTAATACTGAGCGAACCGTCTGCCGAATAGAAAGCCGCCACGCTCGCGGGTTTTTGGCTGCACCACGCCTCGGTATAGCGTTTTGCCAGTTCCATTAGGGAGGCGGCGAATATTTTCATTTTGACCTTGTCCTGAGCGACTTGAGAAGCATAACAGGCACACGACCTGAGTCAACTCTCATGGCTTCGGCTTATACTCTAATTCTGTATGCGTTCCTCCGCACTATTTGCGACCCTCTTTCTCACCCTCTATGCCCGCGCCGAATCCCCGGCAGGCAGTTTGTGGAACGACCTCAAGGTTAAGCGCGAAAAACTGCCTGGCTTGCACCAGGAATTCGACGTCTCCCAGACCTTTAATAGCGCGCACGGCGCCCAATCCTCGAAGTGGCAGACCATCCTCGACGTGGGTGGGCAAGAGTGGCGCGAGAAGTCCGTGATGGGTTCGGGCAACCACATTACGATCTTCGATGGCAAAGATCTGCTGTCCGTGGAGGAAGGTGACGACGAATTCACGCGCGCCAAGCGCAGATCTCATGACGAAGATCCGCTTCCTTCTCCCTACCGTTCCAAGAATCCCGATTGGTCGAAAGCGGCGGAACTGGAACGGCGGCCCTGCGGCATCCCCGGCAGCGATCACCTTTGCGTCGTCCTCGATTTGCCCCTCAAGCCCTGGATGGAAACAAGCCCCAACTCGTCTCTCACCAAAAGCCTGGGCGGCTCCCAACGAATGTTGCTCGATGCCCAGACCGGAATGCTCCTCTCACGGCGTGTTGTCGAGACCATCCAGAATGACCGCGGAAGTTATCAAAGAGAGATCAGTTATGTGCTCAGACGCTTTAGTAACGGCCCACCGCCGGACGCGAGCTTATTCAAGCTTCCCTTAAACGATATGCACGAAGTCAAAGAGCTGTCCCGCTGGGACGCCGCAAAAATCAAGAAGCAGCTTGCCGGTAGTCCAGCTCCCGCCTTGACCTTGACGGATATCCAAGGCAGGCCAGTCGCCCTTTCCGCCGCCAAGGGAAAAACTGTGCTGCTGGATTTTTGGACCATTTGGTGTCCGCCTTGCCGGGCCGATGCTCCCGCGCTCGACAAGCTCTTCCTCAAGTATGGCGGCCAGGATCTCATGATCGTCGGAATTTCTGTCAACGAGGATCGCGGGATTGTCGAAAAGTTCCTGCGGGAACATCCACACAGTTTTCCGGTCGCCCTAACCACGGAGAACGAGATGCCCCGCGCCTATCAAATCGGGTTCTTTCCCACCTACGTGGTGATCAACCGCGACGGTACGCTCGCCTCGGCCGTGGAAGGCGAGAAGGGTTTTGCGGACCTTCGCAAGCTTCCCAAAAAGGCCGGCCTCGAAGCCGATTAGAGGGCCGCTCGGTTTTCCTCGCTCAGTTAACCTGACAACAGGTAATCTTTGCCAAACGGCCAACCCAGTTCTTTCGTCTTTCACGATCCCAGTGGAAATCGCTGGGCGCGCTTTCGGCGCATCGCTCAATCCGCCGGGCTGGCGTTGGCCCTGCTCATTGCCGTCTTCTTCCTTGTGGGCATCAGCCTGCCGCAACTTCCCGTTCTCGGCTTGCCCGAGGTAGCGCCGGTGGTTTCGCCGGAAGCCGCCAGCTTGCTGAACGGCAAACGGGTCCCCATCAACGTTCCGTATCGCATGGCGAAACCCGCCAAACCGGTGCGCTACGTCCATTCCCTCTCGCCGGTGATTCACCCTAAGCCCGCCGCCCATGCCATTGACGGCAAGCCGCTCGTTTGGGGCTTCTACGTCAACTGGGATCCGTCTTCCATGGTCTCGCTCCGCCTTCACCTCAGCCACCTCACGCACCTGGTTCCCGAATGGCTGGTCTTGCAGAATGCCAAAGGCGACATCGACGATCAGACCGACGCTACCGCCGTCACCATCGCCAAGCAGGCAAACCTCCCCATCTACGCTATGCTGACCAACTTTCGCGGCGATTGGCAGCCGGGCGATGTCCGCAAGATACTACGCGATTCCAACAAGCGACACGATCTCATTGAGAACATCCGCGCCAACCTCGCCGAGCATGGTTTCTCGGGCGTAAACATCGATTTCGAGTCACTCACTAAGGGTGACCGCGAACCTCTCTTGCGCTTCATGCGCGAACTGACTGACATCCTTCATAAGGGCGGCTACATCGTATCGGAAGATGTACCGGTCGGAGACGACGCCTACGATTTAAAGAACCTTGCTGCCATCGTCGACTTTCTGGTTCCCATGATCTACGACGAGCATTATCAAACCGGCGACCCCGGCCCGGTTGCCTCCGAAGACTTCTTTGAAAACGAATTAGATAGGCTCGCCAAAATGCTGCCTGCTTCCAAGCTGGTCGCCGGCTTTGGGAACTATGGCTACGACTGGCTCATTGGAGCGAAGGGCGGCACGGAAGTTGCCTTCAGCGATGTCATGACCGCCGCCGCTGAAACGAAGAAGGCGATTCAATGGGATGACCAGACGGAGAATCCCGTGTTGCGGTATGCAGTGGGCGACCAGCAGCACGAAATCTGGTTCCTCGATGCGGTTACGGCCCTAAACCAGGTGGCGGCTGTGCATGACAGAGGTTTTCGAGGCTTGGGTCTATGGCGTTTGGGCGCGGAAGACCCTGGGCTCTGGAAAGTTCTGGAGCGTGAAGCTTGGCCGCCCGATCACTTCGATCCGGCCGCCCTGGGCATCCTCCCAGCCAACCAGGGATCGCCGCGCCATTTCGGCAAGGGCGAGATTCTGCACGTGGCCGAAACACCGCGCCAAGGCCGCCGCATTGTAAATTCGCCGCCCACGGCCGACGACGATTTTAGCGAGCAATACCAGATCTACCCCACGCCCTACGTTATCGATCATACCGGCGGGTCCGCTGAGAAAATCCTCTGTCTTACTTTTGACGATGGCCCTGATCCGCGCTACACGCCCCCCATTCTCGATATCCTCAAGCAGCGCCAAGTCCCGGCAACCTTCTTCGTAATTGGCGTCAATGCGGAACAGCTTCCTGGCCTGATCCGCCGTGAATACGCTGAAGGCCACGAGATTGGCAACCACACCTACACGCACCCAAACATTGCCGCCACTTCTCCCCTTCGCACGGAACTCGAGCTGAGCACCACCCAACGGATCATCGAAAATCTCCTGGGCGTCTCCACCACCTTTTTCCGGCCTCCTTACAACGCTGATAGTGAACCTACGACTCCGCAGGAAATCGAACCGATTCGCCGCGCCCAGGACTACGGCTATGCCACTATCTCCGAGACCATCGATCCGCGCGATTGGGAGCCGGGGGTCACAGCCAAATCGATCCTCGACGAAATAAAGCGTGAAATCGCCACCTCCGTCGCCGAGCACGACGAAGCCGCTACTCACATTATTCTTTTGCACGATGCCGGCGGGGACCGCGCAGCCACGATTGAAGCTTTGCCGCAAATCATCGACGACTATCGGCGGCAGGGTTACCGTTTCGGCACTGTGGGTGAGTTGATTGCCAAGAGCCGCGATCAGGTCATGCCCCGGACCGATTCCGAAGAATTGCGCCGCGCGCGCATCGAAGGCGGCGGACTTGGCGCCAAAGCACGCTTCTCACGATTTCTCGGCGTGCTCTTTCTCGCTGCGATTTTCGCGGCCTTAACGCGCTCCATTGCCTTCTGTTTTCTGGCAATTCTGCAGAAGATTCGCTCGAAGCGTGAAACATTCGATGCGGGTTATTGCCCGCCGGTCTCGGTTATTATCGCCGCTTACAACGAAGAGAAGGTGATTGAGCGCACCGTCGATTCCATTCTCCAGAACGGCTACGCGAATATGGAGATCGTCGTGGTGGATGATGGTTCGAAAGACGGCACGCTCGAAGTCTTGCGCCGCCGCTTTACCGATCAACCGGCGGTTACGATCCTGACGCAGCCCAACGGCGGAAAGTCGGCCGCCTTGGACAACGGCATTCGTCACGCAAAATACGACATCTTGATCGCGGTCGATGCGGACACGCTGTTCCGTGCCGGTTCGATTGAGCGCTTGGCGCGTCATTTTGTGAACCCTGAAGTCGGCGCTGTCAGCGGAAACGCGCGCGTCGGCAACAAGCGAAACTGGATCACGCGCTTTCAGTCCATCGAATACATTTACGGCTTCAACTTGGACCGGCGAGCGCTCGATTACCTGAATGCCATCACGGTGGTCCCGGGAGCGGTAGGCGCTTGGCGGAAGCAGCTCGTTTTGGAGTGCGGCGGATTCCTGCATGACACGCTGGCCGAGGACACCGACCTGACTTTGGCCATCCGGCGCTTAGGTTACGTGATCCGCTACGAACAGGACGCCATCGCCTACACGGAGGCGCCGGAGGATACCCGCAGTCTGGCGAAACAGCGCTTTCGCTGGGTATTCGGCACACTGCAGGCGGTTTGGAAGCACCGTGACGCGCTCTTTGTTCCCAAATATGGAACGCTTGGCTTCATCGCGCTACCCAGCATCTGGATTTTTCAGGTGTTCCTTTCAGTGCTCGCCCCTTTTGCTGAAATCGCCATGATTCTTTCATTGCTGGCCGGCGATTGGAGAATTGTTCTGTTGTACTACCTGGCCTTCCTCGGCGTGGAACTGCTCACGGGCTTGCTAGCCTACGCTCTCGAAGGTCTCCCGCCCTGGGATCTTTCGCTGCTATTCTTCCAGTCCATCTACTACCGGCAGCTTATGCTCTATGTGCTCGCCAAGAGTTTCCTTTTCGCCTTGCGCGGCAGGCTGGTCGGCTGGGGCAAGTTAGAGAGAAAAGCCACAGTAACAGCCATTGGGTAAGTCGGATAGAATGTCTTTTTCCAAGGAGACTCTATGGCCGATGATCAGAAGACTTGCTTTGTCGTGATGGGATTCGGGAAAAAGACCGATTACCAAAGCGGGCGCGTTCTTGATTTAGACAAGTCGTACCAATACATCATTAAGCCGGCAGCCGAGGAAGCCGGATTGCAGTGTAGGCGTGCCGACGAGATTGTCCACGCCGGCTTAATCGATGTGCCCATGTATGAGCAGTTGCTCTTGGCGGACGTTGTCATCGCCGATATTTCGACATCCAATGCCAACGCCTTCTATGAACTCGGCGTGCGGCATGCGCTCCGGCCCTACACCACCATCACAATCGCTGAAGACAAAATGACGTTTCCGTTTGATGTCACCCATTTGGCTATCAGGAAGTATAGTCACCTGGGTGAAGGAATCGATTTCGGCGAGGTCGTTCGCATGAAGGGCCTATTGAAAGACGCGGTGCGGTCGATACTGAAGTCACCCGCCAAGGACAGTCCGATTTATACTTTCTTCGCCGATCTCGAGCCGCCCATGCGAAAAAAGATCGAACAAGCGGTAGCCCAGTCCGCTCCCGCCGCTGTCAACGCGCGTTCCGCGGGCGGCGATGCTGCCAATCCAACGATGAGCGTACTCATGGACCAGGCAAAGTCGGCAATTAAGAATAGCGATTTCTTGACCGCAAGAACGCTCTTAGGCCTGGTGCGGACGATGGCTCCTAGAGATCCGTATATCGCGCAGCAGTTCGCGCTCGCGACCTACAAAAGTAGGCTGCCCGATCCGCTGCAGGCGCTGCGCGACGCCAGCGCCATCATTGCCGATCTGAATCCCGGAGTCTCCACCGACACCGAAACGCTCGGGCTATGGGGCGCGATTCATAAGCGCGTCTGGGATCAGACCAAGAACAAGGAAAACCTTGACACGGCGATTTTCGCTTACGAAAAGGGTTTCTACCTGAAGAACGATTACTACAACGGCATAAACCTGGCCTTCTTGTACACCGTTCGCGCATCGGTTTTGGAGGGCGCCGAATCGGTAGCCGATATGGTGATGGCCAACCGCATTCGAAAACGGGTTTTGGCCATTTGCGAGCCCCTGCTGGCGGCCAATCCTTCGCTGCCGCCGCCGGAGAAGTATTGGGTCTTGGCCACTGCCGCCGAAGCCAGCACCGGATTAAATGACTCCGCCAAGGCGGACGAATATTTGAAACAAGCCAAGGACTTAAATCAAGCGGCCTGGATGATAGAAAGCACTGAGGAACAACTGCGGAGCTTGCAGCGGCTTATCGCGGCGACGATGAAATGAAGCAAGGCCCTGTGCCCCACAATGGAGTGGATGCCAACGTCCACCGCAGTCCGCGTGAACCGCAAAGCCGCCGAGCGCTTGCAAGACGGCCATGTATGGATCTTTTCGTCGGATGTCATTGACCGCGGTGAAGCACAAGCCGGCGATTTCGTTAAGGTGGTGGATCAAAAAGGCCGGGCATTGGGCACGGCTCATTACAGTTCCACTTCGCAGATCGCGCTGCGGTTGTTGAGTGGCCACGTCGAAACGATTCATGAGGACTTCTTCTTCAAACGCTGCCAAGCGGCTTTGCGATTTCGTGAGCAAGTTGTCCGCAACACGACGGCTTATCGCCTGATTCATGCGGAAGGCGACTTGCTGCCGGGCCTGATCGTCGACCGCTATGGCGATTGCCTGGCGGTGCAGCTTCTCGATCAAGGAATGGACCGGCAGGCCGGTGAGGTGGTCCAGGCTCTGACGTGCCTACTCGCGCCGCGCGGCATCGTGGCGCGCAACGACGTGGCTGTACGCGCCAAAGAAAGCCTGCCGCTCGAAACGAAAACCCTCGCTGGCGAGATTCCACCGCTTATCGAGATTGAAATGAACGGTCTCCGGCTGGCCGCGGACCTGATGGGCGGCCAGAAGACCGGCGTCTTTCTGGACCAACGCGAGAACTATCCGGTGGTAGCGCAGTATGTATCCGGCGGAAGAGCGCTCGATTGTTTCACGGGCAGCGGAGGCTTTGCCCTGCATCTGGCACAACGCTGTACTTCTGTTGAGGCAGTTGATAGTTCGGCCGCCGCGCTTGAGAGAGCGCGCCACAATGCGACGGCGAATGGCTTGTCAAACATCGAATTTCGCGAGGCGAATGCGTTGCAATATTTGCCGAGCCTAGTGGCAGCCCGCCGCACGTTCGATCTGGTGGTAGTGGATCCGCCCGCGTTCACGAAATCCCGCGAGTCCTTGGACGGCGCCGCGCGCGGCTATAAGGAGATCAATCTGCGGGCGCTGCGCTTGCTCAATCCTGGAGGCGTTTTGGTGAGTTGCTGCTGCTCCCACCATATGAGCGAGGCGCATTTGCTTGAAGTGATCGCACAGGCGGCCCTCGATTCGGGAAAGCGCCTGCGCGTTCTGGAACGGCGCACCCAGGCGCGGGATCATCCCATTCTCCTTACCGTTCCGGAGACTCACTATCTGAAGTGCCTGATCTTCCAGGATGTGCCCTAACGTAAGAATCGGCTTGGGGGCCACCGGGACGTGCAGCGAATTCATCCAGCCAAAAAGATGGACTCTACGCTGGTACCTTTGCGGAGTCATTTTCCCCTTGTGTGGGAGTTGTATACATAGTAAAACTTTAGATAGCCCTATACACCCTAGTCCGTGAAGTACTAGTGTTCCAGATAGTGTTGGTTGCCTCTGACACTTCAAGGCCCCACGTCCGAATTCAAAGACTTTTTTCGCCCGGGAGTGGGCATATGCAAACTAGCGCTATTTCTTTTCGTCAGGGCGAACTAAGCCGTCAACCGAAGGTGGATTTGCGGGAAGCGGAGGCAAAGCATCCTTGGTTCGGCGTCCGGACGCGCTCCAACTTTGAGAGAATGACGGCAAAGGCTCTTGAAAATAAGGGGCTTACGTCATATCTGCCCAGCTACCGAACCCGTCGACGCTGGTCTGACCGAGTGGTGGTAAGCGACACACCACTATTTCGTGGTTATGTATTTTGCAAGTTCAATCCGCTCGACCGTTTGACGGTTTTGACAGCCGCCGGAGTCATTTCGATTGTGGGTTGCGGAATGGAGCCAGCTCCAATCGACGACAAAGAAATCGATGCCATTGGGTCTATTCTGCGCTCCGGTCTCGCTACCGAGCCGTGCCCGTTCTTGCGGGAAGGCCAAACTGTTCGCGTCATACGCGGGTCCCTTACGGGAGTGGAAGGCATACTCACCAAGAAGAAATCGGACTTCCGTCTGGTACTTTCGATTACCCTATTGCAACGGTCAATTTCCGTGGAAATCGACCGCGAATGGGTGAAAATCGTCTAGATTAAACGTCGAGATTCCGCACGTCAAGGGCGTTTTCCTCGATGAACTTGCGGCGGGCTTCCACGTCTTCGCCCATCAGGGTTGAGAAGATGGGCTCCGTTTCGGCAAAGTCGTTGAGATCCACTTTCAACAAGGTGCGGGTCTCGGCATTCATGGTGGTGGACCAAAGCTGTTCCGCGTTCATTTCGCCTAGACCCTTATAACGCTGCACGTTAACTTCGCGGGTGCCTTCGGTCTTTACCGTGCTCAGCAATTCCCGCCAATTCGGGATGGCTTGCCTCTGCTCGTCTTTGATTATGGTGAACGGCGGCTTGTTGAATTTGCCCACCTGCTTCACCTGCGCGCGCGTTTTGCGAAATTCGGGCAGCGAGAGGAACTCGGTGTTAATCATGCGCATGGCATTCGTTGGGTCGCGATAGCCAACCATCCAAGCGGAGTGTTCTTCCTCTTTTTCCACGACAACTTCCAGCTTGGCCTGCTTGAGTTTTTCAGCTACGGCCTTGACGTTCTTCTCGTCCTGCCAATCGGCCTTAGCGTCGATGGTGAGCGAGACATCGCTGAGCACCTCAACCACTCGCGGATCGCGCACGCGGCGTTCGAGCCGCCGAGAGATTTGCTCCAATTCGTCCAGCGACATCAGGAAGGCCCGCAGTTCGCCACCTTCGATCCTTACCGGATCCGCCTTGCCCTCGGGCGCCAGTTCCACCGCGAGGTTTTCGGTAGCGCGGCGGAGAATCTCGCGCGTGAATTCCTTGTCGTCTTTGATGTACTTCTCGCTCTTGCCTTTCTTGATGCGGTAGAGCGGCGGCTGGGCCACGAAGATCTTGCCGCGCGTAATCAACTCCTGCATATGGCGGAAGAAGAAGGTTAAGAGCAGTGTGCGGATGTGCGAGCCATCGACGTCTGCGTCCGTCATGATGATGATCTTGCCGTAGCGCAGTTTGGCCAGTTCGAAATCCTCGCCCTTGCCGATGCCCGTGCCAATGGCGGTGATCATGGCGCGGATTTCCTCATGGCCAAGCATTTTGTCGTAGCGCGCTTTTTCCACGTTCAGAATTTTGCCCTTGAGCGGCAGGATGGCTTGATAGCGGCGGTCGCGGCCGGATTTAGCGGTACCGCCGGCCGATTCGCCTTCGACGAGGAACAGCTCGCAGCGGTCGGGATCGCGCTCCTGGCAATCGGCCAGTTTGCCCGGCAAGCCGCCGGAATCGAGCGCGCCTTTACGGCGAGTCAGGTCGCGCGCTTTGCGGGCCGCTTCACGAGCGCGCGCCGCGTCAATAGCCTTGCTGATGATCTTCTTCGCAATCGCCGGATTTTTGTCGAAGAACTCGCCCAGCTTTTCGTTGACTAACTGAACCACCTGCCCTTGAATATCGGAATTAAGCTTGCCCTTTGTTTGCCCTTCAAATTGCGGCTGCGGCAGTTTGACGCTGATGACCGCCGTCAAGCCTTCGCGCACATCGTCGCCGGTAAGGTTGTCTTTAGCGTCTTTGATGAGCTGAGCCGAAGTGGCGGCGGCGTTGATGGTGCGCGTCAGGGCGCTGCGGAAGCCGCTCAGATGCGAGCCGCCGTCCACGGTATTGATGTTGTTGGCGAAGCTGAATACATTTTCCGAATACGAATCGCTATATTGCAGTGCGACTTCGATGTAGAGCTTGCCGCCATTCGGCAAATCGCGTTCACCTTCGAAATGGATGGGCTTATCGTGCAGCGCGGTCTTGCCGCGGTTCAAGTGCTTAATGAATTCCGCGATACCGCCGCTATAGAAAAATTCCTCGGAGCGGATGTCGTCGCCTCGCTCATCGGTGAGGATGATCTTGAGACCGCGGTTCAGGAACGCCAACTGGCGCAAGCGCGTGGCCAGCGTATCGAAGTTAAACTCGCTGGCGTCCATGATGGTGGTGTCGGGCTTGAAGGTGATCTTGGTGCCGGTCTTGCTGGACTTGCCGGTTTTAGCGAGCGGCGCCTTGGGAATACCGCGTTCGTAATCCTGCTCCCAAGTGGCTTTTTCGCGCCAGATTTCCAGATGGAACGTTTCCGAAAGAGCGTTTACGCAGCTTACGCCGACGCCGTGGAGGCCGCCGGAAACTTTGTAGGTATTGGAATCGAACTTGCCGCCGGCGTGGAGCTTGGTGAGCACAACCTGCGCCGCCGATACGCCTTCCTCGGCGTGAATGTCCACCGGAATGCCGCGCCCGTTATCGACGACGGTAAGCGAGTTGTCGATATGAATCGTCGCGCTGATTTCCGTGCAATAGCCCGCCAGGGCTTCGTCAACGGAGTTGTCGACAACCTCATAAACGAGGTGATGCAGACCCATTTCACCGGTGGAGCCGATGTACATGGCGGGGCGCAAGCGCACCGCTTCCAGGCCCTCCAGAACTTTGATACTAGACGAATCGTAGCTGCCGTTCTTTCCGTCTTTGTCCTTCTTTTCCTTCTCGTCCTTCTTTTCTTTTTCGTCTTTCTTGTCTTTATCGTCGGTGTTATCGTCTTTAGCCAATTTATTCACACTTTCGGCAATCGCCCGCGCGACGAAGCGCCTGCGGGCATGCCATGAAAACTTAGTTTCTTGCCGTGCGGTTCAGAATCAAATACGCATAGGCATCACCACATAGCGGTAGACAGTGTCGCTATCTCCGCCATGCGGCCGCAATTCGCCCGCGTTGTTGGAATCTTTAAAGTGAAACGACACTTCACTTTGACTGATGGAGCGCAGAAAATCGAGCATATACTGCGCGTTGAAACCAATCTCAACGGCGCTGCCGCTATAGGTAACGGGAATAGTCTCTTCGCTCTCGCCCGTTTCCGAAATAGAAGAGTGAACCTTCAATTCATCTTTCAAGATCTGCACGCGGATAGCGCGTGAACGTTCATCGGCAAACTGCGCGACGCGTTCGATGGCCGCTTTCAGTTCATCGCGCTGCAGCACGAGTGCATACGGATGATCTTTGGGCAACACGCGTTCGTAGTCCGGGAAATTGCCGGTAAGCTTGCGGCTCAATAGCAGGCGCTTATCGATGCGGAAGAACAAGTGATTTTCGTTGCCGGAAAATTCCACTTGCTTGCTGGCGTCGTCGCTCGCCAGTTTTTGAATTTCGGCCATGGCTTTCTTGGGCAAAAGCGCTTTGAATTGCGCGCTGAGGCCGGGCAGGGGCACGTGCTTTTCGACCAGCGAGAGGCGGTGGCCATCCGTGGCAACCATAACAAGACCATCTTCCTTCAACACCAGCAGCGCACCGTTCAACGTGAAACGCGATTCTTCCGCCGAGATGGCGAAGATGGTGCTGTTGATCATTTGCGCCAAGACGCCCAGGGGAATCGTGGCCAGCACTTCCGGCATTACAGGTAGTTCTGGAAAGCTTTCGCGCGACATACCGGCTATGCGCGTGCGGGAGCGTCCGCAGATCAGGCTGGCCCAATGATTTTCAGCCAACTTGATCTGGACATCGGCATCGGGCAGGAGGCGAACATAATCGAGCAGGCGGCGCGCCGGAATGGTGCCCGCGCCCTCTTTTTTTACCCGCGCCGGACACGCGCAGCGGATGCCCAATTCCAAATCAGTGGCCGTCAGCCAGATCTGATCTTTGTCCGTCTCGACTAGGATGTTGGAAAGAATGGGGATCGTGGTTTTCTTCTCCACTACGCCTTGCGTGAGGCCGAGTTCCCGCACGAGATCTGACTTGCTTACCGAAAATTCCATGGCTATGTTTTGGAGCTCCTTACCGGACTTTTCCTATTCCACAGGACTGCAATGAAGTACTAGAAAGAGATCGTATCAGTAGGAACCGCGGGGGAAATCAAATTCCCTCTAAATTATAGCAAAAACGAGTGCTTGCGTGTTTTTTATTCTACTGGGTTTTGAGGGGTGTTAACCCTTGGCCGCAGGTGATTTGAACACGCAGAAAGCGGCCAGCGAGAACTCACTTGCGGTCTTCAATTTTGAGCGGAACTGGCGTGTTCTCGCTCAGCGCAGCGTATTTCTTCGCCATCTCCCGATCACCCAGCCGCAAATAGACTTGTGCCAACAAATTGTACACTTGGAGATCCAAAATGAGTCCCCTGTTATCGGCAATTTCCAGCGCCTTCTCGGCATCGCCGCGCGCTCCCGCCAGATCCCCAAGCCGCAAGTTCAGCTTGGCGTGATCGTAGTGAGTTGCGCGCAGGCCGGGCGCAAGTTCTAGAGCCTTGTCCAGATGAACCTTGCTTTCGGACAGCCGGTTCAGCTTCAACAGCAAACGTCCATAGTTGTAATCCAGGAACCAGTCAAAGAGGGGAGGCTCACGGTTAACGGCCACGCCGTTCTTGTACGCTTCTTCCGCTTCGGCGATGCGGCCCAACGATTCCAGATTCAGCGCGAGGTAATCGTAGGCGCGTGGATCGTTCGGACGCAGCTTCGCAGCGTTGCGGAAGGCGGCCACGGCGCGATCACTCATCTTGGCACGATCGTAAATCGCCCCCAACTGAAACCACGCTTCCGCATCGACGGCAGAAAGCACCACCGCGCGTTCCAACATCTTGCGGCCTTCGGCGGCGCGCCCTTGCATGGCGAGCATTTGCCCGCGCAGAGCCAGCGCGCCCGGATCTCTGGGAGCTTCGCTCAAAGCCCGCTCAGACAGGCTGTTGGCACGGTCGTAATTGTTTCCCACAAGTTCCAACCGGCCGGTAGCGACAAGAACCCCACTGCATTCGGAAACGCTCTCGGGCAATGCATCGAGCAACTCGCGGGCAGCGGCAAGTTTGCCTGTCCCCACCATTTCGATGGCCTTGCGGGTTTGCGGGACAACCTGATCACAAGAAGCGACGAGGAGGACAAGCGCAATCATTCCTCAGTCACCTTCACAACGCGGTCAACAGCTAGATCCTTCAGAGTTTGAATTTTGCCGCTGGGCCAACGAAGCTCTAGCTCTTTGACGACAGTATCGCCGCCCAGGCCGAAATGCACACGCCGGTCGGAGGAACTGACGTAACCCACCGAAGTGGTCACATGATTGTATTGAACGCGCCCCGAAGCCGCCGTCAGCTTTATCGCCGTGCCGATGCCGTCGCGATTGCTTTTCCGGCCAACAGTTTGAATAAGAATCCAGTGTCCGCGGGATGGAGAGGTATTAAACCAGATCTCGGCCAAATCCCCAATGGACGATGTCACCACGTCTACTCCGCCATCGTTATTCAAATCGCCAAACGCCGCGCCGCGATGCGCTCGCACCGGCTCCGTGGCCAGGCCGGAGGCGGCACTGACATTCAGAAACGTTCCGTCGCGGCGGTTGCGGAAGACCGCGTTGTGTTGCCGGTAATGCCTGAAGCTGTATTTCTCGACATTTTCGCTGGCATGAGAATTGGTGACAAACAGGTCTTTGTCCCCATCGTTGTCAAAATCGAAAGCGCCCACGCTCCAGCCGCTCATCACATTTGAAGCCAGCCCAACGCCCGATTGGTAAGTAATGTCGGAAAACAGTCCTCCGCCTATGTTTTTTCGCACCGTAAAGGTCTCGCCTTCGAGTGCGGTGACGACGAGATCGGGTTTACCGTCGCCGTCCAAATCGCGAAAATCGACGCCCATACTGGAAGCCGGCACGCCGTCTTCGGTAAATGCCGTTCCAGCAAGCACCCCCACCTCGGAGAAGCTCCGTCCCGCGTCGTTATGAAAGAGAAAGTTCCGCTCGTTGTCGTTGGCCACGAAAACATCGGCAAACCCGTCGCCATCGAAATCCGCAATCGCCACCCCCATTCCTTTACCAGTGTGGCCGCTAATACCTACTGCCGCGGAAACATCGCTGAAAGTACCATCGCCGTTGTTGTGATAAAGGGTATTCGGAAGACCTCGATAGTGCGCCGGCGAGCAGGAAAGCCGCTTCCCGGATTCGCCGCAGAGAACGTTGTTCTCAAACGACCAATCGAGATAATTCGAGACAAATAGATCGAGCAGACCGTCGTTATCGTAGTCGAACCATGCGGCGCCTACCGACCAATTCTTTTTTCCGCCGCTGTCGAGCCCCTCAAGCCCCGCCTTTGCGGTCACGTCGGTAAAACCGCTGTGGCCGTTGTTGTGATACAGAATGTTGCGATTCACACCGGCCACAAAGATATCTGGAAACCCGTCATTATCGTAGTCGCCTACGGCCACGCCCATGCTGTAACCATCGCCCCCTACCCCAGCGGCGGCGGTAACGTCCTCGAAGGTTCCATCGTGTTTATTCCGGTAGAGCCGGTTTGAGAACTCGGGGCCTTGCTTGGCCATGTCCGGCAGATTTGCGCCGTTCGTGAAGAAAATGTCGAGGAAGCCATCACCGTCGTAGTCGAGAACGGCGACGCCTCCCAATACCGAGTCGACAATCGGCTTGCTGGCAATAGTTCCGTTGTTCAGTACGAAACCAACATGGGAGCGTGCTTGCCGGTTCTCAAACCGGATGGCCGCCGGCGTTTTTCTTGCGGCGGACTCAAACGGGACTGCGGCAAAGAGAAGTAGCGTGCCTAGTGAACAACATCGGCCGATCATTCGTGGTTTCCGGCGCTTGCTGGCCGCTGCATCTTTAAATTGCCGATAATTCGCAACGACTGCAACACGTCCTCGTCACCGGGCTTAAGCTGCTGCGCGAGGCGCAGTTCGCGCGCGCCGTTCTCGATGTCTCCCGATCGGCAATAAAGGAGGCCCAGGTTCTTGTGAAGATCGCCGCGCGAAAGGCACGCGCCGCAAATCTGAATCGCTTCCGTCAACTGCAAAATCGCCTGCGGCCAATCGTGCGCGCGCTCGGAGGCGATAGCGAAGTTGGCAAGGGTCCCCGCGCGGTCCGTCACCATGCGTTTCTTATCGAGTTCCACGATACGCTCGCGGTAAGCCGCCGCTTCCTTGGGGTTTGCCTCCCGTAGCGCGCGCGACAAGTTGTACAGCGCCTGCCCGTGCTCCGGATTGGCCTTGACGGCTTCCCGCCAGTGGAGAATGGCTCCCGGCTTATCGCCAAGGTCCGACAAATCCTGGCCCAGGAGATATTGTGCGTCGGAGTCGCGCGGTTGAAGCGCGACGGCCGTTTTCAAGGTATCGGCGGAAGCGGCGTATTCGCCCAACTGCTTCTCAGCCAGAGCAAGCAAGTAGAGCGCTTCGAAATAGTTGGGCGCCAGCCGGGTGGCTTCACGGAGTTCATTGCTGGCTTCTTCGTAGCGTTTCAGGTCGAAAAGCGCGCGCCCTTTGTTGTAGCGCGCAGGGGCGGCGTCCGGCGTCATGGAAACTGCAACCGAGAACTCACTTAGAGCGCCTGGTAGATCATAGCTGTCGGCGAGAGCAATGCCTAAGTTCAGATGGGCATCGGGCGCGTCCGGATCGAGACTGATCACCTTGCGAAAAGCGTCGCAAGCCTCCTGCCGCTTCCCCAGACGCGAATCGATCATCCCGAGAGCAGTCAGCGCGCGGGTGAGATCGGGCTGGAGGTGTACAGCTTGTTGGATGGATTGCTCGGCTTCCTTCAGGCGCCCACTGCCGGCCAGGATAAGACCCAGATTCATGAAGGCTTGCGCGTATTTGGGGTTGTTTTCCGTGGCTTGGCGAAACAGCGCTTCCGCCCGCGCGGATTTACCCTGCTGCCCGTATAAGACGCCAAGATTGTTTTGCGCCTCGGCAAACTGTGGATCAATCGTCAGCGCGTTTTGGAAGCGCGCTTCCGCTTCAACGGCGCGGCCCTCCTGAAGATCCAGCAGCCCTAGTTCGTTCTGCGGCATGGCCAGCGTGGCGTCCAGCTTTACGGCCTGCTCCAGCGCCTGGCGCTCGGCGCGCCGGTCACCCACCCGTTCTAGGGCAAGTGCGAGGTTGTAGTAGGTGCGCGCGTTGTTGGGATCGTGGCTTAGCGATTCACGGTAAGATTCGGCGGCATTCCGGGCGTCACCTTCGGTCAGATACTCGTTGCCCTTGCCGCCTATGACGGCGGCGGTGTCTTTTTGAATGGCATTTTGCCGCTGCTGCTGAAAAATGGAAAGCTGCTCAGTGGCGCTTTCCGGACGGTTGAGGGCGCGCAGAGCGAGGCTAAGCTGATAACGTGCTTCTGAGGCTTCAGGCCGCAGTTTGGCCGCAGCTTGAAAGCAAGCCAGGGCCTCTTCGAAGCGCTTCTCTTTCGCTAACACGAAGCCCAGATTGTACTCGGCGTCGTAGTGATCCGGTTTCATCTTAACGGCTTTCTGCAAAAGCGGAACGGCATCGGCGTAGCGCCCCAGGCCGCGGTAAACCTCACCCAGGAGGTAGGCAGAATCGAACTCTTCCGGATGGCTTCGGGAGTAGTCTTCCATGACGGGCAAAGCTTCGTCGTAAGCGGCAATGATGTTCAGATCTTTGACCAACGAGGTGGTGGCGCCCCCGTTGGACGGATCGAGCCGCAGGGATTCGCGAAATTCATCGGCCGATTCGCGGTAAAGCTTCTGGTGAGCCAGTTCGGTGGCCAGATTGAAGTGTGCGACAGGCGATGCCGGCTCCTCCCGCAGAAGCTGCCTCAGGAGTTCGATCGACTTTTCGGGCTTGCCTATTTTTGAATAAGCGATGGCCAAGTTGGTTCTGAGTCCGCGGTCTTTAGGTGCGGCGGCCAGATAAGTAATGGCGGCATTGTAGCGTCCTGAATCGATCAACATCTCGCTGAGCCGCTGGAGTGCATAGATATCCTTGGAATCGGCTGCCAGCGCGGCTTTGAACTCCCGTTCGGCGGACGCAGTTTCGCCCAAGTCCAGCAGGGTACTGCCCAGCGCGTTATGGACGTCGGGCATGCCGGGTCGCTGTCGCGCGGCCCATTGGAGTTCCGTTTTCGCGCGCGGCAAATCCTGCTTCTCAAGCAAGGCCAAGCCGAGGTTGAAGCGAGCCTCCCAAAGGGAGGGATCTAGCCGGACGGCGGATTCAAAAGCTTGAATCGCGCAGTCTACTTCCCGCTGTTGTGCATAGAAACCACCTAACGCGTCGTAGGCGCTGGCAGTTGGCTTGGATTTCATGGCCGCCGCAAGTTCGGGCGGCGCTGCCGGACAAGCGGAGCGGCCTTGGCCCGCAAGCGGGAAGCAAGCAAACCAAAAGCCGCTTACGTATAACGAGAGACGCATCAACCGCTACAAGTTTACTTCCCGAAGGAAGCGCGCCGGCGCGTCAGAATACGAATTTAGCCCCCAATTGTAACTGGCGCGGTTTGTTTGCCAAGCTGGTGATGCGCCCGAAGTTCGCGGGGTCCGCCATATCGTTGTTTGGTGTTCCGTAAATCACAGTGTTCATGACGTTAA
>Ga0075021_10000595_pt1 | contig 18888 bp, 14 predicted proteins | sample ColStrG_CSR_2012_FD_72749 | JGI IMG/M metagenome (GOLD analysis project Ga0075021, IMG submission 72749) | Freshwater sediment microbial communities in response to fracking from Pennsylvania, USA - Cold Stream Run_MetaG_CSR_2012 | ecosystem: Environmental > Aquatic > Freshwater > Creek >...
CCCTTGCGGCGTGCCCGTCGCCGCTCCATAGCGGCCTTCGCAGAATCGTCATGACTAACTCCTACCGAGACCCCCGCAAATTTGGGCGGGGTCCTGTTTGTAAACGGCGTCTCTGTCGCTTTGGACGAAACGGCCCGTGAGGTCAGCGAAAGGCAGGTCTTGCCCGCTGGGGACCCGCGCGAGAGAATCGAGCAGCAGCGGCCGATAACGGCCCTGTAGTTGACAATACTCCTTCCCAAGGCGTGTAACCGACCAACTTGAGCGGATCTTGTTCGCATTGGTGGCAACCGGGCGCTCGATCCGTGCTCGAAGCTCGCAGCCTCCGAATGGGCGTCGTTGGACGTGCACGTCCCCGGGCTGGCGGGCATGGATGAGGATCAGTGCTATCGGGCAATCGACCTGTTGATCGAGGCCGACAGCCAGGCGAAGGTGCAGGAGGCCCGAGCTCCATACCGCGCCGCTCATGCTCGCCTGCTCAATTCTCTACTGGAGACGACTCCAGTCATTTTGAAAGACCTTCTTAGCCCTCAAAGGCGACAGCTACCGGCTCAAGGACCGCGACCTCGGACCCCGCCCCGGCCGCCGAAGCGTCGAAACCGCCTGACCGATACCCCTCGACGGCCTCGCCGAGCGCCGCAGAACGCCTCACAACGCGCCGGCTCAGCGACATCTGCGCCGAAATCACCCGGTCTGGGCCCTCCCGGCGGCATCTCCCTCCTACGGCTCGCTGCAGGAGAAGCCGCCGCAACTCCTCCCCGAGCCGCACCTCAACCCGGCAGGGGGGTCAATTCTCGACCGGCGCTACGGGGTCAATTCTCAGGCGGCCTTGGCACAAAGTCGGTCCGCCGGCGCGGTAGCGACGAATACCGCTCTTCCCCTTGACATGGGAGCGAGCAAGGCGTCCCAGACGCGGCCCTTCGAGTCCCGGCAGTCACCTCGCTACAACCTCTCGAACCTTCGGAGGGCCCGCCTAGTCGACGGCGCGACGAGCCTCGAGTCGGTCGGCGAGTCGTCGACCGGTCTCCGCGGGAACTGGATCTGATCCTGAGTCGAGCTCTCAATCGCCGCACCGTGTGACTCGCTCCATCGGGACCGAAGCCCTGTAGCGGATGAGCGCCCCGCTACGTTCCGTCGACGAGCGATCGCGGAGCTGGTCCTTCGTACCTCGCCAATCCGTCGTTTGGGAGTACCTCCCACGGCGCTTTCGAGCCGACGAAGCTGTGGTACTGAGGACCGATGCCTGGATGAGCCTCAAGCGCACCGAGGCGCACTGCGACTTCGGGACCTTCCGGCCAGGTGCCGCCGAACAGACTCGACCCGCAACGCCGGCAGAACGCCTTGGCCATGCGGCCCGGCGGACCATAGGTCTCGATCAAGTCGCTCCCGCTGAGCAATCGGAATCCTTCCCAGGGAACGCGACCCTGAGCCAGACCTCCCGCGCCTGAGTGCTTCTGACAGTGAGAGCAGTGGCAGATATTGGCGCGGCGGAAGGGCGCCGTGATCTCGAATCGAACGCCACCGCAGAGACAGCTGCCGGTCAACGGGTGGCTGGGCGAGGGATTACCGATGGCGTAATGCTCTCACGCCCGAAACAGCGGAGCATCCGCGTCGGCCGTAACAGGCGGGCGCGGGGTCCGGAAGCACTCGGCGAGCTGTGTCTCGCCCTGCGTCGCCAGCTCGGAGCGCAGCATGGCCATGAACAGCTCGCCTCGGTGGAAGTAGCCGAAGCGGTCTTCGAGCAGCCGACGCATGGAGTGGTGGATGGCTGTAGCGACATGGAAGTCGCCCTCAGAGGGACCGAGCTCCCGCTCGGCCTCGTCCCAGGCCGCGTCAAACTCAGCGTCGGTGAACTGTACGGCGTCCACCCACCGCAGGTCGAAGCTCATCGCGCGACCTCGTCGATTGTGAGCTGCTCGTGTTCGACAGTGAGCGTCCAGCGGTTGATGACGGTCCGCTCGGCGATCGTGCACACGTTCCAGTGCAGCCAGTAGAAGCGGCCGTCGAGGTTGATCGTCCGCCGTCTGTGAGCGCCCCACGGCCGCCAGTAGCCGTCCTCGGTAATCAGAACAGCGAGCTGATCGAATCCCCGCTCGGGACCGAACCCACCTGGTGCCTGGGTGGCGGCGCTCGAGGCTGCGGCAGGAGGTGGCGAGAATCCGCTCTTGAATCTCGCCACTGAAGGGTTCGAGCATCGTTGCCTCCTGTCTGTTGGTCGGTGAAACGTGGGTGGCCCCGCGACGTCAGGAAACGCCCGGGGCCGTGGCGCCCGGCGGATCGATGCGCGGACGCACCCCTGATGATGGCTCTACAGCGCTGGTGTAGTCACGGCGATTTCGTGACTAGATTCGTGTCTAGACGGGCTCCGGCCGCAGCGATCCTGTACCCCTGTCGATCCGGCCGGAGGGTCACTGCAACCCCTGCAAACCCGGAGAGAAGTGACCCTTCCAGCGCCCGCCAGCGACCTCCTGAGACGATCGGGCTAACCATGGCGGGACCAGGATTCGAACCTGGGAAGGCTGAGCCAACGGATTTACAGTCCGTCCCCTTTGACCGCTCGGGAATCCCGCCGGGCCGCGAAGTCTAGCCGTGGCACGCCGCTGCGTCGGCACGGTCACGCCGGTCCGGACGGCTTCCTGCGCGGTCAGGAACGAGATCAAGAGACTCGACGCCGAGGGCAAAGCGCGAACCGGCGAATAGTTGCTCGCCGGGCCGAGAAGGCGCACGCGTCGGTCGGCTAAGGTTCCAGTGGAAATCGCCCGTCAGGAGCACAACAGGCGACGCGGCGGGCCCGAGCGCGAATCACCGACGAAGATGGCGACGTTCACCCCCGACCTGCCGCTGCTCCCCTCGGGGCTGCTGAGGGTCGACTCGGCGCTCGAGCGCTACGCGGTGCGGCCGGGAGGCGCGACCGTGATCGCCATTGACGGTGACGACCTCGTCAGGATCGTCGACCCCCATGGTGCGCAGGTCGCTGAGCTGACCGCGCTCGACGACGCCGGCCGTGACGATCCCACAGCGCTTGACCTACGCCACGACCGCCCGGCCACTGTGATCCAGCGCCTCGCGGATGCTGGCGGCAACGGTTTCGTCGCGCAGCTGCACGCTTGCGGTCTGAATCCCGAGGAGGCGACGTGCGCGAGGCTGTTCGGACCCGAGTCGCCGCCGCATGCCGAGCTGACGCTCACCAGCGAGCGCCCAGTGACGCTGATCGTCGCCGCGCCCGGGGGTCGCGTCGTCGACGGAGAGCTGCCGGCGACCGGGCTCGAGATCGAGCTCAGGCGTGCGCGCCCGGCGGCCAAGCAGCGCCACGAGCTGCCGCCACCGCTGGCCGAGCCGCGGCTCGACGTGCACGTCGAGCCCGCGACCGCCGGCAGCTACGAGGTGAGGGCCGGCGAGTACATCCAGGTGATCGACGTCCAGGGCAAGCAGTGCTCGGATTTCCTCGCGTTCCGAGCCGACCGGCTCCAGGCCGGGATCGAGCGGGGCTTCGACGCGACGGTCACCCGCACGTTGACGGGCAACGCCTATCCGATGCCGGGCCTGCACGGGAAGTTCTACGACGTCGAGATGGTGCCGCTCATCGAGGTGGTGCGCGACACGGTCGGTCGCCACGACACGTTCGGCCTGGCGTGCACGGCCAGGTACTACGAGGACATGGGTTATCCCGGCCACGCGAACTGCTCGGACAACTTCAACGCCGTGCTGGAGCGCTTCCGGGTGCTCCCGCGCAAGGGCTGGGAGGCGCTGAACCTGTTCTTCAACACGTCCTTCAACGCCAACCTTCAGCTGGTGGCGGACGAACCGTGGTCGCGTCCGGGCGACTACGTGCTGCTGCGCGCGATGACCGACCTCGTCTGCGCGTCGTCCGCCTGCCCGGACGACATCGATCCTGCTAACGCCTGGGAGGTGACGGATGTCCACGTGCGGGTCTACTCACCCGAGAACCGATTCTCGGTGGCCATCGCGCGGCGCGTGAGCGCCGACGCCGAGCCCGTCTTGACGCGCGAGACGGCGTTCCACGCTCGCACGTCGGCGCTGACCAACAGCTTCGTCGAGTATCGCGGCTACTGGCTGCCACGCTGCTTTGACAACGAGGGAGCGATCGCCGAGTACTGGGCGTGCCGCGAAAAGGTCGTCGTGGCCGACCTCTCGCCGCTGCGCAAGTGGGAGATCCTCGGCCCCGACGCCGAGACGCTGATGCAGCGCACGATCACGCGCAACGCCCGCAAGCTGTCCGTCGGGCAGGTCGTGTACACGGCGCTGTGCAACGAGACCGGCGGGATGATCGACGACGCGACCGTCTACCGCCTGGGCGAGAACAACTTCCGGTTCGTCGGCGGCGACGAGTACGACGGCATCTGGCTGCGTGAGGTGGCCGACCGCGAGCATCTCAACGTACTGGTCAAGCCCTCGACCGACGAGTTGCACAACATAGCGGTCCAGGGGCCCGCGAGTCGAGAGGCACTATCGAAGATCGTCTGGACCGCGCCTACCCAAACCGGCCTTGCCGACCTGAGGTGGTTCAGGATGTCGATCGCGCGGATCGGCGGCTACGACGGGATCCCGATCGTCGTCTCACGCACCGGCTACACGGGCGAGCTCGGCTACGAGATCTGGTGCCACCCGTCAGACGGCCCCGCGGTCTGGGACGCGGTTTGGGAGGCGGCGGGGTCGCATGGCGTCAAACCACTCGGCCTGGGGGCGCTGGACATCCTCCGGATCGAGTCCGGTCTGATTTTCGCCGGCTACGAGTTCGACGACCAGGTCGACCCGTTTGAGGCCGGGATCGGCTTCACGGTCGCGCTCGCCGACGAGGAGGACTTCATCGGCCGCTCCGCGCTGCTGGAGCGCGGAGCGCATCCCCAGCGAACGCTCGTCGGACTCCAGCTGCGGGGCAACGAGACGGCCGATCACGGCGATCACGTGTACGTCGGCCGTCGCCGCGTCGGCGTCGTCACCAGCGGCGCCCGCAGCCCGCTGTTGAAGAGCAACATCGCCCTCTGCCGGATCGCGATTCAGTACTCGGAGCTGGGCACGGACGTGGAGGTGGGCAAGCTCGAAGGGCTGCAGAAACAGATCCCGGCGAAGGTCGTCCGCTTCCCGTTCTACGACCCGGAGAAAACCCGGCCAAAGTCGTGACAGGCGTCATGGTCGTCACGACCATCCACGATTCAGCGCCCTTCCAGCGCTAGCGCGCTCGCGAACGCCTGCCGGGTCTCGGCGGCGCTCCACGGCCGCGGCGACTGTGTGATGAAGTAGTCGGCCATCGCCAGCTCGGTCAGCCGGTCAAGGTCGCCCTCGGCGACTCCGAGGCTGCCCAGCACCGGAAACTCGAGGTCGGCCAGCAGCGCCCGGATCGCACGGGCCGCGCGCGTGCCGTCCCGCGAGTCGTCGTCGGGCGCCCCCAGGGCGTCCGCGACCCGCTCGAGCTGCTCCGGCACGACGTGCCGCTCGCGGTCCAGCGTTTCAGCGATCACGAGTCCGATCGTGAGGCCGTGCGGGGCGTGGAACTCGCCGCCGATCGCCTGCCCGAGCGAATGCTCGGCCGTGCAGTCGGAGATGTTCATCGTCAGCCCGGCCATCAGGCTGCCGCACGCAACCTCCGAGCGTGCGGCAGCGTTGGATCCGTCTCGGTGGGCAACGGTCAGCGAGCGGCCGATCAGACGGACCGCCTCGAGCGCGATCGCGTCGCCGATCGGAGTGCGGCACTTCGCGACCATTCCGGCGATCGCCTGCGCGAGCGCGTCGACGCCCGAGTACGACGTCACCGACGGGGGCGCCGAGTGGGTCAGCACGGGGTCCACGATCGCATCCTGCGCGCGCAGGTTCGGGCTTGCGATCCCGGCCTTGCGGTTGTTCGCCTCCGTGGTGATCACCGCCCCACCGGACACCTCCGAGCCGGTGCCGGCGGTCGTCGGGACCGCCACCAACGGCAACACCGCCGCCGGTATCTCCCGAGGCCCCTTCACGAAGTCCGCATAGGGGAGCTCGAGCTGCGCGCACAGTCGCGCCGCCTTGGCGGTGTCGATCACCGAGCCGCCGCCGATCGCGACGATCACCTGCGCGCCGGCGTCGGAGATCGTCGCCGCGGCCTCGTCGACGATCGTGTCCGTCGGCTCGCCAGGCGCCTTGACCTGACGCCCGATCGAGCCGACACGCGCCTGTAGGCCCGCGATCGCCTCCGACACGGCCGCGCTCGCTTCCTCCAGTCCGGCGTCGATCACGACCACGACCCGATCAGCGCCGTCCGCCGCGACCACGTCACCCAGCCCACGGGCGGTACCGTCGCCGAACCGGATCCGAACAGGCAGGTGGTTGAAGAACGGCGCAACGCCCCTCGGAGATGTCATCTGCGGTCCCTTTCCGTCTTGGTGGGCACTTAGCTGTCGGTCAGCGTCTGACGCGCACTTCTACCGCGCAGCGAGGACTCCCACGGCCGCCGCGAACCATTCGAACACGGCCGTGAACCGAGGGTCGATTCGCCACTCCTCCTGGAGCTCCCACTGCACGGCGAGCACCGAGGCGCCGTCCAACTCGATCGCCTCCACGACGCCGTCCGGCGCCACCGCCGTCGCACGGATCCCTTCGCCGAGCACGTCCACCGCCTGGTGGTGAAACGAATTCACCGTCACCTCCTCGACGCCAAGCGCCGTGAACAGGTGGCTGTCGGCGGATACCTCGATCGGATGGCGCGGGTGGGGCGGGACCTCGATGCCCGCCAGACGTGAGCGCTCGACCTCCTTCCAGCGGTGCCATCCGGGATCGCTCGGGTGCTCTCGCCACTGCTCGCGCAGCCGCACGTCCTGCACGAGCGTGCCGCCGAGCGCCACGTTCAGCACCTGCATCCCGCGGCAGATCCCGAGGATCGGCAGCCCCCGGTCGAGCGCGGTCGGCACGAGCGCCAGCTCGAAGCGGTCGCGTTGCGGCTCGGTCGCCGCGAGTAGCGCGTCGGGCTCCTGCCCGTAGAAAGACGGGTCCATGTCGCGACCGGGAGCGAGCACGACGCCCTGGACCTGATCGAGCGCCGGGCCGATCGCGTCTTCGATCTGCGGGAGCGACAGCGGCACGAGCCCGGCGGCGAGAAGTGGGCCGGCCACCCCGACGGCGCCGTAGTCGCCGAAGTCGTGTTGGCTCGCAGAGACCGCGACCAGCCCGCGCGCGGTCACGCGCCCACCATCGCCGGCTGCGGAACGACTGCCTCTTCGATCAGTTCGGTCAGCTCGCGCAGCTGGATCCGGTCGGCGTTGCCCGATGTCTTGATCGCGTCCTCGTACATGGTGACGTCCTTCGGGCAGGTTACGACGAACAGCTCGACGTCGGGGAGCGCCACAGCTTCGCGGATCCGGTTTTCGGACGGTCGCTCCTGGCCGGGAGTGTCCGGGATCCAGATGCGCCCGCCGCCGGCGCCGCAACAGAAGCTGTTGTCGCGGTTGCGCGGCATCTCGACGAGCGTGCAGCCGAGCAGCTCGATGATCCGCCGCGGGTCGTCGTACTCGCCGTTGATCCTCCCCAGGTGGCAGGGGTCGTGGTAGGTGACGCGGTGGGAGAGTCGGTTGCGGACCTCCAGGCGTCCGGACTCGAGCAGCTCGCGCAGCAGCTGGGTGTGGTGCACGACCTTCCAAGCCGCTCCCAGCTGCGGGTACTCGTTTCGCAGCGCGTTCAGCGAGTGCGGGTCAGAGGTCATGATCCGGTCGAACTCGCACTCCGAGATCGCATCGATGTTCTGCTGGGCGAGCGATTCGAAAAGCCCCTCCTCGCCGACGCGGCGCACATCGTTGCCGGAGTTGCGCTCGCCGTCGTACAGGATGCCGAAGGCGACCTGTGAGCGGTGCAGCAGGCGCGCGATCGCGCGGGTCACCTGCTGGGAGCGGGGATCGAAGCTCGCGTAGTCGCCGACGAACCACAGCACCTCGACCGGCTGCTTGCGCGCGTCGGGCACCTCGAACTCGAGCTCGGCCGTCCAGCGACCGCGCTTGCGGCGGTTCTCGCCAAACGAATTGCCGGACTTGTGGATCGTCTGAAGCGTCGCCTGGAGGTTGGAGTCGAGCTCGCCCTCCTCGACGAGCCGCCTGCGCAGCTGGTTGATGATCGGCGCCTGCTCGATCCCGACCGGGCAGATCTCCACGCAGGCCTGGCACTGCATGCAAGCCCATAGTGTCTCCTGGCGCACCCCGTCGGCTCCGATCACCGAGGCGGCGAACCCGTCGGCGGAGGGGTGGTTGGCGTGCTCGCGCAGCTCGAGGATCACGTCTCGAGGCGACAGCGGGCGCCCAGTCGCGTTCGCCGGACATGCCTCGTGGCAGCGGCCGCACTTCGTGCACGCGTCGAGCTGGAGCAGGTGCAGCGGGCTGAAGTCCTCCAGGGCGCCATAGCCGGCCGGCTGATCGGCCGGCCCAGGCGGAATCGGCGCCAACTGACGCTTCGCGGTGTCGTCGCGCAGCGACAGGCTCACGTAGGCGGTCAGCATGTGCATCGCCTTGGTGAAGGGGATGCTCGCGACGAAGGTGATCGCAAGCAGGCCGTGGAACCACCACAACCCATGGCGCAATCCGCCCAGCGTCGCGTCGCTGACGCCGCTCAACGGCTGGGCCACCAGCCACCCGACGAACTGGGTCCCACCGTAACCGGGCTGATCCATCGCGATCCGGACGCCCTCGAGCAGGAACCCGGTCAGCGCGATCACCAGCAGCGTGCCGACGAACACCCAGTCGCCGATCTCGTAGGTGTGGCGGTCGAACTGGGGCTCTCCGAGGGCTCGGTCAGGCCGTGCGTAGTCGAGCTTCGCCGGGCGGACGATCGCGCGGCGAACCATCATCACGAGCAGCCCGATCACGAGCGCCGTGCCGAACAGGTTCAGCACCTCCTTGTAGGCGAGGTAGAAGGTGCCGTGGAAGTAGCTGACCCCGAACACCGGCGTCAGGAAATCGGTGTCGAACCCGAGGATCACGGTCCCGGCGAACAGCACCATGAACCCATAGAAGATCAGGCGATGCGCGGCGCCGGCTGTATGGTCGCGCCGCGCGATCGTGCGGTGAGAGCCGAGCAGCTTCAGGCCGCCCCACAGGCGTGCCGGCCACTGGCTCCAGGGCACCGGTGGCCACGGCCCCCCATGGCCGCGGCGCCACTTCCGCACAGGGCGCCAGCACCCGTACACAAACACGCCCACGGAGGCGATCGCCAGCGCGTACCAGAGCACGCGCAGCGGCGTCGTGAAATCCCAGAAGACCGGGCGAGTGGCGAGGGAACCGAGCGACAGCACGCCACCTACCAAGCGATCAGGCCCACCGACCGCTAAGCAAACGCATCGAGCTCGTCGGCGATCTCGAACAGATCGGCGACGGCGCCGTAGTGCGCGACGTTGAAGATCGGCGCCTCGGGATCCCGGTTGACAGCGATGATCGTGTCAGCGTTGCGCATCCCGGCGAGGTGCTGGACCGCGCCGGAGATCCCCAGCGCCAGATACACGCGCGGCTTGACGGTCTTGCCCGACTGGCCAACCTGACGTGCGGAGGGCATCCAGCCGGCGTCGACCAACGGCCGGGAGGAGCTCAACGTCGCACCGAGCTTGGCCGCCAGCTCCTCGAAGCGCGGAACGTTGTCCTTGTCCTCGATTCCACGGCCGATCGACAGTAGGAACTCGGCCTTGGTGATGTCGACTCCACCGCTCGCCGCTTCCTCGTAGGAGACGTGCGCCGTGCGGGCGACGCCCTCCATCGGGACCTGCACCGACCGCGCCTGGGCCGATCCGGCCCCGGCCGTGGCCGGCGGGAAGATGCCGGGCCGGACCGTCACGATCGAGCACGTCTTGCCGGGGAACTCGAGCTCCGCGATCAGCTTGTCGCCATAGGCGCCGCGCCGTACCCGCAGGCCGTCCGACCAGCCGACTGCCACCACGTCGCTGGCGAACCCCAGACCGCGGCGCGCGGCCACGGCCGGGGCGAACCCCATCGAGTCGATCGTGTGCCCCAGCATCACCAGCGACGGACTCTCCGCATCGATCAACCCCTCGACGGCCGCCGCCCACAGATCGGCCTCGAACCCGTCGCCCGGCGCCTGCACGGTCAGGACCTCCGAAACCCCGTCAGCCGCCAGCGCGCCGGAAAACTTGGCGCAGTCGGAGCCGATCACCGCCACCGACAGCGGCTCGCCCATCTCCTGCGCAACGGCGGAGGCGGCGCTGATCAGCTCCAGCGACACCTCGCGCAGCTCCCCGCGGCGGGACTCCGCCACGACCACAACCCCGCTCATCCAGTCATCCGATCTCTCACGATCTCGACGATCCGCGCTGCAACCTCCGCCGGCGCACCCTCGAGCATCTGAGCACCTTCGCCGCGTTCCGGGTGGGCGATCGAAACGACCCGCGAACCCGCCGCAGCAGCCACCGCCCCGTGATCGAGTCCCAGCTCGCCCAGCGACAGCGACTCCAGAGGCTTCTCCCGCGCCTGCTTGATCGCCCGAAGGGTCGCATAGCGCGGCTCGTTGATCCCGGTCTGGATCGTCAGAAGTGCCGGAAGCGGGAGCGTGAGGATCTCGACGAGGCCGCCCTCGAGCTCGCGCTGCACCGTCACGGTCGTTCCATCCAGCTCGATGTGCTTCACCACCGCCACGTGAGCCAGCCCGAGAAAGCCCGACAGCGCGACGCCGGTGGCGCCGTTGACCGCGTCGGAGGACTGCACCCCGCACAGGACCAGATCCGGCGACTCGCGCTCGATCACCGCCGCCAACACGCGCGCCACCGCCAGCACGTCGCTGTCCCGCAGCGACTCGTCCCAGACGCGCACCGCGCGGTCGGCGCCCTTGGCCAGGCACGCGAGCAGGCCTTCCTGGGCCTCCTCTTCGCCGATGGTGACGGCCACCACCTCGTGGCCGTCACCATCGAGGGCGTCGCGCAACTGAAGCGCTGCCTCGAGCGAGAACGTATCCCACTCGTTCAGATCCCATTCGAGGTAGTCCGGATCGACGCTGCGGCCATCGACGAGCAGCTCGAACTCCTCGTCCAGCGCGGCCACCTGCTTGACCGCCACCACGATCCTCATCGGCAGGCCCTCTCACGCACGTCGATGCTCGTTCCCGTTTAGACCAGGCTGATGTCGGCGTTCAGACCAGGCTGATGTCGGCCGTGCTGCTCAGCTGACCGAGATAGGTGGCGTTGCTGGAGTCTCCCCACAACCGCCGCTCGCGAATGAACGGAAGCGGCATCTCGGGCGTCGGCGAGTCGATCTCCCGAGCGAGCCGGTGGCCGTCGAACACGGAGTCGACGATCATCCGGGGAGCGGAGGCGTCGCCGATGATGTACAGGCCTTCGATGCCCTCGCTCGCCAGCCGCTCCTTGTCGGCCTTCAGCTCGCGGTAGAGCTCGTCGTCGGAGATCCGGGCGGTGCACAGCACGACGGTGTCGACCTCGAAGTCGTGGGTCTCGGCCGGGTTCCACACGTCGTAGGCGTGACACACACCGGGCTCGATGCTGTCGAGCATCGTGTAGGTGTGGATGTGGACGCCGAGGCGCTCGAGGTCGCGATGCAGCATCGGCGCCTCCAGCGTGTAGTGCATGTAGCCGGCGATGTCGCCCGCCTGGGTGACGAGCGTGACATCGTGACCCTCGCCCGCGAGCTTCTGAGCCACCGACACACCCATGAAGTAGGCCTCGTTCTCGAGCACCAGCACCCGCTTGCCGATCTGCTTGGCGCCGCTGACCACCTCGTCCGGCGTCAGCTGCCAATCGAGTGAGGTGTCGGCCCCGGGGATCGGGGCGTGGGTGGCCGCGTTCATGCCGTCGGTCGCGTAGTGGCAGCCGGTCGCCACGATCACGATCTCGGCGCCATAGCCGAGCACGTCCTCGGCGCTGAGCCGCGAGTTCGTGTGGACCTCCACGTTGCGCAGCTTGTCGAGCTGGATCTGCCGGTAGTTGACGATCCGGCTCCACTCGCCCAGGCCACGCGCGGTGCCGCGGAAGATGTTCTCCTTGCCATCGGAGTGCCCGAGTTGCGAGATCCAGTTCACGCAACCGCCGATCTGCTTGTGCGCCTCGACCAGGTGCACGGCGGACATCTCGCGCTTGCCGAGGATCATCGCGCACTCCATCCCGGCCGGCCCGGCGCCGATCACCAGCACGCTCTTCTCGCTGTTGGCGGCGGGGTGGAACTTCTCCGGGTGCCAGCCGCGGCGGTACTCCTCACCGGCGGTGGCATTCTGGGTGCAGACCATCGGCGGTCCGCCGATCTCCCAGCGCGAGATGCACTGGTTGCAGCCGATGCACTCGCGGATGTCGTCGAGCCGGCCCTCCTCGATCTTCTGGGGGAGGAACGGGTCGGAGATCGATGGCCGGGCGGCGCCGATGATGTCGAACTGGCCCGACCTGATGATCGCGACCATCGTGTCCGGGTTCGTGATCCGCCCGACGCCGACGACCGGCTTGTTGGTGTGGTTGCCGGCCTTGATCTGGCCGGTGTAGGGCTTCTCGTGGTTCTCCTCGAAGAACCGCGACGGCCCCGCGTTCTGGCCCCACTCGGCGATGTCGCCGACGGTGAAGTCCCACAGATCGACCACGTCGTCACAGTGCTCGACGAATCGCTTGCCGTCCTCGCCCACCTGAATCGAGATCGGCCCGAGCAGGTGGTCGACGGCGAACCGGGACGCGATCGCGCAGTCGTCGCCCACCGCCTCGCGAACCTTGATCAGCGATTCGCGCCAGAAACGCGCGCGGTTCTCGAACGAGCCCCCGTACTTGTCGCTGCGGCGGTTGTAGAACGGCGACAGGAACTGGAACGGCATGTACGCGTGGGCGCCGTAGACGTAGACGATGTCGAAGCCCGCCTCGCGCGCGCGGATCGCGGCGTCGACGTACATCTGTTGGACGGTGTCGATGTCGTCCTGGTCCATGTTGCGCGGGAAGATGTTGAGCTCGAAGTCCGATGCGATCTGCGAGGGCCCACGCGGGGTCGCGCGCGACTCCATGCACGGTGCGTGCGGACCGCCGTACCACAGCTCGATACCGGCGAGTGCCCCGAACTCGTGCAGGCGATCACACATGGCGGCGAGGTTCTGCACGTCACCGTCGTCCCAGATCCGCGCCGACACGCGCGAAGTGTCATCCGACTCGGGGTGGATGGAGCAGTACTCGGTGCAGCAGGCGCCCCAGCCCCCCTCAGCCTTCATCCCGCGGTGATAGGCCTGCATGCCCGGCTTCTCCGACCCGGCGCCGATGCAATGGGGCACCTGGTAGAAGCGGTTCTTGAGCGTCTTGGGGCCGATCTGGATCGGCTCGAAGAGGATGTCGTACTTCGGGTCGCGCGCCATTGAGCCTTCTTTCCTCACGTTCCCTCGCTGAACGAATGCGTTCAAGCGACCTTGACGATGTCCGGACCGCGCTCCAACCCGGAGCGGCCAGACGCCCGCTCCGCGGCTGATCCGTGGTCGCGCGAATACCGTAGCGCTTTGGCGCAGGCGCGGGTGGCCAAACCGGACGGCCCTACGTCAGCCTTCGGGCAGTTTTCGACGGCGCTCAGCCGTCGGGCGCGATCCACACGAGGCAGGGCGCCTTGGCGCGGATAATCCTGGCTGCGGCCCAGAACCGCACGCGCGGTGTCAGGGTCCGCTCGGGGCCGAATACGATCAGGCCGGCGTTACGCTGTTTGACCAGTTCGATCAGCGCCCGCACCGGGTGGAGCGAGGTCACCCGCAGCAGCTCGGTGGCGATCCCGAGCTCGGCGGCGCGACGGGCGGTGGCCCTGACCGCCTCAAGATCCTCCTCGTGGGGGAGCGTCACGTACTCGGGCGCGAACCGGACTGTCATCGGGTACGGAGGCAGCGAGATCATGTTTGCGAGAATCAGCGGCACGCCCGCCTCGAGCGCGCTCTCGAGCGCCATTCGTTCGGCGTTCACATCCACGCGCACGGCGAGCGTTCCGAGCACCACCGGACGCGTCGCGCGGTGGCGAACCGTCGGAAGCGTCGCGTTTTCGCCTGGGCGATCAACGATCACCGGCATGGGCCGATTCTACCCCTCGATCGCTCCCTTTGATGGCGCTCTTTGGCCGAATTGCAATGCCCGGTTCCCGATTGACTGCCATTGGACAAACTGGTATAAGCCCTGATCAACGTGTCCGCACAGAGGTGCCGGAGCCACATTTGACCCGATCGAGGAGAGGCTAGGGTTATGGCCGAAGCAGTCGTTGAGGAACGCCAGCTGCTCAAATCCATGCGTTGGTGGGACGGGTTCGCGATCGCGCTCTGCCAGCCGGGGTTCCTGATCTTCTCGCTGCTCGGCGCATACGGCGCTCTGGGCGTGCTCGGCGCGACGGTGCTGTGGGGGATCGCGGCGGTCATTGCGCTGCTATCGGTGTGGGTCTACTCCGAGCCGGCGATGATGTTCCCGGGCAAGTCGGGCGGGATCTCGCTGTATGCCAACGAGGCGTGGCGCAAGTACACGACCCTGGTAGGACCGATCGCCACCTTCGGCTACTGGATCGGCTGGTCGGTGGTGCTCGCGATCATCGGCAACCTGATCGGCTCGCTGATCCAGGCGCAGTGGTTCTCGAACTCGACCTGGACCGTGTACGACGGCGTCGTGCACCTGCAGCTGTTCAACTTCATCGGAATCGCTTGCGTCGTGCTTGTGTGGCTGTTCAACATCTTCGGGATCCGCCCGTTCAAGGGGTTCACCTATCTCACCGGGGCGTTGATGATGATCCCGCTGTTGATCCTGATGGTCGGCCCGCTCGTCAGCGGCGACTGGCACTCCTCCAACGTTCACTGGGCGCTCGCAAACACCTCGTGGGGCGGGGTGAAGATCGCGCTGGTGTGGCTGTTCTTGATGGCGTGGTCGGCGGACGGCATCGAGGTCTGCGCGACGTTCACGCCGGAGTACAAGGAAAAGCGCGACAGCACGATTGCGCTGCGCAGCGCCGGGACGTTCTCGCTGTTGGTCTACATCCTGCTGCCGCTCGGCTTGGGCGGCTACACCGGCGTACCGTCGAGCGCGGCGATCCTCTCCTACTCGACGTACGTGACCACGCTGAACTCGCTCGTCGGCAACGGCGCGACCGACGTCTTCCTGGTGTTCCTGATCATGTCGCTGCTGCTGTCGATGTCGACCTCGACGGCTGATGCTGGACGCGCCCTGTACGGAATCTCCAGAGCCGGCCTGACGATCAAGTGGCTTGGCAAGATCAACCGCTTCCACGTTCCCGGCAACGCGATGACGGTCGACCTTGTGGTGAACACGTGCTTGATCCTGTTCATCGCCAACAACCTCGGCATCCTGTACATGAGCAACATCGGCTACGTGCTGTGCCACGTGTTTGCAATGAGTGGCTTCCTGCTGTTGCGCAAGGACCGACCGAACTGGCCGCGACCGCTCAAGCTCAGCGGTTTCTGGGTGGGTATGTGCGTCTTTCTGCTGATCTACGACATCGTGATTCTGGTCGTCGGCGCCGGCGCTCCGCACCTCAACGGCTACGGGAACTGGAACGACTTCATTATCGGTGTCGGCGTCCTGGCCGTCGCGGTGGCGCTGTTCTTCTACCGGCGGATCGTCGAGGACAAGGAGCACATCCACTGGAAGGAGGAGTCGCCGACGATGCCGGAGGGCGCCGATCGCGACGCCCTGATCCAGGTAGGTTGGACGCCCGAAGGCACGACCGCCGCCGCCGCGCCCGTGAGCTAGAGGAGCGGTCAGCGCCTCGCATGCCCGATACCCGCGCCGGACGGGGTGACGCTCCGTCGCCCCATCCGGTTGGGACCCCCCGGTGGAAGGAGACAGATGAAGAAGATAGTGGTGGCCTACGACGAATCAGACGCTGCCAAGCGTGCGCTCGAGCGAGCCGCTGAGATCGCCAAGGCGTTCGGCTCCGAGCTGATCGTCACGAGCATCGCCCCGGTGATGACCAGCATCGGCCGATCCGCCGGGCCGGTCGACCCCACCGACCCGCCGTCGGAGCACATCGAGGAGCTCAAGCATGCCGAGAGCTACCTCGAGGGCCAGGGCCTCCGAGCCGAGCTCGTCCCGGGTCTCGGCGAACCGGCCAAGACGATTACCCAGCTCGCCAAGGAGCGCGACGCCGACCTGATCGTCCTCGGTACGCGTGAGCCGAGTGCCATCGCCCGGTTGTTCGGGCAGTCGGTGAGCGACTCCGTCGCGCACATGGTCCACTGTGACGTATTGATCGTGCACTGACCCGCCGGCCGGGAGGCAGCGCATGGACGAGGTGATTCTCACCACTTGTCCGCGTGACTGCTACGACGCCTGCGGGGTGACGGTTGTCAAGCGGGACGGGGCGATCCGCCACGTGCGCGGCGATCGCGGCCATCCGGTCAGCCGCGGGCGCCTGTGCGTCAAGTGCGCGACCGCGTACAACGGCGTGCTGCGCGATCCGTCGGCTCGCCTGCTGGCCCCCCTTAGGCGAGACGGCCCCAAGGGCAGCGGCCGCTATGTCGAGGTCTCGTGGGAGGAGGCGCTGGACGAGATCGCGCAGCGATTGGCCGCGGTCGTCGCGGACCCGGGCCCCGGCGCGATCCTCAACGCCCACTACACGGGCACATTCGCGCTGCTCGGCTACTTCTTCGGGATGCGCTTCTTCAACCGGCTGGGCGCGACCGAGGTCGATCCTGACACGATCTGCAACAAGGCCGGTCACGTCGCGCTTGACTACGTGTACGGCACCTCGCTCGACGGCTTTGACCCCCGCACCGCGCGCGACTCTCGGTGCATCCTCGTGTGGGGCGCCAACCCGTCAGCCTCCGCTCCCCACCAGCACGAGCACTGGCTGCCGGAGTCGCCGGCTCAGGTGATCGTCGTTGATCCGGTGCGCACCCCAACCGCACAGGCGGCAGACCTGCATCTGCAGCCGTTTCCCGGCAGCGATGCTGCCCTTGCCTTCGCGATGCTGGGAACGATCCACCGCGAGCAGCTCGCCGATGCTTCGCTGCTCGCGGACCACACGCTCGGCTTCGATGAGCTCGAGCCGGCGCTAGCCGATTGCACCGCCGCGTGGGCCGAGGGCGTCACCGGCGTCCCAGCCGAGCTGATCGAGCAGGCCGCTCGTCTCTACGCCGCAGGGCCCTCGTTGCTGTGGATCGGTCAGGGGTTCCAGCGCCAGCCGCGCGGAGGCAATGCCGTCCGGGCGGTTGCGCTGCTACCGGCGATCACCGGCAACCTCGGCAAACGCGGAACGGGGCTTCTTTACCTGAACGGGACGCAGACACGAGGGATCGACGAGGACTACCTGATGGCGAGCGAGCTTGCGGACGATCCGCCGGAGCCGATCAGCCACATGGAGCTTGCGGCGCGGCTTGAAGACCCTGACAACGCCAAGGCCTTGTTCTGCTGGAACATCAACATCGGCGCCTCGAATCCGGACCAGGCACGGCTGCTGCGCGCACTCGCCCGCGAGGACCTGTTCACGGTCGTCCTCGATCTGTTTGCGACCGACACCGCCGACCTCGCGGATTTCGTGCTGCCAGCCGCCAGCTTCCTCGAGTGCGACGACCTCGTCGCCTCCTACTTCCACCACAGCCTCTCGGCGCAGGTCAAGGCGACTGACCCGCCCGGCCAGGCGCTTCCCAACTCCGAGATCTTCCGCCGCCTCGCCGCCGCGATGGGCTACGACGAGCGGCAGCTGCGCGAGCAGGACCGCGAGGCGATCGACGAGCTCCTGCGGCGGACCGGCCTCGGCATCGACTTCGAGAGCCTCTCCGCCCGCGGCACCGTGTGGATCTCGGAGGAGCCGCGCGTGCAGTTCGCCGACCTGCGCTTCCCGACGCCGAGCGGGCGGGTCGAGATCGCCTCGGCTGCCGCGCACGCTGGCGGGCACCCGCGCGTGCCGGTGCCGTTCGCCGACCCGCGCCCCAGCGACGGTCGGCTGCGCCTGCTCAGCCCCGCCTCTCCCTGGATCCTCAACGACAGCTTCGCCAATGACCCGAAGATCTCGCACCGGATCGGCGCCGCAACCGTCGCGATGCACCCGCAGGACGCCGCCGAGCTCGGGCTGCGCGAGGGCGACGAGGCGGTCTTGGAAAGCTCGGTCGGAACCCTCACCCTCGCCGTCACCGTGTCAAACGATCTGCCGCGTGGCGTCATCTACTCGCCCAAGGGACGCTGGCCAAAGCGGGCGCCGCAGCGCGCGAATGTGAACGCGCTGAACCCCGGTATCCCGAGCGATATGGGCGCCAGCACGACGGTGCACGGTCTCGAGGTCACGGTCCGGCGGCTCGGGCCCTCGCAGTCCTCCGCCGAGGCCGCTGCGCTCGCGTAGCCAAACGGAGCCGCAGTCCCCGTCACCTCTCAGTCTGACTTGATCGTCCAGGTGGGGGTCCCTTTCGTGAGCGCGCGCCGGTAGCGAGCGCGCCAGAACGGTCGGCCGAACGACGCCCACGATGCGAGTAGGAATGGGACCACGACGATCGCGCTGAAGGCTCTGCCGAGGATGAAGAAGGCGATCATCACGATCAGCAGCAAGAGCCCCGCGGCGATCGGGAATAGGCGGTACCGCACCTGCGTCCGGCGGATCGCCACGTACTCCTCAATCGGGATCTTGCGGGTGTCGAACCGACGGCCACAACTCTCGCACCGCCATTGCTCGCCGTACTTCAGATCCCGTCGCTGCCCACACTCGCATTTGACCGTGATCAGCGGGCCTTTTCGAACCGATCTGGGAAGCTCGGTGGCCTCTGGATCCATCGCGGATCAGTCTACCCCCGGCCAGAGGGTGTCAGATCACCGTCCTGCCGCCGTCGATGAGCAGGTTGTGGCCCGCCACCATGTCCGAGGCGCGCGAGGCGAGGAACACGACCGCCCCGACCAACTCGTGCGGCTGCCCGACCCTTCCGGCGGGGATCGCGTCGAGGATCCAGTCTCGATACTCCTGCTGGTCGAGGAACGGCTCGATCATC
>Ga0075021_10000596_pt1 | contig 18884 bp, 12 predicted proteins | sample ColStrG_CSR_2012_FD_72749 | JGI IMG/M metagenome (GOLD analysis project Ga0075021, IMG submission 72749) | Freshwater sediment microbial communities in response to fracking from Pennsylvania, USA - Cold Stream Run_MetaG_CSR_2012 | ecosystem: Environmental > Aquatic > Freshwater > Creek >...
GCCCGAGTCCGAGAAGAGGCTGGCGCCGCTGCCGGATGCGGACGACCCCATGAACGGCGTGCCGCCAGAGGTCTGGTACCAGAACGGGAAGTAGGGGACCGCGCCGCTTGACATCGAGCCGGACTTGATGTCGGCGAGGCTGCGCGACAGGACGTTCTCGATCTCGCCCTGGAGGCCGAGGGCGGTCCCCCACACGACCGCCTGGTCGGGTGTTTCGAGCCATGGCAGCCCGGCCTCCGCGACGACCTGCTGCATCGAGCGCGCCTGCGCCATCGTCTTCTGGAGCGTCCGTCGATAGGCGGCCAGCATCGCCCTGATCATCGCGCCCGACATCGACACAGCCGGCATCGCCTGCGCCACGATGACCATCACGATCCCGCCGGCGACGGCCGCCCCTCCGATGGCGGTCAAGCCCGAGATCGGGATATTGAGGCCGGCCACGATCCCGATGACCCCGGCGATGATCGACAGGACACCGCGACCGGTCCAGCGCCCGACCACCGTGCTGGGCTTCTCGCCGAACCAGCCGCGATCGACCACGTGATTCTCGAGCGCCGTGTCGAAGGCGGCCACGTCCGACCCGAACTCCGGCAGGTCGTCCGCGCTGATGAATGCGTCGGACGAGGCGCCGAGAGTCTTCAGTTTTCGGAACGCGATGTCCTCGGCCGGCCCGGTCGGGCGGCGCTGGTTCAGGCGTCGTTGCGCCTCGACGTCCGCGTCGCCCTCCGCGGGGTCGACATCGATGCCGACCTTGTGCCCGCCGAGCAGCCCGCCCGCCTCCTCGCGGAAGGCGATGAGCCCACGCGACGCGAGGTCGAGCAACGCGGTCGTGAGCGCTCGCCGGGATGTGGAGCCGACCATGATCATCGCGCCGGACGCGGCCGTCAGGTCGGGCGGTGGCGCGGGCATCAGGACCGACGGATCGTCGAGGTAGACCGGGTCCTTGCCGTAGCGCCGCCAGTGGAAGAGCGCCCAGCCGGACAGCCCGAGGAACACGACCGGTGCCCCGACGAGGCCGAGGACCGCGTTGACCTGACGGGAGCGCTGGAGGTCGGCGGCGTGCTCCGGCGTCGCCGCCGCGTCCACCCTCTGGAGTGCCGCGGCCAGCGCGCTGTTGAAATCGGCTGAGCGCAGGGATGGCAGCATGTCGTTGTTGAAGATCGCCTGGCGCTCGCTGTTGGACAGAAACGCTTCTTCGAAGCCCGGACCGGCGTACAGCTGGACCTGGCCGTGCGCGAGGTTCGGTTGCATGTCGAAGAAGATCACCAGGCCGTCGTTGAAGCCCTTGCGCCCGACGCCCCACTGGTCCATCAGCGCGCAGGCCTTCGCGTCGGTCTCCTCTGTCGTCGGGTCTCCACCGCTGTTCTGGGTGTAGACGACGACCTCCGCGCCCGTCCGCGCCTCGATCGCGGCGATGGTCCGCTCCGCCTCGGCGATCGCCGCCGGCGACAGGATCCCGGCGTAGTCGTAGACCGCCCGGTTGGTCTCGGGTTGCGGGAACGGGGGCCCCGGTGGCGGTGACGCGGCATTCACGGCATGTGCGAGGAGCAGCCCGAACGCAACCAGGGGCAGGACGGCGGCGAGGCGGCGCATCGAGCGCAGGATAGCTGCGTTCACGCCCGCCCCGCGCGAGCGAGCCTGAGCTGACGGTTCGTGTCGAGGAAGACCTGCGGCGCGCGCGGCCGGCCGTTGTAGGTCGATGCCAGCGAGGCCGCGTAGGCGCCTGCGTCGCGGATCGCGACGAGGTCTCCGCGGCGCAGCGGCGGTAGGTCGTGCGTTCCCAGCGCATCGGTGGACTCGCAGATCGGCCCCTCGACACGGGTGGGGGCGACGTCCGCACGGATCCGTTGCGCGAGGTCCGCCTCATCGACGTCGCGCCCGAGCGTGGTCAGCGCGACGATCGGATGGCGGGCGCCGTACAGCGCCGGCCGGATGAGTTCGGTCATCCCGGTGTCGATGACGACCTGGCGGCCGTCGCGGACGCGAACGTGCAGGACGCGTGCCACGAGCCAGCCGGAGCGCGCGACCAGCGCCCGGCCGGGTTCGATGGCGAGGCGCGTCGGCCGTCGATCCTCCGGCAGTGCCGCCAGCAGCTCCGGGAGCTCGCGTGCGAAGCGTTCCGGCCCCGGCGTCGGTTCGTCGGGCGGGAAGACCGGGAAACCGCCTCCCAGGTCGAGCGTGTCGAACGCCTCGAGATTGCCCCGCAGCAGGGCGACGACCGCGAGCCCTCGCCGGACGGCGTCGCGCCACGCATCCACCGCCCGGAGCTGCGACCCGACGTGGAGATGGACCCCCCGCGGCCGGATGGCGCCCGCGGCACCGCTCGCGAGCCAGCCGACGACGCCAGTCGCCTCGGTCTCGGTCATCCCGAACTTGGACGCGCCGGCGCCGACCGCCAGTGCGTCGATGGTCTCGGGTGTGACGTCCGGATTGAGCCGCACGAGGACGTCGAGCGGCGCTCGCCCGTTCCGGCCCAGCCCTGCTCGCTGCGCCATGCGGGCAAGGGCATCCGCCTCGTCACCCGATTCGATGGCGACCCAGGCCAGAGGCGTTCTGCCCGCGGCCGTCGCCCGGACGGCCGCGTGCAGGTCCGCGTCGGTCTTGCCAACTCCCTCGAGGGTGATTCGGTCGTTGGTCACGCCGGCCCGAGTCGCAGCCCGCCATTCTCCGCGCGAGACGACGTTCGCTCCGAAGCCGCGCGCCCAGACCTCCGCCACGATCGCCGGGACGTCGTTGGCCTTGACCGAGTACTGGCGGATCCACGGATCCGGGAAGGCGGCGCGCACCGCGGCGGCGGCCTTGTCGAGCGCGACAAGGTCGGTCACATAGGCCGGCGTCCCGAATCGGCCGGCCGTCTGGCGCAGGGCCTCGGCGACGGCCGGGTCAGTCGCGGATGACAAGCCGGACGGCGGTGCTGACGAGGCTCAGGACGACCGCGCCCACGACCGCGGCGACGAAGGTGTCGATCGACAGGAGCGTCGGCGGGAAGTCACCGATCTTGAGGTCGAACTTGGCAGCCTGGGCGATGACAGCCGTCAGCAGAAGCAGGCCAGCGTTGATGGCGAACCCGACCAGGCCCATGGTCATGAACGTGAGCGGCAGGGCGAGCGTGCGCACGATCGGGCCGATGAGCCCGTTGACGACGCCGAAGATCGCGGCCAGGACAAGCAGGCCAAGTGTCTCGCCGTCGTAGTTCACGTACTGCGGCAGGAACCGGGTCAGGACGTAGAACGCGATCGCGGTGACGATCGTACCGACGATGAAGCCTCTCAAGGCGATGCCTCCGAGCGGTGGACGATGATCGAAGAGGTTCCCCCAGGCAGGACGTCCCGGTCAAGGCCGGCTGTGATGCTCAACGGGCAAGACCGGCGACCAGTCGGGCCTTGACTGCCGGCCACTCGTAGGAGGTGATGCTGAAGAAGGCGGAATCCCGGATCGACCCGTCGGGCATGATCGAATGGCTGCGAAATACCCCCTCGAAGGTGGCACCGATCCCGATGATGGCGTTGCGCGAACGTTCATTGCGTGAGTGCGTCTTGAACTCCACACGGTTCGCCCCAAGCACTTCGAAGGCGTGGGTCAGCTGCAGGAGTTTGGCCTCACGGTTGGCGCCGGTCCGTTGGAAGGCGGTGCCGACCCATGTCCAGCCGATCTCCAGGCGCTTGTGTTCCGGCACGATCGTCATGTACCGGCTACTGCCGATCGCGCGGCCACTCGTTCGGTCGATGGTCGCGAACGGCCGCTCCACGCCCGCCTCCGCGTTCGCCAGTGCGGTCTCGACCCAACGTCGCAGGCCGGCCTCGTCCTGCGGGCCCATGATCGTCCACTGCCAGAGCGGGGGGTCGAAGGCGACCAGCGACAGGTCCGCCAGGTGGTCGGCACGGAGCGGTTCCATGCGCACGCGGTCGCCGTCGAGGACGACCGGTTCGACCCACGTCTGCGCTGCCACGTGCGGATGGTAGCCCGGTCGGCTGCTACGATGCCCGGGTGAACCGCGGCCTCTCCGTCGAGCAGTTGGACGGGCTCCTCGACCATCGCCGGCTGGCGGTCATGTCCACGTTCCGCATGGACGGCACGGTCCTGTTGTCGCCCCTATGGTTCATCTGGGAAGACGGCGGGTTCACCATTGCGATGGCGGCGGGCGACGGCAAGCTCAAGCATCTCCGGCGCGATCCGCGGGTGACGGTCGTCGTCAACGAGGACGAGTTCCCGTATCGCGGTTTCGAGCTCCGAGGCGAGGCCCGACTCCTCGACGTGCCGTATGGCCCGGTCATCCGCCGGATCGCGACCCGCTATGTCGGAGCCAAGGCGGCCGGCTTCTACGACGACGAACTCGGCGGCACGGTCGCCCGGATCGAACCGGGTGAGACGCGAGGCTGGGATTTCCGTGACGACCTGACAGAGATGGGAGTCATCTAGGGATGTCCGACTTCGACTCGGTCGTCGCGGCATTCCTCGCCGAGACCTTCGAGAGCGAACCGGTCTTCGCGACGATGATCGGCGAGCACGCGCACGATGGCCGCTGGCCGGATCTGACCGCTGCCGGGCGGGCCGCGCGACTCGCGGCGACAGACCGATGGCTGGCCACGTTCCGAGCGATGACCGATCTCACGCCCGACGACGCGATCGATCGCGACCTGATCGTCGGCGAGCTCGAGTCGGCGCGGTTCAGCGAGACGGTCGTCGGCGAGCATGCCTGGAACCCACTCGAATGGGTGTATCTCATCGGCGAGGGTCTGTTCGGCCTGCAGGCGCGCGAATTCGCTCCACTCGCAGATCGGCTCGTCTCGACGACCGCGCGGCTCGAGTCGCTCCCGGTGGTCTTCGAGGCAGCGCGCGAGACACTCGTCGGGCACGCCGGCCGCCCGGTCGCCCGGTTCCAGACGGAGACGGCGCTCCACCAGATCGGTGGCATCGAGGAGCTCGTCGCCTCCGCGCTGGCGTCCGCGGACGCCAGCGCGCCGACCGACCTCGAGGTCGCCGCCATCGTGCCTCGCCTGACTGCGGCCGCCGCGACGGCCAGGGCCGCGGTGGCTGCCTTCGAGATCCATCTGCGCGACGTCGTCCTGCCGGCGAGCGATGGCGAGGGTCGCCTCGGCGCGGCGCTCTTCGCCGAGAAGATGCGCCACACGATGTGCTCCGATGCGTCCATGGCGGACCGGCTGCTCGCCGCGGCAGAGCGCGAGTTCAGCGCGGTTCGGGGAGAGATGATCCGACTGGCCCGCGACCTGTGGCCGATCTGGCGGCCCGATGGACCAGCCCCGGACGACGAACAACTGCTGGTCAGGGGCGTCCTCGACGCGATCGCCACAGAGCACCCGAAGGCGGACGACCTGCTCGACTTCTGTCGAGAGGAGAACGCCAGGATCGAGGCGTTCTGCCGCGAGCGCGACCTCATCGGTCTCGCCGACGAGCCACTCGTCATCCGGTGGACGCCGGTCTTTCTGCGCTCGTTCGGAGGCGCGATGCTGTCGTCGCCGGGGCCGTTGGACAAGGGTCAGAAGGCATTCTTCGCGATCACCCCGATGCCGGACGACTGGTCCGACGAGCAGCGCGAATCGAACCTGCGCGAGGACAACGACAGGATGCTCCGCGTCCTGACCATCCACGAGGCCGTCCCCGGCCACTACCTGCAGGGCGTCTACGCGAACCGCTGTCCGTCGATCGCCCGGGCGATCTTCGGGAGCGGCGTGTTCGCCGAGGGCTGGGCCGTCTACGCGACGCAGGTGATGATGGACGTCGGTTTCGGCGCGGACGATCCGGCGCTCATGCTCGTCCACTGGAAGTTCTACCTGCGCTCGGCCATCAATGCGATCATCGATCGGCGGATCCACTGCGATGGGATGACCGAGGACGAGGCCGTCGCGCTGATGGTGGATGGTGGGTTCCAGGAGCACGCCGAGGCGCGCACCAAGTTCGACCGGGCGCGGCTGTCGTCCACCCAGCTGTCGACGTATTTCGCGGGTTCGCGCGAGATGTGGGAGATCGAGCTCGAGGCGCGCCGGCGCGCAGCCGTGGCGTCCGGTGACGCACGTGGCCCTGGTGCCGTCCCCGAGCCACGAGTGGTCGGCGGTTTCGGCGAGACGCCGGGTTTCGTCTACCGGACCCATCTCGAGTCCGTCATCCGCCACGGCGCACCACCGATCCCGCTGCTCCGCCGGATTCTGTTCGGCTGAGGCTCGCCCATGGAGTCGATCGAGCGCGCGGTCCTGGGTCGTCTCGAGGCACTCGGGTTTCGCTGGTACCTGACGGGTTCCTGGGCCCTCGCCGCGTATGCCGAACCGCGCATGACTCGGGACATCGATGTCGTCATCGACGCGACGGATGCCGATTACGAAGGCAGGATCCGTTCGGTGTTCTCGCCAGACTTCCTCGTCAACGATCCGATCGACCTCGGCGGGAGGTGGATGGGTGGCCTCATCCACAAGCGCGAGATCGTCCGCGTGGACCTGATCTTCGGCCGGATGGACCGATGGTCCCGGATCGCGCTCGACCGCCGGCGCCTAGTCCCGCATCCGACCCTCGGTGAGGTCTGGATCGCGTCGCCGGAGGACCTCATCCTTGGGAAACTCGAATGGTCCGAAGGGACATCGGAGCTCCAGTTGCGCGATGTCCGCTCGATCATCCGACTGACCGACGACCTCGACTGGGCGTACCTCGAGCGGTACGCTGGGTTCCTCGGGATCGGCGATCGACTGGAGACCGTGCGTGGGGATTGACGAGGCGCAGACCGCCCTCGACCGGAACGTCCGTCGCGTTGGAGCGGCCGCGCGGATGCGTCTTCACGACCGTTTGTACCGGGAGGCGTTCGCGCTCGTATGGGCACAGGCCGACCGCGCCGGCGAGATGGACGAGGTGGAACGCGCGCGGTTCCTGCTGCGCCGGCTCTACCCGGACCTCGAGGGCCCGCGACTCGACGCCATCCTTGCTCGACTCGAGGCCGAGAGGGCGGCCGGAACCTGGCTTGGCCTTCGGCGGCGATCTGCGTCGGATCCGTAGGACTGACCCCGCGTCACGTGGTGGTGTCCGGTTCGGCCCGACGCTTCAGGCCCGGCCGCGCGCCGAGTCCCGTCAGGAGTCGATCGATCCGGTAGCCGGCGACATTGGCGGCAGCCGACAGGCGTGCGGCGGTCGCGGCACTCGTCGCGGCGACTTCCGGATCCTCGGAGTCCACCGCGTCAAGCCGGACGGCCCAGTCGAGGAAGACGTCGAACCGGCCCCGGTCGAGGTACTCGATCCCTTCCCAGGTGTTGACGCCGATCGCGACCCGGACCGCCTCGATCCCGAGCCACGCCGTCATCAGGCGCAGGTCGGCGCTACGCGCCGCACCTCCGATCGTCGACGGTCGCGGGAGCGCCAGCAGGACGCGGACGCGGTCGGTGATCGACCACGCCTCGCCCTCGTCGAAACCCGTGTCATGGAGCCCGGCGACGAGCGCGGCTGGCAATCGCAACTCGTCGTACCAGGCGATGGTGGTGGCGGTCTCATCGGAGCCGGGCGCCAGCGCGCCGATACGACTCAGCGTCAGCCACGCCAGGAGCGTGGCCCGATCGCGCCGGTCCAGCCCGGGCGCGATCGCGACGCGCCTCGGTGGCGCGGTCGTGCCGCGCTCGGCCGCCCTCGTGACGTTCGCCGCGCTGATCGCAGCCGCCCGCCCGGCGTCGCGCGCCGATGGTGCCATCCCGACGAACGCCCGCTCGGCACTCGCCCGGATGCGCGCCGCGATCACCGTCGGATCGCCCGACACCCCGGTCGCCTCCGCGATCGCCGCCAGGAAGGTCGCGAATCGGCGCTCCATCTCGTCGAGGTGTGGAACGGTCGCCACGCCCTGGATGACCGCCACCGTCAGCCCATCGGCGAAGACCGAGCGGAGCGGGACATGGATCGGCTCGAGCTGGTCTGCGCGCATGGCATCGTCGAGCGATGGCACGCCGTTCCCGCCGAGCCGTGCCGCCAGCCGCGCCCATTGGCCGGAGACCCCATCGATGACCTCCCGGAACTCCCAGAAGACGTGCGTCCCGTAGGCGTCGAGGGTGACCTCGAGACCGCGCTCCCAGATCTCCCGGCTCGAGCGGATGAATTCGGAACCGGTCTTCGCGTCGCGGAACAGCACGAAGGCGGCGGGGTCGTTGGTCAGCTCGAGACCCTCGGCCAGCGTCCGGCGGACCTTGCGCTTGGTCCCGTCAGGCGATTTGACGGCGTAGGCCGCCGACCGGTGGATCCGCCCGTGGGTCGTCGCGAACTTCGTGTGATAGAGCACGAGCGAGCGCTGCCGGCCCGTCCCGTTCGAATAGGCGAGGACGTTGTCGTCGGTGTGCCCGCCCTCGGTCGCAAGCCCGTAGAGGAGGAACCGATCGGCCTCCGCGAACCAGGCGCGCCTGTGAAGGAGCGGGAATATCTCGCGCTCATGTCGCTCGACGAGCCCCGGATCCGGTTGCTCGTCGAGCGTCGCCCGCCTGAATTCCATCCCATACTTCTCGCCGAAGCCCTGGATCTGACCGTGACCGAGCATCGGCAACCCGGGGAGCGTCGCGAGGACGGTCGCCACGCCGAAGTATTTGTCACCCTTGCCGAACTGCTCGAGCGCGGTCTTCTCGTCGGGGTTGCTCATGAAGTTGACGTAGCGCTTGAGGATCTCGGGATCGAACTCGATGGTCTCCTTGATGACGCTCCGGTAGCCCTTCCCGTTCTCGTCGCGGAGCATGTGCATGAACGCGCTGTTGTAGACGCGATGCATGCCGAGCGTCCGGACGAAGTAGCCCTCGAGCAGCCAGAACGCCTCGGCCAGCAGGAGCGTGCCCGGGATCTCCGCGGCGACCCGGTCGACCACCTCGCGCCAGAACTCGACCGGCATCCGCCGGTCGAACTCGGCCTTCGACAGGGCATGCTCGGCGCGTGACGGGATCCCGCCGCCCTGGCCCGGTTCCGGCCACCACAGCCGCTCGATGTGCTTCTTGGCGAGGACCATCGCGGCATCGAACCGGATGATCGGGAACCGCCGAGCGACGTCGAGGATGACCCCGATGACGTGCTCGCGGACGCCCGGGTCTAGGAAGTCGAGCTGGGCGGTGTCGTTCCACGGGAAGCTCGTCCCGTCATTGCCGTGGTAGACGAAGCGCTGGTCGCCGGTCTCGCGGTCGAACCGCTTGAAGACGACCGCGGCATCGCTGTCGTCCCAATAGTGGTCCTCCAGCACGATCCCGACGCGCGGATGCGGCGACAGGTCCGGACCCTCGAACGAGTACGCCGGGTAGGGCGGCTCCGACAGCGACAGGAACCACTCGGGATGGTCGACGACCCAGCTCGAATCGATGCCCATGTGGTTGGGGACCATATCGCTGGCGAGCCGGATGCCATGCGTCCACGCGCGATCGCGCAGGTTCGCGTAGGCCGCCTCGCCGCCCAGATCCGCCGCGATCCGATAGTCGTCGAGCGAATAGGCCGAGGCGACCGCGTCGGCGTTGCCGCGCATCCGCTTGATACGCTCCGACGCCTTCGATCGCTCCCACAGGCCGATCAGCCACAGACCGGTCACCCCCCAGCGTGCGAGCGTCGCGAGTTCCTCGTCGGGAATACCGTCCAGCGTCCGGATCTCGCGGCGATATGAGCGCGACAACTGGTCCAGCCAGACATACGTGCTCTTGGCCATCAGGACGACCTGCGGCATCCACGCCGAGTCCGACGAGAACGCTTCGGGTTCGTCGCCGGCCGTGTCGAACGACGGCGTCTCGGTCGGGCCGCCTCCCCCGCCGCCACCACCACCGAACCGGAGGTGGAGCGCGCGCTCCTCCTCGGCGAGGATGCCGAGCGCGATATCGAACTGCCGCAGGAGGTCGTCCAGGCTCGCGCCGAGGAGCGCGCCCCACCGGGCGCGGACCCACCGGAGTTGGGCCGCCAGCGAGGTCGGGGCCTGACGCGCCGGCATTCGCATCAGTTCGATGAGCGACGCGACCTCGCCGTCGATGCTCGGACCGGCGGCGAACACCGTCTCGAGGTCGGCGATGGCGGCGTCGTATCGGGTCTCTCCGGCAAGCGCTCGATCGTCCACCAGCTCGTGCAATCCGCCGAGCGCGGGGTTCTCGTTGGCGATCCGGATGAGGAGCATCTCCTCCAGCCGGTCGGTCGGCGGCTCCGGACCGGGCCCCGCGCCCGGGAACTCGTCGGCGAATCGGTCGAGCAGGTGATCGGCGTCCGGTCCCAGGCGGGCCTCGAGATGCGCCAGAGCCGCCGCCATCGCGCCGGGCTGGACGTCCGCCTCGTAGCGGGCGATGAGGAGGTGGCCGACCTCGTGGAGCAGTCCGAGTGCTCCGATCTCACCGGCCTGGACGGATGGGGCACCCGCAGCCCGCGCGCGGTTCATCCGTTCCGCCAGGCGTCGGATCCCGGCCGTGTCCCTGACCACGAGATCGCCGCGGATGCCGATGAGCGGTCGGCGGACCGCGTACCGGTCGCGCGGCTCGCGGCGAACGTGGAAGTCGCGGAAGTCGCGGGTTCGGACCATCACGCGAAGCATCGCATGACCGTCGAGCCGCGGGGCGGTCCGGCCGATCAGCTCCCGAGCGGTTCTGCGACGTGCTCGATGGCTCGCCGCAGGAGTTCGAGGCCGGACGGGTCGAAGTCGTAGGTCCACGGACGGATCCGCTCGGGTCGGGAGAACGAGCGGTCGAGTCCGGCTGCGAGCGCTTCGCGCGACATGAGGATCACGTCGGCGGTCTCGTCGAGCAGCGTCAGGTCGTCGGGGTGCTCGATGAGCGCCGTCAGGACCTCGACGCCGGTCGTGCCCGACAGGGTCAGCGTCTCGCGGATGTTCTCGGAGCCGCGCCACGACGCGCAGACCAGCCCGACCTTCGAACCGGCGGGCAGCGCGGCGATCTCGTGGACGAGTTCGACGTACCCCGGGCCGACGATCATGGCCACGACCGGGACGCGACCCGCGACCAGCGCCTGCGCCTCGTCGGCATGGAAGGTGGTCGTCGCCACCAGGTCGTAGTGGAAGCGCTCGAGCCGATCCGGGAGGTCGTCGAGGAGGGCGCCCTCGACTTCGATGGTGCCACCGAATTCGTCGCACAGCCGCTCAGCGTCGAAACCCGCGTCGGCGCTGGTGCACTCCGCGAACAGGACCCGGACGTGCGGACCGGGCCGCTTTCGTTCCGTGGCCGCAGCGAAGGTGGCGGCCGCGACCTCGTCCGCGGTGAAGCCCGCGTGCGCGGCCCGTCGCAGCATCTCCGCGACGATGCCCGCCAGTGCCTCCGCCCCGCGGCGTTGGGGCGGTCGTTCCGCCACGTGGGTGCCGGCGCCATGACGACTCGTGACGTAGCCCGCATCGGACAAACGACGATAGACCGCTCGGATCGTGTTGGGGTTCACTCTCAGTGCCGCACCAAGCTCCCGGACCGGCGGCAGTCGCGAACCAGGCAGCAACCGGCCGGAGTCGATCTGGTAGGCGAGCTGCCAGTAGATCTGGGTCGAGATCGGGACGTCCGAATCGCGCTCGACATCGAGCGCGCCACCGGGCGTACCGGTCATGGGACCTTGGTCACGATTGATTGACATAGTCTGCTAGTCCAAACTCGGGTAGACTTCGGCATAGGCAACCATACCAAGCAAGGCAGGTCCAACATGGTCGGTCTCATCTTCATCGCCGCGGTGGTCGCGGCGCTTGCGATCTTCGCGGCGCTTGCCGACCGCTACGGCGTTGACAGCCGCATCGATTCGACGGATCCGCGGCGTTCCCCGTATCCGGTCGGCATCGAGGTCTGAGGGTCCCACGCCGGCTGGCCGACTTCGACGAGCGCCAGTCGGTAGATCTCGGCGCCATCGATCCCGTGACCGGGTGATGTGAACAGCGCCAGGTCAGCCACGAGACGTCGTTCGAGGTCTCCCGTTTCATCGGCGTGGCCGGCGACCAACCGCGCTGCCCGCGCGGCTGCCCGAAGCACGCCGGCGGTCTCGGGTCTGGCCGGGTCATCCCAGAACCAGCCGTCGCTCGCGAACATCGCGAGGCGCCAGCGCTGCGCCTCCAGGATCGCCAGGAACGATTCCCTGACCGAGGGACCGGCCGATCCCCCCAGCCAACGCTCCGCGAACGTTGCCGGATCCTCCGCCCCGATGACCACGTCCACGTAGGCGTCACGGGCCGCCCACGGGTCCACCCCCGTGCCCCAGCCAGCCGCGACACGATCGGTGACCGCGTCGATGCCCGCGGCCAGTCGCTCCAGGGCCGACCTGAGCGGCCCCTTCCATCGCCCGTCCGCCGCGCAGGCACACTCGCCACTCCAGCGCAGGACGCCGTGATGGCAGCTCCATGAGGTCCGTTCGACGATCCGGGTGGTGCGGAAGGTATGTCGCGGCGGCTCCGCCAGGGCGTCGGCGAGGCTGACGACATCGAAACTGCGTGTCATGTCGGCGGCGCCGCCGCCGAGGAGGCGCGCCAGGAAACGGTCGCGGAACGGCTGGTGATGCCCGTAGAGCTCGCCGTCCGTCGCGATCACGACGAGCGGTGGTTCGTCGTCCGGCAGGCTCGCCGACACGAGCCTGGGCTCGATCCACTCCGAGGCGAACGCGTCGGCATCGGTCGTCGCGCGGGGTTCGAATGAGACGGCGGCCGACAGGCCTCCGTCGTACAGGGCAACGACGATATCGAGATCGCCGCCAAGCTCGACCCGGTAGGGACGTCGCGTCTCGACGTGCATGTCGCCGGCCTGCCATGGCGCGAGGATCGTGTGCCGGACGCCGTTCTCGACGAGGACCCGGAGCGTGGGCACGTCCACCGCGCCCTCCGGCAGCCAGACCCCGGTCGCCGGGCGACCGAAGCGCCACGCGAAGTCACGCAGACCCCATGCGATCTCGGTCCGTCGATCTGCAGCGGACGCCAGCGGCAGGATCGTATGGTGGTATGGCTGGGCGAGGCCGTTGCCGCCGTGCTCGCCGTCCACGAAGCCGCGGTACGCGACCGGATCGCCGCGCTCCAGCCAGCCCGCGAGCGTGGGGCCGAGGTTCCACGACATCCGTGACAGGTTGCCGGATTCGGCGTTCGGGCGATAGCACTCGTCGCTGACCCTGGCCGTCCAGTCGTGAGCGGGTGCCGCCGTCGGATCCTCGGGCACCGACCCGCTGAACGGATCGAGCCGCGAGGGTTGGTAGAAGTGGCCGTGGACGACGAGGTGCCCGCGACTCACGGGATCCCGGTCGTCATGGCCGTCGCGTGTTCGTCCTCGGCGTGATCGCCTGACGTGGCGACCTCGTGGCTGACGGTCAGTGTCCGGGTCGCGCCCGGCGCCAGTGACAACGGCCACGACATGAGGATGCCGGCTCCCTGGTAGACGCGCTCGAAGCCGGCCTCCGAATTGGAGACCGTCTCGACGGGCGCCCACCAGAGCTCGGCGGGCTCCGACAGGCCCGTCTCGATCGCGACGCCGACATCATCGTTCCCCTGGGCGAACGACGACGCCGACACGGCTCTGCCGCTGCCATCGTGGCTGCCGCGCACGCCGTCGACCTCCAACCACGCGGACGGGTTGCCGCCGCCGCCGAGAAGCATGATCGTCCATTCGAGACCAAGGACCGCCGTCACGGTCCGGGACCCGCGGTTGGTGACGTCCACGGCCAGCGTCAGCGTCGGGGATCGACGGCTGCCCCCGATGACGACCGCCTTGGTCACCTGGACGGCCGCCCCGTCGACGCTCGCCAGGCGCTCGACGACGACCCGACCCGGCTCGAGGGCGGCCAACTCGTACTCACCATCGATCGCGTCTCCGAGCTCGACCGCCCGACCTGTGGCCCACTCCTCGGCCTTCGTGCCCGGCGCAAGGAAGCGCACCAGCCCGGACCGGCGCTCATAGGGGTCATAGCAGAGTCGATCCGAGAGGTCTGCTTCCTTCGTCATCACGACGTCGTGGATCGACGCCGGTTCGCCGGATCCACCGACCGCGGTCGTCGCGTCGCCTCGGTGAGCCGCCGCTTCGTGGTCACGCAGCGTCTCGTGGTAGGCCTCCGGTCGCCGCCGCAGCACCGCCGCGAGCGCATGCCGGACCGCGCGGATGTCCCAGCCGCCGACACCGGCGCCCTCGGTCAGGTCGATCGACACGACCTGACCGGGGCCCGCCAGCCGAACGTCGTCCTGGCCGTCCAGGTCGAGGTCGATGACCTCGGCCGAGGTGAGCCGGCCCGCGGCGCTGTCCGCAAGGTCCTCCGCGGCGATGAGGTGGTAGTACGTCGCCAGGCGCATGTGGCCGATGTAGACGCCGCCGAACAACCCGTGCCAGTAGCAGTCGTTGGACTGGCCGCGATACAGGTGGTCCAGCGCCCGCGCGCGATCCGGCCCGTCCGTCATCGCGTCGACCGCGTCCGAGGTTCGCAGCATCTGCTTATGGAGGTCGTTGATCTCGCGATACTTGACCTGGAAGTTGCGCCAGAACGCGCCACGCAGCCAGCGCGCCTCGGGGCGGCCCTTGGCCTTGGCGTCCGTGAGGATCGCGTGGAACAGGAGGCTCTCGCCTGGAGGTAGCGCCCACTCGCCCATCTCCTCGTATGAGCCGGTCGGGATGTAGACGCGACCGATGGGCCGATGGCCCGCCAGCCACCTCGTCGGCGTGGTCGTCGTCAGCCAGTCTCCGTTTGTCTCGAGCGCCTCGAAGAACCGGTCGACCCAACGACCCTCGCCCCAGCAATGGGCCCAGGTCTTCGGCCACGAACCGAACTTCTCGCCGTCATCGCCCATCGTGCCGATGCGCTCGCCATCCTCGGTGGCGTGATCGCGCAGGTAGTCGATCACCTCGTCGACCCCGCGGAAGGGGATCCGGTAGCGAAGGCCCTGCTCGGTCCCGAACACGCGCAGCAGGCTTCCCTGGTCGTCGGTCGAGTAGGGACCCCAGTGCCGCTCCACGGGGATCGATGCTGCCCGGAAATGTGCGTCGTCGAGGATCGTCCAGTCGTAGCCGCCGAGGACAAGGGACGTCGGCAGGTCCGGCTCCCAGACACGCTCGGCGAGCCACGCGCCATGTGGCCGGCGCCCGAACGTGGCCTCGAGCTCCGACCCCATCCGACGGAGCTGACCGACGCGGTCGCGCTCCGGCAGGGATGCCAGGACGGGCTCAAAGTACCCCCCGCCCAGGATCTCCACCTGGTCGCGCCCGACGAGTCCCGCGAGGCGCTCGATGAACTCGGGCCGCTCCGTCCGCAGCCACTCGAGGAGGGGTCCCGAGTAGTGGAGCGAGAGACGGACCGTCGGATGGCGCTCGAGCGCAGCGACCATCGGTTCGTAGGCCGTCTCGAACACCTCGGCGAAGACCCAGCCGAAGTTGCCGACTGGCTGATGGTTGTGGAACGCGAGTGCGAGCGAGATCCGCCGCGGCATGATGTCCCGGTCAGCCGGCTTCGGCGGCGAGTTTGGGCGCGGCCAGTGGCACCACCGGGGCGGGGACAGCCACGCCGGCCGCCGGCAGGTACAGCAGTTCCGTGTATTCGTGCAGCATCCGTGTCGTCGAGAACCGCCATAACGCGCTGGACATCGCTCGCTGCATCACGGCCAGCCAGCGCGGCGGCAGGCCGGCCGCATCGCGCTCGTAGTAGGCCGGGACGATCTCCTCCTCCAGGATCCGGTACAGGTCCTGCGCGTCGTGCCAATCCTGGGCCGCCTCATCCGGGTCGGTCTGGCGCCCGCCGATCGCCCACCCGTTGTCGCCCTCGAATCCTTCATCCCACCAGCCGTCGAGGACGCTGACGTTGGGGACCCCGTTCTGCGCAGCCTTCATCCCGGAGGTCCCCGACGCTTCGAGCGGTCGTCGCGGATTGTTGAGCCAGACGTCCACTCCCTGCACGAGGAAGCGCCCGATGCGCATGTTGTAGTCCTCGAGGATGTAGACCCGCCCGCGCAACTGGGGCGAGCGCGAGCGCTGGAAGATCTCCTGGATGACCCGCTGGCCCGGCCGATCGGCCGGATGCGCCTTGCCCGCGAACACGACCTGGATCGGTCGGTGCGGGTCCCACAGCATCCGTGCCAGCCGGTCGATGTCGCTGAACAGGAGTCCGGCTCGCTTGTAGGTGGCGAAGCGCCGGGCGAAGCCGATGGTCAGGACGTCCGGGTCGAGGGCGCTCTCGAGCTCTGCCAGGACCGTGGGCGATTCGCCGTGACGGGCGAACTGGCTGCGCAACCGCCCCCGGGCGAAGTGGGCGAGTTCGCGTTTCTGCCGAAGGTGGGCGTCCCATAGATCGCGCCCGGGGATCCGCTCCACGCGTTCCCAGAAGCGGCCACCCTTCGTCTTCGCGTCGAGATCGTCCAGGTCGGCGCCGAGGCTCTCGAGCGGCTCGGCGATCGGCTGACCGATCCATGACGGGCCGTGGATCCCATTGGTGATGCCGAGGATCTGGTGATCCATCACGCCCTGCCACGTCGCATTCGCCGTGTGAGCGTGCAGATGGCTGACCGCGTTCGCGCCATGCGTCAGCCGGAGCGAGAACGCCGTCATGTCGAATTGTGTCGCGTCGCCATCCACGCCGAGCCCGAGTTCGAGGACGTCGGCAACTGGGACGCCACCCTCTTCGAGGAGGGGACCGGCGACGCGCTTGACGAGGTCGATGTCGAACCGCTCGTTGCCGGCCGAGACCGGTGTGTGGATGGTGAACACGCTGTTCCGGCGGACGTCCGCCCAGGCGTCTGCGAGCGCCCGCCCGCCGGCGACGTATTCCCGGGCGCGTTCGGCCAGAAGGAACGCCGAGTGGCCCTCGTTCAGGTGCCAGACCGCGGGCGCGAGATCGAGTGCCCGGATCGCCCTCACGCCGCCGATGCCGAGGACGAGCTCCTGATGGAGTCGCATCTCCCGCCCGCGCACGTACAGGATGTTCGTGATCGGCCGGTCCGACGACGCATTCTCCGGCATGTCGGTGTCGAGGAGGAGGACCGGCACCCGACCGACGTGGGCGACCCAGACCGCCACGAACAGGTCGCGGTCGGGCAACTCGACGGTCACCGTCAGCGGCAGGCCCGACGCGTCCTGGACCCGGCCGAGCGGCAGTCGGGACAGGTCGTAATCGGGGTAGTCGTGCTCCTGGTGGCCGTCGGCGTCGATCGACTGGCGGAAGTAGCCCTTGCGATAGAGCAGTCCGACGCCGATCGCCGGCAGCGCCATGTCGCTGGCGGACTTCATGTGGTCGCCGGCGAGTACGCCGAGGCCGCCGGAGTAGATGCCGAGGGACTCGTGGAACCCGTATTCGGCGCAGAAGTAGGCGATCGGGCCGCCCAGTCGGTCGGCGTACTTGCGCTGGAACCAGTGGTCGGAGCCATTGGCCATATATGCGTCGAACTCGTCGAGGACGTCGTGGTACTCGGACAGGAACTTCACGTCGTCCAGCAGCCGCGGCCACTCCGTCGCGCCGCTGATGACCGGGATCGGGTTGCGATAGCGAGCCCAGGCGGCCGAGTCGATCCGATCGAACAGTCCCCGGGTTCGCGGGTGCCACGCCCAGTGGAGGTTGTAGGCGAGGCGTCTGAGCCCTTCCAGCCGGGGCGGCAGAAGGAAGCTCGCCGCCGGGATCGACGGGACTCGGACGGGGTCCATGAGGCGGCATCATACTCGGTCGTTCTGAGGGATGAACCGGTTCAGTGCCGCGCCCTGCGCGTCCGACGGATCACGCCCGTGGGCGGCGCGTAGGATGCCGTCGATGCCGATGCGCGTGGCGATGCTCGCCTCCGAATGCGAACCGTGGGCGAAGACCGGCGGCCTTGCCGACGTGGTCGATGCGCTGGCCCGGGCCCTCGGAGCGGTCGATGGCGGGGCGCTCGACACCCCGGTCGATGTCTTCCTGCCACGCTACCGCGGCGTCCCGGATCCCGAGCCGGGGCGCGTTGAGCGAACCACCGAGCTGCACGTGCCTGATCCACGGTCGCGGACGGGCAACAGTGCCGTGACGGTCACCGACGTCCGCGCGGACGGCTACCGGCTCCGGCTCGTGGACCATCCCGCGGCGTTCGATCGCCAGGGCTACTACGGCGACGCGGCCGGCGATCACGCCGACAACGCCTGGCGGTTCGGGTTGTTCTGCCGGGCCGCCCTGGAGGCGTTGCGGGCCGATGGACGGCCGCTGGACATCCTCCACCTCCACGATTGGCACACGGGGCCGGCGGCCATCTATCTCGAGAACCGCTACGCCGACGACCCGATGCTGGGCGAGGCGGCCGTCCTCATCACGTTGCATAACCTCGCCTATCACGGCTGGACGCCGCGGGATCGGCTCGGCCAGCTCGGGCTGGCGCCGGGCGACGGAATCGTCGCGCTGGACGCCGACGGCATCGACCTGCTTCTTGCGGGCATCGACCGCGCCGACCTCGCCAATACCGTGTCGCCCGGGTTCGCCGCGGAGGCGCTCACGCCCGACTTCGGGATGGGTCTTGACGGCGCCCTCCGTGCGAAGGGCGACCGATTCTTCGGGATCCTCAACGGGCTCGACACCGTCGTCTGGGATCCCGCGACCGACGTCGACCTCGCGGCGCCGTATTCGGCGAGTGATCGCAGCGGCAAGACAGCCTGTCGCGGCGACCTGTTGACGACCCTCGGGTTCGATGCCGACGACGATGGCGCGGTCATCGGGATGGTCGGCCGGCTCGACCCGCAGAAAGGCTTCGACCTGCTCGCCGATGCGTCCCCGAGACTGCTCGAGCGCGGTGCGCGACTGGTCGTGCAAGGGAGCGGACCCGCCTCGCTCGCGGATCCGTTCCGCGAGATGGCTAGGGCCCATCCGCGGCAGGTCAGCTTCATCGAGCGATTCGACCGGGTGATGGCCCGCAAGATCTACGCTGGGGCAGACTTCTTCGCGATGCCGTCGCGCTTCGAGCCGTGCGGGCAGGGCCAGATGATCGCCCTCCGTTACGGAACGCCGCCGATCGTCCA
>Ga0075021_10000598_pt1 | contig 18865 bp, 16 predicted proteins | sample ColStrG_CSR_2012_FD_72749 | JGI IMG/M metagenome (GOLD analysis project Ga0075021, IMG submission 72749) | Freshwater sediment microbial communities in response to fracking from Pennsylvania, USA - Cold Stream Run_MetaG_CSR_2012 | ecosystem: Environmental > Aquatic > Freshwater > Creek >...
GAAATACCGATCTGAAGCCCTGGCGTCTTAGCAGCGTCAGGCGGGGTTCGGGGGCACCTGGCAACAGAAGCCCCCACTCAAACCAAGCTTCATGCCGCTCGCAGTCCGTGTCATGCCGCGCCGATCAGCCATTCGGCTGGAAATCAACGCCGCCGGAGCACGATCCGATTTCATTTGAACCGATCATGATCTAGCATCGGCCGCGTCCGCGAATCTCGGGGCCGGAAGCCGAAACCGACGGACCGCTCCGAGGATCGCTTCAAGGATTGTTTCATGGCCGCCGATCACATCCGCTACGACCTCCTGGTCCAGGAAGCCCTGCGCGGGGTGGTGCGCACGGTGCTCTCCGACGCCGCCAAGAACGGCCTGCCCGGCGATCACCATTTTTTCGTGACCTTCGATACCGGCGCGGAGGGTGTGCGCCTGTCGCAGCGGATGCGCGCGCAATATCCCAAGGAAATGACCATCATCCTGCAACACCAGTTTTGGGACTTGGTGGTCGGCGAGGATTCGTTCGAGGTCGGCCTGTCCTTTGGGGGCGTTCCCGAACGGCTTTCGATTCCGCTGGCGGCCGTGAAGAGATTCGTTGATCCTTCAGTTCCGTTTGACCTGCAATTCGAGCAGATCGAGATGGCGACCGCGGAGGCCGGCGCCAAGCCGGACGCGCCCAAGAAGATCAGCGAGCTCGCCGAGGCGCCGACCCAAGCCAAGCCCCGACGCACTACCCCGGCGGTGCCGGCGGCGCCGATGCCTGCCAATCCGGAGGCGGCTGCGTCCGAAAATCAGGCTGAAACACCGCCCGATAGACCGACCGACAAATCCGCGGGGGGTGGCGAGGTGGTGCGGCTCGATCGTTTTCGCAAGAAGTGACCGGAACTGTCCTTCGCTGACTGTCACAGACCGCGGGCGGTGAGGCGATTCGGCACGCCGTCGTCTCGCAGCGGAGTGTTTCCGCATCGAATTGCGGCAGTTTGAGACATCAATCTTCTTTTTTGTGGCGGCTTATTGTTTTTTGACGAAAGAATATTCTACTGAAGGGGTCCCTCTTACAAGCCACATGGGCTCATGATCGACCAATCTGCCGCGCACCGTTTGCCGAACCAGACCGCGCCGGATCCGCAAGCGCTCGTCGCTATCGGGGAGCGGCTTGCCGAGGTCTTTGCGACCTGCGGGCTTGACGAGCGGCTTGGCGCTGCCCGCGCCGCAGTCCCGGGCCGGATCGTCTTCACGACCAGCTTCGGTCTGGAGGACCAGGCGATCAGCCACGCCATTTTTACCCAGGACCTCGCCATCGACGTCGTGACCTTCGACACCGGCCGCTTGTTCCCGGAGACGCATCAGGTCTGGGCCGAGACCGAGCAGCGCTACGGACGACGCATTCGGGCGCTCCTGCCCGAGCGCCGCAGCGTCGAGGCATGGGTCGACCAGCACGGTATCGACGGTTTCCGTTCCTCGGTCGAGGCGCGGCAGGGCTGTTGCGGGTTGCGCAAGGTCGAGCCGCTCGGCCGCGCCCTCGAGGGCGCCGCCGCCTGGGTAACCGGGGTGCGCACCGAGCAGTCGGCGGAGCGTGCAATGATGAGCTTCGCCGCGATCGACCCGCAACGCCGCCTCCTCAAGCTCAACCCGCTCCTGGATTGGACACGCGACCGCGTGAGCAACTTCGTGCGCGATCACCGGATCCCGTACAACCGCTTGCATGATCGCGGCTTTCTCTCCATCGGCTGCGCCCCCTGCACGCGCGCGCTGGCGCCGGGCGAGCCGGAGCGCGCCGGCCGCTGGTGGTGGGAGCAGGAGGAGAAAAAGGAATGCGGTCTGCACCTGCCGAACGCATCGAGCTCCGCCGTGCCGGTGCAACCGAAGTAGCGCCTGAGCCTTCTCGGCTCGATCCCGCGCACCAAGTCGGGCGTGCCCGACTTGGTCATCAAAGAGGCGGCGGCGCCGCCGCGCCGCGATCGTGCTATCCTGCACACGAATCCAAACACTATTCGCGAGCGTGGAGCGGCCATGACTGAAACGCGCCAGCTGACGCGCGTCGAGACCGACAGCTTCGGCCCGATCGACGTGCCGGCCGACCGCTATTGGGGAGCGCAGACCGAGCGCTCGCGGCGCAATTTCCGCATCGGCACCGAGCACATCCCGATCCCGCTGATCCGGGCGCTCGCCATCATCAAGCGAGCGGCCGCCGAGATCAATCATGAGCTCGGCTCGCTCGACGCCCGCCGCACCCGGGCGATCGTGCGCGCCGCCCAGGAGGTGATCGACGGCAAGCTCGACGATCACTTTCCTCTGGTCGTATGGCAGACCGGTTCCGGCACCCAGACCAACATGAACGTGAACGAGGTGATTGCGGCACGCGCCAACCAAATGCTCGGCGGCAAGCCGAGTGCCGACGCGCCGGTGCATCCCAACGACCACGTCAACATGAGCCAGTCGTCGAACGACTGCTTTCCGACCGCGATGCACATCGCGGCCACGGCCGAGATCACTCGATGCTTGTTGCCGGCGCTGGCACATCTGCACGCGGCGCTGGAGCGCAAGCGCAAAGAATTCGCCGGCATCGTCAAGATCGGCCGCACCCACACCCAGGATGCCACGCCGCTGACGCTCGGGCAGGAGTTCTCCGGCTACGCCGCGCAAGTAAAGTCGGGGCGCACGCGCACATCGCAGGCGCTCGCGCATCTGCACCCGCTGGCGCAGGGCGGCACCGCGGTCGGCACCGGCCTCAACGCCAAGCCGCGATTCGCCAAGCTCGTCGCCAAGCGGATCTCAGGCCTGACCGGCCTGCCCTTCGTGACCGCGCCCAACAAATTCGAGGCGCTCGCTTCGCACGACGCCATCGTGTTTGCGCATGGCGCGCTCACCGCGGTCGCGACCGGCCTGTTCAAGATCGCCAACGACATCCGGCTGCTCGGCTCGGGTCCGCGCTCCGGTCTCGGCGAACTGATCCTGCCCGCGAACGAGCCGGGCTCCTCGATCATGCCCGGCAAGGTCAACCCGACCCAGTGCGAAGCCGTGACCATGGTTTGCTGCCAAGTGTTCGGCAACAACACCACCATCACGGTGGCGGCGAGCCAGGGCCATTTCGAATTGAACGTCTACAAGCCCGTGATTGGGCTTGCGATGCTGCAATCGGTCCGCCTGCTGGCCGACGTGGCGGTGTCCTTCACCGACAATTGCATCACCGGCATCCGCGCCGACGAGGCGCGCATCCGCGCGCTCATGGAGCGCTCGCTGATGCTGGTCACGGCGCTCGCTCCGCACATCGGCTATCAGCGGGCGGCGGAAATCGCCAAGGCCGCGCATGCCGCAGGAACCACCTTGCGCGAAGAGGCGATCCGCCTCGGTTACGTTTCGGCGGCGGAGTTCGATCGCCTGGTGCGGCCCGAAAAGATGACCCGTCCGGGATGATGTGGCTTAGTCTCGAGGGCAAGCGTATAGTCAGTAGAAGCGGCCGCTATAGTCCCAATAGCACTTACGTTTGCGCAGATTACGTATGCTTATTTGAGATAGCTGATTTCTTATCTACCATAACTGAATTTGTTGGAACTCGCAGTTGCCCGAAATTCGCCATCAAATTCCAAGTTCGGGCCCCTGATTGCCCACTCTCGATGCATTGATATGCAAATCTACGCATGGAAACGTTTTTCATTGCCACGCTGCGGGCGCATTTTAGGTCCAATAACGGACTCACTGACTAACCGCCTTCACATGCCCGATGATCGTCGAGTTCTGGATGGGTGACGTCATCAAGCTTCGTGCGGCGCGCAAGCAGGCAAAACGGCTGCGTGACGAAAAGCTCGCAGCCGCTAATCGGTTGTTGCACGGCCGTAGCAAGGCCGAGCGCAATCTCAATGCTGCGCGCGACACGAAGGCCCGCCAGGATCTCGACAAGCACCGGGTCGACACGGGAGACGAAGGATGAAATCGCCTGTCGTCAAGCGCTCCATCGTCATCGCCGGCCACAAGACCAGTGTGAGTCTCGAGGACGCATTCTGGAAGGGGCTGAAGGAGATCGCGAGCGGACGTGACGCTACTTTATCCGAATTGGTCGCCTCGATCGATGCAGATCGCCAACACGGCAATCTGTCATCGGCGCTGCGCCTGTTCGTGCTTGATTTCTACCGCAACCAGCTCAGCGATGAGATCGGTCTGCAAGCCGCGCCGCACGGTGAGATGATGGTCGAGCGGACAGCCGCTTCAGCCTGATCCTTCCGTCTGATCGCATTCATATTTGGGTGAAGCTGCGCGCGCTCGGGGTCGCGGGCGTGTCGCCCCGCTTTGGCTGCACGCCCACGAGCGGCGTCGCCCGATGAATGCCAGCGTGACGCATGCTCATCGTTACGCGTGCTCAGTGCGCGCGCGCCCACTGTGCGCATGCCCAACATGACGAATACCCATCGCAGCGCATGCGATGGGACACCCCGCGATTCGGCGAACCGACGCGGCGGTTGCGACACGACCCCGCCCATCGCGTTTTTCCGAGCCCTGGAGCATTTCAGGAAAATGCCCGCCCCCGCGGAGGCGCGTTAGGGCGTTTACGCCCGTCTTCGCGGGCTATGGGTGAATCCGGTTTTCCGTCCGAAAATGCGACAACGCAAAATGCTGGAGCGGTTTCTGTTTCCAGCAACAGTGCAACCGCTCTAGCCGCGCGGTCCGCGCGGCGGCGGCGGCGGACGGATATCGATGGGCGGAGGCAGAGCTTGCTCGGCCGTGGGAGTCGGACGCCGCACGCGCGGGTCGTCGACTGCCTTGCCGGGGGGTAGCCCGATGGCGGCGGCCGACGGATCCTGGATCGGACGCTGTCGCGGCAGCACGGCCGGCCCGCCCGGACTTGGGGAGGTAATTGTGACCGAACCGCTGGCCGGGCTCGTGATCGAGCTCGGGCGCGCCGCACGCGGCGCCGCCCCCGGCGCGGTGTCGATCAGCTCGCGCTCCGCCGGGCTGCCGGTGATCTCACCCGCATCGTCCGGATGCTCGCGCGCGGCCTGCTCCAGCGCATCGACGCGCTTGGCCTTCTGGTCGACCGCGCGCAGCGCCAGCCAGTTGGCCAGCGCGGCGACGTCGAGCGTGCGCCTCGGTGCATCAATCGGCCCTCTCAGGCTGACCGAGATGTCCGGATGGCTGCCGGCCCAAGAATCGGCGCTCTTGTCCGCACCCGCGAGCGCCGCGCCGGCAGGCGCCGCGACCTTGGGCCCCGACAGGATCAAACGTGCATCGATGGCGCTTTGGGTGAGATCGATGGTCCCGGCGGCGGAGAATTCGGCGCCCTTGGCCTGCACCACAGGATCGACAAGGCGCAATTGCCCCATGGCGGCCGCGATCGATCCCTCCGCCAGCGCGACCGGCAAGGCGCCGACGGCCAGCGCAGCATCCATGCGGGCACCGATCCGCGCCGTGTCGAGCGGTAGACCCTGATCGACCGCACGCGTCACGATATCGAACGCCGCCGGATCGAAGCGGGCGATGCTTCCATCCCGCAACGTGAAAGTCCCCTCGCCCGTGAGCGCGCCGATCAAGGCGATAGGGCTGCGTCCGGTGCCGGTGAGGGCCAGATCCGCCGTCAGCTTGCCGGACAAGGGCGCCCTGGCACCGCCACCGCCGAGCCATTCGGCCGCATCGATGTCGGCAAGTCTGAGATGGCTGCGCGCCGTGATGCCTTCGTCGCCGCGTTCGAAGCCAAAATCACCGCCGATCCGACCTCCGGCAAAAGCGCCATCGATATCGGCGACCGCCAGCCCCGATTGGCTCAGATCGAGGACCGCATGCAAATCGCGGGCGGACAGCCTGGGGGCGAGCGCAACCTGTCCGGCCTTGACCGTGATCCGGCCACGGATGCTGCCCAGAAGGCCGATTTCGAATGGATCGGCGGGCCAAGCGCCGCTGCCGGGGTTTCCGTTCTGGCGCGGGTACCCTATCGTGGCACCAATCGCGGCCGGCATATCCAATGCCGAAATCGCAAGGTCGCCGCTCACCAGCATCGGTTCCGTTAGCCCGATGCCGAGCCCGCCCTTGATCCCGATCCCTGCCAGCGTGCCGTTGATATCCGCCAGAGTGACGACGCTGTCGGCGAGCCCGAGCTGTGCCGTCAGCGTGGACCACGCCGGCTGTACGTTTCGCGGGGCAGTGGCCGACCGCAGCGGAACCACATCCGCGGCGGCGGCCTTGAGCGCGATTTGGGCGGTCGGTCCCCGACTGCCCGCGGGATGCAACGTTCCGTTGGCCGACACATCAAGCCCGCCGGCAAGGAGCTGGCCTTTGACGGCCATGTCGCCATCGAGCGGCCCGCTCAGCTCGAGCGCGAGCCGCCCTGAACGCTGGTTGACCGCGACCAGGCGATCGAGCCCGAGCATGTCGACCAGCGCACCGCCGTCAGTGGCATCGACGAGCCCGGTGAGGTGGACCTTGGTGCTGCCGAGACGCGCCAAATCGATCGCCGCCGAGGCGCTCCCGCCTGCATCGCCCTGCAGATCGAGACGGAATACGCCGGCGCTGCCTTGCAGCTTGAGCTTGGCCGAGCTCGCGGCGCCCGACACGCCGCCGGCGCCCCGATCCATCGCCAGCGATGTGTGCAGCTTGACCGGAACGGAGCGGCTCGCGGCGCGGCGAATCCGCTCCGCGACCGAAGGGGAGAACTTTCCGATCAGGGCCGCCATGCCATCGAGGCTGCGCGCGTCGAGATCGAGAGTCATGCTGCCACGGGGGACCGATTCATGCGTGTCGAACCGGCCGCCGACCGCGAGCTTGGCGCCCCCGATATCGCCGATGGCCAAGCGCTCGATGTCGAGACCGCCGGGGTCGCGCCGCATCTTGACGACAATGTCCTTCGCCTCGACCCCGGCGACCGTGGCCCGCCCGACATCGATCGCCAGCGTTCCTTCGCGGGGCCATTCGAGCGGCACCTCCCCGAGGCTCGTCAGCAGTAGCGATTGCGCCCGATCGAGGTCCAATTCGCCCGCATGCAGCGCCGCGTTGAGCTTGGCGGCTTGGTCGCCGACCGGCCAGGCATAGTCGAGATGACCTTCGATCTTCATGCGATCGAGGTCCGCCTGCAGCCTATCGAAGACGATCTTGTCGCCGCTCAACGCGACGTCGCTGGTCAGGCGCAACGGTCCCGATGTCGCCGCCGGCCCGATGGAACGATCGGCGAGCCAGCCGATCAGCGCCCGCGGATCAACGGACTCGATCTTGGTCGCACCATTGAAGGCGACGCCGCCCGGCGTCGACCCGAGGCGACCGCTGAACGCCACCTGGGTCAGGCCAGGCGCCCGCAAAGCGAAATTCTCGATATTCCACCCGTCGCCTTCGGATTTGAGATCGCCGCCCACGCGCCCGAGCACCGCGCCGGCCAGCGTCACCGTCTCGACGCTGATCCCCAGCCTCACCGGGACCGGCAGGTGCTGCGCCCGCAGGAATGATTCCGCCACGCTCTTGATGGCGGCGAGCGGACGGCGCCCGGACGCTTCCGGCAAGGCCAGGATCCGGTCAAGGTCGATCTGCGGCGCCGATAGCGTCGCCACCAGCTCCGGCTTGCCGCCGAAGGTCAGCTTGGCGTCGCCTTTGAGCCTGATCGCGCGTTCCTCGGGGCCGTATTGGAACTCGACCTGCTCCAGCACCGCCGCACCGCCGTTGGCGCGCACATGGCTGGCGATGTGCCACGATTCGACGATGCCGTCCGGGCTGCGACCGACCGGACGCGCCAATTGCAGCGTGCCTTCAAAGCGTGGCAAGCCATGCTCGACCCAAATCGAGCCGTCGATATCGACCGAACCCGGATGGTCGATCGGATCCACGTTGAGCCGCACCTTGACGCCGCCATCGTCCGCCGGGCGGTTCACCCCCAATCGAAACGGATAATGCTGCCCGTCGATCGCAAAGGATCCCTCGCCCTTGACGGGTCCGAGCAGGGAGCGCACCTGCCCGGTAAATTCCAGCTTGTCGAGCATCAGGCGGGTGCCACTGGCGGCATCGGCGAAGGTGGCGCGGCCATCCTCGATCTCGAGGTGCTCGATCGAAACCGCGTCAGGGTCGAGACCGATGGTTGGCGCGAACCAGGCGAGCCGGCCGGAAGGATCGAGGCTGAGCGTGAGCTCCGGCCCCTGCAGTTTCAGGTCCGGCGCCCGCAATTCCCCACGCATGAGATCGCCCAAGGCGAATTCGATCCGCAGCGCCCGTGCACGGGTCTTGGCCGGGTCGCCTGGGCGGCCGAGCTCGATCTGCTGCAGAGTCAATGTCGGTGTCGGCAGGATGCGGACGTCGATCGGGCCGGTGACCCGCACCTCGAGCCCGGTGAGATGCGCCACCCTGGTCTCGAACTCGGTCCGATAGCTTCCCCAATCGACGAAGAAGGGCCCCACCAGCGCCGTCACCAGCGCCAGAATGATCGCAATGCCAGCACTCAGCAGCGCCGTCTGCACGCCGTCTCCACCCCAAGTGACCTCGAAAGTGCACTCGAAACTATTTCCGAAACTGATTCCGAAACCGTTTCCGAATCCGCGCGCCCCGCCGGATGAGCGGGCCTTTCGAACACCCGAGCCCCGATCAAATGAGCACGATTCTCATCGCATAGCCATCCTGGCGATGCCATCGTGGCCGTCCGTTTACCTTACCCACGGCAACCACTGCTACGCGGCTTACGCGTGGCCTACCACATGGCCATGCCCTGTGGCCGACGCAACCTGCTCATGCCGGCCTTTGACGGCAAATCTATGTCGGTACCGCAATACTGCAATAGAATACCCGGCGATCCCGGCGAGGGGGCATTCGCCGGACGCCTTAACGCGCCGGCGACCTTACCGACCGGCCGGCGCGCGGCCGGCACCGTCCTGACGTAACTTTTGCTTGCATCCTCCGGTGGCCTCGGGCGGAATAAGGATGCTGCGGCCCGGGATGCCCAAATGCTCGATCGTGTCGATTTCGAACCGGTATTCTTCGCCCCGTTCGTCTCCTCGGTGATGCGGGTCGAGCCGGCGTGGATCGACTACAACGGCCATCTCAACATGGCCTATTACAACGTGCTGTTCGACCGGGCGGTGGACGAGGTGCTCGAACTGCTCGGCTGCGGCGCCGACTACGTGAAGTCGCGCCTGCACTCCTGCTTCACCGCCGAGGTGCACGTTCGCTACCTGCGCGAGTTGCATGCCGGCGATCCGGTGCGGGTGACGTTTCAGCTGCTCGACTACGACGCCAAGCGCGTGCACTTCTTCGAGCAACTGTTTCACGCCGCCGACGGCTGGGTCTCGGCAACCTCGGAAAACATGGCGCTGCACGTTGAGATGACCTCCGGCAAGACCGCCGCCTTCCCGTCCGACATCGCCGCCAGCCTGGCCAAGATGAAGACCGCCCATGCCAAGCTGCCGCTGCCGGAAGCCGCCGGCCGCAACATCGCCATGCCGGGCCGATCATAATCCGAAGTGGACCGGACCCAGGCGGGAAGGGCCGCAATCCGGGGACAGGCCACTGCGCGTGTGCGGCCGTTTGGCTTCCGCAGTGGCGCCGCGCCCCTTCGAGTGCCATCTTTGACTTGAGATTCGCCCTCACTGTGGCCGACGAGTCACCAACTTGAAGATCAGCTTGAAGATGCCCGAGCCGACCCACACGTCGCGCGATTTCAATGCCTTGCCGCCGGTTCCTCAACCCGGCGGGATCGCGGCGCGCGCGCGTGCCGCGGCGGCGCCCTATCTCGCCGACCTCAATCCCGAGCAGCGCGCGGCGGTCGAGACCCTGGACGGCCCGGTGCTGGTCCTGGCCGGCGCCGGCACCGGCAAGACGCGCGTCCTGACCACGCGGATCGCGCATATTCTGGCGACCGGACGGGCGCGGCCGTCGGAGATCCTGTCGGTCACCTTCACCAACAAGGCGGCGCGCGAAATGAAGCTGCGCGTCGGCGCCATGGTGGGGCAGATTGTCGAGGGAATGCCGTGGCTTGGCACGTTTCATTCGATCGGCGTGAAAATTCTGCGCCGGCATGCCGAGTTGGTCGGGCTCAAGCCCGACTTCACCATCCTCGACACCGACGATCAAATCAGGCTCATGCGCCAGATCCTCGACGCCGAGGACATCGACGAGAAGCGCTGGCCGGCCCGCATGCTCGCCGGGCTGATCGACAGCTGGAAGAATCGCGGTCTCGCGCCCGAGCAGGTTCCCCCCGGCGAAGGCGCCAGCTTTGCCAACGGCAAGGGCAGGAAGCTCTACGTCGCCTATCAGGAGCGGCTGAAAGTGCTCAACGCCGCAGATTTCGGCGATCTCCTGCTCGAATGCATCCGCCTGTTCCGCACCCAGCCCGAGGTGCTGCGCCAGTATCAGGCACGCTTCAAATACATCCTGGTCGACGAATACCAGGACACCAACGTGGCGCAGTATCTTTGGCTGCGGCTGTTGGGGCAGAGCACCGGCCTCGTCCTTCGAGACGTCGCGCGGAGCGCGGCTCCTCAGGATGAGGATCATCCTCAGGACGAGGATCAAATGTCGGCCGCAACCGCCCACCGCGACCCTCACCCTGAAGAGCGCAGCGGCACGCCGCGCGCCTCGAGGGGCGAGGCCGAGGCGCCCCCGCCCCGCGCCCTCAAGAACATCTGCTGCGTCGGCGATGACGATCAATCGATCTACGGCTGGCGCGGGGCCGAGGTCGACAACATCCTGCGCTTCGAGCACGACTTTCCGGGCGCGAAGGTGATCCGCCTGGAGCGCAATTATCGCTCGACCGCCCATATCCTGGCCGCCGCCTCGCATCTGATCGCCCACAACGAGGGCCGGCTCGGCAAGACCTTGCGCACAGAAGATGTGCCGGGCGAGAAGGTCACGGTCACCGGCTCCTGGGACTCCGAGGAGGAGGCGCGCGCCATCGGCGAGGAAATCGAGGAGCTGCAGCGCGGCGGCCACCGGCTCGACGAGATCGCGATCCTGGTGCGGGCCTCGTTCCAGATGCGCGAGTTCGAGGACCGCTTCGTCACGCTGGGCCTGCCCTATCGGGTGATCGGCGGCCCGCGCTTTTACGAGCGCCAGGAAATCCGCGATGCGCTCGCTTATCTGCGCCTCATCGCGCAGCCCGCCGACGACCTCGCCTTCGAACGCATCGTCAACGTGCCCAAGCGCGGGCTGGGCGACGCCACCGTGCAGCTCCTGCACGAGCACGCCCGCCGGCGCCGCGTGCCGCTGCTGCAGGCGACCAGGGCCTTGATCGAGACCGACGAGCTCAAGCCGCGCCCACGCGGCGCGCTACGCGACCTGGTGGCTTCGTTCGACCGCTGGCGCATCCAGAAGGATGCACTCCCGCACACCGAGCTCACCGAGATCGTGCTCGACGAGTCGGGCTACACCGAGATGTGGCAGAAGGACCGCAGCGCCGATGCGGCCGGCCGGCTTGAAAATCTGAAGGAGCTGATCCGTTCCATGGAAGATTTCGAGAACCTGCAAGGGTTCCTCGAGCATATCAGCCTGGTCATGGACACCGACAAGAACGAGAGCGGCGAGGCGGTGTTGGTGATGACCCTGCACTCCGCCAAGGGTCTCGAGTTCGACACCGTGTTCCTGCCCGGCTGGGAGGAAGGCCTGTTCCCGCATCAGCGGACCTTGGACGATCAGGGCCGCGCCGGGCTCGAGGAGGAGCGCCGCCTCGCCCATGTCGGGATCACGCGCGCGCGCCGGCGCGCCAAGATCTATTTCGCCACCAATCGGCGCATGCACGGGCAGTGGCAGAGCAACATTCCGTCGCGCTTCCTCGACGAGCTGCCCGAGGGCAGCGTGGAGGTCACGGAATCCAGGGGCGGCTTCGGCGGCTATGGCGGCTACGGGGCCTCGCGCTTCGACGAGATGACCCATTTCGGATCGAGCTACGGCACGCCCGGCTGGCAGCGCGCACAGCGCCGCGGCGGCGGTTTCGAGGACGACGTGCAGCAGGACTTCGACCACGATCCGGCCGTCCCGCCCAAGGGGCGCACCTCGGGACGCGCCTCGGGTCGCGCGCAACAGCAAGCGCGCTCCGGCACCGCGGAACGCGCGCCGCGGACGCGCTCCCCGCTCACCATCGAAGGCGAGCTGGTGGCCCGCTCGTCCGGCCCGAGCTCCGATTTCGCCATCGGCGACCGCGTGTTCCACCTCAAGTTCGGCAACGGCAACGTCACCGCGGTGGACGGCAACAAGCTCTCCATCCTGTTCGACCAGGCCGGCGAGAAGCGCGTGGTGGATAGCTTCGTGGAGCGTGTGTAGCTTGACTCCTGCTCGTGTGTTAGATTGGCGAAGGCGAGAAGCGGGAGGGGGCCCTTGCTTCGCGATAGCGGTGAGATTATCCGCCGGCTTCGGCGTGACGGGTTCGAGCTTGTGTCCGTGCGTGGATCGCATCACAAGTTTGTCCACGCGACATTGCGCCGGATGGTTATTGTCCCGCACCCGCGCAAGGACATGCCGCCGGGAACGCTGCGGTCGATCTACCGGCAGGCCGGCTGGCAAAAGGACTGAACGGAGAATTGCGATGCCGCATTACATCGCTCTCATTCATAAGGATACGGACAGCAGCTACGGTGTCTCGTTTCCGGACGTACCGGGCGTGGTGACGGCTGCTGACACGATCGATGAAGCGATGCGAAATGCGGCAGAGGCCCTGGAATTCGCCGCTGAGGATTGGTCCGAGCAGACCGGCTCCGAATTTCCGCAACCGCGAACCATCGACGAGTTGCGTGGCGACGCTGAATTTCAAGAAGATGCAACAGACGCGATGATTGCCGCCGTGCCGTTCCGCGCGAAGGCGGAGGCGGCAGAATAGATGACAGCCCCGCCCGGCGACGGCTCGAAAGCGGTCGTGAATCGAGCAGCCTCGGTGAATAATTTTGCGGAGAGGCTGTGACGTCCACGCCCTCCCCGTCCCGTCCCATCACGATCTATATCGATGCCGATGCTTGCCCGGTCAAGAACGAAGTCTATCGCGTGGCGGAGCGCCACGGCATCAAGGTGATCGTGGTGAGCAACAGCCCGATCGCGGTGCCGCGCGATCCGCTGGTCGAGCGCGTGGTGGTGGCCGCCGGCATGGACGAGGCAGACAACTGGATCGCCGCACGCGTCAGCCGCGGCAACATCGTGATCACGGCCGACATTCCGCTCGCCAGCCGCTGCGTGAAGGCGGGCGCCGCCGCGATCGCGCCGACCGGCCGCGCCTTTACCGAGGAGTCGATCGGCATGACGCTCGCCACCCGTAACCTGATGGATTCGTTGCGCAGCGCCGGCGAGATCACCAGTGGCCCGAAAGCGTTCTCGGCCCGCGACCGCTCGAGCTTTCTTTCCGCCCTCGACCAGGCGATCGTGCGATTGAAGCGCGCCGGGTTCGGGCAGGCCGGCTGATCCGGCGATCGGGGACCAACCCTGGCGTTCGCCGCCGTACGAGCGCATAGTGACCCGCCATGACGATGATGAAACGCGAAAGCTTCCCAATCGCGGACATCTATGTGCCGGTGAAGCGGCGCGCGACGCTCAAGCCGGAGCTCGTGCAAGAAATCGCCGCCAGCATGCTGGAAGTCGGCCAACAAACCCCGATCATGGTTCGCCAAGAGGACAGCGGACGCTTCGTCCTGGTGGAGGGCCTGCATCGCCTGGAAGCCTGCAAGTCGCTCGGCGACACCGTAATTATCGGCTACCTGGTGCAGGCGCGGAAGCATTAGCGTGGCCCGTGCCGAAGCGACGTACTTGTCCCGGCCTCGCCACAAAATCTCTGCTATAGGTTGAGCAGGCTGGGCAGCTATCTCCATTCTGGGCAAACCGCCCTGCTGTGAGGGTTCATCCATGCGCTTGCGGTCTCGGCTCTGCGCGCCGCTTGCAGCAGTGCTCGCGAGCCTGCTCGCGTCCGCGGCGGGCGCCCATGTGCTGATCAATGTCGACAAGAGCGCCCAGCAGATGACAGTCGCGGTCGACGGTGCGCCGCGCTACCGCTTCACCGTATCGACCGGACGCCCCGGCCTCGGCACGCCGAGCGGCACCTTTCGCCCGGAGCGCATGGAGCTCACCTGGTTCTCCAAGAAGTACTACAATTCGCCGATGCCGCATTCGATCTTCTTCCACGGCGGCTTCGCGATCCACGGCAGCTACGAGATCAGCCAGCTCGGCGGCCCGGCCTCCCATGGCTGCATCAGGCTGCATCCCGACAACGCCGAGTCGCTCTACGCGCTGGTCCAGCAGCAGGGCATGGCGGCGACCACCATCGTGGTGTCGGGGGAAGCGCCGGCGCGGCGGCGACCGTCGGCCGAAGGCGAGTATCCGCCCGCCGCGCCCGGCTACGGGCAGCGCGCCGCGCCCTACTACCAGCAATCGCCCTACCAACAATCGCCGGGATTCTTCTTTCAGCAGCAGCCGCGCGGCTACTACAACGGCTATTGAGGAACCTCAGCCTCGCTGTGCCTACCGGGCGGCCGCGAAAATCGCCTGCTTGATGCGGGCATAGGTCCCGCAGCGGCAGATATTGGTGATCGACGCTTCGATATCGGCCAAGCTCGGCTTGGGCTTCGCGCTCAAGAGCGCGGCGGCCGCCATGATCATACCGGGCTGGCAATAGCCGCATTGCGGCACCTGATGGTCGATCCACGCTTGCGCGATCCGGTGCACGCCGTCCCCGGACAGCCCTTCGATGGTGGTGATGTCGGCGCCCTGGACTGAATCGATCGTATAGGCGCAGGAGCGCACCGCCCCGCCGTTGACGTGGACCGTGCAGGCGCCGCACTGCGCCACCCCGCAACCGAATTTCGTTCCGGTCAGACCGAGGTGATCGCGCAGCACCCAAAGCAGCGGCGTAGATGGATCGACGTCGACCTCCGCCGGCGCGCCGTTGAGCGTGAAATTGAATTTCGCCATGATACATCTGTCCATTTTCGCATTGTCGCATTTTCGGACGGAAAACCGGTTTCCACTTTTCCTGAAAATGCTCCTAACCGTAAATCTTGCCGTAGACCGTGAACACGCCTTCGCGCGCGAGCGGCAGGCGCCGATGGCGCTTGCCGGTGGCGGCGAACAGCGCGTTGCAGAGCGCTGCCGGCACGCAGACCGGCCCGATCTCGCCGAGCCCGCCGAGCGTCTTGCGATTCTCCAGGAAGTCGGTGACGAGCGCGGGCGTGTCCGGGAGCGTCGCCACCCGATAGGCGTCGAAGTTGGTCTCGCGCACGTGTCCCTCCGCGAACGTGAGCGCGGAATAGAGCGCGACCGAAAGGCCCCACACCACCCCGCCCTCGATCATCGAGGTGGCGTTCACCCGGTCGAGCACGCGGCCGGGATCGCAGACGGAGGTCACCTTGTGGACCTTGATCGCGCCATCGACCATCGAGAGCTCGACCACCTGGCAGAGATACGAGCCGAAGCCGTCCGCGAAGGCCAGGCCTTGGAAGTGCCCGTTCGGCGCCTTGCCCCAGCCGGCGCGCACCGCCGCGCGGTCGAGCACGGCCAGCGCCACCGGATCGTGCGCGAGCAGCTGCCGGCGATATTGGTACGGATCGCGGCCGGCCGCATGGGCGAGCTCGTCGATGAAGGATTCAAGCGCGAAATTGTTGGGGCCTTGCCCGGTGGTGCGCAGCACCATGGTGGGGATCGGCACCTCGAGCATGTGATAATCGGTGCGCCGGTTCGCGATGGCGTAGGGATGCCCGACCAGGCTCTCGACCGCGAGCGCGTCCACGGTGCCGGGCTTTACCGGCGTGGGCGAGACCGGCTTGATGATGCTCGGCGCCACCAGCCGGTGATGCAGCGCGGCCGGCGATCCGTCCGCTCCGAGCGCGGCACGGATATGGTGGAGGAACGCGGGGCGGTACCAATCCTGCCGTATGTCCTCCTCGCGCGCCCAGATCAGCTTGACCGGCCGGCCGACCGCCTTCGAGCACAACGCCGCCTGCGCGACGAAATCCGCGAGCAGGCGCCGGCCGAAGCCGCCGCCGAGATAGGTGCGATTGATCACGATTTTTTCAGGCGGCAGCTTGAGCACGTTGGCGAGGACGACTTGCGTCATCTGCATGCCCTGGACCGGCGCCCAGACGGTGGCGCCGTCATCGGCCGCCGCGACCGTGGCATTCATCGGCTCCATGGGAGTGTGCGCGGTCCAGGGCGCCTCGAATTCGGCCTCGATGATGCGCTGCGAGTCCGCCAGCACCCCCAAGGCATCGCCGAGCTTCTCGGCCTGCGCCCAGCCGGCATCGCCCCGCATCGCCTTGCGGTACATCGCGTCGAGCGCCGCGTCGTCGAACCTACCGCCGGGGCCCGTCTGCCAATCGACCTTGAGCTTGGCGAGCGCCAGCCGCGCCTGCCAATAGTGCTCCGCCACCACCGCAACCGCGCCGCCCAGCGGCACGACCTTGATGACCCCGGCCATGCCGGCGACCGACGCTTCGTCGACCGCGGCGACCTGCCCGCCGATGGTGGGGGCGCTCACGACCGCGGCATGCACCATGCCGGGCACCTTGACGTCGATGCCGAACACGGCGGTGCCGGCCACTTTGGCCGGAATGTCGATGCGCGGCAGCGAGCGGCCGTGGCCGACGATGCGCCACTCGCGCTCCGGCTTGACGCGCGGCTCGCTCGGCACCGGTCGCGCCGCCGCGGCGGCGGCGACGTCGCCGAAGCCGATGCTGCGGCGGCTGGCAGCATGATGCACCCTGCCGGCGCGTGCGGTCAGCGCGGCGGCCGGCACCTGCAGCCGCTCGGCGGCGGCGGCGATCAGCATTTCACGGGCTGCCGCGCCCATCTTGCGAATGAGCGCGTGATAGGCGCGGATCGATTCCGAATTCCCGGTGAACTGCCAATCGTAGAGCGGATGCCGATAGGGCTTGCCGGCCGGCGAGAACACGGTCTCGCATTTCGACCAATCGGCTTCGAGCTCGTCGGCGATGATCGCCGTGAAGGTCGTGGAAATGCCTTGCCCCATTTCGGAATGCGCGCATTGCAGCGTCACCTTGCCGTCCGGCGCGATCGCGATGAAGGCGTTGATCGCGGCGGCACGCGCGGCTTCTTGCGCAAACAGCTCGAGCGTCCCGACGCGGCCGGCGAGCAGGACGGACCCGCCTGCGGCCAAGCCGTGGACCACATCGCGGCGCGAGAGACGCGGCGCCGAGGACAAAGCAACATCGTTCATGGCGGTCTCCTTCAGCCCGGACATGGGGCGCCGGCTCGCGCCCAGGCATCGAGGGCGGTCTTGAGATCATCGGTCGTCATCGGCGGAGGTGACCGGTGCGCTCCGGGCTCCCACGCCCACCGCACCAGCGCATCGCCGGTGATGTGCGCGACCAGATCGGCGACGCTGCGCCCGCCGTTCTTGTCGCGGTCGAGCAAGGTGCGGCATAGCTCGGCCTTGCTGAGGCCGACCCAGCCCATGCTGGCCGGCGCGAGATGCCAATGTGGGGCGCCCGGAATTCCCGCCATGTCGTTGTTGTGTCCCTGGTGGCAGGCGCTGCATCGCATCGCCGGCATACCGTTACCGTCGATCCCGCGCTGCACGTTCATGGGATGAATGTGCCGGTTATCGCCCTGCGTCGGACGGTCGCTGCGGGGATGGCAGTTGAGACAGCGCGGGCTCTGCAGCACCGACGCGATCCGATCATAGGCCGCGAGCGCGTCCGCGGCTTGCGACGACGGTTGCGCCGCATCCTGGGAAGCGCCGCGATCCCACGTCAAGCAAACGACGGAAACCGCCGTGAAGACCGAAACCGCAATCCAAGCTCCGAGACGCATGCCGCCTCCCTGCCGTTGTGCTATGCCGGCAACTAGAGCATTTTCAGGAAAAGTGGAATCCGGTTTTCCGTCCGAAAATGCGACAACGCAAAGATGCTAGAGCGGTTTCTGTTTCCAGCAACTGTGAAACCGCTCTAGCGTGCGACGTGGCGCATTGGCAATAACTTACGATGAGGTAAGTGCTCGTGTCCGAAATTATCATCGAAAAAATTTCCGAATGCCCCGTGACGACCACCATCGGAATCATCGCCGGGAAATGGAAGCCGACGATTTTGTGCGAGCTGCGCGAGGGCGCGCGGCGATTCAGCGATCTCAAGCGCGATGTCCCCGGGATCTCGGAGAAAGTCCTGACCGCGCATCTGCGCGACCTGGAAGCCGACGGAATCGTGTCGCGGCGCGAGTTTCGCGACGGCGCCATGTTGGCCACCGAATACGCGTTCACCGCCTATGGCCTGACCTTGAAACCGATCCTCACCGCGATGGCGGACTGGGGCACGAAGCACCAGCACGGGGACGACTGAGCGGCAGGCCGAGCGCGTGAGAGGCTCGCGCTCGCGCCGCTGAAATACTTCACCTCCGCCGACGCACGCGCGCGCCGGCAGCCGGCAGCCGGCGGGTCTGTGGCTTGCGGGAGATTGATCGCCCGCAATGGCCCCCTGACTACATCGGCTTTTGGAACTTCAGCACGAACTCATCCACCGGGCTCGGCGGCCGCTGCGTGGTGAAATCGCGCGTGTCCTCGGGGTGGCGCCAGAAATTGCCTTCGGCGACGAGCTTGAAGCCGGCCGCCTCGACCTCGCGGCGCAGCACCGCCTCGTCGATGCGATGCAGGGACTTGCCGACCGAAATGTCGGCGCCCGCCTTGGCGGCATGGTCGGCGATCACCAACAGGCCGCCGGGCTTGAGCGCCGCGAACAACTTGCGGTCCATCTGGGCGCGATCGACGCTCATGTAAGTCGTATCGTGGTAGAAGAACAGGTAGGTGATCATGTCGAGATCGTGCACGTCGGCCGGCACCGGATCGTCGAAGGGCTGGGCCAGGCTCACGGCATTCTTCATCGCCGGCGTCGCCAGCCGGGTCGCGAACGCCGCCTTTCCGCGCTCGCCGAAATCGGGCGGGTTCTGGCCGTAGGCGACACCGCCCGGCGCCACGGCGCGCGCAACAAGCTCGGTGCTGTAG
>Ga0075021_10000599_pt1 | contig 18860 bp, 13 predicted proteins | sample ColStrG_CSR_2012_FD_72749 | JGI IMG/M metagenome (GOLD analysis project Ga0075021, IMG submission 72749) | Freshwater sediment microbial communities in response to fracking from Pennsylvania, USA - Cold Stream Run_MetaG_CSR_2012 | ecosystem: Environmental > Aquatic > Freshwater > Creek >...
TCGACCTGGTTGACCTCGATATCGGCGAAGAATTGGCGACCTCGCTCGAGCGTCGCGGGCACGGCCTCCTCGACATCGTCGATGCGAGCGAGGAAGCGCGTCCGCGCGTCTTGGCTGTTCTTGAGCGCCACGACCTCCGCGCACAACAGTTGCACCAGATAGGGGTGGGCGTGGGTGAGGTCAAGCACATGCTGCAGGGAGCGTGGCTCGTAAGAAAGAGGGAAGTCCTTGATCGGCCGGGCGATGAGTTGCACGGCTTCGGCCTCACGTAAGAAACTCAGGTGCACCGTCTCAGCGTTTATGAGGTAACTCGACCAGCGTGCAAACTCTTGCAGCGTGTGCGACCCGGCGAAGATCAGCTTGAAGCGTGGCCGGTATTGGATGATGTGTCTGAGTAATCCGAGCACAGCATCTTCGCTGAGCCGGCCAGTCGTCATGGCTGTGTCGAGCGATTCAAATTCATCGAGCGCGAGTAAGACCGTCTCACGACCTTGATTCACCAGGACGCGTTCAACCAAATCGAGCCAATCGTCAAAGCGGGTAAACGGATCGGCCGCTAGCGTCTCGCGCGTGAGCGCCGCTATCGTAAGTGACGCTCTCCCGGCGGCTTGGGCAATGCCCTTCGACAGGTTATACAAAAACGGCCCGTGATCGGCCGACTGCGCCACCGGCCCTTGCAAGTCGACCACTAGCGGCAGGATGCGCCCGGGCAGCAACCAGCGCAGGTTAAACAGGAGTGAGGTCTTGCCCATCCGACGCTGACCATACAAGAGCAGCGGTGGCTGGTCCTCGTGCTGGAGCAAGGCCTCGATTCGGGCGCCAATGTCGGCCCGGCCGACGAAGATTTCCTGATGCCGAGTGAGTGGCTGACCGACGATATAGGGGCTGGGTATCTCGCGGTTGGTCTGGGCGCTTTTCTCCAGCGCCTCGAGGGTGCGAACGACGATGCCATGCCACTGGACTGCCACCGGCCGGAAGCGGCGCGCATACGACTCGCTCATGCGGGTGAGCGCGCTCACGAATGCGTCCAAGTCGCCCCTCACCGAACGGAACACCAACTGCTGGTTATACCGGCTGCTCTGGTTTAGCGCCGCGCGTACGTCATTTGCGATTTTGCCAAACCCCGCGATTGGCGCGCTAGCTGCGCCCTGCAGATCAAACGGCGTGTCGAGCGTGCCGTGGGCCGCGATGTCTTCGGCCGTCAGACATGATTCAAGACGGCGCGCATCGAGCTCGACCTGAGCGGCTTGGGCCGCCCAACGTTGGCGGGTGCCGGCGACCGCGTCAATCCAGTGCCGGCCAGACGCGATGTCGCGCTCGCATAGTTGTAATAGATGGCTGTCCAGGCCATAAACTGGCAGCCATTGGCCTTCGTCCCAGAACGTGGGGTGCCAGCGCAGGGTCGAGACCTGAAAACGCCGACGCAGTTCGACCTGCTGCAAGATCGTCCCGATTGCGGCCTCGAAAGGATAGAACAGGATCGGCCGCCATATCCCAATTGTCAGCCCAGCAAGGATCAGCCCCGCGGCGACGGCCAGGTTTGGGGTGAGTGCATAGATGTCGAAGATGCGCCATACTCCCCAGTGGACGCCCAGCCCGGCTAGTGCCCCAGCGACGACGCCGGCCCACATCCCGGCGATTCGTTCGACAAACACAAACGGCACCAGAAACATCAGCGAGAACACGGCGCAAAATAGCACCAGCACGCTCATCAACAGTTGCGGGGCAGGAGGCTCAAGGCCATAGGCATGGCCGGCATCGCCGTAGATGAAGATGATGCTGGCAAAGATGATGGCCGCTACCAAGACGCTTCGGCTCGGGCGCGAGGTGCGTAAGAAGGTCGTGAGCCCCAATATAACGGCGGGAATGAGGCCGAACGGCAAGCCGAGGCTGCCCGATGTGTCACTCGCCGCCTGGCGGCCGTTGATAAAGCTGGTCGTCACGGCGACGGTAAAGGCGATGACCCCGCCGCCAACCAGCAGGCCGATGATGACGCTGCCGATTTGACGTGGCGATGAATACGTCACGACCCGCTGGCCAACGGTGCCGGTGACGGCTGTCGCGGCAAAACTGCACGCCCCAAACACCAGCCCTAGCCGTGGATCGAGCAGAAAGTCGATCAGGAGGGCATGACCGAAGTTGGGGTTATTCGTAAACGTCAGGCCTAGACCGGCCACAGCGAGCGCCGAGACCATGGCCCCGGCCGGCATGCTGACGAGCGCTGCAAACAGCAGTCCGATCAACAGTCCCAGTCCCATACCGGCCAGGGCGGAGACATCGAAGCGGCCCAGCGCGGCGAGCGCTAGCGTTGTGACCAGCGCGCTGATGAGGGGCAGCACGAAGCAGCCAGCAAGGACGCTCTGCCACACGGTCCGGTGCCGAAGAGCGTCAAAGCTGATTTCGGATAGACAGAACAGCGGGCCAACCGGTGCATCGGCTTCGGTGAGATGCTGCTGCCAGGCAGAGGGCCGGACCAGAAACCACACGGGCATACGCAGCGCAAGCCCGAATACACTCGGACCCCGATTGGTGATAGCTTTGGCTTGAGGGGCAATGTGGTGTGCTACGTCCGCGATGGAAGGGAGTGAGTCTTGCATGTCTAGTTGCGTCCGAAGTAGATACGGTTGGCGTCATCGATCATGCGCATGATGTCGTGCCCAAAGCGGGCGTCCGGCAGCGCTTGCCGCGTCATCACGCTCAGATAGCCAGCGTGGGCGATGTGCCGGTCGTTCATCTCAGGAGTGGACATTGTGGCCAGCAAGGCACAGGCCTCTTTCTGGTGATGACGGTTGCCATTGGCCTTGTCTGAGGTGATGGCGTAGAACATCGAATAGCTTTTTGGTTGAACAACGACGGGACTTGCTGTCGAATGTTCGTTTGGCGAGAGGGCATAACCGATGGTGTCATATAGCCGTTTTAGATCGTCTGGTCCGCCCAACTTCATCAGGTATTCGCCCCAAGCTAAGTTATTCCAGTCCCAGAAAAGCACCTGCCCGACAACGCGAGCATCTCGCCTGGGTGTCTTGAAGTTCCAACCGGCGTCTTCCCCTGCCCATACGCCAAAACCGGGTCGCACCAGGCCGCGCTGGTCGGCCTCACGCGCAATGGCGTCCATGTCGTCACGCGAGAAGCGGCCCTCGAGCACGCGCTTTGGTAGATCGGCGATCTGCGCCTCTGACCAACCCAGCCGTCGCAGGATTATTTTGCTAAAGAATAGGGTGGACTGAGTATCGGCCGCGAGCGGCACTGCCCACACATGGTTGGGTGTTTGCACGACAGACCAAGCATCAGGGCGGATGTTCTGAAATTCGGTGTATCTAGAGACGCAGTCGTCAAGTGGGGCGAGGGCGTCCATCCCAAGAAATGTCTCCCAGGTGTTGTAATTCAGAGCCACGATGTCGGCCGAGCGGCCCAAGCTGGCGGCCTCCGACATCGCCAGCCACATTGGATCGTCGTTCATCAAAAGCGGCCTCGTCCGCACCCCAAGCTTGTAGCCCTTTACCAGCGGCGCGGCGGCCACGGCCATCTGTACCTGCCAACAGTCGCGGTGATCGGCCTTGCCCATGACTGTGATTTCAGTCGCATCCACTGGCACGGGCGGGTTAGGTGGCATGCCGCACGCCTGGGCCGGGGTCTCGGCCGGGCGGTTGGTATAGGCAAGGCCAGCCAAGAACAGAGTGGCCGAGACGAGCCATGGCGCCAGGGCGCTAGTCCGTATGTGCTGGATCAGCCTCATTCCACGATCACCTCATCGCCCAACGACTGGCGCAGCTTATCGACCATGCGGCCGGCTAAGACCGAATCGCTATCGGTATCTGCTTCACTATGGTCAGCAGTCTCCAAAAATGCGCCAGAATACGCCGCCCACGTTTGTCCGGTGATCGGCGGCTGCACCGGCATCGGCCAGGCGTGGTCGATCATCGCGCCCATGTCGTAGCCATGGCGTGCGGCTGGCACGCTCGGCGAGCGTGCGGTCATCACGCTGGCTGAGCCGTTGACGCTGGTATGAAGGTCGTTCAGCACTGGCAGCGTCATCTTGGCTAGGAGCGCGCAGGCTTCGGCTTGATGATGTCGGCCGCTGCTGGCTGTGTCAGACGTGAGCGCGTAGAACCAGTTGAACGACACAAATGAGCCTGCCCGCGCGGCTTGCCCCTGTTTCGCGATCGGGATGAGGGCCACGCCCATGAGTTCGTCCAAAAAGCGTGTGGCGCTTGCCCCAGGCAGCTTGGCTAAAAGGTTTCCCCATTCGGTGGCATCATCGAGAAAGAATAAGACTCGCCCGCCGATGAATGCATCCCGCCTGGCGACGTTGCGATTCCAAACTGGTCCGATTACGCCCTCGAAGAAGGGCGCGGTCAAGCGTTCACGGAACATCGCCCGGCGTAGACCAATCGCCTCGGCTAGTCTGCGCTGGTTGATGACAGGCTTGCCGGCCACCGGGTCGTATGCCCGTCCGCCACCCATGAGGTAAAGCGTGTAGAGTTGCGCGTCCTTGGCTCGAATCGGCCATATCCCGAAGCCCGGAGCGATGATGTGTTTGGCGATTGCCTCACCGGCTGTCGCACGCAAGTCATCGAATGTCCACTCGCCGTCTTGAATGTGCTGTGGCAGCGCTTCAATGCGTGCCTCTGACCAGCCGAGCTTACGCAGCGCAACCTTGTTGAAATACAACGCGGTGACGTCAGCCTCCGTTGGCACACCCCATACATGACCGCTAAAGATGGCAGGGCGCCAGACATCTGGGCGGATGTTCGTGAATTCAGGGTGGCTGGCGATACAAGAATCTAGTGGGATGAGATAACCAGCTCGCATAAAGTCGTTTAGGGCATTTACGTCGATGTGCACGATATCCGGCGCCCGCCCATGCGCTGCGGCCTCGCGCATGAGCTGCCAAGCGGTCGTGTCCTCCATCACCAGCGGCGTGGCCTCAACCTGGATGGCATGGTTGGTGACGAGCGGCGCGGCGGCCACAGCCATATAGGTCAGCCAACAGGTGCGGACACGGGCGTCTGCCCATACCGTCACGGTCGTCACGTGCGTCGGGCCAGTCGCTGGTCGTGGCGCGAGTTGCTTAGGCTGTAGGTCGCAGAACTCAGCCATCGAAATCGCTGGCCGAGCGCTATATCCCAACCCGGCGACAATGAGCACGGCCGATATGACCCATGGAAATGCGGCCGCAAGCGTGCGTCTCCTATCACATGCAGTGACCGGTCCCTCGCCGGTGCTATCCATGGCCGTTTGACTGTCCATCACCTGAACGGGGCTGGCTGTGCCGAAATGGATATGCGGCGATGCGCTTGAGCGTCTCCGCACGCCAGCCGTCATCCGTCTGACCCGCCTCACGCGCCAATGCCCATTCTTCACAGCAGATTTGCACGAGGAGTGGCCAGCATTCAGAATGCGCCAGCACCCATGTCACATCCTCTTCAGTCATGGCGCTGGTTGTGTGGGTAATGAGGTTGCGCGCCTCGGCCTCGGTCAGCGGGCCAAGCTGCACGGTATTAAAGATGTTGAAGAAGTGCGATGTTTGGGTGTTCTGGATCGCTAGACGCACTGGATCTTCATGGGCGCTGACGATAAAGGCCAGGTTGCCTTCGGTGGCGAAGCTGACCAGCGCGCGTAGGCTATCCCATAACGCTTGACCAAGGTCTGGCGCGCTCAGGCCGGCGTCGATGTTATCCATGACGATGATCGTCGGCCGTTGCCAGCGCTGGGGCGTGGCGGTGATGTCCATGAACGTGTCAAGGTCGCACGGCTCGGATGCGTCGGGGACGCGTAGGCCGAGGTCGGACAGGATATGGCGCAGCAAGCTGTCCAGTTTGCGCATGCGTGCGTCCCTAAAATCGACCCATACCCAGCGATAGTCTTTGGCGCTTGTTAGCCAGTCCTGCTTTTGACCGGCACGCAAGTCACCGGGCGGGGTGACGTGGATGCGGGCCAGATAGTGCAAGAGCGACGTCTTCCCACAGCGCTTTGGGCCGACCAGGGCCACATGTGACATCGGCGCCTGCCGCCACCAGGCAAAAATGCGCCGGAGTTCGCGTTCGCGGCCGAAGAATTGGCAAGGGTTCGTGATCGGCGGACCCGTCACAAACGAGCCCTCGCATCGCTCCAGAGCCGGCGCTGTGCTCGATATGCCAGAGGCGTGGCCGGAACTGCCAGCCCCTAGACGGCTCCACGATGGCCCCTCAAAGCCTTGCGGGCCGCTTGCGTTATGGAAGCCAGGTGTGTGGGGAACGCTACGTCCCCCAGCACCGGGTCGGATGTCGATGATGGTCTGGGCCGCTGTCTGGGTCTCAGTGTGTTTCCCCAGCCGCAGAAATCACTCGACCTCAGTTGCTTCCAGCCCTCGTCGGTTGAACAGGGCGCGTGTCAGGGCCTCGAGTTCAACTTGGCTGCTCGGTAAGTTTGGACGGCGGAGATAGTTTATGTATGAGGCGCCCTCACGTCCGAGCGCGAACCCCAGTTCATCCTGGATCACCTCCAGGTTTTTGCCCTCGATGGCCTTGATCTTGCGCACGGCCATCGTGAGTAAGTCGGCAAAGTCTTGCGCCGAATTGGTCATATCACCCCCCAGCCATGAGCATGGTTCTCATCGCTTCACTCTAAAAAGTTGTAGCGCACTTGGCGTTATATAAGCGTTAACTCTTTAGAGTGCCGAAACGTTACGGTCACCAGGAGCAAAACTACCCCGCAAGGCATCCAGGAGGGAGTAATCGCCCGTCGCGTGGATAGAATCCTCGAAGCATCATTCAGAGTAGTGACATGTGAAAAGCAAAAGACAATGAAGGTGTTGGCAACCGATACTACAGACCAACTATCGCGACCTGCCCATGGGTGCGGAGCCGCGCTTAGTCGGCACTGGACACCGTGGGGCAAATACCTGGTGACGCTTGAACGGCGTGTGCATGTGTTTAACTCTACGGCCGCTCGCCTCAACAGCCTCTCAAACGGCCACTTCTGCAAGGCCGAGACTGATGCATCTACAAAGTGCTTGATGGAAGAAGAGCCGGGACGGAAGTAGGAGCGACCTTGGTCACCCTGCCTTCTCCCACTGACCTTTGCCGTAGGGTCCATTTTCTGGCGTTCGGCAACCCCCAACCAAAATTCATAATGCTTTACCGTTCGCTCAGCTTTCACGCTTTTGCGTGAACGGCCCAGCATTGCTTGAAAGCGCGGAGACCGCGCCAGCAACAATCGCTCCAAATTGCTCTTGAGTCGGGTTGCTTCCTTGCCACAGACCAGAACCATAGTCGCTGGCGCGATGTAGTCACTGCCTCTGTGACCTGGGTGAGAATGCCAGCTGTCGCTTCATCTAATTCATCGCTGCGCGGAAGAGGAATGCTATGTCGTGCGTGTCAAGCTCAGCCTATTTACCCGTGCAACCATCAAAAGGCAACGGGCCGACCGCGTAGCAGCGGGGCTTCGAATACGCTGCGCACTCTAATGCTTCATGCAGCACGGCACGTATGGGCTGCGTTAGATGACCCGAATGTGGCCCGCCTTATGACTCTCCTTCAGCCTCATATCTCCGCGCAAACTCCTCACCCTTACGGATGTGCGCCTGCAGCAACCCCACCAGCTCATCCACATTGCGCGCCAGCGCAGCATCTCGAATGACCGCGTGGTCGCGCCGCGAACGCTCGAGCATGGCCGTGACCGCGCGCGATTCGACGGTGCGATGGCTGAGCGAACGATAGCGGAGCGTGTGGTCATACACCTCGCGATGAAAGCGCACGATCCACGGCGAGCGGCAGCCTGAAATGAGCGCGATATGGAATTCGCAGTCATATTGCTCTAGCTCAGCCCGGTATTTTTCGTGGTGCTTGATGGAGAGATCCTCGACTTTTGCCAGCTTGTAGTGCGCCGACATCACGGTCGCCTCCCACTCCAAATCCGCGTGGGCCAGTGACAGTCGTACCGCCTGCGTCTCGAGTAAGCTGCGCGTCTGGGTGATATCACGCAGTTCGCTTGAGGTGGCAGGGGCGATGGTAAAGCCGCGTTGACCCTGGGCGGCGACAAAGCCCTCAGCAACCAAGCGCGCCAAGGCCTCTCGGATGGTATTGACGCTAGCCTCATAGCGGTTGCGTAGCGCATCCATCTTGAGTTTGGCGCCAGGGTCATATACGCCAAACAAGATGTCCTGACGCAGCCTCGCATAGATCCTCTCGGCTAACCTTTCGCCCGTGCCGTGTGCGCCGCTCGTCTCATCCATAGATCAGTGCAGTTGTATCACAATATGATTTGGGTAACGATGTCGCCTTAGTGAGGTTGATTTGACTTATCGTGACTGTAATCTATGATCGTGATTAAAGCAAACTTGACCAGCGCTCGAAAGGTCAGCGGAGCGTCCAGCGCTAATCGCCGGTGTCAACCATGACGTAACGCCATGATCAAGTCCATCCTAAGCGTATCTCCTACCGACGGCCTGAGCGATATGCTGCGTGCCCTGGCTAACCCTGACCTTTCAGGCGTTGAGGTATATCTGAAAGGTCCGTTTGCATTCAAAGGCGGCTGGGCGAGCGCTCGGAAACCCATGACCGGCTTAGGCTTGAAGATCATGGTTTTACAACCCAGGCGTGAGCGCGAGATTGAATGCACGTCTGCGCTGCACCGCAAACGCGTCATGACGCAAGCCGGACCCACATTGGACCTAGTTCGCAGCGCTGCCTCGCTCCTTACGCCCCGCGGGGTGGGGTGCGCTGGGTGATTTTTCGTGAACTGATGGTCACACCTATCTCACCTCTCACCGGCTTGATTCGATCCAAGCACGACGTAAAGACAACAGTTAAGAGACGAATACTGACACACCAAATCACTGATAGGAGAAAACAAGATATATGAACACAAAACTGAACCGGCTTTTTGCAAGCCTAACCGTGCTGAGCACCCTGCTTGCCTCGTGCGCGGCCGCGCCGCCGGCCGCACCCGGAAGTTCCAACTCAGCCCCTGCGGCCACATCTGCCCCCGGGGGCGCAGCGGCCAGTGCGGCTGCCGGTGGCGAGGTATTGATGCTGCTCCCAGCCGAAATCACGGGCGCTGGTGCAACAGCTGGCAGTAACTGGCGCGATGGCTTGTTGATGGCGCAAGAGGAAATCAACGCCTCGGGCGGCATTCTGGGCAAGAAGATCAAGTTTGATATCTTGGATACGCAGACCGATCCAAGCGTCTCCAAGGCTGTCATCGCCAAAGGTCTGGACGAGGACCCGTATGTGGTGCTCGGCCCGCTGTATTCCGGATCGGTGATCGTCGACATGGTGGAAGCCCAGCGCGCAAAGAAGACACAATTGGTGGGTGCGGAGGCCGCCAACATCACCACCCAAAAGAACCCGTTCGTCTTCCGCACCTCATTTGGTCAAGCCACCTCCATGCCCAAGCTGGGTTCGTATCTCAAATCGGCCGGGGTGAAGTCGGTGACAATCATTTACGTAAACAACGACTTCGGCAAAGGCGGATTGGACACGGCGTCCAAGGTGTTTAGCGATTTGGGCATCAACGTCTTGGCGAAAATATCGACCGAGCAGGGGCAAACTGACTTTGCCCCGGATGTGCTCAAGGCCATCAACTCCAAGGCGGATGCGCTATTTGCCTACTTGAATGAAGAAGAGAGCGCGCACCTGCTGGTGGAACTGAAGAAACAGGGCAATACCATTCCGGTCTATGGTGAGACCACACTCTTGGGCGCAAATGTCATCAAACTGGCCGGCGAGGCTGCCAACGGCGTGATGGGCCACGTCGGCTTGTCAGTCGATGCGCCCGTGCCAGCGATTCAGGAGTTTGGCAAGAAGTTTGAGGCCAAATACGGCCACAAATCCGATCACAACGGCGTCAAGGGCTACACCGCCCTATATATCGTCAAAGCCATCACCCAACGCTTGGGCAAGTTCGACTCGGAGGCACTTGCGAATGCGCTGCATTGCACCATCATTACCACCAAAGAAGAACCCGGCGTGCTGATGGACGTGGCTTTTGCCGATAACGGTGATATCGACCGCGCGAGCTTCTTGGCCGAGATAAAAGGCGGCCAGCAGGTGATCTCCAAAGTGCTGCCAAAGCTGGGCAATACCTGTGCGGAGAAGAAGTAGGCCAGAGCGTTAAGCAGTAGGCCAGTGGAACTGTGACTACCGGCCTACTCCAGCCGGCTACAACCCTTACAACGGTTGCGGCTGGTGATAGGCGGGTAGATACTGGGACCGGCTGGCTGAGCCAGTGTAACCGGCCAACAGTGTGCTCTGTAGCCTGGTGGGCCATGATTCATCGGGCGTTGTGGTGGCTGGGATAACGATCATGGCTGAGAAGTCTGCATTGCAGACCATGCCAGCGGCCAGCGCCCTTGGCACCTCAGCCTGGAAAGACTCGAATTTGGAACCCTTCCTCCAACTCCTCATCTCCGGCATCGCCACCGGCGCCGCCTATGCGCTGGCCGCGGTGGGCTTTGCGTTACTGTGGCAGACATCTGGCACGATCAATTTTGCCCAGGGTGAGTTTGTGAGTGCCGCGGCACTCATGATGGTTGCGGCCATGCACCTGCTGGGGGTGGGGCCGCTGGTGGCGTTTGTGATCGCGCTGCCGGTTGCGCTGGTCGTGTTTGGGGTGGTATTCAAGCAAGTGTTGGTCGAGCGGCTGCTCAAACGGGGCGACTTTGCGCTGGTCATCGCCACCCTCGGCCTGAGCATCTTCATCCGTGAGGTCTCACGGCTAGTCATGGGCGCAGAGCCGTTCGCCTTCCCGGCCATTGCCGGTGACGGCGTGCTGCGGCTGGGAAGCCTGGTCATCTCAGTCAACGATGTGGTGACGATCGCGCTCGTGGCGCTGATCATCGCACTGTTGCAACTGTTTTTGAAGCGCACCTTTGTCGGTCGCAGCATGGAAGCCACCGCCCAAAATACCGAGGTGGCGCGCATCCTCGGCATTGACGTGGATCGCATGATCCTTTACACGTTCTTGCTCAACGCTGCGCTCATCACGGTCGGCGCGCTGCTCATCACGCCCAAGTATCAGGCCAAATTCTCAAACGGTGAGGCTCTCGGACTGGTGGCGTTTATGGCCGCTATCGTCGGCGGGTTTAACCAGGTGCGTGGCGCGCTCATCGGCGGGTTTCTGATCGGCGTGCTCGATAACCTGGGCGCATACTACGTCTCGACCACCTACAGGAGCGCCTTCCCTATACTGCTGCTCGTCATCGTCATCTTGTTCAAACCTGAGGGTCTGTTTGGCCGCAAAGAGGAGCGCAAGATATGAGCCAGCCCAGCCTGCAAAACTCAGATCCAAGCGCAAGTCAGGACCCTGTCCAACCATCCGCGGCCTTGGAAGCCAGCGGCCTCGACAGCACTGTGCAAGGCTATGTCTTGCAACAGATGGGCACACCGCCCATCTTGCGCGGCCTCGGACTGGCGGCCCTTGGGTTGATCGTGGTTGGGCTCGTGCTCGGGCCCACGCAAATGCGTAACTATGGTCTGGTGCTGGTATGCCTATGGGCCGTATATGCCATGAGCGTGCAAGGCTTGAACCTGATGCTGGGTTATGCCGGTCAGGTTTCGCTCGCCCAGGCGGCCTTTATGGGCTTGGGAGCTTACATCTCGACCCTGCTGGTGCGCGATGCCGGCTTGAGTTACTGGCTGGCCATGCTCATTGCGGTCGTCGTATGCACGCTGGCCGGGGCGTTGATCGGCTTCCCGGCGCTCAGGGTCAAAACGCATTACCTCACCTTCGTCACGCTCGGCTTCAATATCCTGATCACGCTGGTGCTGCGCAACGAGCAGTGGTTGACCGGTGGCACAGGCGGCATCCAAAACATCCCGCGCCCCAGTTTTTTTGGCTTAGAGCTGGATACCAATGTGCGCTATTACTACTTTTGCCTGATCATGCTGGCGCTGGTGACCATTGCGGTGTGGTTCATGCTGCGTAGCCCCTGGGGACGGGCGTTCAAGACCTTGCGCGACAACCCTGCCCGGGCGGAGAGCCTGGGGATAAGCGTGGTCTCGCATACGCTGCTGGCGTTTGCCTTGGGTTCGGGCATCGCCAGCTTGGCGGGCGTGGTGTATGCGCCGCTGATCGAATATATCGAGCCTGCGGCGTTCGAGCTGCCGCGCTCACTGATGTTCTTACTGATGCTGATCGTCGGCGGACGCGGCACACTGGCTGGCCCCTTCATCGGCGCGTTTCTGGTCACGATCCTGCCGGAATGGCTGCGCTTTACGCAGGAGTATTACCTGGCGCTGTTTGCCTTGGCGGTCATGGCGCTCATGATCTTCTTCCCACAAGGCATCGCCGGGCTGGGCGATACCTTGCGGCGCAAGCTGATCGCGAGGCGGTAAAGCGGCGATGAACGAAACTGTCCTCCAGGTCGAGAACATCGCCAAGTCGTTTGGCCCCGTTCAGGCGGTGCGTGGGGTCTCGTTCGAAGTCAATCGCGGCGAGGTGTTGGGTGTGATCGGCCCCAACGGCTGCGGCAAAACGACGCTGTTCAACTGCGTCTTGGGACAGATCAAACCCGATGCGGGTAGGGTCATCCTAAAGGGCACAGATGTGAGCGGCTGGCAACCCTCGTCCCTCGCCAAAGTGGGGCTTGGCCGCACCTTTCAACTGTTGCAGGTCTTTCACAGCATGACCGTGCGCGAGAATTTGCTGGCGGCTGCACAACCGCATCGGGGCGGCCTCGCCAAACAACTGTTCATGCGCCCCGATCTTGGCTTGAAAGCCGACGTTGAGCGCATGATCACCGATTTTCGCCTGGGGCATCTGGCCGATACACCGGCAGGCCTGTTGAGCTATGGGCAGCAAAAACTGCTCGACATCGCTATGGCGCTGATGGGTAAGCCTGACGTCGTGATGCTGGATGAGCCCGCCGGCGGTGTCAACCTTTCCATGCTGGCTGACGTAAGGGATCGCTTGGTTGAGCTAAACAAGACGCGCGGCACCACGCTTGTCGTCATCGAACATAACATGGAATTTATCTTCGAGGTCGCACATCGCATTCTGGTCCTGGCCGAGGGGCAGGTATTGACGAGCGGCACGCCTGGTCAAATCCAAAGCGACTCAAAGGTGATCGAGGCTTATTTAGGCGCGTAGCGGCGTGACTTGATTTTCATGGTGACCCCTTCCACGCCGATTCTGTCCACCCACAACCTTGTCGCTGGCTATGGACAGACCACCATTCTGCATGGCACCACGCTCGAGGTGCGCCGGGGTGCGTTGACGACGGTGATTGGCCCAAACGGCGCGGGTAAGTCCACCTTCTTCAAGGCCGTGTTCGGCTTACTCCCTGTGCGCGAGGGCAAGATTGTGTTTGATGGTGCGGACGTGACCGGCCAAAAACCCTTAAAGCTACTCGCCCGCGGCATGGCCTATGTGCCCCAGGGACGCAACATCTTCCCGCAACTGACGGTGGCGCACAATTTGGAATTTGGCGGCATCAGTCTGCGTAACCTAGCCGAGACGCACGCGCGTATGGATAAGGTGTATGCGCTTTTTCCGATTTTGAAGAAACGCGCAGACGCGCAGGCGGGCACACTCAGCGGCGGTGAGCAAAAGATGCTGGAGATTGGGCGGGCGATGTTACTGGATCCCAAGTTGCTCCTGATCGACGAGCCTTCGATAGGCCTGTCGCCTATCATGGTAGAGCAGGCCTTTGCGCTATTGCAAGCGCTTCGCGACCGCGGCGTGAGCGTGCTCCTCATCGAGCAAAACGCTCGGAAGTCGCTGGCGATCTCTGACTATTGCTTGGTCCTACAGCAGGGGCGGCTGGCGCTGGACGGCGTGGCGAACGAGGTATTGCATCACCCCGAAATTGGCCGGTTATTTTTAGGTGGGTCGGTCGGCAGCGGCGCTGCAGGCCGGTAAGGGGAAGTGTAGTCCAAGTGAAATTATGTTTGAGTGGGGCATGACCCCCTGCGCAACGCTTGGCCCAAGTCGCATGCTTTCAGGACGCGATCTGACCATACACGCACGTAGATTACGGCAAGCCACCTGACTCGCCAGTTGTTCGCTCTTCGGGTTCATCACCTTGTGAGTGATGCGCACGACGTTGGCAACGGCTTGGCTAGCAAATACGGAGCGTGCTAGTTGAGGCACCAGACGAACATTGCAGCTCAGATGACCGCCGATACGCGGTCTCGGCCGACCCGCACGCTGTGAAGCTGACCGCTGGTGCGCTCGACCTTGAGATTTCCTCAGCAAAATAGGCAGTGTCATGATTGTGTAGGTGCTGATTTGATTCTGTTCTTCCAGCGCTTCCAGCGCTTGATCGTGAGGGGATTGACGCGCGGCGCGGTCAGGTGACAATCGTGACCTATGAGCGATCAGCGCACCCCGCTGTATTACACCTTCGGCAACCACATGCATTGGGTGGATATGGAGTGGCTGTGGGGTTATGACGTCTTGCCCAGTTCCACCCGCGATATGCTGCACTTCTGCCGCGAGACCGGCGCGAAAGGCAACATCAATTTCGATGGAATCGGTTACGAGAAGATGGCATCTGAGGCGCCTGAGGCGCTGGCCGCATTGCGTGAAGCCGTCCAACATGGGCAGATTGAAGTAGTGGGTGCATCCTACGGTCAACCGTATGGCCTCTTTCATGGGGGTGAATCGAACGTTCGTCAGCGCGTATTTGGTGTGCGCACCGCCTGGCGATTGCTCGGTGCCCGGCCACGCACGTTCTGGGAGGAGGAGTTCGACTTTTGTCCGCAATTGCCGCAAATCCTGTGCGGTGTGGGATACAAATACGCTGCGCTCTTTTTCCAGTGGACATGGCACACACCGGTCGTGCCGATGGAAGACACCTCGGTGATCTGGTGGGAGGGCATGGATGGCAGCCAGTTGCTTGCTGCACCACGCAACGCGCTCAATCTGCACCAATGGCCCGAGGACTTTGCCGGTTTGCTTGACAGCCCCGCGCTACACAAGATGACGATGCCGCTGATCCTGCAGTGGCTCGAGCTGATACCGTCTCCCGATTGGATGTGCCGTTCGGAAGTATTGCTGCCGCCGCTACGGGCGCTATTGGCCGATCCGAGGTTTGTTATACGACCCGTCACCTTGTCCGAATTTCTTGAGGGAGCGCGCGCATACGCCACGCCACGGCGTTACATGTTGAGCGATACCTTCCATGGCATGAGCCTGGGCAAGAATGGTGATCGCATGCGCCGCTTCAGCCGAAAGGGTGAGCAGACCTTGCTAGCCGCCGAATCACTTTCGGCCATGGCAGGTTTGTTCGGCCGGCCATATCCCGGCTGGGACGTATATCCGGTGTGGGAACTTGAGGAGGCCTGGCGCGAGTTACTCGCGGCGCAGCACCATGACAATGACGAATGTGAGGCGTTATGCGGATTTATTGGCATCCACTCGTATGAACGTAGCTTGCGCTTGAGCCAGCACGTGATCGAGCGCACGCTGAGGTCAATTGCTCGGCGTGGGCCAATAGAGGGCGCTCTAGTCTACAACCCTCTCGGCTGGCGGCGCGATGCAGTCATAATTGACCAGCACACAAACAAGACGCGAGTCGTGCGCGACCTGCCGCCATTCGGGTATCGCCTGGTCACCGATGCACCTCCTCAAGCGTCGCACGGTTTCGAACGCGACCCTGCCAATGGCCTACACCAGAGCACGTTGGTTGCCAGCGACGGCCAGTCAATTATGCTGCGGCGGGGTGCCTTGTCGGTCAGTGTGGATCGCACGCGCGGCGTGATCACGCAGATCACGAGCGCGGAATTCCCACACGGCTTATTACGGCAAGACATGCCATTGGCTACTCTGGTGATGAAACGTCATGGCGAAGTGGACGCGTTCGAGCAGGTCGACGTCTGGACCGAAGAGGGCTCAATTGGCGTGAGCCGGCAGGGGCGCGGCAGTGCACGCGTTGTCATCACCATTACTATCGCGCCAGAGCTCGATGCGGTGGATGTGCACTATGTTGCCCACGCTTTGTCGCGGCCGGATGGTGGTATGAACGCGGCGCTTCATACCCCGCTCGCCGTCGACTTCCCGCACACCCTCATCCACGACCATCCTTTTGGGGTGAGCGAGATTGATCCGAAGGGCGTCTACCAAAAGAAGTATCCGACTGGTGACTGGATGACCTCGCCGCAATGGTTCGAAGAGGTGCAGAATCCGTTTACTGCGCTTCAGTTGCTCGATTTTGACGCAAAGGCGCGTGGGTTGCTGATCTTGCACGACGGCAGTCAAGCCTTTCTCCGTAGTGGTGACACCATCCGTCATATTCTGACGATGTATGACCCATGGGATGAAGCCTTCTTTCATGACGAGTTGAATGTGCGCATACGTCTGATACCGCACGGGCAGATGGATCACGCCAAGCGCTGGAAACTTGCGCAAGAATTCACCCGACCTGCACTCACGTTCTTTGCTGCCCATGTGGACGCGCAAGCCGATCTCGCCGCCAGCACAACGCAGAATACGCCGCAGTTGCCAGCGATGTTTGGCCCAGCCTGGTGCGATGCTGATAACGTCGCCTTGACCGCGTTATATCGCGAAACCCAAAGCGATGATGTGCAGTATCCGTATGTGCTGCGGTTGGTCGAGTTCAATGGCCAGGCAACAACAGCTCACTTGCACTTGCCAGGCAAAGTCGTAAGCGCCCGAAAGACTACCCTTTTGGGCGAAACGATCATGCCGCTCGTGGTCAAACCTGACAGCGCTTTGGCAGGCTTGAATGAGTGGAGTGCCATCGCGCTTGAGCTGCGACCCAATGAGATCGCCACGATTTATCTCGACCTCGAATTGGGGCGTAAAACCACGCGCAATCTCGATATGCATCGTCGTGTATGGGCGACGGTGCATCGCACGAATAATTAAGCGGGGCATGAAAGACACACCCCGCACCTGAAGTTTTGACCGCGCGTTGCTCGCGCGGTATCCGTCGCAGCCATACCACCGGTGTCGCTGTGCTGCTGTGCCGGCCGCCTGTCTTTAGCGACCACCAGCCTCAAGCCCCGGGTGCATCGTCGGTTCTCTCTCCAATCAGCCACAACAAGCGCACTTCAGGCATCACGGATGGGGGTGCCATTTGTCTATTACATACAGCATCTTGTCCGCGAGATGTGCGCCGATCGTGATGGGCGGGGGCAAGACCGGCAGCGCTACTATGACCATGCCAAAGTCTGGCACAATGCTCGCGGTCATGACCTACTCGCAGCACGACTGATTTCTCGGTGTGAGTCGCGTCGTGTGTGGCTCACGCGGCTCATGCGGCACATGCGCCCCGGCCATCAAGGCGACACTTTGGCCGCGCGCTTGGCAGTCGAGGTGATGGCGTCGGCGACCGAGATTACCAAACTCACCGGATATCGTGACCCACGTCCGGCACAATGAAGAAGCTGGCTTTTGCTACGCGCTAGGCGAAACCCCGTGCGTGGGCAAGTGCCACCAGCGGGTCAGCCGCGCCATGCAGTACCACCGAAGGTGCTTTGATATTCTTTAGATTGTTCAGATGATAGCTGCCAGCTTTATAACGGTCGGCCAACACCACCGTTTGTTGCCGCAAGAACCCAGCCGTGTGATACGCGTTCCAAAGCGTGCGTTACTCATGCGTGCCACGTCGCTTCGTCATCCAAGCTACCGGCTTTTAGCTGGTAGGAGTTAACTTGCTTCAATACCCTTCAGCGCTAACCTGGCCGCGTGATAACCGCACATGCCATGTACCCCGCCGCCCGGCGGGGTGGACGAGGAACAGATATAGAGCCCCTCGACCGGCGTGGCATAGGGTGGCTGTCGAAATGTCGGCCGCGTATACAACTGCCGCAGATCTTGCAGGCCGCCGTTGATGTCGCCGCCGATGTAGTTGGCGTTATAACGTTCCATCGCAGCCGGCCCCATCATGTTGCGCGCCAGAATGCAATCGCCAAAGCCAGGCGCAAAGCGCTCGATTTGCGCTTCGATACGCGCCGTCATGTCCTCGGTCGAGCCATTTGGCACGTGGCAATAGGCCCAGCAGGTGTGTTTGCCATCCGGTGCGCGCGTGGAATCGAACAAACTGGATTGCACCAGGAGCACGAATGATTTCTCAGGATGCTGACCACGCCAGATCAGTTGCTCGCCGGCCGCGATCTCATCGAGCGTGCCGCCGAGGTGCACCGTCGCCGAGCGCGCACACTCCGCTGCGCGCCACGGGATTGGCTGGCTAAGCGCTAGATCCAGTTTGAACAGACCTGGACCATAGCGGTAGGCGCTAAGCTGGCGGCGATAGGCGGCTGGCAACCGGTCGCCGGCGATGCGCAGCAGTTGCCTGGGCGTGACGTCGAACAGCGTGGCACGTGCGAGTGGCAACTCGTCTGGCGACTCAACCCGCCAGCCAGTGATGATCTCGCCGCCAAGTGATCGCAAATACGCGGCCATCGCATCGACAATCATTTGTGAGCCGCCACGGGCCATCGGCCAGCCTACAGCATGGGCGCTCATAGCCAGCACCAGACCGAACGCAGCCGTCACCGGTGCGTCTAGCGGCAGAAACGAATGCGCGGCATTACCCGCCAGCAGGGCCCGAGCCGGTTGCTCGCGAAATAGCATCTTGGCTAAGGCCCGTGCAGGCCATACGGCCCGCAGCCCAAAGCGCAAGAGTGGCAAGAGATGGCGTGGCGGGAGTGGCAATGGCCCAAGCACATCCTCGCTCAAGTCGTTCCATTCTCTTGCGAGCGGTGACATCAACCAGCGATATGCGCGTGCGTCTGTGCCAAGCCGTGCGGCCGTCTCATCCACTGAGCGCTCGAGGGTGATAGCGCGGCCATCGTCAAACGGATGGGCAAGTGACGCATCTGGGTAAATCCACTCCAAACCAAATTGAGCCAAGGGCAGCCCACGGAAGAATGGGGATGCCACGGCCAGCGGATGAATGGCTGAGCAGACAT
>Ga0075021_10000600_pt1 | contig 18856 bp, 14 predicted proteins | sample ColStrG_CSR_2012_FD_72749 | JGI IMG/M metagenome (GOLD analysis project Ga0075021, IMG submission 72749) | Freshwater sediment microbial communities in response to fracking from Pennsylvania, USA - Cold Stream Run_MetaG_CSR_2012 | ecosystem: Environmental > Aquatic > Freshwater > Creek >...
ACGATCGGCAGCGCGAGGAGGGTCGCCCGGGAGGGCCGCTCCCCGAGGAGGAGCCACGCGAAGAACCCGACGATGATCACCTGAAGGTTCCCGAGCACCGTCGCCAGGCCCGCACCGACCGACTCGATGGCGTTGTGCCAGAACATGAGGTCACCTGTGAACGCGACGCCGGCGAGGGCCGCTATGGCCAGCGAGCGACGCGGCAACGGTCCGTGACGCTGCCATTCCCAGAACGCCACGAGCACCAGCAGCGGCAGCCCGAAGACCGCCCGATAGAACGTGCCGGTCGCCGGCGAGACGGCCGCGTACAGGTACAAGACACCGGAGAACGCGATGCAGGTCGCGCCGATCAGTGCCGCCAGGCGGGGCCGCTGCGCGAACCAGTCGAGCGGCCCGAGCTCCCCGCTCAGGAGGAGGGCTCGACGCCGACGCGCCCCGGCAGGCCGACGAAACGCAGGCCGAGTTCCTCGTACTGGCCGGGCTCCGGGATGGACGGCGCCTCCAGCATCGGGTCAGTCCCGGACTGCGTCTTGGGAAAGGCCATGACCTCGCGGATGTTCGTCTGGAGCGCGAGCAGCGCGGCCCAGCGGTCGATGCCGAGAGCGATCCCGCCGTGGGGCGGCGCCCCGTACCCGAAGGCGTCGAGGACGGCGCCGAACTTCTCTCGCATCCCCTCCAGCGTGTGGCCCTGAAGCTGGAAGCTGCGTTCGAGCAGGTCGCGGCGGTGGATGCGGATCGAACCGCCACCGAGTTCCCAGCCGTTGAGCGCGAGGTCGTATTGGAGCGCCCGGGCGCGACCCGCCGGATCCTCGTGCGACGGCCGGGCCGGGTCGCCGGAGGCCGTCACGAGCAGCTGCTCGTCCTCGGGCAGGACTCCGGAGAACGGGTTGTGGGTGGCGTGCCAGCGCCCGATCTCCGGATCCCACTGGTACATCGGGAAGCGGTTGATCCAGACGTACGAGAGCGCGTTCGGGTCGGCCAGACCCAGCCGATCGCCGAGATCGACACGCAGGCGGCCCAGGACGTCGGCAGTCGCATCGGCTGTGTCGGCCACGATCAGGATGAGGTCGCCCTCGGAGGCAACTGTGGATTCGATGATCGCCCGCTGTGTGTCGTCTGAGAGGAATTTCGCGATCGGCCCCCGGGTCTCGCCACCCGGCCCGAGTGCGAGATGCGCGAGACCCTTCGCCCCGAACCGCCGGGCGCGCTCCGTGAGCTCGTCGATCTCGCGCCGGGTCACACCGGCCATCCCAGGCGCCACGATCGCCTTGACCCGGCCGCCGGCGGCGAGTGTCGTATCGAAGACGCCGAATCCCGACGACGTCCCGTCCGGCGCCACGAGCGCGGGGCCGAGATCGACCAGCTCCATCCCGAACCGGATATCCGGCTTGTCCGACCCGAAGCGCTCGAGCGCTTCCTCGTAGGTCATCTTTGGAAAGGGTGTCTGGAGGATCGAGCGTTCCGGTACGGTGACCCGTGAGACCTCGATGGCCATCGACTCGACGAAACCCATCACGGCCGTCTCGTCGACGAAGCTCATCTCAAGGTCCAGCTGGGTGAATTCGGGCTGGCGGTCGCCACGCAGGTCCTCATCGCGGTAGCAACGCGCGATCTGCATGTAGCGGTCGATGCCTGCGACCATCAGGAGCTGCTTGAGCTGCTGCGGGCTCTGCGGCAGCGCATAAACGGTGCCCGGCTGGAGGCGGCTCGGGACGATGAAATCGCGGGCGCCCTCGGGCGTACTCTTGATGAGCGTCGGCGTCTCGACTTCGACGAATCCGTTGGCATGATGGACCTCGCGGATGGCCTGCACCATCCGGCTGCGGAGCATCAATCGTCGTTGCATCGGTTCGCGGCGGATATCGAGGTAGCGGTAGCGCAGGCGGAGGATCTCGTCGACCGGGGCGTCCGGGTCGTTGATGTAGAACGGCGGCGTCTTCGCCTCCGACAGGATCGTGACCGCCGTCGCCTGGAGTTCGATCGCGCCGGTCGGAAGCTTCGCGTTCTCGGTGCCGGGCAGACGCAGCGCGACCGTACCCTCGGTCATCACCACGAACTCCGGTCGGACACGGCTGGCCTGCTCGTGCGCCTCTGGCGAGTCGGTCTTGTCGATGACGACCTGGGTGATCCCGTGACGGTCGCGCAGATCCAGGAAGATGAGTTGCCCGTGGTCGCGGCGGCGGTGGACCCAACCCGCGAGGCGCGCGGTCGTGCCGGCGTCGCTCGCGCGGAGCTGGCCGCAGGTGTGCGAGCGATAGGGCGTGGCGAGGCTCGGGGTCGTGTCGGTCATGGCCGGGGTATCGTAGCGGCTCGGACCCGACGGACGCCGCCGTTGGCTCGACCTGACAGTGGAGATTCGACGATGCTGGCCGATCGACGTGCGCATACGACGCTCCCGACACTCGATGTCGAACGCCTTCGCCGTTGGTACGAGGACATCCTGGGCTTCACGCCGTTCGCCGAGCGACCCGGTGCGGTCATCTATCGGACCGCCACCGGTAGCCTCTTCGCGCTGTCGCGCGCCGGCAGCCCGTCAAGTGGGACGACGACTCAGATGGCGTTCACCGTCGACGATATCGACGCGGAGGTGGCGGACCTGCGCGCTCGCGGAGTCATCTTCGAGATGTACGCGACGCCCGAGACGATCGAGGGGATCGCCACCATCGGACCGGGCCGAGCGGCCTGGTTCAAGGATCCCGACGGGAACCTGTTGGCCGTTATCCAGTTCCACGATCCGGTCTGATCGGCCGGAGCGGCTCTTCAGCCTGCGACGAGCGCCGCGATCGCGCGCAGGTGGTCGGGCGTGTTGCCGCAGCAGCCACCGACGATCGACGCGCCCGCGTCGCGCATCGTGAGCGCGGCGGCGGCCATCGTGTCCGGGTCGGCCCGGTAGACGGCGCGCATGTCGACGAGCTCGGGCATGCCCGCATTCGACTTGGCGACGAGACGAACATCCGGGTCTGCGGCGCGCATCCGCTCGATCACGGTGATCAGTTCGGCCGGGCCGTTGCCGCAGTTGCCGCCGACCGCATCGGCGCCCCAGGCCGTCAGCGATGCGATGGCCTGCTCCGGGCTGACGCCCATCATCGTGTGGCCACGTGTGTCGAAGGTCATCGTGGCGATGAGTGCGATCCCCGGCGACACACGGCGGACGCCTTCGATGGCGGCCTTGACCTCGGGCAGATCGGACATCGTCTCGATCCAGATGAGGTCCACGCCACCGGCGACGAGCGCCGCGGCCTGCTCGGCGAAGATGTCGACCGCTTCGTCGTACTCGAGCGTCCCGGTCGGGGCGAGGATCGCACCGCTCGGCCCGATATCTCCTGCCACGAGCGCATCGCCGCCGGCCGCGTCGACCTCGCTGCGCAGCAGGATCGCGGCCGTCTGGTTGAGTTCCGCGACCCGGTTCTGGAGCCCGTGCAGGCTGAGCCGCATCCGGTTGCCGCCGAACGTGTTCGTCATCAGGATCTGCGACCCGGCGTCGAGATAGCCGCGATGGATGCTCCGGACGACGTCGGGCTTGGACAGGTTCCAGACCTCGGGCGGGTCACCGAAGAGCAGGCCGTTGGCGAAGAGCATCGTGCCCATCGCGCCGTCGGCGACGATCGTCCGGTTCGAGGCCACGAGTTCCCGCCAGCGCTCGCTTGCGGCACCGCCATCCGCCCGAAGCCGTTCCTCGATGCCCGGGAACGCCGCCGGGTCGAACGGCTCCGGCTCGACGGTCGGGCTATGCAGGACGCGTCGCGGTCTCATCGTGGCATCCCGTGCTGTGGGGTCATGGCGACGAGTGTAGCGCCACCGAAGCGCGATCCGGCGATCGGGAGCAGCATTGGCACATGCCGCACCCGAGGCGCCTGCGATCGGTCGCCGGACTCGCCGCCGTCTTCGTCCTGGCGCTGTCCGGAGTCGGTGCCACCGCACCCCGCCCGACGATGGCCGCAAAGGCACTCCCGACGTGGACCGGCGGCGTCAGCCTCTACCGCCCGGGCGTCTTCACGACCCAGAAGTCGTGGCTGTGGTGCACGGCGGCTGGGGTCCAGATCGTCCGTAACATCGTCGACCACCAGACCGACCACACCACCAGCAGCCAGCGCGACTATTTCGCCTGGATGCGCGGGCGGAACCGGTACGCCCTGCCGTTGTCCGCTGGCGTCGACGCGGCTGGTTGGGCGGCCGGCCTGCGCCACTTCGTCGACGACCGCTATCGGCTCGTCTCGAGCGCGACGTTCGACGAGGCGCTGCGGTCCGCTGTGACCCGCCTGCGCTTGACCGGCCTCCCCGTCGCGCTGACGGTCTCGCGTGGCAACCACGGCTGGATCCTGACCGGCTTCCAGGCGAGCGCCGATCCAGCCAGGACCTCGTCGTTCACGGTGACCAGCGTCCGCGTGACAGGACCCCTGTACGGGCTCCAGAGCAAGGGGGGCTACGACATGCCACCGAACACCAAGCTGACGACGGCCCAGCTCAAGCGCTACTTCACACCGTGGAAGTACCCGCCGATTTCGATGGTCTGGGACGGCCGGTACATCTCGATCCAGCCGGTCCCGAAGGTCGCCCCGACGAAACCGGCAGCGCCGGCTCCGCGGGCAATGGCAGGGAGGACGGATGTGCCGCCTCCGAGCGCCGATCCGAGTCCTGTCCCGAGTGCGGCCCCGAGTCCGACGTCGGCGCCCGTGCCGTCGATGGCGTCGTCGGCGATAGCGGTCGCGATCGTCGAACCGTCCCCACCCGACGCGGACGCGCCCGTGCCGTCGGTCGGATCCAGCACCCCCGAGGTCGATCTTCTCGCCGCTGTCCTGCTGGCGACCGCGGCCCTCGCGGCGACAGTCGTCGCCGCGAGCCGTCGTCGCCGGCGGGGGATCGCCTCGCCACCGGCCTAGTACCATGCGGCGCCTGCCGTCCTGTGGGAGTCCGCGTGATCGATCCACTCCAGGCGCTGGTCATCATCGCCGCTGGTCTCGCGGCCGGGACCATCAACACAATCGTCGGATCCGGCTCGCTGATCACGTTCCCGACCCTGCTCATCCTGGGCTACCCGCCGTTGGTCGCGAATGTGTCGAACACGATCGGCCTCGTCCCCGGGTCCATCAGCGGATCGATCGGCTACAGACGTGAGCTTGCCGGGCAACGCGCCCGAGCCCGGTCACTGGTCGTCGCGGCCGCACTCGGCGGCATCACCGGCGCCACCCTGCTGCTCGTACTGCCGGCCAGCGCGTTCGCCCGGATCGTGCCGATCCTCATACTCGTCGCATGTGGGCTCGTAGCGGTCCAGCCGCGCCTGTCAGCGTGGGTCCTCGAACGGCGGGAGCGTCTCGGGCATGCACCACGGCCGGGCGGCGGCCCGCTGCTCGTCCTCGGGGTCTACCTGACAGGCATCTATGGCGGCTACTTCGGGGCCGCCCAGGGGGTCATCCTCATCGCGCTGCTGTCGATCCTGGTCGACGACGATCTGCAGCGTCTCAACGGCCTCAAGAACGTCATCGCGACTGTGATCAACGCGGTCGCCGCGATCATCTTCATCGTGGTCGCGCCCGTCGCCTGGGAAGCTGCGATCCTGCTCGCGATCGGCTCGACCATCGGCGGTCAGGTCGGGGCGACGGTCGGACGGCGCCTGTCTCCGCGGGTCCTGCGTGGCACGATCATCGTGGTCGGGATGGTCGTCGCGGTCAGGTTGCTGCTCATCTGAACTCTGCGACCCGGCCACATCGAGCCGCGGCGAGACCGCGATCAGTCGGTCGTGTTCCCGTGACGATGGGCGGCGTGTGCGCGACCGATCTCGCGGGCAAGGTCTGCGAGCGACACGAGCTTCTGGGTGCCCGCCGGCAGGTCGCGCAGGCCGACCTCGCCACTGGCGAGTTCATCGCCGACGATGACCGCGAAATGGGCGTGGTCGCGCGAAGCCGATTCGAGTTGCTTGCCGAGTCTGCGGCGTCCCAGCTCCGCCCGTGCCGTGATCCCGGCCGCTCGCAGATCCGTGGCGACCTTGAGCCGGGCCGTCGTGTCGTCGGGATCCGCGCCGACGACGACGGCAACCGGCGCGGGCTCGGGCGGCACCGTGGCGCCGGTGTCGGCCAGGGCGAGGATGAGCCGGTCGATGCCGATCCCGAACCCGATGCCCGGCGTCGGCCGCCCGCCGAGCAACTCCACGAGGCCGTCGTAACGGCCGCCGCCGCCGATCGCCTGCTGCTGCCCCTCGCGCCCGGCAACGTAGAACTCGAACGTGGTCCGTGCGTAGTAGTCGAGCCCGCGGACGAGACCGGCCTCGAGCCGATACGGCACGTCGAGCGCATCGAGATGCGACCTGACGCTCGCGAAGTGCTCGGCGCATGGATCGCACAGCCGGTCGGTGATCCTGGGCGCGGCGGCGTTGAGCGCGGCCATCGCCGGGTCCTTCGAATCGAGCAGCCGCAGGGCGTTCCGCCCGAGGCGTTCCCGTTCGAGGGCCGGAAGGGCATCACGTTTCCCCTCGAAGTAGGCCGTCAGCTCAGCGATATACGATGGCCGGCAGGCGGCGTCGCCGATCGAATTCAGGTGGACTTCGACGCCGACGAGCCCGGCGTCGCGGTAGAAGCGAGTGCCCAGCTCGATGATCTCGGCGTCGATGGCAGGACCGGCGTCGCCGATGGCCTCGATATCGAACTGCCAGAACTGGCGGTAGCGGCCTGCTTGGGGCCGGTCGTAGCGGAACATCGGGCCGGTCTCGGTCAACTTGACAGGCTGTGGCCACGTCTGCATCCCGTGCTGGATATAGGCCCGGACGATGCCCGCCGTCGGCTCGGGGCGGAGCGCCCACGCTTCCGATTCCTCGGTCCGCGGCGCGAGCCGGAACAGCTCTTTCTCGACGATGTCGGTGACCTCGCCGACCCCGCGCTCGAAGACGTCGGTCAGCTCGAACAGCGGTGTCTCGATGCGCCGGTAGCCGTAGCGCGCCGCAAGGTCGGCGGCGAGCCGCTCCAGGCGGCTCCACGTCGCGGTCTCGGGCGGCAGCAGGTCGCGCGTGCCGCGCGGTGTCTTGAAGGAGGGCACTCCTACCCCGTGTCGCGCTGGACGGTGATGACGTCCTTGAGCGTCTCGATCCGGCTCATGACGCGAGCGAGCTGTGACACCGAGTGGACCTGGATCGTGGCCGTCACCACGGCGGTGTGATCGGGCGTCACGCCGACATGCGCCGCGACGATGTTGACCTTGTTCTCCGCGACGATCTGTGTGATGTCCGACAGCAGGCCCGTCCGGTCGTACGCCTCGACCCGGATGGCGATGGGGTACGTCTCGGTCGGCGCTGACTCCCACTCGACGTCGATGAGTCGGCTGACCTCACGCTCGTTGATCACGGTGGTGCAGGTCTGGAGGTGGACCGTCACACCCTTGCCGCGGGTGATGAACCCGACGATCGGGTCGCCCGGGATCGGGTGACAGCACTTGGCGAAGCGGACCAGCAGGTCGCCGACGCCCTTGACCCGAACGCCGCCCGTGCGCTCGAGCTTCTGCGGCGGCGCGACGCTCGGGAGCGTGCTCTGGACGTCGTCGACCACGCCCAGTTTCATGACGACGGTCTGGGCGCTGACCGCGCCGTACCCGATGGCCGCGTAGAAGTCGTCCACGGTCTCGTGGTTGTACTGACGAGCGACGTCGGCGATCCCGTCGAGTCCGACGGCCGCGATCGACGTCCGCGCAAGACGGCGCAGTTCGCGTTCGAGCGACTCGCGGCCGTGCACGATGTTCTCGTCGCGGTCCTTGCGCTTGAACCATTGGCGGATCTTTTCGCGGGCGTGGCTCGTTCGGACCACGTTCAGCCAGTCGCGCGATGGGCCGTGCTCGCCCTTGGTTGTCACGATCTCGACGATGTCGCCGTTCTTGAGCCGGTAGTCGAGCGGGACGAGCCGGTTGTTGACCTTGGCACCGATCGTCCGATGGCCGACGTCGGTGTGGATCCGGTAGGCGAAGTCGAGCGGTGTCGCGCCGGCCGGCAGGTCCTTGATGTCCCCTTTCGGAGTGAACACGAAGACCTGGTCCTGGAAGATATCGAGCTTGATTCCCTCGACGAACTCCGTCGCGTCCGATTCGGAGACGTCGCGCTGCCAGTCCATGAGCTGGCGCAGCCAGGCGAGCTTGGCGTCGTACTCGCGGTCGGACTTGGTGCCTTCCTTGTAGCGCCAGTGGGCGGCGATGCCGACCTCGCTCACCTGGTGCATCTGGTGGGTCCTGATCTGGATCTCGAGCGGCTTGCCGTCGAGTGCGATCACGGCCGTGTGGAGCGACTGGTAGAGGTTGTTCTTGGGGACGGCGATGTAGTCGTCGAACTGACCGGGGATCGGTCGCCAGATCGAGTGGACGATGCCGAGCGCCGCGTAGCAGTCGCGCACCTCGTCAACGAGAAGGCGGATGGCATAGACGTCGTAGATCTCGCCGAATTCCGCGCTCTTGCGCTGCATCTTCTTCCAGATGCTGTAGATGTGTTTCGGTCGGCCCTCGATATCGGCCTCGATGCCGGCGGCGATCAGGCTGGGTCGGAGCTCGGCGATGGCGCGCTCGATGTACGTCTCGCGGCCTTTGCGGCGTGTGTCGAGCAGCTTCGCCAGCTCGCGGAACCGTTCGGGCTCGAGGGCCTTGAAGGCGAGGTCCTCAAGCTCCCACTTCATCTGCCAGATGCCGAGCCGCTCTGCCAGCGGCGCGTAGATCTCCATCGTCTGGCGAGCGATGCGCTGCTGCTTCTCGACCGGCAACGCATGCAGGGTGCGCATGTTGTGGAGTCGGTCGGCGAGCTTGATCAGGACGACCCGGATGTCCTGGGCCATCGCCAGCAGCATCTTCCGGATGTTCTCGGCCTGCTGCTGCTCGTGGCTGTGCGTACTGAAACGCGACAGCTTCGTGACGCCATCGACGAGCTGGGCCACCTCAGGTCCGAACCGCTCCTCGACGTCGGTCAGGCTGTACTCCGTGTCCTCCGGGACGTCATGCAGGAGGGCGGCCTGGATGGCCGTCGTGTCGAGTCCGAGCTCGGCCAGGATCTGGGCCGACGCGATCGGATGTGTGACGAAGCGCTCTCCGGTGGCGCGCTTCTGGCCCTCATGCGCCGCGACCGCGAGATCGAATGCGCGCCCGATGGGCTCGAGATCGGCGCCCGCGTGCTGCTCGACGACGGCCGTGTAGAGCAGCGTCCTGAGGGCCCCGAGGTCGGGTCCGTTGCCGTGCGGGTCCGCAGCGACCACAGGCGCACGCCGAGGCCCGCGCCTGGAGGCGGCATCCGGCTGGGTCTTGGCGCGTGGTGTCGTGGTGGCCATCGGTCGCAAGGATACGCTCAGCCGAAGCCGGCCCGGCGCAGCGCCGATTCGGCTTCGGCGCGCTCGTCCCACGGGATCGGGCCACCAGGACCGATGATGGAGCGTTCGTGGCCTTTCCCCGCGAGCAGGACGATGTCGCCCGGTCGAGCGCGCTCGAATGCGGCATCGATGGCGGCGCGCCTGTCATCGATCACGAGGAGATCGTGGTCGCGCCGCTTGCCGACCGCCTCGGCGCCGCGGGCGATCGCGTCATTGATCGTCGCGGAGTCCTCACCCCGCGGGTCCTCATCTGTGACGACCACGATCCGGGCGCGTTCGCCAGCGATCCGGCCCATCAGCGGGCGCTTGAGCGTGTCGCGCTCACCGGCCGACCCGAAGACCGCGATGAGGCCGCCGCCACCTGAAGCGGCAAGCGGCGCGAGCAGGTCGAGAACGGTCTGGAGCGACGCGGGACTGTGGGCGAAGTCCACGACGACGCCGAACGGCTGACCGAGGTCGACCCGCTCCATCCGGCCGGGCACGACCGCCAGGGAGGCGAGGCCTTCGCGGACCGCCGCCGGGTCCAGCCCGACCGCCTCGCCGAATGCGACCACTGCCAGGGCATTGTGGGCGTTGAACCGGCCGACCAGCTGGAGCTCAAGCGTCGCCGCTCCGGACGGGGCGTCGTAGGCGACTCGCAGACGCCGGCGGTCTTCCTCGATGCGGGTCGCGCGGATGTCCGCCGACGGATCGGTACCGTATGTCAGGACGCTGGCGCCCGCCTCCTGGGTCACCCCGATGAACGCGCCCGCGGAGGGGTCGTCCGCGTTGACGATCCCGGTCGCGGGCCAGCCGAGTGGCTTGCCGACCTCGCGCAATCGGTTGCCGCCGCGCCCGGCCAGGAGCTCGAACAGCCGCAGCTTCGCGTCGCGGTATGCCTCCCACGTCCCGTGCAATTCGAGGTGCTCGTGGGTCAGATTGGTCAAGATCGCGACGTCGTAGCGGATCTCGTCCACGCGACGCAAGGCGAGCCCGTGCGAGGTCGTCTCGATGACGGCCGCCCCGTCGCCGGCGCGGACCATCGCGGCCAGGTGCCGCTGGAGGGCCGGCGCCTCGGGCGTCGTGGCGTGCTCAGCGTGCGCGACCTGGCTGCCACCGATCCGGTTCGCGACCGTGCCGGTCATCCCGGTCCGGATGCCGGCGGCTTCGAGCGCTGCAACGGCCAGGAACGAGGTGGTCGTCTTGCCGTCCGTGCCGGTGATCCCGACGACCGCCAGATCGCCGCTCGGGTCCGCGTACCACCACGCCGCAGCCGTCGCCAATGCGGCTCGCGTATCGGCGACGATCAACTGCGGGAGCGCCAAATCTGCGATCGGGATCTCGACGATGGCGGCCGCGGCACCCGCCGTCGCGGCAGCCTCCACGAAACCGTGCCCGTCGACGTGGGTTCCGGGGACAGCAACGAACAGCGACCCCGGCCGGACCTCGCGCGAATCGTGGGTGACACCGCGGATGGGCACGGAGGCGAGGCCGGTCGGACCGATGGCCTGGCCGTCCCGCCGCGCCCCAAGCGCGGTTCCGCCCGCCGCAAGCCGGTCGATGAGCCCACCGAGGTCGGCTGTTTCGGTCGGTTCGGCAGCGGCAAGGAAGCCGTCGAGAGTCGGTTTCGTCATCGCTTGACCACTCGAGCGACGCGGCCGACGAGCCGGCCTGTCGCGTAACCGCGCGGGTCGTAGATCCGCTCGTGGGCGCCCGTCAACTCGAGCCAGCGCGCACCGAACGAGACCTTGTGCTGGTACAGCCCGTAGAGGGCATCGCCGTCGGTCGGTTCGTTGCGGGTGCCCGCGATGTCGACGCCGCCGAGGTCCATCTCCGTGCAGCCCTCCCGCAGCGCCAGTTCGATCGCGCGCCAACGCAACAGGTGGAGGGCGCCAGGATGGGAACTCCGGCTTGCAGCGTGGTCGCCCGAGTGGACGGTCGACAGGCGCCCGCCGTGGCGGTACAGGACCAGACCTCCGAGCGGCTCACCCTCGGCTGTGTCCGTACGCGCCTCGAGGTAGACGAGGTGGCCGGCGGCGAGCGCTGCGCGCCACCAGGCGACGGATCCCGCGCGCGGGCCGAACGAGAAGTGCCGCCGCTCACCCGTCTCGAGCAGCAGGTCGTAAAAGCGATCGAGCGCCGCGTCGGCGTCTTCGGCGGGTGCGAGGAAGCCCTCCCCCACCCCCTTGGCACGGGCGGTCGCGTCATGCCTGACGACGACGACCCCGGCCTTCTCGGCCCCGCGGATCCGCTGCCGGGTCGATTTGGCGACGGCATCGAAGACCGCCGTCTCGTCCGCGCCGGGTCCCAACGGGAGCGAGACGCGATGGCGCGACGGCTGGATCTCCTCGATCGCGCGGAAGCCGGCGGTCTCGATCGTCGCGCGAAACGCGGCTTCCGTCGCGGTCACCTCCGGATCGGCGGCGACGACATCGATCCCCTCGGCCGCCAGGGCATTCCCGAAGGTCACCAGCCGCGCACCGAGGCTGCCCGCGTCCGCGCCCATCGCAACGGGGCCGCGCGACAGATAGGCGCTCCCGCCGGGCACGAACGCCCACGACCGGGTGAGTGCGAGGACCCGTCCCCCGTCCTCGGCGACGAGGAAGCGTGGTTGCCAGCCCGACTTGCGGCGGTGGTCGGCCCACGCCCGCGACTGGTAGACGTGTCCGCCCGGCGCGTCCACGGTCCGTGCATCCCAATCCGCGAGTTCTGCAGAGGTCGCGTCGCGGATACTCAATCGGCTGCTCCGTAGGCAGCGGCATTGCCTCGGTCGCCCACCCCCCCGCGTCGTCGCGCCAACCGGACGCGACCGCGCCGCGCGATCTCGTAGGCCCGCCGCCCGACCCCGCTCAGGACGAGGTCCCAGGCGCCGACGTAGCGCACCTCACGACCACCGAAACCGGTCTTGAAATGGGCGATCCCGCCTGTCGCGAGACCCCACAGGTCGTAACTGGCGGCGCCCGCCTCCCGTGACGAGCGGATGGCTTCCCACTTGAGGAGGTAGTTGGCGCGCGAATCGGCGCCCGCCGCGGTCATCCCGCCATATGGCTCGACGACGCGCGGACCGCAGCGGACGAGCAGGAGCGTCGCCTGCGGCTCGCTGTCGCGCCCCTGGGCGAACAGCAGTCGAGCGTTACCGCCGGGCGCGAAGGCGTCCCATACGTCGCGGTAGGCCGATTCCGCGCGGATGAGGAACCCCGCCCGGTCGGCGGTCTCACGGTAGATCCGGTAGAACTCGCCGAGGCGGGTCGCGTCGGCGTCGACGACCGTCACGCCGGCCGTCCGCGCCTTGTTGACGTACTGGCGCCATTTCTTGCGGAGGTCGCCCCAGAGTGCCTCCTCGTCGGCGCGGAGGTCGACGATCCGCGTTGCGTTCGGCTGGATCGGCGGGGCGGGTTGCCAGCCTGCGCCGGCAAGAGCGCGCCGGAGTGTGCCATCGGGATCGTGCACGCCATCCGCCTCGATCTCCGGATCGATCCGCAGGTGGCTGATCCGCCCCGCCGAGGCCGCCAGGTCACGCCGGACCGTGTCGGTGAACGCGCCGATGGTGTCGGTGTCCCACGTCGCGGCGACAGGTCCACGAGGGGCGTAGGCGAAGCCCCACGGCATCGGTGGCGGCCGGCGCACGAGGACCTGGCCACCGATCCGTTCGGCGTCACCGACGCGCCGGGCGGTCCACCCGTTGACGGCCTTGACCCGAGCCCATGCAGTGGTCTGCAGATACGATCCGGGGTCGCTTGCGGCGACAAACCGGTCCCAGGCAGGATCGTCGGTCACGACCTGACCGGGCGGCGCAGCAGGTCGGCCATGACCCCGACGATAGACGGCAGTTCGGGGATCCGCAAGGCGAGCGACACGACCGCGTAGACAGCCCCGAACAGGAGACTGACCACGGCCGCTTCGATGAGCAGGACGATCCGACTCGCGTCGGCACCGAGCGCTCCGCCGAGCGCACCGAGCGCCGGGACCGCAACGATGCCCGCGATGACGCTGCCGACGACGGCCTCGACGCCGACCCGAGCAAGGCCTGACAACTCGAAGCGCGGCAGGCGTCGGTACAGGACCGCCAGCAGGACGAGAGCCTCGAGCCATGCGGCCACGGCGATCGCGAGAGCGATCCCGGGCAGGCCGAGGGGTCCGACGAAGACCACCGCGAGGGTGCAGTTGACGGCGACCGCACCGATCGCCGCGGCGACCGGCGTGACCGTGTCCTGGCGCGCATAGAAGGCACGGGCGAGCACAGCGATCATGGCGTGCGCCGCCAGCCCGACCGAGAACGCGACGAGGGTTGCCGCGATGAGGTCGAGGTCGGCCGGGCGGATCTGCCCGCCGCCGAACAGCGAATCCACGACGGGTTGGCGGATGACCGCGGTCAGGATCGCGATCGGCACCATCACGTAGATGAGCAGGCGCAGGGCGCGGGTCAGGAGCGACGCGAACGCCTCCTCGTGCCCGACCGATGCGTCGCGCGACAGCGACGGAAGCACGACGATCCCGAGTGGCACGCCGATGATCCCAAGCGGGATCTGCAGGAGCGCGAACGCGAAGTTGAAGTCCGATACCGCGCCGTCGCCGAGCAGACTGGCGAGCGCGGTGACGACGATGAACGTGATCTGCGTCACCCCGAGCCCGATCGCCCGCGGCGCCATCAGAAGGAGCGCCTTGCGCGCCTCGGGGTCGTTCTCGATCCGGGTGTCGTAGCGGAATCCCATCTCCGCCAGCGGTCGCAGCTGGACGAGGAGATGCCCCATCGAGCCGACGACGACGCCCACGGCCAGTCCCTCGACCCCCAGGTTCGGACCAAGGATCAGTGCGCCCGCGATGATCGCGAGGTTATAGACGACGGGCGCGAGGGCCGCCACGGCGAACCGTCCGCCCGCGTTGAGGACGCTCGTCGCTACAGCGCCCATCGCCAGGAAGATCGGGCTGAGGAGCATGATCCGAGTCAGCTCGATGGTCCGGTCGAGCTTGGCGCCCTCGAAACCGGGGGTGACGATCGGGACGATGATCGGCGCGAGGATGAACAGGGCGGCCGCGAGGAAGATCAACCCGATGAGCACGAGGTTCATGGCGGTCGACACGACCCGCCATGCGCGAACCCGCTCGTTCGCGACGAACAAGCCCGAAACGATCGGGATGAGGGCCGACGACAGGGCGCCCGCCGCGACCAGCTGGAAGATCAGGTCCGGGATGCGGAAGGCGGCGAAGAACGCGTCAAGGTCGGTCGACGGGAACGCGTTGGCGATGACGATGACGCGGACGTAGCCGAGGACGCGCGAGACGAGGAACGCGCTCGAGACGATCAGCCCGGCGCGGGCGAGCGAGTTGACGGCGGTCACGGCACGGGGTCGCGACGCGCCCGCGGATGGGCCTCCCGATAGGCGGCCTGCAGGCGACCGGGTGATACGTGCGTGTAGACCTGGGTCGTCGCGAGGCTCTCGTGGCCGAGCAGTTCCTGGACGACCCGCAGATCCGCGCCGCCGTCGAGCAGATGCGTCGCGAATGAATGGCGGAGGGTGTGCGGCGAGACGCCGACCGGCAGGCCCGCCCGCATGCACAGGCGATCGAATCGATAGCGCAGGCCACGGACGCCCAAGGCGCCGCCGAGGTGGTTCAGGAAGATCTCGACCGGCGGGGCGTCGACCGTCTCGTGGCGGCGCTCGAGAAGGACCGGCCGGCCGTCTTCGAGGTAGGCAGCGAGCGCCGCCCGGGCCGGCCGCCCGAGGAGACCGACCCGCTCCTTGCGGCCCTTGCCCAGAACCCGGATCTCGCCACGGCGCAGGTCAAGCGAGGCCAGGTTCGCCGCAGCCAGCTCGCTGATGCGCAGGCCGGCCGCGTACGCCGTCTCGACGAGCGCCCGGTCGCGCAACGCGAGCGCAAGGTGAAGAGCGGCCCGTTCCGGGTCAGTCCCGGGCGCGAGGTCGTCGAGGTCGCCGTCGACGACGGCGAGCATCGCCCCGACCTGTTCGACCTCGAGCACACGGGGCAGGCGGCGGGGCAGGCGCGGCGTCGCGATGGAGCCCCACGGATCGCCAGGCGCGAGGTCGTTCCGCGTTGCCCAGCGATGGAACGAGCGGATGGCGGCGAGCCGTTGCGCGACCGTCGATCGCGCCCGGCCTTCGCCGACGACACCGAGATAGGTGCGCAGATCAGACCGGGTCGGCGTACGCCAGTCCGTGCCATGCGCGGCGAGCCAGTCGAGATAAGCACCTACGGCGGTCCTGTACGCCCGCTGGGTGTGTGGCGAGGCATCCCGCGCGGCGAGCGAACGGAGGAACCGCGCGAGGTTCGGGTCGGTCGCAGGCGCGGCCGAAACCCCGCTCACGCGTCGGCGGCCGGCTCGACCGGGCGGGTCCGCCTCGTCGTCATACGACCGCCCGACCGTGCGCCGGAGCGGGCGCGGCCACCGGTCTTCGTGGCTCCGCCAGCGCGGGCTCCGCCGCGTGCGCGAGCAGGCCGTGCAAGGGCCTCGGGATTCGCGGGACCGCCCGGCCACTTCGTGCCGGGAACGATGTCGGCCGCGGCCGCGTCGCTGGTCGACCCGCAGACGAGGCAGATCGCCGTCTCGTCCTTGCGGGCAAGAGGCCCATCGTCGATATCGTGCAGGCCGCCGAGCGGCTCGTTGTTCGTGGTGAAGTCGCAGCGCGGGTAGTTGGAGCACCCCCAGAAGACGTTCCCGGTGCGTCGCGCGCGACGCGGCACGAGATGACCGTCCTTGTTCTTCGGGCAGACGACCTCGAACGGAAGTGGATCGGGCGGCGGCGGGCCGTCCTTCTTGATGTACTTGCAGTCGGGGTAGCGCGAGCAGCCCACGAACGGCCCGAACCGACCGGATTTGCTGACAAGCGTTCCCAGCTGGCACTCCGGGCAGACGTCGCCGGTCCCCTCCTGCGGCGGGGGCTCGTCGCCCGGCACGGGGCGGGTCTCCTTGTGCTCGGGATACTTCGAGCACGCCAGGAACGGCCCGTTGCGCCCCATCCGGATGACCATCGGGTGCCCTTCCGAACAGACCTCGTCGGTCGCTTGCACCCAACGCTCGATCTCGTCGCCTTTTTCATCGACGAGCTTCTTCAATGGGACATAGAAACCGCGCAGGAACGGGACCCAGGCTCGCTCGCCGCCGGCGATCTCGTCGAGCTCCTGTTCCATCCGGGCGGTGAAGGCGACGTCGACGTAGTCGCCGAAGTGCTCGACCAGCAGATCGGTGACGATCTCGGCGACGGGCTCCGGGTGGAGCCGTCTCTCTCCGACACGCACGTAGCCCCGGTCGGTGATGGTCGAGATGGTCGCGGCGTATGTCGACGGACGACCGATGCCGTGCTCTTCGAGCGCCTTGATGAGCGTCGCCTCGGTGAAGCGCGGGGGTGGTTCGGTGAAATGCTGGGTCGGCGTGACGTCCACGACGTCCGCGACGCTGCCCTCGGCAAGAGCCGGCAGGCGGGCTCCCGCCTCATCCTCATCGTCGGCGGCGGCATCGTCGCGGCCCTCCGTGTAGACGATCGCGAAGCCGTCGAACAGGACCTTGGTCGCCGATGCGCGCAGCTCGTACCGTCCATCGGCGAGTTCGATGGTCGTCGTCTCGAGCTCCTTGGGCGCCATCTGCGATGCCAACGCTCGCTGCCAGATCAGGCGATAGAGACGAGCCTCGTCCGACTTGAGGAAGGCGGCCATCGCGTCCGGATCGCGCCGGAAGCTGGTCGGGCGGATCGACTCGTGCGCTTCCTGGGCGCCCTTCGACTTCGTCTTGTAGACGCGGCCCTTGGGCATCGTATAGGTCTCACCGTAACGCGCCCCGATGACCTCGCGGGCCTCTCCCATGGCGACGCCGGCGATAGCCGTCGAGTCGGTTCGCATGTAGGTGATCAGCCCGACCTGGCCTTCCGGTGTCTCGATCCCCTCGTACAGGCGCTGCGCCACGGACATCGTTCGCTTGGGACTGAAGCCGAGCCGCCGGCTTGCTTCCTGTTGGAGCGTGGACGTCGTGAATGGAGCCGCGGGCGAGCGCTTCTGGGAGCGGGTGCCGAGTTTCGTGACGACCGGATGCAGGTCGCGGATGGCTGCGGCGTGGGCAGCCGATATCGCCTCGTCCGGGATGTCGAGCGCGTCGCCGTCGATCCGCACGAGCTCCGCAACGAACATCTCCCCGGCGGCGGTCGACAGCATCGCCTGGATGGTCCAGTACTCGCGCGCGCTGAAGGCCCGGATCTCGCGCTCGCGCTCGACGACCAGGCGGACGGCGACCGACTGGACCCGCCCCGCCGACAGACCGCGCTGCACCTTCTGGCCGAGGAGCGGGCTGAGCGTGTAGCCGACGAGGCGGTCGACGATGCGGCGCGTTTGCTGTGCGTCGACCAGGTCCATGTCGATCTGGCGCGGATTCGCGAAGGCTTCGCGGATCGCCGATTCGGTGATCTCGTTGAAGGTGACCCGCTGCTGCTTGTCGCTCCCGACGTGCGCGGCTTCCGCGACGTGCCAGGCGATCGCCTCGCCTTCGCGATCGAGGTCCGTGGCCAGGAACACCACGTCGGCGGCCTTGGCCGCCCTGGTGATCTCGGTGACCTGCTTGCGCCGGTCCTCGGAGATCACGTATTCGGGGGCGAAGTCGTGGTCGACGTCGACGCCGAACTTGCCCTTGCCCGGATTCTCGGGCAGGTCGCGGACATGGCCGTATGACGCCAGGACCCGGTAATCGGCACCGAGATAGCGCTCGATGGTGCGGGCCTTGGCAGGCGATTCGACGATGACAAGGTTCTTGGGCACGGCCGGGAGTGTAGCACTGGGTCCTCACCACGCCCTTGGCGGGCCTGGCTCAGACCTCGCGGATCCGTCGCAGGAAGTCTTCGTCGATCTCGAGGTCGGGCTCGGGCTCGGGCTCGGGCAGCAGCGCGCCGTGTCCCTGGGGTCCTGCGTCGTCCGCGTCGTCGTCCATGGTCGCCAGCGAGGAATCCGCGCCGGCCATCGCCGCGGGCGGGATCTCCACGAACCGGATGTGGAGATAGGGGAAGAAGAAGATCGACTTCACGTCGTCCACGAAGACCGGTCGCTTGCCGTTCATCATGCGGAGGTTTGTGCAGCGCAGCCCGACATCGCCCGGCGCGGGCGGCTCATACAGGTCCGCCAGCAGGGGCTGTTCGTTGTTGAGATGGAGGATGACGTTGCGGATCACGGTCCGATCGTGGTGCGCGTGCACCGGGCTCGTCAGTCGCCCGATGGTCCGGTCAGGGGTGGTAGAAGTCGACCACCAGGCGGACGCGGCCGCCCGACACCCAGACACCGATCCCGACCCGGTCGTACTCGGCGTTCATCATGTTCACGTAGTGGCCGCCGCCGGTCGACTTCTCGTTCTGAAAGAAGAGATGTGACCCCAGCACCGCAGCGCGAGCATCGCCGGATCGGCATCCCAGGTTCTCCGCCCACCGGTAGCTCGAATAGCCGGCTCGCCGGAGGCGGTCACCGGGGTTTCCACCGATGAAGTGGCTGCAATCGGCCCCGACCGCGAGCATCCTGGCATACGGTCGGCTGACCTTCGAGCTGATGCCCGAGTCGAGGACGAGCGG
>Ga0075021_10000601_pt1 | contig 18850 bp, 20 predicted proteins | sample ColStrG_CSR_2012_FD_72749 | JGI IMG/M metagenome (GOLD analysis project Ga0075021, IMG submission 72749) | Freshwater sediment microbial communities in response to fracking from Pennsylvania, USA - Cold Stream Run_MetaG_CSR_2012 | ecosystem: Environmental > Aquatic > Freshwater > Creek >...
TGAGCCTACCCCAGAGTAGTTTTGATGGTGCCGTCGTGATCAGTGTGCTTCAGGGTGCTTCAGGGTGTGCAGAGCCCTGCGCATGCTGGTCGAGAAGTTATTCGTATACTGAAACGCGGTGTGTGTTTGTGGTTTTGCATTTCCTTCGACCGGATTACTACGATAACTCGCTCTGGGACCAAGTACAAACGCAGATACGGATCCTGAAGCGAAAGACTCCGGGGAACATGGTCCTGGCTTCTGCGAAGATCATGGCAGAGCACTCGAATTCGTCACTGTACTGGTCAGTTGACGAATTGCATGAGTTATTGAAGTCGCAAGGTTTTCAGATCGAGTCGACGCCTGAGACGAATCCGATTATCGTTGTGGCCAGAAAGGCCGATTCGCTGTGATTCAAAGTGGCAAGTCTTTGAGGGCACAGTTCGAGCGCAGTCACCAAGGCATCCTGGGCCAGTTCTTCTGCGATGCCGATATCGTGGGTGACTCGGGCAATGGCGGCGACGAGCCGTGTGGACTCGATCTTCCACACGGCCTCAATCGCCTAGGCACATCTTTCATGCCTGCCAGATTACGGCGTTCCGGTATTCACTGACGATGTCGCGTCGTCGAACTATGCGGTCTTCAAAGGCCCGGCGACCTTGTACGTGGTCACGATGATGCCCGACGGCAGTGCTTGCGTGCTGACGAGTTCGAAGGAGCGTGCCGGAGTTCCCTCGGCAAAGAAGCGCTTCCCCGTTCCCAGCAGGACAGGATAGACGCACAGCATGACTTCATCTGCCAGCCCATGTTCGAGCAGCGTCGAGATCAGCGAGATGCTACCCGAGAGGATCAGGTCCGGGCCGTCCTCGGACTTGATGCGGCGAATGCCCTCGACGATGTCCGGCAGAATGCTCTCGAACGGGCCCCATTCAAAACCTTCGGGACGATGCGTCACGACAAATTTCTTTGCCGCATTCAAGCGGTCTGCCATCGGACTGCTCGGCGCCTTTGGCCAGGAGCCCGACCAGCTATCGTACGTGCGACGGCCAAGCAGCAGATTGAAGCGCTCGCCATACGCGGCGAGGAGCAGGTCCCGGCCAGCGGGTGTTCGATAGGGCGAGGTCCAATCACCGGGTGGGAAATCGCCGTTTTCGTCAGAGACCTGGATGACGCCGTCCAGCGAGATGTGTTCGATGATCTTGAGCTTTCTCATTTGCTCTTGCTCTCCGTCGGCATCGGGAAGCGTTCCTGGAGCCACGCTTGCCACACCGGTGTCTCACGGGCGACGGTTTCGGCCGCCTGATCGCCGTACTGGTAGAAGTTCATCGCCACCATGCTCTGGCCACCGGGGTAGATCATGGCGCCAAGGGCGGCTATGCCTGGTCCCGGCTTGTCGAGCCTCAGCAGGGCGTCGTACGGATTCTCGGTGACATACTCCACTACGCCGCTGAGCGGTGCGACACCTGCGGGCGTCGTCCAGTGCTGCCCGACGCTCACGCCTTTCACTCCCAACGCCGAGGTCAGCGTTTCCCATGACTCGGCGTCCGTACACGTGACGGGAGTCATCACCTGCATGATCGCGGAGCTTTGGCCGCGGAAGTGCGTGAGATAGATCCGCAGGGTGCGTAGAAAAGCAGGCCATGCGGATGCGGTGGCTTCGAGCTGGTTGTCCCAATCGTCCGTGCTGGCGAAAAGACTATGGACAATTCGGACGATGCAGATGCCTCCTCTGCGCGCTTCAACGCTCCACTCGTTCGCGATGGGTGGCGAGCCAGGCATCCAGCCGTCGGACTCGTTGGCGAACATCCGGGGTGAATCCCAGGCCGTCACCACGGAGCGGGCCTCCATGCCCGGACCGAAGCTCACGGTTAGTGCGACGGGAAGCCCGTCGCGCTCCTCGAACTCAACCGGCACGAACCAGGACGAAATACCCGGCCCGGTGGCGATTGCCTGCCAGACTTCCTCCGGCGTGCCGGGGACCTCGACTTCAACCTGGACGGAACGGCGTCCGGAACTTTCTACCTTCACGCTCATGTTGGCTCCATAGGTTCGGATTTCTGCGGTAGGGGGTGCGCCACGACCACCAGACGGTGCGCGCGGCCGCCGGGGGCGGATTCATCGTGATATTTCGAAACGAGTTTCGCGATGGCTTCCGTGAGTTCGTGGCTGAAAGCCGCCCGGTCCGTCGGCGACCGGAAACGAACCTCGGTATCCACCGCCAGAGTCGCCAAGCGTTTGCCCGCCTCGTTCGCACGACGAACGAGATCGCCCACTTCGCGGACCACCCGTGCGCCCAGGGCGATGAGATAACTCGCGGACAGCCGATCGACTTCCCGATTCGGATCGACCGCGACCGGGCCTAAGGCGCTCGGCGAAACGACGTAGGAAGCGGCCGTCGCGATAAGCAGCCGTTCCGTCAGCCCGCCCCATTTGCGTTCCTGGGCCAGCCGAACCAACCCGTGCGCCTCGAGCGCGTTCAGGTGGTAGTTGACCTTCTGCCGAGCAAGGCCAACTCGCGTGGCTAACGTCGCCGCCGAGGCCGGCGCGGCCAGTTCGGAGAGCAGTTGGCTTCGCATCGGCTCCAAAGCCACCGTCGCCGCCGCCGGATCATCGATGACTTGGATGTCAAGCATGAGGGAGATAGTATCATTGACAACTTTTGTTGTCAAGCATTATCCAAGGTTTTTCCCGCCGAATTCGCGGAGTCGATGGCGTGCCGCAGCATTGTGAAATTGCGGTGAGATCTCCTCCTCTGGCCGTACTCGCGGGCGGCGCGGTCGTTGTAGACCGTCTGCAGCCGATGCAGATGATCCGACGCCAGCCGAAACAACGGCGACGCCTGTGGGCCTCGGGGTTTGTAGACGGGGCGCTCCGCCGCCTCCGTATCGTGGATCTGCGCTCCGAGACACGGGAGCGCCGAGCATATGCCCGACACACACGCAGACCGTCACCACGGCATTGCGCGACGGGCCATTTCGACGAACACGCCTCCCGCCGTCGGCCTAACGATGCTTGCTGCTGACGAGCGGACCATTCATCGTCGCAGCGCGACGTATCGGTCGGTTTGCTCGCAGCAGAAGTCAGCGTTGCGAGGCACGTTATATGATTGCATCATCATCGCAGAGACTGTAGGAGCGTTTCAGCTCCCAATAAATCAGACAAAAGAGACATCATGAGGTTTCTTCTCACTTCCGCTGGCATCAAGAACACGAGCATCCACAACGCGCTGGTCGACCTACTGGGCAAACCGATTGCCGAGTCCAGCGCCCTCTGCATTCCCACTGCGATCTACCCCTTCCGCGGCGGGCCTTCAATGGCCTACCGTTTCATCCGCGGATCAACCGCCAACCCCATGTGCGAATTGGGTTGGAAGTCGTTGGGCGTGCTGGAACTCACGGCCCTACCCAGCATCAAAGAAGCGTATTGGATTGCTGCTGTCCAGGAGGCTGACGCCCTGCTGGTGAATGGCGGCGATGTCCTGTATCTGTGCCGCTGGATGCGGGAGTCCAGACTGGCAGGCCTCCTGCCGTCGCTGCGCGAGACAGTCTATGTGAGGGTGAGCGCCGGCAGTATGGTGACGGCCCCCATTTTCGGAGAGACGTATGACGACCCGAATACGCCCTTCGTCATCGATAAGGGGCTGGGACTGGTTGACTTTGCGTTGCTTCCACACCTGGATCACGAGAACCACCCGGAAAGTTCCACGGCCAACGTGGAAAGAATGGCCGCCGAGGTACCAGTGCCGACCTACGGGATTGACGATGAGACCGCCATCAAGGTGGTCGACGGAACCGTCGAGGTCGTCTCCGAGGGGCATTGGAAACTATTTTCTCCCCAGCCGCCGGTAACACCTACCGTTGAGCGCAGATCCTGAATTTGCATCTATCGTGGCCAATAGTAGACTCTTCGTGATTGTGCCTACATGGTTCTCACTTGCCAATGCGCATCTGCATGTGCCGGTGAGACAGGACATGACAACGGAGGAAGAATTCATGCGACATCAAGCTCGTCTAAGCGTGACAGCAGGATTGTTATTGGTTGCTCTATTCGCCAGCGCGTGTGCGGCACCACCGGCCGCGCCAGCCGGTGGTGCACCGGCAAAGAAGAGCGGCTTCGTCATCGGCGTGAGCAATACACTGGTTGGCAACGGCTGGCGCGAGCAGATGATTTGCGCCATCAAAGCCGAGGCGAAAGCCAGCGGTCTAGTGAACAAAGTGGTCGTCGTCAACCGCAATGGCGGTTCGACCGAGCAAATCGCTGATCTTGAAGGTCTGATTTCGCAGAAGGTCGATGCCATCATCGTCAACCCCACCGACCGCGAGGGGCTGAATGCCGTGATCGACGCGGCCATCAAACAGGGGATCGTCGTCGTGGCGGTTGACCAAGCGGTGACGGCCAATGGTGCGTATGTGGTGACCAACGACCAGACGGCCTACGCCCGCCTTGGCGCTGAGTGGCTGTTCGAGAAGTTGGGCGGCAAGGGCAGCGTCGTGGAGATGCGTGGCATTGATGGCGTGCCTGCCGATACGGATCGCCACAAGGGCTTCACGGAAGCGCTGGCAAAATATCCCAACATCAAGGTCGTGGCCCAAACCTTTACCGGTTGGGACCCTTCAAAGGGTGCACAGCAAGCCCTGGACTTGATCACCACCAAGAAGATTGACGGAATCTGGACGTCCGGCATTGACTATTCGGTCGTCGAACAATTCCAGGCGGCCAATGTGCCCTTCGTCCCGATTGTGGGTGCCGATAACAACGGTTTCGTCAAGCAGTTGATCGAGCTGTCGGACAAAGGCTTAGCCGGTGCAGCCGTGACCAATCCACCTGCGATTGGCGCCGTAGGGACATCCATCGCACTGAAGGCGCTCACCGGCAAAAACCCCGAGCGCACGATATTGCTAACCCCCAAAGTCTTCACCACGAATGACGTTACGGCGCTGAAGTCGCTGTATGCGGCCGACCAGCAGCCTGGCTGGAGCACCTACGTCAAGATCGATCCGTATACGAGTTACGGCGGCAGCGCCGATGTCTCCGCATGCAAAGGGCCGGGCGAATAATCGGTCGCTCATGACTGCTCCCGCTTCGCTGCTCGCCACTGTCGGCGTTGCCAAATCCTACGGGCCAGTGATCGCGCTCAGTAGCGTAGACATGAGCGTGCGGCGCGGCGAGATTCACGCCTTGCTGGGTGCCAATGGGGCCGGTAAAAGCACGCTGGTCAAAATCTTGGCCGGCGTGCAAACGGCCGATGCCGGCACGGTGTATGTCGATGGTCACCCGGTGCAATTTCGCGCTCCGGCCGATGCGATCACCGAGGGCATTGCCACCGTCTTCCAAGACCCTGCCCTCATTCCCGACCTGACCATCGCCCAAAACCTGCGCCTCAGCCGCATCGACATGAGCAAGCTGCGCCAGTGGCTTGCCTGGTTCGACCTTGATCGGCTCGATCTGAACACACTCGTGCGCGAGCTGCCGCTGGAGACGCTGCGCCTGGTGGATCTGGCGCGGGCAGCAGCGCGTGACCCACATGTGCTGTTGCTCGACGAGATGACGGCTGCGCTGACTGCCGATCAATCTGAGCGCGTCTTCGATCTGCTGAGGCGCTGGAAGGCGGAGGGAAGATCGGCAGTTCTGATCACCCATCGCCTGGCCGAGATCATGCGCATTTGCGACCAGGCCACCATCCTCCGCGATGGACGCAATGTGGAACGTCCCCCTAAAGGGACTATAGCCTTTGGGATGGGAGAACTCCCCATAGCGAGCGTTGACGAACACCAACTCGTCGAGGCCATGCTCGGCGCAGCACCGCAGCCAGTGACACGCTCGCGTCGGACCAGCGCCGGTGGCAATGGACTGGGCGATGCGGCAGGCGCGGCAGCGCTCGAGGTGCGGAAGGTCACATCGCGTTCCATCCTGCAACAGGTGTCGTTCACTGTGCGGGCCGGCGAGATTCTGGGGCTGGTTGCGCTCGAAGGCCAGGGCCAAGATCGCTTGTTCGATCTGCTCTCGGGGAAGCGCAAGCCGACGGACGGCGCGATTTTCGTGGATGGACGCCCGGTGCGCTTCGATTCGCCTTATGACGCCGTGCGCCGAGGGGTTGTTCTGGTGCCGGGTGATCGACTGTTGGCGCTGTTGCCCAACCAATCGGTGCACCACAACCTGGCGTTGCCGCTCTTCGGCCGTCTTCGGCGCTGGGCGCGTATTCCGATGGCCGAGCGACCACGCGTCAACGAGGCGATCGACCAGCTCGCCATCGACATCCGGGCCGCGTCACAAGTGCACAGGCTCTCCGGCGGCAATCAGCAGAAAGTAGTGATGGGGCGCTGGCTAGTCGGCGGCTTTCGGACATTGCTGTGTTTCGACCCCACACGTGGGATTGACATACAGACCAAACGCGACATCTATGCCTTGTTGCGCAAGTTGGCGGCCGAGGGTGCAGCCATCCTGCTCTACACCAGCGAGCTGGCAGAGATTCCACTGGTGTGCGACCGCGTTCTGGTGATCCATGGGGGGCGCATCGTGGACGAACAGGACGCTGCACGCGCCACCGAATCGTCTTTGCTCACGGCCGCACATGGATTGGAGATGAAGGCCGCCGCATGACGAACGCTGCACGCATGCAACCATTCCGTCGGCGCGTGCGCGTGCGCAACGGCTGGACATACGGCGTCTGGCTGTTGCTGGGCGCGCTGCTGTTGTGGTACTCGACGCTGATACCGGTGTTCGGGCCGTTTCAGATCACCTCGATCAGCAAGAACAGCCTGCCACTGGTCTATCTGGCCGTTGGCCAGGCGATCATCGTCATCGCTGGTGGCATCGATCTATCGTTGGGCGCGTTGTTGCTGTTGAGCAACGTGATCGCTGCTCACTTCATGCAAGGTCAACCCGTTGGCATCGTGGCGATGATCGCAGTTGTGCTGATTGCCGGTCTCGCTCTGCTCAACGCATTGACGGGCTATGTCATCACGCGTTCCGGCGTGCCCGATATCGTGGTGACGCTGGCGACGAGCTACATCTGGTCGGGATTGGCGTTGTGGATTCTGCCTTCGCCCGGCGGCGGCACCGCGCCCGAGATGCGCTGGCTCTTCACCGGCTCGATCTCCGGCATCTCCGGTTCACCCTGGCCTCCGATCCTGATGATGTTGATCCCATGCGCGGTCGTAGCCATCTGGGCCCGGCGCGCTCGCCAGGGGCTTACCCTCTACGCCATCGGCAGCAGCAAGGTTGCCGCGCGGCTGTCTGGCCTGGACGTGCGCCGTGCCAGAAGCGTCTCATACGCCATCGGCGGTGCCATGGCCGCATTGGCCGGCCTGGCCACCGTAGCGATCACCGGCACGGGCGATCCTCGCTTCAGCGTCGGCTCCAACGCCACCTTGAATAGCGTGGCGGCCGTCGTCCTGGGCGGCATCGCGCTGACGGGAGGCATCGGCAATCTCTTTGGCGTCGTTGCGACGGCGGTCATCCTGGTCATTCTGAATCCAATCCTGATCGCGATGGGCGTCAACTCGAACAATGCGCAGGTCATTCAGGGCATCTTGATCGCCGGCGTGATGATGGTTGGCGGGTTGGTCGCCCTGCTCCGGGAGCGCGCGTCATGAGACAACCGTCAAGCATCATGGGAGCGCGCGGCCGGGTTGGGGGCATGACGCCATTTCGCGCATGGCTGGGGGAAAGCCCACTCGTGTCGCTCGTGGGTGTGCTCATCCTTCTGTTCCTGGTGACGGGTGTTGTTCAGCCCGGTTTCTTTTCGCTCAACGGCATACGGAACACGCTGCTCCAAGCGGCGCCCCTTGGCATTCTGGCGGCTGCGCAGACGGTGCTGATGCTGACCGGTGGCATTGATCTGTCGGTGACCATGATCGCAACCGCCGCAGCCTATGTGGCGGCAAATCAATCACCCCATGGGGCCTCAGCGGCGATCATCATGGGACTGCTGGTTGGTTTGATCGTCGGCAGCCTGAATGGCGTCGGGGTGACCATCTTCCGCGTCAACCCGTTGATCATGACGTTGGCGATGTCGGGAATTCTGTTGGGGCTGTTCACGGCCTGGACGCAGACCGTGCTGGCCGGCGCCACACAAGTGGCTCCCTTCATCAAGCTGTTGGGCGGCGGCGCATTCCTCGGTAGCATCCCGTATAGCGTGCTGGTGTGGGGCGTCATTGCACTGCTGCTGATCTGGCTCCTGCGTCGCTCGGGTTGGGGGCGACTGATTTATGGGATTGGCGACAACGAAGTCGCAGTCCAACTGGCGGGCGTGCGGGTCTGGCAGGTGAGGCTCAGCGCCTACATGCTGTCGGGGCTGCTGGGAGCGATCAGCGGCATCCTGCTCGCCGGACGAACGGGCGCTGTTGATCTTCAACTGGCCGACGCCTTTTTGCTGCCCTCCGTGGCGGCAGCCGTGATCGGTGGCACATCCATCTTCGGCGGCGTTGGCGGCTATGTTGGCACGATCCTCGGCGCGTTGATTCTCAGCGTGCTCAACTCGCTGCTCACCTTTCTGAACGTCGGCCAAGCCATCCAACAGGTGGTTTATGGGATCATCGTGCTGTCGCTGGCTTGGGGGTATGCCCGCCTGACGCGGCAGAACTCGACCTGATGCTTCATCCCCGCGAAGCTTGTCCGCGCTTTCGTGGGCATGCCGTCAAGTTCCACCCATTGGCAAACGAGGCCGAGGCCGAGGCCGAAGCCAAGGCACTCCGCATCGCACATCTGGTGCACAGGGCTGGCTCGTTTTGCGGCCCTAGGCGACGCGGGAAAGGCCAAGCTATCGTAAACTAGCGACGTCATCGCGAGCATTGCTATACGAGGCACCCATCGCTCGCACTCTCAACCTTGATCATGAAAGCTGCAGCACACCCAAACACCCTTGCGGTTGGCGTCGTGGGCACGGGCTTCATTGGCCCGGTGCACATCGAGGCGTTGCGGCGCTTGGGCATTCACGTGAAGGGCATCGTCGGCAGCAGTGCCGGACGAGCCGCATCGAAGACCAAAGCATTGCACCTCGACACGGTCTACGACTCGTTCGAGGCGATGATCGCCGACTCCGATATCCGCGTCGTGCATATCACCTCGCCGAATCATCTGCATCATCCGCAGGCGAAAGCCGCGCTGTTGGCGGGCAAGCATGTGGTGTGCGAGAAGCCATTGGCGATGAACGCGAGCGAGAGCGCCGAGTTGGTTGCGCTGGCGAAGGAGCGACGCCTGGTCAACGCGGTCAACTTCAACATTCGTTTTTATCCTCTGGCGCATGAGGCGCGGGCGCGCACGCAGCGTGGCGACCTCGGTGCGCCCTACATCATTCAAGGCTCATATCTGCAGGATTGGCTACTGTATCCGACCGATTGGAACTGGCGCCTGGAGCCGGAGTTGGGCGGCGACATGCGCGCCGTGGCCGACATCGGCTCGCACTGGCTCGACCTGATGACCTTCATCACCGGCCTGCGGGTCGAAGCGGTGTGCGCCGACTTCGCCACATTTTTGCCGACGCGCAAAAAGCCGGCGACGCCCATCGACACGTTCACAGCTGGAACATCCCCTCCAGGGGGGAAGATGTACACTGCGACCAAGTTCGTCGAACAGCCGATCCACACCGAGGACTACGCGACGATCTTGCTGCGCTTCGCGGGCGGCGCGCGCGGCGTGGTAACGGCTTCGCAGGTGAGCGCTGGCCGCAAGAATCGCCTGTATTTCGAGATCGACGGCGCGAAGGCGTCCCTGGCGTGGGACAGCGAGACGCCGAACGAACTCTGGATCGGCCATCGCGACCAGCCGAACGAAGTGCTGATCAAAGACCCATCACTGCTCGACCCATCGGCGCGGCAGTTCGCGTCGTATCCGGGTGGCCACGCCGAAGGGTTTCCCGACACGTTCAAGCAGCTCTACGTCGCGGTGTATCGCTATCTCGAAGCAGGCAACTTCGACGCGCTGCCCGACTTCCCGACGTTCGAGGACGGGCACTACGAGTTGGTGTTAGGCGAGGCTATCCTGCGCAGCGCACGCGAGTCGCGATGGGTCAAGATATAAACACGAAGAAGCAAAGGAACGAAATTTCGCGGAGAACAACCAACCATGAGACTTGGACTGATGAGCGCGGCACTGCCGCAGATGTCGTTGGAACAACTGGCGATGTGGACCAGCGCGAACGGCTTCGACATGCTGGAGCTGGCGTGCTGGCCGGTGAGCAAGGCCGAACGGCGCTACGCTGGCGTCACCCACATCGACGTGACGACGTTGACGAAGGCCAAGGCAAGTTCGATCCGCAGCTTGATGCGCAAGCATGGTTTGGAGATTTCGTCGCTCGGCTACTACCCCAACCCGCTGCACCCGGATGCATCCCATCGCGCGATGGTGATCGAGCATCTGAAGCAGGTCATCGTCGCCGCGCAGATGATCGAGGTGCCGATCGTCGGCACCTTCGTCGGGCGCGACAAGGACAAGACGCTGGAGGCGAACTTCGACGCGTTCGCTGAGGTGTGGCCGCCGATCATCAAGTTCGCGGCCGATCACAGCGTCAAGATCGCCATCGAGAACTGCCCGATGATTTTCACTAGCGACGAGTGGCCGGGTGGCAACAATCTCGCCATCTCGCCCAGCGTCTGGCGCAAGATGTTCGAGATCATCCCCGACGCAAACTTCGGCCTCAACCTTGACCCGTCGCACTTGCTGTGGCAGATGATCGACACCGAGCGCGCCGTCCACGACTTCAAAGACCGCATCTTCCATGTGCACGCCAAGGACATGCAGGTCAACCGAGAAGGGTTGTATCAGCGAGGCGTGATGTCGGCGGGCATGGGCTGGCAGATTCCGCGCCTGCCGGGGTTGGGCGAAGTGAACTGGCCGCGCTTCATCGCCGCGCTGTATGCCGCCGGTTATGACTACGTGCTCAGCATCGAGCACGAAGACCGCGCCTTCGAGCAGACCGAGGAACTGGTGAAGCGCGGCTTCTACATCGCCCGTGACGTGCTGCGGCCGTATTTGCATTGACAGCCGGGCATCCGGATAGACAAGCACAGTGCCACAGTTCAAGTTGGTCGTGCTCCAACCCGAGCCCAGCACCGCCACGACCTGCTGGACATCGGTCGTAAGGTTGGCGGCAACGTGGGTGTTTGGGCCGGATGAGGTTAGTCAAATGTAGATCGACGGGAGCCATCATCAGCATGCCCCAACCGGCGGCACCGTTCACGTTCAAAAACGCGAGTCGAACTGACTGCCGATGATCCTGCTGAGGATTTGACCACTGACGAAGCGCTTGCGGTCTTTATGGCCGAAGCGTTTCAAACGAATGATGCGGGCTACATCGTGCATGCCTTGGGTGTCGTCGCCCGTGCCAAAGGGGTGACCCAAATCGCAATGCCAACCGGGTTGTCCCGCGAACAGCTTTGGGCCCGCGCAATAATAAGTTCAGCACGCCGGATATGCCTTGTATCGGTATTTGTGACATTTGACACTGCCAAATGCACAAGTTATTTCTGCGCGGGCCCTTTATCGCTCTTTCAGTGAGAATGGCAATCCCACGTTGAAGACTACTCTGGCTGTCATGAAAGCTCGTGGCCAAGATTCGCGCCAACGTGGAAATGCGCTCGGGGCATCCGCGTCGTGCTAGTCCATACGTAGCGGCAAGGCAACCCGGATGGAGCGCTCGCAGGCAGATCGGAGATGTTGCTTCATCGCCCGCTCCGCTCCTTTGCCGTCGCGTGCTTTGATGCGTTCGGCGATGAGGGCGTGTTCGCGCATCACGGTCGCCAGCCAGTCGGGGGATCGGGACAGAGTGGTCCGCACGCGACACATCTGATCATCCAGCGTGGCGAGAATCGAACTGAGCCGGTCGTTGTGCGTCGCGCCGATGATGCATTTGTGAAAACGAACATCCGACTGAAAGATATCGCCGATTCGGCCTTTGGCTGAAAGGGTCGAGGTGAGGGCAATTTCTCGATCAAGCGCTTGCACATCTTCCGCCCGCATTTGCTCGGCTGCGATACGCGCGGCTAGACTTTCGAGACCTTCGCGCACTTGGTAAATCTCCATAATGTCGTGCGCCGATATCTCGGAAATAAACGTCCCACGATTAGGTATCGAGCGAACCAAGCCTTCCTTTTCGAGCCGCTTGATCGCTTCTCGCACCGGCGTGCGACTGAGATGCATCGTGGTTGCGAGCTGATGCTCAGACAGCGCGCTTGCTGGAAGCAGTTCGCCTTCTAAAATCTGGCGTCGTATTTCCGCATACGCCTGCTGATTCAATCCACGCTCAGCCACACTGGTGACTGGGTTTGACTGGCTAGTCTTCGTTTTAGTACGAGTTGATCGCATTCAAGGCCTCACCGGTTGTTCAGGCAAAACGGTCACAGCGCGACTACAGTGTATAGATTCTGAGCATGTTATCTACACAGTTGCCACTTGACAAGACCAGTATACCGGTTGTATACCAGTGGCGCTCAAGAAAACATGAACGATTCATCGGCAAGCGAACGCCTCGCAGACTTGGCGGCCCACACGCGCTTCGAGGAACTTTCTGAACCGGTTGTGGCCGAAGCAAAAAGGGCTGTGCTCGACTGGCTCGGCTCGGCGCTGGCCGGAGCACTGGAGCCACCGGCTCGCATCATCCAAGACCTCGTGGCATCCTGGGGCCGGGCCGACGAGTCGTTTGTCTTCGGCAGCGGGCGCACTGCAGCCGCGCATGCTGCCCTCGCAAATGGCGTCGCATCCCACATCCTTGAGCTGGACGACGTGCACAAGGGCAGCACGCTTCACCCGGCTGCGCCCATTATCCCGGCCGCGCTTGCAGTCGCGGAACGCGAGCACGCCGATGGACAGGCCTTCTTGCTCGCTGTGGTGCTGGGCTACGATGCCGCGCTGCGCATCGGCGAGGCGGTGAACCCAAGTCACTACCAATTTTGGCACCCCACCGGCACCGTCGCGACCTTTGGCGCGGCGGTCGCCGCAGGCTCGCTCTTGAAACTTTCACCGGCTCAGATGCTCGACGCGCTAGGCACAGCCGGCACGCAGGCAGCCGGGCTGTGGGAGTTCAACGCCGACGGCGCGATGAGCAAACATCTGCACCCGGGCAAGGCCGCATTCAATGGCGTCTTGTCCGCCGATCTTGCGCGGCGCGGCTTCACCGGCGCCAAACGAATGCTTGAGGGCGAACGTGGCTTTATGCGCGCCACCAGCGCGGCCCAAGACACGACGGCCATCGTTGCCGGCCTCGGCGAACATTGGAAGATCGTCGAGAACTGCTACAAGCTCTATTCGTGTTGTGGCCATACGCATAGCGCCATCGACACAGCGCTCGACTTTCGGCAACGACAAGAATGGGAGGGCGATGAAGCCTTGTCGAGCCTGGCTAATGTTCAGGTCGAAACCTATGCGCCGGGCTACGAGATCGTGAAAGAGATGAACCCGGCCACGCCCTATCAAGCCAAGTTTAGCCTGGCGTATTGCGTCGCAGCGGGCCTCCTCGAAGGCTGGGTTGGGCTAGCGCAATTTGCGGCCGAGCGATTCAATGCGACTGGCGTTGCGGACGACAAGATCGCGGCGTTGCTCAAGCGCATTTGCGTCACCATCTCGCCGGACGTGACGGCGAAATATCCCGCCGAGTGGGGCACACTCATGACCTTCGCGCTGCAGGGCGGCCACACCCACACGTTGAGCGCGTCATTCCCGCGTGGCAACCCGGAGCATCCGGTCTCGACGGCAGCACTCGAAGACAAATTTCGAGCATTGGTTGCGCCGCGCTGTGGCAGCGTGATCGCCGAGCGAGCGATTGCGCGCGTGCATCGGCTCGACGATTACCCGGATATGGCGACTGTGTTTAGCGAACTATGATTTTTCCGTCAACCAATCACGATCAGTTACGCGCGAATGTCCAGGCGCTATGTAGCCGCTTCCCCAATGTCTATTGGCGCGAGCTGGATAAAGCGCGTGAGTATCCCGAAGCGTTTGTGCAGGCACTCACCGAATCGGGCTATCTCGCCGCGCTTATTCCGCAACAGTATGGCGGTTTGGGCTTCGGCATCACCGACGCCAGCATCATCCTCGAAGAGATTCACCACAGCGGCGGGCACTCGGCGGCGTGCCATGCTCAGATGTATACGATGGGCGCGCTGCTAAAGCACGGCAGCGAGGTGCAGAAAGAGCGCTATTTGCCCGATATCGCCGCGGGCAAGCTGCGGCTGCAAGCCTTCTCGATCACCGAGCCGGAAGCGGGCAGCGACACGACGAACATCTCTACCTTTGCCCGTAAGGACGGCGATGGCTACCTCGTCACGGGTCACAAGAATTGGACCAGTCGCATTCAGCAGAGCGACCTGCTGATGCTGCTCGCGCGCACGGCGCCGCGCGACGAAGCGCCCGACCGCACGGCCGGTATCAGCTTATTTCTGATCGACCTGCGCGAGATTCGCGCGCACCAGCCCGAGACACTGGAGGTGACGCCGGTGCGCACGATGTTCAACTACGCCACGAATCAGGTGAAGTATCACCATATGCGCATCCCGGCTGACAGTTTGATCGGCACCGAAGGCAAGGGATTCCGCTACGTGATCGACGGTTGGAATGCCGAGCGCATCTTGCTGTCGGCGGAGTGCATCGGCGACGGTTACTGGTTTACCGAACGCGCCGTGCAGTATGCCAACACATGTGTGCGGTTTGGCGCGCCCATCGGACGCAATCAAGGGGTGCAATTTCCCATCGCGCGGGCCTATGCCCAGGTGCGCGCGGCGGATTCGATGCGCACCCAGGCCGCGGCGTTGTTCGACAACAATCAACCCTGCGGCGCAGAGGCAAACATGGCCAAGTTTCTGGCGAGCGAAGCAAGTTGGGCGGCAGCCAACATCTGCCTCGACACGCACGGCGGCAACGGCTTCGTGGATGAATATGACGTGGAGCGCAAGTTCCGCGAGACGCGCATGTACCAAGTCGCGCCAGTGAACAACAACCTGGTGTTGGCTTACGTGGCGACGCATGTGCTGGGATTGCCAAAATCGTATTGAGATGGATTCTCCCCACCTTCCCCTCAGCGGCCTAACCGTGGTAGCACTTGAGCAAGCCGTCGCCGCGCCGTTTTGTTCGCGCCAGTTGGCCGACATGGGTGCCGATGTCATTAAGGTCGAACGTCCCGACGGCGGCGATTTCGCGCGCGGCTACGACGGTGTGCTGAATGGCATGTCGGCCTATTTCGCCTGGCTCAATCGCGGCAAACGCAGCGTGGCCTTGGATTTGAAGCGCGCCGAAGATCAGGTCGTGTGTGCCAAACTCATCCGTCGCGCCGATGTCTTCGTGCACAACCTCGCACCCGGCGCAGTCGAGCGCTTGGGTTTTGGTTACGATGCGCTGAACACAACTCATCCACGTTTGATCTGGTGCGGCATCTCCGGCTATGGCCCCGATGGCCCTTACCGCGACAAGAAGGCCTACGACTTGCTCGTTCAAGCCGAGTCGGGCGTGGTGAGTTTGACCGGCAGCGCCGATGCGCCCGCCAAAGTGGGCGTATCGATGGCCGACATCGCAGCGGGCTTGTATGGCTACTCATCCATCCTGGCCGCGCTGCTAAACCGCGAACGCACCGGAGGCGGCGAGCGCATCGACATCTCTATGCTCGAATGCCTGACCGAGTGGGTGATGCCGCCGATTCACACCTGGCAAGGCACGGGACGCATTCCGGCGCGATTGGGCGTGCGCCACAACATGATCGTGCCCTACGGCGTGTATCGCTGTGCCGACGGCTCGATCAACTTCGCCATTCAAAACGAGCGCGAGTGGTCCCGTTTCTGCGTGACCGTGCTGCGCCAAGGTCAACTTGTGAGTGACCCACGCTTTGCAACCAACGCGCAACGCCTGGCAAACCGAGTTGAACTAGAGCGCTTGATCGAACAGCATCTCGCCACGCTCGCTGTGCGCGAGGTGCTGGCGCGACTGGAACAAGCCGATATCGCTAGCGGCGCGGTGAACGACGTGCCGGCGGTGGTAAACCATGCGCAACTGGCCACGCGCAAGCGTTGGGTGGATGTCGCCACTCCGAATGGCATGATCAGGACATTGCTGCCACCACACAACCTGATGAGCGTGACACCGCGCATGGGCGCTGTGCCTGCGCTCGGCGAGCACACGCAGCAAGTGCTGGCCGAGTTAGCGGAGGCACACTGACGGCCGCAATCAAACGACTCATTCGTAGCCGTAGCCTGTTGTTCGTGCCCGGCTCCGCCCCAAACATGATTGACCGAGCAGCCAAGAGCGCCGCCGATGCAATCAGCCTCGATCTTAAGGGCAAGATGATCGACACGGCGAACGGGCGCCTGGCGCAAGCGGCGGTGCGGCGGCAGCCAGCGATTGACGCGCGCGAGGCGCGAGCAAGGAATACGACATGATGAACACGCAACACGGGCGATGCTACGAAGATTTTCAAGCCGGTATGGTCATCCAGCATCCAATCGGGCGCACGATCCTCAGCGCCGACAACACCTGGTTCACGCTGCTGACCAACAACTCAAACCCGATTCATTTCGATCATCATTATGCTGCCCAGACCGAATTCGGGCAGCCGCTGGTGGACTCGACCTTGACCCTAGCCGTGATCGTCGGTCTGTCGGTCGGAGATGTGTCGCAGCACGCGGTAAATCTTGGCTGGGGTGAGATCACGTTGCCCGCGCCCGTGTTCGAGGGCGACACGTTGTATGCCCAGAGCGAAGTGCTCTCGGCCCGCGAGTCGAAGTCGCGCCCGCACATGGGCATCGTCGAGATCAAGACGACTGGTTACAAGCAGGACGGCACGGTGGTCATGGTCTTCCGCCGGACGATCATGGTCTACAAGCGCGGCCATGTGCCGCAGCATCCTGTGCCAGCGATCAAGGCATAACTCACCTGGTGCAAATATCATCCTGCTCCTCAGATCGGGTGTCCGAGGCGCTGGAATTCGGCATCATCGGCGTGAACGACGGTGTACCGTCGACTGCTCAGGTTCCGTTTGGCGGCGTCAAGCGGTCCGGCGTGGGGCGCGAGGGCGGCCATTGGGGCATCGAGGAATTCCTGGACCTGAAATACATCTGGTTGGACTAGACTGATGACACCACTAAACACTTTGTCACCCTGGGGCGACGACATCTACGCGCTGTTCACGGCGCATCACATCGAGCTGGTCAGCTTTGTGCCCGATGGTGGGCACAAGCGACTGATTGAACTGTGTCAGAGCGATGCAAAGCTTTGCACCATCACCCTGACCACCGAGGAAGAAGGGATAGCCCTCGCGGCCGGCGCATTCCTCGGCGGCAAACGCGCGGCACTGCTCATGCAATCCAGCGGCGTGGGCAACTGTATCAACATGCTGTCTTTGCCACGCGTATGCAACATGCCGTTCCTCGCCATCGTCACCATGCGCGGCGAATGGGGCGAGTTCAACCCATGGCAAGTGCCGATGGGCCAGAGCACGCCCAAGGTGCTCGCGGCGAGCGGCGTGCTTGTCTATCGCGTCGACACCCTCGACGCCGTCGGCCCAACGGTCGAGGCGGCCATTCAGATTGCGTTCAACAGCCGTCGCAGCGTGGCCGTGCTGCTCTCGCAGCGCCTGATCGGCGCAAAGAACTTTACGCGAGGTGATAAGTGAGCATGCTCAATCGGCGCGAGGCGCTGCGCACGTTGTTGCAAGAGCGGGGTGAGATGATCGTGGTGAGCGGGCTTGGCTCGCCGACCTATGACCTGGCAGCGTGTGGCGATGAGTCGCTTGATTTCCCACTGTGGGGTGCGATGGGGGGCGCGGCGATGGTGGGGCTTGGTCTAGCACTCGCGCAACCAAATCGCCCAGTGCTGGTGGTGACCGGCGATGGCGAGATGCTGATGGGCATCGGCAGTCTGGCGACGATTGCTGCCAAACAACCGCCAAACCTTAGAATCGTGGTGCTCGATAACGAACGCTTTGGCGAGACCGGCCAGCAGCGCACCCACACCGCGATGGGCGTTGACCTCGCGGCCGTCGCCCGTGGGTGTGGCATCGAACACAGCCTGACCCTCCGCGAAACGGCCCAGGTAGCCACATTGCGTGAGCAACTACACACCACGCAGGCGCCGCTGTTTGCGGTGGTGAAAGTGTCGTCGGAGGAGTTGCCGCGCGTGTTGCCCGCGCGTGATGGTAGTTATCTGACGCATCGCTTGCGTATGGCGCTACTTGGCCCGGCTAGGGCGACGGAAGCATAAGCCGATTTCAGGAGAGACAAAATGATTTCAATTCTTGGCGGCGGCATTGTGGGTGTGACGTTGGCGCGTGCGCTGGCATTGCGTGGCCGGCGTGATGTCGTTGTCTTTGATCCAAATCCACCCGCAACCGGGTCAACCGGTCGCGCGGCAGGTGGCTTCCGGACGCAATTCGTCAGCAAGCTCAACATCGATCTGGCGCTGGCGTCGCGGCCGTTCTTTGTCGATCGCGCCGATGCGATCCGCTTTCGATCTGTCGGCTACTTGTTTACGGCTGAAGACCCGGACACGGCGCGTGAACTTGAGCGGCGCGCTGGACTCCAAGTTGCCGCCGGGCTGCCGATCAGCCATCCCGATCCAGCCACACTGCTGCCGGACTGGAACACGTCGCGCATCCTCGCCGCGAACTATTGCGCGCTGGATGGCACATTCTTCCCACCCGCATTATTGCAGTGCGTCATCGACGAAGCGCGCGAGGCCGGCGTGTCACTGCGCTATCTGTGCGAGGCCAACCTACAAGACCTGACCTCCGGAATTGTTGTCATCGCAGCCGGCGTGTGGGCAACAGCCCTTGGCAATCGTTTGGGCGTTGATCTCCCGATTGAGGCAAAGAAGCGCGGCGTCTTCATCGCCAAGCCGAGCGGCGTCGCGCTCTCTGCGAATATGCCGTATTACATCGAAACAAGCGGCGGTTGGT
>Ga0075021_10000603_pt1 | contig 18814 bp, 13 predicted proteins | sample ColStrG_CSR_2012_FD_72749 | JGI IMG/M metagenome (GOLD analysis project Ga0075021, IMG submission 72749) | Freshwater sediment microbial communities in response to fracking from Pennsylvania, USA - Cold Stream Run_MetaG_CSR_2012 | ecosystem: Environmental > Aquatic > Freshwater > Creek >...
CGGCTGCTGTGCAGGTCGTCCTTGGCAACGAGGAAGTCCACGTCACGGCGCAGCTTATGGGCTCGGCGGTATGGGTGGGCGCCGGGACCCCATCGGCCACCGCATCGAGGCTCGACAAATCTGCCGACTCGGAGCCTGTGATCAGCAGCGCGTCGTGCCCGCGCGCCTTGGCTCAGGGCCGGTGAGCGAGCCCGCGCAGCGGCTCGTCGGGCCGGACGCCTGACGGCACGACGGGAAGCCGTTCGAGCATGCGCGTCTGTCGCGGGAGCAGACCGAGGGCGAACGCGAGGCAGGCGAGCGTCGAGCCGCCGATCATGACGTCCACGGCTCCGAGGCGACCGGCGAGCGGTCCGGCGAGAACGTAGCCGAGCGGGAGCAGTGCGCAGGAGAGCATCCAGTCGAAGGAGCTGACGCGCGAGAGCGCCCCGGGAGGGATCCGCTCGGCCAGCGCCGTCAGCCACCACACGTCGAACAGGGCGATGCCCGCTCCAGCGACGGCGGTCGCCGGAATCACGAGCACGAGCGTGAGGCCGGTCGCAAAGAGGATTGCTGCCAGCGGCCAGACGATGATCGCCAGCATCGCCAGGCGAAGCGGGAATCGCGGTCGCCAGGCGACGCCGATCAGCGAGCCGATGATGGTGCCGAAACCGAGCGACGCCTCGATCACGCCGTAGACGGACACGTGGCCGTACTGTTCTCGCGCCACGATCGGCCCGAGCACGAACCAGGGGGCCAGGGCGCAGAACAGGGCGGCGCAGAAGCTGGCGAGCGTCGCCCAGACCCAGACGCGTGCCCGCACCTCGCGTGCCCCCGCGCGTATGTCCTCCCAGACGCCGCGCCCCGAGTCTGCGCCCCCGACCGGAGCCGGAGCCAGAGCCAGAGCGGGAGCAAAAGCCGGAGCCGGAGCGAAAGCCGGAGCGGGATCGGCCGGCCTGCTCCGCGCACGCGGGTGCACGCGCAGCAGGAACGCGATGCTGACGAGGAACGTGGCCGCGTCGAACGCGAACGCCCAGCCCGCGCCGGCACCGAGCACGAGCAGCGTGGCCAGCGCGGGCCCGGCGAATTCGGAGACGTTCGCCGACATCGTCGTGATCGCCGTCGCCTGCTGGATGTCGCTCTCGGGCACCGTCTGCGGGAGCAGGCCGTTGGCGGCAGGGCGAAAGAACGCCTCGGCGGCGCCAAACAGCATCTCGATCACCACGATCTCCCAGACACGCACCGCGCCGGTGAAGATCAGCGCGGCGAGCAGTGCGTGCAGAGCGAAGCGCGCGAGATCGGTGACGATCATCACGCGGTGGCGCGGCAGCCGATCGGCCCACGCGCCGCCGGGCAGCAGGAACACGACGAGCGCGAGCGCGTATGCCGCGAGCACGATCCCGAGGTCGGTGGCGCTGCCGGTGAGCTGCACGACGAACAGCGCGAGCGCGACGAGCACGATGTTGTCGCCGACCACGCTCGCAGACTGCGCGAGCCAGAGCATGCGGAAGTCGCGGTGCCCGAGCACGCGCCGGATCTCGTTGAGGTTGGTCATCCCCGACAAAGCTTGACGCAGGCGCCGCGCGGTATCCGTAACCTGCGCGCATGGCTGTCGCACCGACGCGGGCGGGGACGCGCGAGGGGCTCGCGCTCGACGCGGCGACGCTGTGCGAGGCCTTCCAGGCGACGGCCGGACATCACGCCGACGGCGTGGCGCTGAGGACCCCGGGTGGCGACGTCGAGATCACGTGGCGTGGATACGCGGCACGGGTGCGCGCCGTCGCCGGCGGCATGGCCGCGGCCGGCGTCGGCCGCGGAGAGACGGTCGCGATGATGCTCACGAACCGCCCCGAGGCGGTGATCGTGGACACGGCCGCGATGCACCTCGGCGCGATTCCGTTCTCGATCTACAACACCTCCTCGCCCGAGCAGGTCGAGTACCTGCTGGGCCACGCCCGCTGTCGCGTGGCCGTCACCGAGGCGAGCTTCGCCGCCACCGTGCTTGCCGTCGCGGAGCGTCTCGAGACGCTGGAGCGCGTGTACGTCGTGGACGGCCCGCTCGACGGAGCCGGCTCGCTCGCGGAGCTGGAAGCGCCGGCGCCGGACGGGTTTGACTTCGACGCGTCGTGGCGCGCGGTCGCCGGCGCGGACGTGGCGACGCTGATCTACACGTCGGGCACGACGGGGCCGCCGAAGGCGGTCGAGCTGACGCACGAGAACCTGCTCTCCCAGGGGCGCATGCTCGACCAGCTGCTCCCGCTGCACCCGGGCGGACGTGGCGTCTCCTACCTGCCGATGGCGCATCTGGCCGACCGCTACGCGGCGCATTACACGGCGCTGCTCGCCGGCACGTCGGTCACGTTTGTCGCCGACCTCCTCCAGGTATTCGCCGTGCTGGGCGAAGTCCGACCGACAGCATGGGGCGCGGTGCCGCGAGTCTGGGAGAAGCTCAAGGCGGCGCTCGAGGCCGGCTTCGCCGGGGCACCCGTCGAGCGTCGCGAGGCGATCGCGGCGGCGGTCTCGGCGGCGACCGCGGCGGTCCGCGCCGAACAGGCCGGCGAGCCCGTACCGCGGGAGCTCGCGTCGGCACGCGAGCGTGCGGACGCCGAGCTGTTCGCCGGCCTGCGCGCGCAGCTGGGCCTCGACTGCGTCGAGTCGCTGCTCTCGGGTGCCGCTCCGATCGCGCCTGAGGTGCTCGAGTTCTTCACCGCGCTCGGTCTGCCGATCTGCGAGGTCTGGGGCATGACCGAGACCTCGCTCGTGGCCACGATCAACCCGCGCGAGGCGATCCGGATCGGGACGGTCGGCAAGGCGCTGCCGGGCGTCGAGCTCGCGCTCGCCGACGACGGCGAGCTGCTCGTGCGCGGTCCGACGATCATGCGCGGCTACCGCGACGACCCCGACCGCACCGCCGAGGCGATCGACGCCGATGGGTGGCTGCACACGGGCGATGTGGCGACGATCGACGCCGACGGCTACGTGCGCATCGTCGACCGCAAGAAGGAGCTGATCATCAACGCCGCCGGCAAGAACATGTCGCCGTCGAATATCGAGAACCGGCTCAAGGCCGCCTGCCCACTGGTCGGCAGTGCCGTTGCGATCGGCGACCGGCGCCCGTACAACACGGCGCTGATCGTGCTCGACCCGGTGGCCGCGGCGAGCTACGCGGCTGCCAGTGGCCTGAGCGCGAGCGACCCGGCCGCGCTGGCTGCCGAGCCGGCGATCCTCGAGCAGGTTCGGGCCGGTGTCGAGCGGGCCAACGCGACGCTCAGCCGCGTCGAACAGATCAAGCGGCACACGCTGCTCGGAGACGAGTGGCAGCCGGGCGGGAAGGAGCTCACGCCGACGATGAAGCTCCGCCGCCGGCCGATCGCCGAGAAGTACGCGGCGCAGATCGAGGCGATGTACGCGGCGGGCTGACGCCGCCGCGCAACCGCCTCACCAGGCCGTGAGGCTCAGCTCGCCAGCGCCGGCGAGCGCCGCTCGCTGAGGCGCGCCTGCGCGTAGCTGCGCCCGCGCTCCGCGTCGCCGGTGGCGAACGTCGCGATGTCGGCCAGCGTGACGATGCGGCCCATCGCGCCCCAGCTCCCGTCGGGGATCTCAGGCGTGAACACCCACACGCGCGACGGGTCGCGCTCGTGGGCGCCGTCCTCGGCGTCGAGCACCGCCTCGGTGATCGCGGCCACCATCGCCCGCCGGCGCTCGGCGTCGTACTGGCCCTCGGGGACCGAAGCGACGAAGCGGTAACGGGGGGCGGCGGCGCGCTCGCCCGCCACGTAGACCGCCTCGGGACGGTGCACGAACAGCCAGGCGATCGAGCGCACGAGCGGGTTGCTCGGGTCTGCGCCCTCGTTGACGATCAGGATGTCGGTCAGCTCGGCGAGCAGCCGTTCCTCGGCTGCGGCGGAGAGCGCTCCGGCGGGGATGTGGGCGTCGAGCATGGGCATCGTCTGTTTCCTCCTTGCGGCGCGTGGCCGGCCTCGTATGGGATCGCGTTGCAGTCGCTCCTCTAAAAAGATCGACCCCTTGCGCGGACCGTACACGAGTAACTCCTCTTATGCAAGCGATACACTGTGGCAATGAAGCGGACGGCACTCGACCAGCACCCGTGCTCGATCGCGAGGACGCTCGACGTCGTCGGCGAGTGGTGGACTCCGCTGATCCTTCGCGACGTCGCCTACGGCGTGCGTCGCTTCGCCGAGATCCAGACCGACCTCGGGATCTCGGCGAACGTGCTCGCCGACCGCCTCGACGCGCTCGTCGCGGGGGGGATCCTCGAGACGCGCGTCTACCAGGAGCGCCCGCGGCGCAGCGAGTACCGCCTGACCGAGAAGGGCTCCGAGCTGATCCCGGCGCTGCTCGCGTTGATGCGGTGGGGAGATCGATGGAAGTGGCCGGGACAGCGCGGCCCCGTCCGCGTGGTGCACGCGGACTGCGGCAGCGAGGTGCGCGTCGAGGTGCGCTGTCCCGAGTGCGCGAGTGACGTGCCCGTCTCGGCGCTGCGCGCGAAGCCCCGACGCGGCGTGCTCGCGCCGCCGACCGAGCCGGAGCCAGGCCATGTCACGGCCGAGCGCCTGCGCTCGAGCCGCGGCGGGCTCAGCCTCGAGCGCTGACGCGCTGGCGCAGGCTCGCGCGCGCTCGAGAACATCATCAGCCGTGCCAAACCCGCTTCCCGAGCGCGTCGAGCTTTCGCTAGCCGCCTAACGGCCAGGGGCTCGGGGTCGTCTGCCACGGCTCGTCCCGCCAGTCCGCGTAAGCATCGTCGGGCTCGGCCGTCGGCTCGACGGCTGACGCGTCGTACTTGGCGGCCACCGCGTTGACAGGGTAGTGGCACTCGTCCAAGCGGCGGGAGCCGATCATCAGCACCGCACACGGCCCGTCGCCGGCACCGACGAAGACGTGCTCGACCCCCGCCGGGCAGTGGAAGAAGTCCCACTGGCGGAGGGTGTGCTCGTCGCCGTCGATGATCGCGGTGCACTCGCCGTGCAGGACGAGGAAGTCCTCCTGGACAGCCTCAGAGTGGTACCGGCAATTCGGCTGGCCGGGCTGCATGACCTGGACGTTGACGCCGGTGTCCGGCCAAGGCGCGTCCTCCGGCTCCCAGTCAATCTGCGTGGCTCGGCGCGGATGGCTGCGCGCGGGCGCGTTGGCCAGGTTCACGATGAGCGTTCGATCCACCCGAGAGACGATACCCGGCATCCCGCGTTTTCGGCTGACCGAACCGTCCGCCGATCGCGACCCAGAAATCTGACATTCCCCGCTCGTAGGCGGGCCAAGTCTCGCACGCTACAGCTCGATCGTCGTCCCCTCGGTCGCGACGAGAGCGGGCGGAGAGCTGTCGGCGAAGCGCGCGGCCAGATCGTCGAGCTCCTCGTCGCGGCGGCCGGGGCGGTGATGGAAGAAGGCGACCGAGCGGGCACTCGCGCTCCGCGCGAGACTGACGGCGTAGTCGGCGACGGCGTGTCCGAAGTCCGTCTCGGCGAGCTCGGCGGGGAACAGCTGAGCGTCGTGGATCAGCAGGTCGCTGTCGGCGGCGAGCTCGAGCGCGGTCTCGTGGATCGCGCCGAAGCCGTCCGCCCCCGGGCCGAGTGCCGTCGGGCAGTGGTCGGGCATGTAGGTGAGCGTCGAATGATCGTCGCTGATCCTGTAGCCGAACGTCCGCCCACCCTTGTGCGGGACCTCGCGGGCGAGCACGGTGAACCCCTCGATCTCGCGCACTCCCGGGGTGACCGCCCCGAAGCTCCAGCTCCCGCGCAGTTCGGTCGGCCCGACGGGGAAGTAGGGCGGCGACATCATCCCCGCGAGCACCTCCGCCGCGTCCGCGCCGCTCGCCTGTTCGGGCAGCAGGACGTGCGTGTGCGCGTCCACGCAGTCGGCGGCGGAGAAGAACGGCAGCCCGAGCACGTGGTCCCAGTGCAGGTGGCTGAGCAGGATCGTGCCTGCGAACGCATGCCCGTCGAGCAGCGCCGAGGCTCGCTGCAGGCCGGCGCCCGCGTCGAGGATCAGCCTCGGAGCCGAGGCCCCGTCAGGCGTCAGCGCGACACACGAGGTGTGCCCGCCGTAGCGCACGAACTCGATGCCGGGCGCGGGCGTTGACCCGCGCACTCCGCAGAAATGAACCTTCAAGCAGCTCAGCTCCGGCGCACGGCGGAGCTTGGACGCTTGAGGAGGCGCTGCGGAGAGCTACCGAGGAGGTGGCGCACCGCGTCATTATGGGCGACGCGCGCAGCCCTGTCCAGACGGCGCGCCGCGTCGCGCGCGCGACGCTCGCCTCACTTGCGCTTCGCCTGGTGCTCGATGACCTTGCCGAACGCGGTCTCGAGCTCGGCGGTCATGCGCTGCTTGAACAGCGCCAGCAGCGCCTCGGATGCGAGCGGGCGCAGCGAGTCGACCGCCTCGATCAGCTCCTCCCAGCGGTCGTCGGGCCTGCCGGCCTGCTCGAACGGCTCCCACAGCTCGCGCAGGAAGAGCTTCGTGAAGGAGCGCGAGATCGATTCGCAGTCGCGGCTCACACGCTCCATCAGCGCGAGAGCGGTGTGCAGCGGGATGCCGAGCGCGATCACCTGCTCGGCGGCGCTCATCAGCGCCGGACTCGTGACTTCGAAGCGGCCCTCGCCGAGCGGCACGACGAGTTTGAGCTTGCGGATTCGCGCCAGGTCCTTGCCGTCGACCTCGCCGTATCGCTCGATCAGTTCATCGGCGGTGACGATCTCCGGCGTCTCGGCCTCGAACGGCGCGGTCACGGCTCGACGCAGGCCGAGCAGGCGCTCGGCGAGCCCATCTGAGCCGCTGAGCAGGCGCTCGATCGCGGTCAGGTTGAAGCCGTCGGCCTGGAGGTCGAGGATCAGGCGCAGCCGCGCGACGTGCTCGGCGCTGTAGAAGCCCACGCGCGCGCGCACCTCGGGAGGCGGCAGCAGCCCGCGCGTGTGGTGGTTGCGGATGTTGCGGACCGACATGCCCACCGCGGCGGCCAGCTGCTCGACGGTCAGGTCGTACGCGGGCGCATCCGTGGCCGTTGCGCCACCAGAGCTGTTGGTGTTCGCCCCGCGGCCGCTGGTGCTGGATCCCGCCCTCGCCATCTCGATCCGACGATACCACGTTTGATGTTCCCTCAAATGAGGTAACATAGTTCCGCGTCATGGTCCTCACGGCATCGCAGCGACACCTGAAATCCCCGGCAGAGGTTCGGCATGGCTGAGCGGGGAGCCGTTCCAGATGTGCCCGTGGCACGTCGCAGGGTCCTGCGCGCGGTCCGCTCGTTCACCTCGCCGCTGCTTCCGGACGACTACCTCGAGCTGATCAACCCGCTGTTCTCGACCCGCGAGCTGCGCGGTCGCGTCGAGCGCATCGAGCGCGAGACCGCCGATGCCGTGACGGTGCTGATCAGGCCCGGCTGGGAGTGGCCGGGTCACCGTCCCGGGCAGTATGTGCGCCTCGGCGTCGCCGTCAACGGCGTCCATCACTGGCGTGCGTATTCGTTGACGTCCGAGCCGCGGCGCGCGGACGGCTGCATCGCGATCACGCCGAAGCTCGTCGAGGACGGCCGCGTGTCGCCGTTTCTGTGCTCGCGCCTGACGGTGGGGACGATCGTGCGGCTGGGCGGCGTTGAAGGCACCTTCGTGCTCCCCGAACCGACGCCCGAGCGCCTGCTGTTCGTCAGCGCCGGCAGTGGCATCACGCCCGTGATGAGCATGCTGCGCTCGCTCGCTCGCGAGGGCCGGCTCGGCGACGTCGTTCACGTTCACTGCTCTCGCAGCGCCGGCGCGGTGATCTTCGCGCACGAGCTGCACGCGCTCGATGCCCGCCACGACGGCTACGCACTGCGAATGCGTCTGAGCGCCGAGCAGGGCCGCCTGCGCGGCGAGGAGCTCGATGCGGTCTGCCCCGACTGGCGCGAGCGCGAGGCGTTCGCGTGCGGGCCCGCCGGGCTGCTCGACTCGCTCAGGGAGCGCTTCGACGCCGACGGCGACGGCGCGCGCCTGCACTTCGAGCGCTTCCAGCCCGACGAGCACGTGGGCGACGGCGAGCGCGGCAGCGGCGGCACGATCCGCTTCTGCTCGAGCGGCGTCGAGGCGTTCAGCGACGGTGAGCAGCCGATCCTCGCGGCCGGCGAGAGCGCCGGAGCCGAGCTCCCCCACGGGTGCCGCATGGGCATCTGCCACAGCTGTGTCGGGCGGCTGCGATCGGGTCGCGTGCGCGACCTGCGCACCGGCCGCGTGCACGGGCAGGCCGGCGAGGTGCTGCGGACCTGCATCAACGCGCCCGAGGGCGCGATCGAGATCGACCTCTGACAACCGACACGAGAAGGAGCCAGATGGCCGCCACACTGCAAGCGCACCCCGACACCGTCACTCAGCAGTCCTGCGACGGGGCGCTCGACGCCGAGCCCGCGAGCCCGCTGGCGCGCCTCGCGCCCGAGCAGATCGAGCAGCTCGGCCGCGAGTTCGACGCGATCCACGACGACGTCTTCGCGGATCTTGGCGATCGTGACGCGCGCTACATCCGCAACGTCATCAGGTTCCATCGCCAGCTCGTGCTCGCCGCGCGCGTGATGCTGCTCGGCTCGCGCCGGCGGCCACTGTGGCTCGCCGGCACCGCGGCGCTGTCGGTCGCGAAGATCCTGGAGAACATGGAGATCGGCCACAACGTCATGCATGGTCAGTGGGACTGGATGAACGATCCCGACATCAACTCGCGGAGCTGGGACTGGGACACCGCGTCGCCGGCCGACGCGTGGCGGCACTCGCACAACTACGAGCACCATACGTTCACCAACATCCGCGGCAAGGATCGCGATCTGGGCTATGAGATCATGCGCATCGACCCGCATCAGCCCTGGCATCCCGTCTACCTGCTGCAGCCGCTCTACAACCTTCTGCTGATGGGCTTCTTCGAGTGGGGCGTCGCGCTGCACGACCTCAACGGCGACGCGATTCGCAAGGGCGAGAAGCCGCGCGGCAAGGTGGTCGAGGAGCTGCGCGCGATCGGCGCCAAGGCGCGCGCTCAGATCGTCAAGGACTACGTCGCCTTCCCGCTGCTCTCCGGGCGCTCGTTCCGCTCGACGCTGGCCGCAAACTTCACGGCCAACATCGTTCGCAACGTGTGGGCCTACTCGATCATCTTCTGCGGGCACTTCCCGGACCAGACCTACACGTTCAGCGAGGAGGAGGTGGCCGGGGAGACGCGCGGCGGCTTCTACGTGCGCCAGCTGCTCGGAGCGGCGAACATCGACGGCCGGCCGCTGTTCCACCTGCTCTCCGGAAACCTCAGCTTCCAGATCGAGCACCACCTGTTCCCGGACATGCCGTCGAGTCGCTATGCCGAGATCGCACCGCGCGTGCGCGAGGTGTGTGAGCGCTACGGGCTTCCGTACAACACCGGCCCGCTGCACCGCCAGCTCGGCAGCGTTCACCGCACGATCCTGCGGCTCGCCTTCCCCGGAGGTCGCGTGCGACCGAAGCCGGGCCCCTATCGGCCAGCATAGGAGCGGCGTCCGGTCGATCGGCGGGCCCTACGGGCTGGGGGTGGCGGCGCGCGCGTCCGGTAGGACCGTCGGCGTCTGCGCGGCGGCGCCCGCCTGCTCGGCGGCCTGCGCACCGGGCGCGGCGGCGGCATCGGTTGCGTCCGCGCCAGGAGGCGATGTGAGCGTCCACACCTCGAGCGGCTCTTCGCGCCCGCGCACCTCCCGCTCGCCGACGAGGACGAGGTCGGCGCGTGGCGCCTTCAGGCGTTCGCGCGTGCTGGCCGCCACGAACACCATGTGCCCGCTGCCCTTGGTCATCGACTCCAGGCGCGAGGCCGTGTTGGTGGTGTCGCCGAGCGCCGTGTACTCGACGCGCTGCTCGGAGCCGATGTTGCCCGCCATCACGAGCCCGCTGTTGACGCCGATCCCCATCGCGAACGTATGCCCGTGACCCCGTGCGGCGAGCCACTCGTTGAAGCGCGACAGGCGTGGCCCGATCATCGCGGCCGCGGCGGCGAGTGCCCTGTCGGCGTGGTCCTCCTGCTCGAGTGGCGCGCCGAACACCGCCATGATGCCGTCGCCCATATAGGCGATCAGCGTGCCGCCGGCGTCGAGGATCGCTTCGGTCATCTCGTTGAGGTAGCAGTTGACGACGTCGATGACCTGCGTCGCGGGCAGCTTCTCGGAGAAGCTCGTGAACCCCCTCAGGTCGGAGAACAGGACCGTGCAGTCGACCTGGACCGCGCCGAGGCGCAGGTTGTCATCGGCACGCGCGACCACCTCCTCGACGACGTCGGCCGGAACGAAGCGCGCGAACAGGTCGTGCACGCGCTCGCGCTCGAGCGTCTCGCTCAGGTACAGCACCGCGAGCGTCCCCAGCGTGGCCACCACGAGCGCGAGCAGCGGGTAGACGAAGCTGAGGATCCAGCCGCTGTTGAAGGCGATCTGCGTCGCGACCGTGAATGCGACGGCCGCCGCGAGTGAGTCGAGCAGCGCGCGCAGCGGCTGCAGGCGCAGGCTGCCGAGCGGCGCGAGCACGCCGAGCAGCACGATCAGCAGCACGTTGAGCCAGCTGGGCGCGAAGCTCAGCGGGGCACCGCGCGCGAGCGTGGAGACGGCGTTGGCCCAGATTTCCGGACCCGGCATCTGGTTGCCCTTCGTCGTCGACGTCGCGTGGATGTCCTGGAGGATCGGCGCCGACGCCCCCACGATCACCGTCTTGCCGGCGAACGCGCCGGGCGGGAATTCGCCGCGCATGACCTTCGAGAAGGAGTACGCGGTGATCGTGCTCGGGCCGCCGGCGAAGTCGACCGGCAGCGTGCCGTCGTGGTTGAACTCCGACGCGGGCACGCGTCTGTGTGTCGCCGTTTCCTGCGCGACGACCGCGAAGCTCCCGAGGTGCCGGTAGGAGTACGGGAAGCGGCGGATCGTGCCGTCGCTGTCGACGGTGATGACCACACTGGCTGCCCGTGCGCCGAGTTCACTGACGAGGCTGCCACCGCCGAACACCCCGGTCGTTCCGTCCGTCGCGACTTCGGTCGCGCCGAGCACGACTTTGCCGCGTGCGCGTCCGACGGCTTCGATCAGCGCGTTGTCGTCGCGGGGATCGGTCTGCTGGGTGAACTGAAGGTCGACCGCGATCACCTTGGCGCCGTCCGCGCGGATGTGATCGATCACCTGCGCGTCGTAGGCTCGGGGGAAGGGGAACTCGGAGTGCAGGTGGCGGCGTTCGAGTTCCTGCAGCGTGGCGTTGTCGATCTGCACCAGCACGATGTCCGACGGCGGATGCTGCGGGCCGCGGATCGAGAAGCGTGCATCGACCGACTGCAGCTCGGTGCGGCGCAGCAGGTTGGTCGCATAGGCCGCCACGCCGATGCCCGCCGCCAGCACGGCGACCGCGATGAGCAGTGCCGCCTTGCGCCGCCGCCATCCATCTCGCCCCATGCTGCGGATCTCCTGTCGCGCTCGTCGGACGCCCGCGCTGATGCTACCGGGCCACCGCGACCGGGACCGCTCCACTTCCGGCAGCGATTTGACTTGACGGAAACCCGACACTATCCTGCGGGCTTAGGACCGTCGCTGCTTCGCTCTCTGGAGGGAGTCTGCGTCTTGCTGGCGGCGGGTTACAACGCGGACTTGATAGGGGGGCCACACCGCCGGCGGACGCCGGCGCCGGATCATGGCGATGGATCGCACTGCAATTTCTGCGAGAGGCTTCGCCTCTACGCGCTCTGCGCGCCCGCGCACCCTTGCGCTGGTCGCGTGTGCGTGCGTGGCGCTCGGCGCCGGGCTCGGCCAGATCGGCGCCGGCGGCGGCGAAACACCGGGCGCGCCGGGTGACGCCCACGCGACGCGACTGCCGGCGGGCGCGCAGGACGCCGTCTCGGAGGTCCTGGGCGCGACGAGCCCCGCCTATCGGCTGGGTCCGGCCGGGTCCGGCTTCGCCGGTGCGAACCCGACCCAGGGCATGCATCTCGACTTCGCCCGCTCCGGCGTACTGCTCAGCTCGGGGGGCACACGTGTCGGCGTTGCCGTGCGCGGCGTCGGCTACGGCTCGCACGCGCAGCGCGCGAGCGCCGCGACGCTGAGCGCCTCGGGCAACCGCGTCGTCCTCGCCCGTCGAGGCATCAGCGAGTGGTATGTCAACGGGCCGCTCGGTGTCGAGCAGGGCTTCACGCTCGCCCGCCCGCCGGCGGGCCGGGTCGCCGCGAGGCTGACGATTTCGATGACGGTCAGCGGCAACGCGCACGCGACGCTCGCCGCGTCGGGTGCGAGCGTCCTGTTCTCGCGCGCCGGAGGGCCCGCGCTGCGCTACGGCGGCCTGCTGGCGACGGATGCCGGCGGACGGGCACTGCAAAGCCGGCTCGCGCTGCACGGCCGGGTGCTGACGATCAGCGTCGACGCGCGCGGCGCGCGGTTCCCGCTGCGCATCGACCCGCTGTTCCAGCAGCAGTCGAAGCTGAACTTCGGCGCAGAGAGCGAGGCGCGTTTCGGCTTCAGCGTTGCGCTGTCCGGGGACGGCTCGACGGCGCTGATCGGGGCCAGAGACCAAGGCAAACTCAAAGGCGGCGCGTGGGTCTTCGTTCGCTCGGGATCCACGTGGGTCCAGCAGGGCGCCGAGCTCGCCAGCGGCGAAGAACCCGAAGCCGGCCGCTGCCAGGGCGAAGGTGCGTGTCCGTTTGGGGGCAGCGTCGCGCTGTCGGCCAACGGCAGCACCGCGCTGATCGGTGGCGCTGAGACCTTCGGTCACGTCGGCGCCGCGTGGGTCTTCACTCGGGCCGGCAGCACGTGGACCCAGCAGGGGCCGCCGCTGCAACCCGCCGACGAGCTCGGCCGGGCCAACTTCGGTCGCAGCGTCGCGCTCTCCGGAGACGGCGCCACCGCGCTGATCGGCGGTCCGACCGACCGCAGCCACGGTGCCGCCTGGGTCTTCACTCGGGCTGGCAGCACGTGGAGCGAGCAGAGCAAGGTGATCGGCGCCGGGGCCGAAGGCGCCACCCACTTCGGTCGCGCCGTCGCCATCTCGGGCGACGCCGGCACGGTTCTCATCGGCGGACCCGGCGATGCGCACGGGACGGGCGCGGCCTGGGGATTCACGCGCGCCGGCTCCACCTGGGAACCGCTTGGCGCGAAGATCGTCGGTGGCGCCGAGAGCGGTGCGGGGCGCTTCGGCGTGAGCGTCGCGCTGTCGGGTGACGGCGGCACCGGGGTCGTCGGTGGCGACGCCGACAATGGGGCCGCGGGCGCCGCGTGGGTGTTCACGCACCCGGGCTCGAGCTGGGTTCAGCAGGGTGTCAAGCTGACGTCCACGGGCGCGCTCGACAGATTCGGCCACAGCGTCGCCGTCTCGGGCAGCGGGGACCTCGCGCTGATCGGCGCGTTCGGCGCCAACGAAAAGGTCGGCGCCGCTTGGATCTACACGCGCTCGGGTGTCAGCTGGTCTCGCCAGGAAGAACTCACGGGCGCCGGCGCGATCTTGCGGCCGGCGTTCGGGACGAGCGTCGCGCTCGCGAGCGACGCGCAGACGGCGCTCGTCGGCGGCTATCACGACAGCATCGATGCGGGGGCGACGTGGGTCTTCCAGCAGCCCGCGATGCAACCGGAACCACAACCCGAACCGCCGCCCCCGCCGGCGAACCCGAAAGGCACCTCGACGACGCGGATCGTGCCGCAGACGGGCGTCCTCTCGAGCACGACCGTCGCGATCGGGCCGCCCGTGTTCCGCGTCAGCGGCAACATCGTGCCGTTGAGGGGTCGCGTGTACGTGAAACTGCCCGGCTCTAGCCACTTCGTGCTGCTCACGGGGCTCCGTCAGGTGCCGTTCGGGACGATCATCGACGCCGTGCACGGGCGCGTCTCGCTGACGACGGCGCGCCGCGACGGGGTCCTGCAGACGATCGTCTACTACTCGGGCCGCTTCCAGATCTCCCAGACGCCCGCGGGACAGGTGATCGCAAAGCTCGCGGGTGGCAACTTCAAAATCTGTCCGAGGGCGCGCGAACGCAGGCACTCCGCGCGGATCGCCAGCCGCCGCGCCTCGCGCCGGCACGTCGTGCGCAAGCTGTGGGCCGAAGGCCACGGCAGCTACTCGACCAGGGGCAACTACGCCACCGGCGCCGTGCTCGGCACCCGCTGGCTGACGGAGGACCTCTGCGAGGGCACGCTGATCCGCGTCGCCACCGACAAGGTCCGCGTCACAAACCTCCTCACGCACCGTCACCGCACCGTCAGGGCGGGGCACCAGTACCTCGTGAAGCTGCCCTGAGCGGCGGCTCGTCGGCGCACGATCGGTGTGCCCGTGCCGCGAGTGCTCAGACGCGCAGCACGGTGCGGCGCCCCGAACGCTCGGACACTCCCGGCCGGCCCCGCAACAGCCAGTCCGGAGCGTGCTCGAGCGCGGCGAGCGCCGCGCTGCGCCCGGCGGCGCGCGCCTGGTCGATCTGGTGAAACTCCATCAGGCCGACGCCGGGAACGCGCACCTTGACCGTGAAGTCCGCGAGGCGCCTCGCGGCCTCGTCGGTGTTGGCGCTGCTCAGCAGCGCGACGCGCGCCATCGTCTCCGGCAGCAACGGTAGGCGCGGTTCGCGCTGCGATCGCGCTGACGAGCCGCCCGTGCGATCCCCGCTCGGCTCCTCGCCCCCCTTGATGTCGATCGCCAGCACGGGCCCCTCGCCGCTCGCGCTCATCGGGGCGAGCGGAAGGTTCTCGAGCAGCGAGCCGTCGATCAGGAGCTGCCCGTCGCGGCGCAGCGGCGGAGCGATCAGCGGCAGGCACACGCTCGCGCCGACGGCCGGGACCATCGGGCCGCTGCGGTGGATCACGAGGTTGCCGCCGCGGAGGTTGGCGCTCGCGCAGTAGAACGGCCGCGCGAGCTCCTCCAGATACCGCTCCCCGAAGGCCCGTTCGAGCATCGCCTCGGCCTTGTGCCCCTTGATCAGCGCCGTGCGGGGGAACGTGTAGTCGTTGACCGGGTTGCGCCGGACCCACTCCTCGTAGCAGCACGCGTCGATCGCGGCGGCGTCGTGCCCGCAGGCGAGCAGACCGCCGATGAAGGCGCCCATGCTGACGCCACCCACGCGGTCGACCTGCACACCCGCGTCGAGCAGCACGTCGAGCACTCCGAGGTGGGCGAACGCGCGCCCGCCGCCGCCGCTGAGCACGATCCCGAGCGCGCAGCCGGCCAGGCGCCGCGCCGTGCGGGCGACGTCGGCGTCGCGCTGCGCCCCTGCGGAGATCGCGAAGACATCCTCGGGTTCCAGGCGATCGACCCAGCGAGCCAGCTCGCCGGACCCCGGCGTGAAGCCGAACGCACACAGGTCACCGCCGCGGAGATCCGCGCGCGCCTGCGCGCTCTCCGCGGGGGCGTCCGGCGGGCGCGCTGCGAGGACGCTGACGACGCGGTCGGCGCGCGCCACGCAGAAGTCCTCCCATGCGCTCTCGCGCCCGCCGTCGCCGCAGACCATGATCACCTGGTCGTGGTCGCGCTCGCACCGCTCGACCACCGGCGAGAAGCGCGCGGTCGCCTCCGCCCGCGTCAGCTCCTCGCGGGATTCGGCCGTCTCCTCAGCGGGGTGCAGGACCGCGACCCTGCCCCACGCACACAGCTCCCGGCTCAGTTCGTCGGCCAGCTCGAGCAGCGGCACGCCGCCTCCGATCGCGCGCAGCGCGATCGTCACCGGTCGATCGCGCCGAGCGACCGGCCGTGCGCGGCTCTCGCGCAGCTGAATGCTCAGCACGCGCGTCAGGCTCAGCGCCAGCTCGGGCTCAGCGTGCAGCAGCGAATCGAAGCTCGCGGTGTCGATCTTCAAGAGCTGCGCGTCGCGCAGCGCGCGCACCGACGCGCTCCGCGCCGACGCGCTCAGCAGGGCGAGCTCGCCGAGCACCGATCCGCGCGTGAGCGTGTTGATGCGCTCCGGCGGCTCGCACTGCATCACCTCGAGCTGACCGACGCGCAGGACATAGACCCCGTCGGCAGGGTCTCCTTCGCGGAACAGCCACTCGCCGCGCTGCAGCTCGACTTCCGACGCGAGCGCCGCCACCCTTTCGAGCAGCGTCTCGGTGAGATCGGCGAACACGCGCACGTTGCGCAGGAATTCGGCGGTGCTCTGCGGCGAGACGTCGGCCTGCTCGCCGTCGTGCTCGGCGAGGCTCGCGAGCCCGGCGGCGGCCGGCCCGAGCTCCTCGCCGGCGGATCGTGCCGGAGGGCGCGCGGGGTCTTCGCCGCCCGCCGCAGCATCCGGGAGCGGGCGCGCCATGACGAGGCCGAGGCAGCTGATCGCGCCGATCAAGAAGCACGCGCCGCCGAACTCCCATCCGTGTCGGAACGCGTCGAGCGCGTCCAGCGGGCCGGGATTGCCGACGATCGCTGTGAGGATTGCCACGCCGAGCGCCGCGCCGATCTGCCGTGCGACCGAGTTGAGCGAGGTTGCGACCGCGAAGCGTGGGCCTGGGACCGAGCCGACGGCGGCTCCGCTCAGCGTCGGGAAGCTGAGCCCGGCGCCGATGCCGAGGATCACCATGCCGGGCAGCCACAGCCCGAGAAAGTCCGGGTGCACCCCCAGCGCGGTCGCGAAGTAGGCCATCCCGCCTGCCCAGATGAGTGCGCCCGGGACGACGACGGCGCGATGCCCGACGCGCTGCACGAGGCGGCTCGCCGGCGCGGCGACCGCCATCGCGATGAACGGGCCCGGCGCGAGCGCCAGCCCGGCCTCGAGGATCGAATAGCGCCACACGCTGGTGAGGAACAGAACGTTGCACAGCGTGTAGGCGTAGAAGCCGCTCGCCATCACGAGCGTGGCCGCGTTGGACAGCGCGAACGCCCGTATGCGAACCAGCGACAGATCGAGGACCGGCGCTCGAACGCGGCTCGAGCGCAGCGTGAAGTACACGCCCAGCAGCAGCGCGATCACGAATGACCCGACGACGCGCACGCTGCCCCAGCCCCATTCCTGCCCCTTGACGATCCCGAGCACGAGCGCGGCGATCGCCAGCGCGAGCACGGCGCCGCCGATCAGGTCCGGCATCCGCCGACGTCCCGGTGCACGGCTCTCGACGAGAAGGCGCTGCGCGAGCACGAACGCGACGATGCCGACGGGAACGTTGACGATGAACACGAGCCGCCAGCTCGACGCCGTGATCAGCAGCCCGCCGAGCGGCGGGCCGACGCCCGCGGCGAGCGCGGCGACGGCAGCCCACAGCGCGACGGCGTGCATCCGCTCGCTCGGCTCGCGCGCCTCGAGCACGATCGCGAGCGAGCTCGGCACGAGCATCGCGGCACCGGCGGCCTGCAGCACGCGCGCGAAGATCAGCGCATTGAGGGAGGGCGCCGCGGCGCACAGCGCCGAGGCGAGCGTGAACGTGACCAGCGCGAGCGAGAACACACGACGGCGGCCGAGCAGGTCGGCGAGCTGCCCGCCGCCGACGAGGAAGGCCGCGAAGACGATGTTGTAGGCGCTCAGGACCCAGGAGATGCTCGACAGGTTCGAGCCCGAGAATTCGGCGCCGATGCTGGGGACGGCGATGTTGACGATCGTCGCGTCGACGAACGCCATGAACGTCCCGAGCACGGCGACCGTCAGCACGACGCCCGGTGCCGAGACGCGCCGCGTGCGCGTCCCCGGTCCGGCGACCTCGATGTCCTGCGCAGCGGCTGTCCCCGTGCCCCCCACCGGAGCCGAGTCTACGTCAGCGACGGCGCTAACCGCAGCCCGTGATGCCGCCGTCGAGCGGGATCACCGCACCTGTGACGTAGGCGCCGGCGCGCGAGGCGAGAAACAGCGTCAACCCGGCGACGTCGTCGCCGCGACCGATGCGTTTCAGGGGCACCTCCCGCTCGATCATCTCGCGCGACTCGGGGTCATCGAGCATGAACGCCATCATCCTGCTCTCGAACGGACCGGGTGCGATCGCGTTGACGGTGATGTGCTCTGCCGCGAGCCGCTTGGCGAGATGGCGGGTGAGCATGTGCACGGCGGCCTTGCTGGCGCTGTAGCTGTAGTTCTCCATCGCGGGCGCGCGCAGCCCGTCGATCGAGCCGATGTTGATGACGCGCGCCGGATGCTCCCGGCTGGCGGCCGCGCGGAGCTCGGGCAGCAGCGCGACGGTGAGGTGGAAGACGCCCTCGACGTTCGTGTGCGCGACCTTGTCCCATCCGAGCGGCGGGAACTCCTCCAGCGGCGCGCCCCACACGACGCCGGCGTTGTTGACGAGGATGTCGAGCGACGGGAACCGCTCGCGCGTGGCGGCGGCCAGCTCCGCGGCTCCCGCGGGCGTCGAGACGTCGCCCTCGATCGCCTCGCAGTCGCCGTGCGCGCTGAGCTCGGCGGCGGTTGCCTGCAGGTCGGCGACCTTGCGCGAGGAGATGATCACGCGGGCGCCCGCCTGCACCAGGCCGCGGGCGATCATCAGCCCGATGCCGCGCGAACCGCCCGTGACGAGCGCGGTTCTGCCGGAGACGTCGAACAGCTCGCTCATAGCTAGTCGGCGAACTCGGCTGCTCGCTTTTGCAGGAACGCCTCGACGGCCTCGGGGACGGCGCGGCCGAACGTGCTCATGATCTGCTGGCGGTCCTCGTACTCGACCGCGGCCGCCTCGGAGGGGATCTCGAGCGCCGTCCAGATGCCGCGCTTGGTCAGCCGCACGCCCCACGGCGCGAGCGAGGAGATCTGCGTCGCGGCCTCGAGCGCGCGCTCGTGCAGCGCACCGTCGGGTGCGACGTCGGCGACGAGCCCGATCCGCAGCGCCTCCTCGGCGTTCACGCGCCGGCCGGTGAGCATCAGCTCGTGCGAGCGCGACGCACCGATCAGGCGCGGCAGCAGCCAGCTCGTGCCCATGTCGCAGTTGGAGACGCCGATGTTGATGAACGCCGCCCGGAAC
>Ga0075021_10000607_pt1 | contig 18738 bp, 16 predicted proteins | sample ColStrG_CSR_2012_FD_72749 | JGI IMG/M metagenome (GOLD analysis project Ga0075021, IMG submission 72749) | Freshwater sediment microbial communities in response to fracking from Pennsylvania, USA - Cold Stream Run_MetaG_CSR_2012 | ecosystem: Environmental > Aquatic > Freshwater > Creek >...
CAGCAGTTTCGAGCGCAGGATATTGAGGTTGCGTTGCTGACCGGAGGCGCTGAAATACTCGGCCAAGGACACGTGATCGATCTCCGCGCCCTCCTTGTGCGCCGCCCACAACGCGGCGGCCAGCGCGACCTCGGAGTTGCTTAAGCCCGAATTCCCGCGGACTTTCTTCGGATTATCGGTGGTCTCGTTAACCTCCCCGCTCTCGCGCTGTCTTACGGCGAGGAGATTTTCAACATGCATTTCCGACTCGTGCGCAAGGTACGCGAGCAGATCTTCCTTTGTCTCTTTTGCGCGCAGCTGATCAATATGTCGGCGGTTGCCGACGCCAAAACGGGCGTTGCGTAAGCTTGCGGCAATGCCGAGGATTTTTCGTGTGTGCATCCGTGGTCTCCTTCTCCTACGACAGCCCCGGTTTAACGTTATACATTGCCGCGAAGCGTCAAAATTCCAAGGGCGACAGAATCCTTCACAGAAAGACACGTCATGTTGCTTCTCTTTACGGGAAAGATTAAATGATTGAAGTTAATGTTAGCGCCAGACCATCCTTGTCGATGTTGAATGATTAATTTTTCTCAAGCGTGTGCTGTTTGAAATAGCCTCGTTTCGTCCTTTCGTCACACGTGCCTTTCCACCTCCTTCTTCTCTATTGAATTCGCCGGCCTCGCTCGTAACGCAGCTGATAATGATGCGGCCCCCCTCTCTGCATGAAAGCCGTTAAAAAAACCGTCTCGTTCTTCTTGCTCAGCGATTTTGAGCAGTTTCGGCACGTCGAGAATCAGGGCCACCGTGCCGTCGCCTAAGATCGTGGCTCCGGAGATCCCCTCCACCTCCCGATAACAGATCCCCAAATTCTTAATAACCGTCTGGTGACCGCCTATCACCCTATCTACCACAAAGCCGACCTCGTATCCGTCTGTCTCTGCGATGACGATCTGCTCAATTGCCGGAGGCGCGCCGTCTATATGAAATCGTTCTCGAAGATTTATGTAGGGTACTATCTCGCCTCGTATGTTCGCGATGTTTCTGTTGTTGGTGTTTTTTTTGTCTTCGACGGTCAGCTCTACGCATTCTTTTACAAACGACAGGGGAAGGACATAGTGCTGCTCGTGTATCTGGACCAGAAGTCCGTCGATAATAGCGAGCGTCAGCGGAAGCGTGAGAGTAATAGTCGTACCCTTCCCCCGTTGGCTGTTGATCTCCAGAGAACCTCGAAGCGCGTCTATGGTCTTCTTTACAACATCGAGGCCGACTCCTCGGCCGGACACGTTCGTCACGGTATCGGTCGTCGAGAAACCAGGCTCGAAAACAAGGGAGAAAATTTCTTGATCAGAAAGATCTGTCTCCGCCTGGATCAAACCCCGGTCAATGGCCCTGGCGCGGATCGCCTCCCGGTCTAATCCCGCGCCGTCATCTCTGATTTCGATCAGCACAGAGGCGCCGGAGTGCGTCGCCGACAGACAAACCGTTCCCTGAGCGGGTTTTCCCACCGCCTTTCTAACGTCCGGGTGTTCGATCCCATGATCGATACTGTTTTTGATAAGATGCACGAGGGGATCGCTTAAGCGCTCGATGATCGTCTTATCCAGCTCGGTTTCTGCGCCGTTCGTCGTCAGTTCGGCTTCCTTGCCGAGTTCGGCGGAAAGATCACGGACCAGGCGATTGAACCTGTTAAATGTCGTCCCTATCGGGAGCATGCGCATATTCATGGTAGTGTCGCGAAGATTGCCCGTCAGGCGCTCCACTTCTTCGGCGATGGAGAGGAAGGGGGGGATTTGGTAGAGAAGCGCTGTCTGGCTGAGGCGGGCCTGGACCGTCACCAGTTCTCCGACCAAGTTCACCAGTCTGTCGAGTTTTTCGGTAGCTACACGGATGTTTGCGGATTCTTCTGTCTTCAGGCGTCCCGTCCGTGGCTCGCGCGAGATCTGTTGCTCAGTCAGGGCGGAGTCCGGCTTCCCGAATGCGTCTTGTCCGGAATCGACGAAGAGATCCCCGTAGCGTTTCTCGTCCGGGACGCCCCACTCTCTGTCGTCAACCGGATCTTCGTCATAAAAACAGCGCTTCTGGAAAGAGGAAACTATCTCCTGCGTCTTCTTCGCATCAGCCATCCCCATGCAGTAGTGCGCATCGAACAAGGCTTTGATCTGATCTCGCGCCGTTAGGGTCAGGTCGATAATCTCTTTTGTGATCGAAATTTTTCCTTTCCGCACAAGCTCGAAAAAAGTCTCAAGCTCGTGAGTGAAAGCAACGATCTCCGTGAGTTCACACGTCGCGCCCGAGCCCTTGATCGTATGCATAACCCGGAAGACCCTCCCGATCAGTTCCTGATCGCATGGGGCCTTCTCGAGTGCAAGCAGAGAGGACTCAAGCTCGGCAAGCAGTTCGTAGGCCTCGTCCTTGAAAGTCCGCCTGAGCTCCCTGATAATATTCTCTCCGAGCTCTTCTTCGTAATACCCGCTCGCTTCATCCATTACAATTCACCCTGGCAGTCTTATATCCCGTAAAACGGATTGATAATCTTTTTCCCCTCATAAAACGATCAAGAGGAGAAAAGGCGCCGATGGAGAGCAGCTCCAAATCGCAGAGTCCTAAAGTTGCATATAACGTTTTAACAGAGTCCGGATGGGTTTACAATCGGGGATTACCCTTATTTCAGCTTCGATTTTCCTGATACGGTTTGAGGTGTGGAGGGTCGTGTAGGCGATGCGCCCCTGCTTTACAGTGAAGTCAGACCTTCTCGAACAGCGAACTTGGTAAGTTCAGCGATGCTGTGCAGGCTGAGTTTTGCCATTATCTGTTGACGATAGGTCTCGACGGTCTTCACACTTACCTGGAGCAGGTGGGCAATTTCCTTTGTTCTTCGGCCTTCGGCCAGAAGTTGCAGGACTTCACGCTCCCTCGGCGTCAGAAGGGAGAGAGATGAGAATTCGTTCTTGGGGATCCGGTGAACATAGTCTTTGAGTACGATATCGGTTATCTTCGGACTCAGATAGGTGCTGTTCGCCGCCACGGTGTGGATGGCATGGATAAGTTCCTTGAAGGCACAGTCTTTCAGCAAGTATCCTGACGCGCCGGCATTAAGCATTTCAAGCACAAAACGTCGGTCGCAGTGTACCGACAATGCTATGACTTTGGATCCCACGCTCTTCTCCAGGACTTGCCGGGTTGCTTCTATCCCATTCAAATCAGGCATTGAGATGTCCATAACAATGATATCAGGTAACAGCTTGGTCGCAAGGTGCACGGCGGTTCTGCCGTCTCCCGCCTCAGCAATCACGGTCATGCCCGGCTGCTTCTCGATCAATGCGCGAAGACCTTCCCGGATGATTTCAAAGTCGTCGGCAAGGATGATTCTTATTCCCATGTCAATGCCTTCCTGTCCGTCTGTTCATACTTGATTATTTCGGCTATGACTACTGCAAACACCTTCAACCTTGGCGTGACGCGGATAAGGAATAAATTGCAGGTATACATGTTTTATGAGTATAGCAAAAAAACGCATGTAATGCATCCCATTATTTTATTTCCTTCATTTTTTACAGTGGCGTTGATGGGGAATAGACCGGACTTTTGATACGTCGTATAAAGAAATCTCGACTGGCAGGTGAAGAGTAGTCAAAAAAAAGCGGGCGCCAAATCAGCGCCCGAGACTCCGGATTATTCTTCGCTCCAGCTGATCGCCTGCACCGGACAGGTGTCGATCGCTTCCTGGCAGTTGCAGGTATCGCATTTGCCGGGTTCGATCACCTCCGACTTCTCGTCCACCAGCGCAAACACCTTCGGACAAACCTCGGCACAGTGACCGCAGCCGATGCACAGGTCCTGATCAACAACGGGCTGTTTTGCCATACGCGCTCTTATCCCGTTGTTTTTCGCGCGGGCCGCAGGAACAAAAGGTCGGTAACGAGTATAAGCACCCCGACAAAGAATATTATCCCCAGGAAAAACGTCACTTCCAGCCAGAGCCGCATGTATGCCTGGGCCGCCATGTAGCCCATGCCGAGCACCCGTTCTATGTACGACTGCACCACGCCTGCGATTCCGAAAGAGAGCCCCATGAGCATCATGGCCGTGGACATAGTCCAGAACGCCACCCTGCCGCGCGTAGGATCATAGACCTCGATGCCTTTGATCTTCGGCATGGCATAGTAGAACACCATGATGTTCAGCAGCGCATACGCGCCGAAAAACGCAAGATGGCCGTGCGACACCGTAACCTGCGAGCCGTGCGTATAGTAGTTGATCTGCGGCAGCGTATGCATGAAACCCCAGACCCCGGCGCCGATCATGTGCATCACTGCGCAGCCGATCGCGATGGTCCAGGTGAGCGGATTGACGATTTTTGTTTCACGGTGCTTGACGTGATTCATGGTATCGATGAGCATAAGCAGGATCGGAAGCGGTTCGAGAGCCGAGAAGATGCCGCCGAACCAGAGCCAGTACTTCGGCGCGCCGATCCAGTAGTAGTGATGGCCCGTCCCGACGATCCCGGTGAAGAGAAAGAGGCCGATCTCGACGTAGAGCCACTTCTCGACAACCTGTCGGTCAACACCCGTGAGTTTCATCAGCACGAAGGCGAAAATGGCCGCGGTGACGAGTTCCCAGGCCCCTTCCACCCAGAGATGGATGACCCACCACCAGTAGTACCAGTCAATGACCTCGTTTCGATAGAACGGAATGCCGAATAGATACAGGAGGGCCAGAAACAGCAGGCCGCCGAGGAGCGTGCCCTGGATCGCGGTCCAGCGGTTCGCTTTGTACATGGTCATGCCGACGTTGAACAGGAAGATAAGGGCGCCTACAACCACGACGAGATCGAGCGTCGTCGGAATTTCAAGAAGCGGCCGGCCCTGTGTCCAGCCGAATACAAAGCCCACGAGAGCAATCACACCCGTTGCCACGAGAGTTATAAGCTGAAACCAGGCGAGCTTCGGCGAGTAGATCTCGCTCCTGGTCTCCTCGGGCACGATGTAGTACGTTCCTCCCATGAACCCGAGAAGCATCCAAAGAACCAGCAGGTTCGTATGCATGGCGCGGGCCGTGGCAAAGGGGAATATGTCGACAATCGACTGCGGCACCGTAAAGCTGTAATTAAACGCAAGCCAGAGCCCCAAGACCACCTGGAGCGCAAACAGGATCAGGGCAACGGCAAAATACCAGTAGGCTATTTTTTGAGAGCGATATTCCATCGTGTCCTCCTATTTTAAATTGGAAAGAAATCCGGCAACTGCATCCAGTTCTTTATCCGAGAGGTCCTTCTGCGCCGGCATCCGGGTTTTTGGGTTCACTGACTTTGGATTTTGCACATACTGGCCGATCTGCTTTTTGTTCAACGTCCGGCCGATGGTATCCAATGCCGGACCGAAGGTCCCGCCGATGCCATGCAGCGCATGGCAGTTCATGCAACCTCGCGCTTGAAAAACCGCTGCCCCCGGAGATACTCCTGCGCCCGCAACCATTCTCTCTTCACTGCGGGAGAGCCTTTTTTTGCTGTCCTGCGGCGGCCAGTCCCCGTTCTCGATATTTCCGACCCAGGTGAAGAAAGCAATAAGGTTGTCAGTCTCCACATCGGATACGCGCTGGTTCGGCATCTTCCGCCATGAGGCGGCAAAGGCCTTTTCCGGGTTCTTCACGCGGAACCGGATGCCGTCCTCTCCCACCCGCTGCACGACCTTGGTGAGATCAGGGGCATAGTAGGCGCCGAAGCCGAGGATCGTGTGACAGTCATTGCAGTTGTACTTTTCAAATGTCCGTTTTCCCTCTACCACCTTGTCCGAGAGCTTGTCCACATGGGACAGCGCCTCCACCTGTCGGTGAGTGTCCCACGTGAGCCAGAGAAACAAGACCGCCGAGGAGACCGTCCCGACCAGGAAAATCCAGAAAGCAACTTTTTTCGACATCCTGCACCTCCTTATGGTTTACTATCGAACACCGCCATGACGCCCATAATGAATGCGTCCTGCCCTTCGACTACGTAAGTATAGCATAAGTCCGGCTAATGTCTGTCTGGTACGGGGTTCAAGCCTGCGTTCTGATATGCCAGCGCTTATGTGCCTCGACAAGTGCCTTCGCAGTGGGAGTGGGCGCGGAGTAAGCAAGATGGCAAGTAGATAAATAACTGTCTGATGAAAAGCGAAAATAGAGAGGATGCTTCTTAAAATTAACACAAATCTATCACAGTCAAAATAAAAGGAGCTACCGGAAACCGGTAACTCCTCGATTAGATTTGGCGTCCCCAGGGGGATTCGAACCCCCGTTATCGCCGTGAAAGGGCGGTGTCCTGGGCCGGGCTAGACGATGGGGACGGACGCAACTGCTTAATGCAAATTTCAAATTGAAAAGTGCAAAATGAATCGCACTTCATTTGAAAGTTTGCACTTTGCATTTTACACGCTGCACTTTTTTAAACTGGTGAGCCGGCTGGGATTCGAACCCAGGACACCCGCCTTAAAAGGGCGGTGCTCTACCAACTGAGCTACCGGCCCGCTCTCCACGCAACGAAGACGCGTATAATATCAGAGTTATCGACGTTTTGCAAATAGAATTTACCGCAGGTACCGGTAATGGGAACTTTACTTCCTCGCCACTGCCTTCTTGAACGGCTGCTCAAGGATTATGGTCTCGTCCCTACGCGGGCCGGTGGAGATAATTGTCGGCTTTACTCCACAGAGTCTGCAGAGTCTTTCCACGTAGGTTCTGGCCTTTTTGGGAAGGTCGTCATAGTCCCTGATGCCGATGGTGCTCTGCTTCCACCCCGGCATGGTGATGTACTGCGGCGTACCCTTCTCGAGCACGGCAAGCTCGCACGGCATTTCCTCGTATAGTTTTCCTTTGTATTTATACCCTACGCAGATTTTCAGTTCGTCAAGCGAATCGAGCACGTCCAGCTTGGTGATCGCAACGCCGGTCATGCCGTTCACTTGCGCGGAATGGCGTATGACGAGCGTGTCGGCCCAGCCGCACCGCCGCGGCCTGCCGGTCGTGGCGCCGTATTCCTTCCCACGGCTGCGGAGCAGTTCGCCGAGCTTGTTGTCCTGTTCCGTGGGAAACGGACCGCTGCCCACGCGGGTTGTGTATGCCTTCACAATACCCACGACCTCGGTAACGGCGTTCGGTCCGATGCCGAGCCCGGTGCAGGCACCGCCTGCTGTCGGGCTCGATGAGGTCACAAAGGGGTAGGTCCCGTGATCCACGTCCAGATGCGTCCCCTGAGCGCCTTCCGCGAGTATCTTCTTGTTCTTGTGGATCGCCTGGTTCAGAAAGAGCGTGGTGTCGCTTTGGAATTTTTGGAGCTGCTTTCCGTAGGAGAGATATTCCTCATAAACCTGGTCCGGATCAACCGGCCGGACGTTATAAAAACGCTCAAGCAGAAAATTCGCCTCCCCGGCGTTGCAAATGAGCTTTTCGCGGAACACGGCGGGGTCCGCAAGATCGGCCATGCGGATGCCTTTCCTGTTGATCTTGTCGGCGTACGCCGGACCGATGCCGCGACCCGTAGTGCCGATCTTCTTGTTACCTTTATGATTCTCACTTGCGATGTCCAACGCCCGGTGGTACGGCATGATCAGATGGGCGTTTTTGCTGATGAGGAGGTTGTCGCCGAACCGTATCTTCCGTTTTTTCAACCCGTCCATTTCCTCGAGCAAAGCGGCCGGGTCCACGACGACCCCGTTGCCGATAATGCACGTTTTTCCCTTGTGCAGAATTCCCGACGGGATCAGGTGCAGGATGAACTCTTCCGTGCCGACCACGACCGTATGGCCGGCATTGTGGCCGCCCTGGTAGCGCGCAACAATGTCCGCGCGCTCCGTCAGTAGGTCAATGATCTTTCCTTTTCCTTCATCACCCCACTGGGCGCCGACAACGATTAATACCGGCATGATGTCACCTCAATGCAAAGTGCAAATTTCAAATTATAAATTGTAAAATTAATCGGGGTTCTCATTTTGCACTTTGCATTTTGAATTTAGATTCTGATCTGCTTCACCGATAACACGTTCGGCAGCTTCTTGATCTTCGCCATAATCTCGTCGGACACCTGGCTGTCGATACTCACCACCGACATCGCCAGTCCGCCCTGGTTCTCACGCCCGAACTGCATGCGCGCGATATTGATCCCGTTCTGGCCCATAAGCATTCCGATACCGCCGATCACGCCGGGCTTGTCATTGTTCATGAGCACAAGCATGTCGCCTTCGGGCACCGTTTCCATGGGGAAATTGTCCACCTGGACAATGCGCGGCTCCTTTTTGCTGTTCAGCGTTCCCGCTACGGACATATCCTTCCCGCCGGCCTTGATCCTGATCGTGATGAGGCTCGTATATTCCGTCGTGTCGCCGGTGGTAGATACCTTTACCTCGATGCCTCGGTCCTTGGCCATAAGCGGCGCATTGACGTAGTTTACGTTCTCCTGCAGCGTCGGGGAGAGCAACCCCTTGAGCGCCGCCAGCGTCATAGGTTCGAGCTTGAGATTCGCTACGTCGCCGCTGTACTCCACCAAGACCTGCGTCAGTCCGCCCTCGCAAAGCTGCGCCTGGAACAGCCCCATGCGTTCGGCAAGATTGATATAGGGTGAAAGTGTCGGAAGCTGATCCGCCGGAACGGAGGGCACATTCACCGCATTCCGCACGGTCCCCGCGATAAGATAATCCACGATCTGTTCGGCTACTGCCACGGCCACGTTCTCCTGCGCTTCCTTAGTGGATGCGCCGAGATGAGGTGTTGCGATAAAATTGTCGAGCGTAAGAAGCGGGTGGTTCTCCGGCGGCTCTTTTTCGAAGACGTCGAAGGCCGCTGCCGCGACCTTGCCGCTTTTAAGCGCCTCATAGAGGTCCTGCTCCACCACGATCCCGCCGCGGGCGCAATTGATGATGCGCACGTTGTCCTTCATCTGGGCGATGGTGTCCTTGTTGATCAGGTTTGCCGTTTCCTTCGTTTTCGGCGTATGCACCGTAATGAAGTCGGAACGCTTGTAGATCGTCGGCAGGTCCGCCAACTCAATACCGAGGCTCTTGGCCTTCTCGCTTGAGATGAACGGGTCATAGGCCAGCACCTTCATGCCGAGGCCTGCGCAACGGTTCGCTACCACGCCGCCGATGGCGCCCAGGCCGATAATGCCCAGTGTCTTATCAAAGAGCTCAACGCCCTCAAACTTCTTTTTCTCCCACTTGCCCGCCTTCATTGAGGCATACGCCTGGGGGATCATGCGGGCGCAGGCGAAGATCATACCGATGGTGTGCTCAGCCGTGGTCACGGTGTTGCCGCCGGGCGTATTCATGACCGCAACGCCCTTCTTGGTCGCCGCGGGAACGTCTACATTGTCCAGGCCGCTTCCGGCGCGTCCCACGACCTTGAGCTTGGTCGCCTTTTCCAGGAGTTCCTTCGTAACCTTGGTAGCCGAGCGGATAATCAGCGCATCGTAATCGCCGATGATCTTCTCGATCTCCTCGGCTGATGTCTTGCTTCGCGCATCCACGTCAAGCCCTGCTTTTTTCAAAATCTCCACTCCGATGGGAGAGAGGTTGTCGCTGATTAAGACCTTCATGAATTCCTCCGTATGAAACACGAAGGTAAGAGGTTAAGAAGGTGTGAGGGTAGGATTTTTCCTACCTTCTTACCTTCCTACCTTCCCACCTTCCCGTCTTTCTATTTCATCAAAATTTCCTGCGCCGCCGCCACGCCCGTTCCGAACTTCACCGGGTGGCCGAGGCCCTTCAGGACCATCTCGATGCCGGCCACGGCAGTGATTACGTCGAAGGTGTCGGCGTAACCCAGGTGCGCAATGCGGAAAATCTTTCCCTTGAGCTTGTCCTGTCCACCGGCGCCGGTAATGCCGTACTTCTCCCGAAGATCTTTATAGATCGCCTGCCCATCCACGCCTGCGGGAGCCTCGATAGCCGTAAGCGCGTTGCTCGGGTTCTCCTTGGGGAAAAGCTTGAGGCCGAGCGCGCCTGCGGCGGCGCGGGTAGCCTTGGCGAGCCGCTCGTGGCGAGCAAACACGTTCTGGAGCCCTTCCTCCTGAAGCATCTTGATGCTGGCGTTGAGGCCGATGATGAGCGTGACCGCCGACGTGAAGTTGGTCTGGTTCTTGGCCAGGTTCTCCCGCTCTTTCTTGAAGTTGAAGTAGAACTTCGGCGTCTTGGAAGTATCGGCCGCCTTCCAGGCCTTGTCGCTCACGGAAACGAACGCGAGCCCCGGCGGGAGCATGACTCCCTTTTGTGATCCGCCGATCATCACGTCAATGCCCCACTCGTCTGCCTTGATGTCATGCGCAACGAGTGCTGAGATCGCATCCACGACAAAAAGCGCGTCGGTTTTCTTCACCACCGTTGCGAGCGACTTCACGTCGTGGTACACGCCGGTCGAGGTTTCGTTGGCCTGAACGAATACGGCCTTGATCTTCGGATTCTTTTTGAGGGATGCCTCCACCAACTCGGGCTTTATTGCATAGCCCCATTCTACGGCAATTTCTTCCACCTTCATGCCGTAGGCCTGGCAGATCTTGGTCCAGCGTTCTCCGAACTTACCGCCGTTGATCACCAGCACGTCATCGCCGGGATTCAGGAAGTTGTTCACCGCTCCGACCATCCCGCCGGTGCCGGTGGAACACAGAATCAGCACATCGTTTTTTGTCTGGTAGAGCCACTGCAACCCCTTTTTTGCGGCATCGAGCACCGGGAGAAAATCCGGGGCCCGGTGATGAATCATCGGCATGGCCATGGCCAGGAGCGCTTCGGGCGGCACCGGGGTCGGGCCGGGGGCCAAAAGATATTTTTTCTGCATGAGTATACCCTCCAACTTTTATAGACGGAACGTCCGTCGGTTTTTGATACGAACACTAAAAACGCTCTATTTTTTTTATTTTATAGAGTAAATTATTTCTGACGACGAAAATTAAAGTCCCGCGGGGGCGAGACCTATGCCAGGGGTTGGCATGTCGCTGGGATATAGGGGGTGTCTGTGCTGTTTCAAAATAGTATACTGCCTCTCTCTAAAGTATTCCATGCCAAAACCGTTTAAACTGGTTGCGTTTAAACTGATTGAAAGTAACATAAGCCACCGAAAATTGTCAAGAAAATAGTTCAGTCCCGAAACAGCCGGATGTTTCGGGACTTGTCAAAGCAGTAACCCTTATTTTCGAACGACATCCATGATCACGCTCAAAGTGATCACCGGTGTCGTGCGGTCGTTGGAATATATGTTGATATGCTTTACGAGAGGCCCGCCCCTCCCGTTCGTATCAACGCTGGTCTTTATCTGTCCGACAGCTCCTGGTTCAAGGTGGTTGGAACTAACCACCGCGGCAGTGCAGCCTCAGGAGGGCACGACCCGATCAATTATGAGCGGTTCGTTCCCTGCATTCCGGACAGTAAAGACATAGTCCGCCTGTTGCCCTTGGGTCACTTTCCCGAAATCATGTTGCAGCTCCCTGACCTCGATCTTCGGCCCCTTGATTTCCTGAGCCGAAAGCGAACTGCCCACCAAGACGGCGGCCAAAATCATGCTTGCCCAAAATACATTTTTCATCGCCTTGTTCGCTCCATAATCTGTTTCCTGTTCACGTTCATTCCGCAATCCGCCTGCGCCCAGCGATTACGAGTGCTCGCGCGAGTGCAGGGTGAATTCCGCATTCCCTATTCTCAGAGTCCCATCTTCTTCTGATAGATCATCGTGGTGAGTTCCTCGCGCGTGATCAGCTTTTTCTCGATCAGCACGCTGATCAACGCATCAAGCCGCACCCTCGTGTCCGCGAGCGTCTGCTGCGCGGAATCTTCTTTAGACAGGAGCGACGACTCCGAACCGAACTCCACGTTCTTCGGCATGATGAGATCGCTTCCGCGGATGATCTCCATCTTGCCGATTGATTGCGTCGGCTGATGATAAAGCGCCTTGGCATGGGTACGATCGATTTCCTCGCCGTCATAGTACTTTTTGATAGCATCCGTGATCTCGGACCCCATGGCCAGGGAGGGCTTAATATTGAGCCCGGTGATGAACCTGACCTCGTCCATCGCCTCAATATCAAGGGGATCGAACATGGCGAGGGTCAGCGCTCCCCCTTCTTTCTTGACCGGCACCACATGATGTTTTTTTGCAATCTCACCCTTGATCGTCTTGATCACGGCCTCGGGAATTTCCGGTTCGAACAAGTTGATGTAAGGAATGCGCAGTATATCCGACATCACCCGGGCAAGGTCCTCTTCCCTGACGAATTCCAATTCGATGAGAATTGAACCCAGTTTTCCACCCCAGTTGCGCTGGTGCGACAAGGCTGACTGGAGCTGAAAATCATCAATCAGCCCAGCCTCTTTCAGCATGTCGCCCAGCTTCTTGACCCCGGTCATAACATCCTCCGTTTTAAGCAATCGCGTGCAACCTGCCGTTCACCAATAATTATAAGCTGCACAGGCCCGGAAAGTCAAATAGTTTAACCGGATTATCGGAATGAGGGGCCGTGAGTGCCGTCACCCGTCATTCGCAAATCGGCGTTCGTCACTTCCCTGGGCTGTATTGCCAAATGCCGCAAGTCTATCGCGCCAAGAGCGGCGAGCAGGCTTGCCTTGATCCCGGGTTGCTCTTGCTCAAGGCTTGCCAGGAGTTTCTTGATCTTCACTCGTTTCATATCCGGGTCCCCGCAGGCCGGGCAGGCGCAGCAGGTAACCGGGAACCCGGCACGGGACGCATACCGGATGATATCGTCCTCAGGCACATACACGAGCGGCCGGATCACCACGTTCCGTCCGTCGTCGGCATTCAGGAACGGCGACATGGCCTTGATTTTCCCGTTGTAGAATTGATTAAGCAGCAGTGTCTCGATAAAATCATCCCGGTGATGGCCGAGGGCGATCTTCGTGCATCCGAGCTCGAGCGCCTGCGTGTACAGCACTCCCCGGCGAATCCGCGAGCAGAGCGAACACGGAATATCGTCGGGGGTAAGCTTTTCAAGCACGGCCTGGTGGATGGGCGCTTGAACAACCCGGGACTCGAATCCTTGCGCGCGAAGATAAGCTTCCATGAGGTCCGTCTGAAACCCCGGGAATCCCGGGTGGACGGTAACTGCGATGAGCGAGAAATTGATCGGCGCGCGTTGCCGCAGACGCTCCAGAATATGGAGCAGCGTCCAGCTGTCCTTACCGCCGGACAAAGCCACGAGAACCCGGTCATTGTTCTTAATCAGCCCGAAATCACCGATTGCGCGCCCAATAAGCCGTCGTAAGCGGTATTCAAGATGCTTATCCTGTTGCATGGGTAAATCCTAAAGCCTGGGCACGGATAAGTCAACCTTTTTGTAAACAGCCAAAAATAAAACGGGCCTCCGGAAGCATTTTTGCCGGAGGCCCGTTTCTAAACCGTATCGTTGCTTGTCTTTTTTTTGTATTATCTTCTTTTCTTAGAGGCCTTTTTCTTCTTTTTTACGGCCTTCTTTTTGGTTGCCTTTTTCTTCGCTGTCTTCTTTTTCACTGCCTTCTTTGCCGCTTTTTTCTTGGCTTTCTTCGCTGCCTTCTTTTTCACTGCCTTTTTTACCGCTTTTTTCTTGGCTTTCTTCTTCGCCGGCTTCTTTGCGGCCGCAGGTGCTCCAGCGGCAAGCGATTTCCCCGGGAGGGTGCATTCCGCGGACTCAATCCCGCAGCAATACACCGGTTCCTCATATACGTCGCCGGTCCTCGTGACATCTATCTTTCTACCGCACACCCTGCACTCATACTGCATGATTTTCTCGGTTCCCATACGCGCTCCCCTCCTTAATATGCTGATAACCCGTCTTGATACGGGTTTATGAATGACTGTAGCACGGCGGTAACGACAAGCACCTCGAGAACGGCAAGCAAGCCAAGCTGCATGAACCATGTTCTATCTGTCCTAATTTAGAATCATATCAATCAAATGTCAAGTTTTTTTGTGAATTTTTCGATCAACACCAGATCCGGGGTTGTTTCTTATTCGCCTTCACCATAGCGCTTTTTCTCTTGTCCGCCTGCCGAAGCTCCCAGATCTGCTCCATCCCCTCAATTGCCGCCGACAACGCCTCATCCGTGGTTTTCCCATCCCAGGTCCTCGTCTCGGCCAATCGATAGAGCTCCAAAATTACTTCATCAAGTGTCATAAAATCTCCCTTAAATACAGCGCATTAGATACTTAACGATATCGGAAACTGAACCCCTGCCATAAAAAAACCGGGAATAACGATCCCGGCTGTATTCACTCAGAACGCATTATACTCAGAGAAAGCGTCTTTTTTATACTACCTTTGATGTGCAATCCAGTGGTTATCATACGTATCATACTCATCCGCATTTAGAGAACCCGCATCCACGGCAGAAGGCGCACCCCTCGCCGAATTCGAGCAAACCGCCGCAGTCCGGACATTCGGGACAGAGTCCGAGATGGTTCTTGCTCCCAACCGCGCCGCAACCAGATGATACCTGTCCGGCCGTCTGAGCAGCAGCCCTTGGCTTGTGGGACTGGTGATGTCGGCCCATGGTGTCCTTCATGTAGCGCTCAAGCGCCCGGCCAATGGCATCGGGGCAGGACAGGATGGACCCTCCTTCGCCCCAGGCCGGAGACGGGCACCGGATGCCCTTTACCTGCTTAACAATGGAATCAATGGACACGCCGGAACGAAGAGAGAGAGAAACCATGCGGGAAACGGCCTCCGACTGGCTTGCGGCGCACCCGCCGGACTTGCCCATCGTCGAAAAAACCTCGCAGATGCCCTCCTCGTCCTCGTTGATTGTGATATAGAGGTTGCCGCAGCCCGTGGGGATCTTCTGGGTAACGCCCTGGGTAAAAGGCGGGCGGTTGCGCGGCTTCTTCTCTTCGGCCAGCTCGGGTGATGCAGAGGCCACCGTAATCGAGTGGGATGCTGCCGCCTTGCGCGCCTTGTCCGTAGACCCGGTGTGCAGCACCTGCTCGTCACGCGACCCATCGCGGTAGATGGTTACGCCTTTGCAGCCGAGCTTGTACGCCATCATGTACACATTCCGCACGTCGTCCTGCGTGGCGCTGTGCGGGAAGTTCACGGTCTTGGACACGGCGTTGTCGGTATATTTCTGGAACGCGGCCTGCATGCGGATGTGCCATTCCGGCGTGATGTCATGGGCGGTGACGAATACGCGCTGCACGTCTTCAGGCACCGTTTTTATGCCGGTGCATCCGCCGTGCTCGGCGATCTCCTTCATGAGATCGTCGCTCCGGAAGCCCCGCTCGTCCGCCGTCTTTTCGAATACGGGGTTCACCTCGACAAGCTCCGCCCCATCCATGACCTTCCGGACGAAGGTCAGCGCAAAAAGCGGCTCGATGCCGCTGGAACAACCGGCGATAATGGACAAGGTGCCCGTCGGCGCGATCGTCGTGACCGTGGCATTTCGCACCGGGGCCATGCCGGGCTTGTCGTAGATGCTCCCCTTGAAGTTGGGGAACGCGCCGCGCTCCTTAGCGAGTTCTTCGCTCATCTTCCGGCCCTCGTCGGAAATGAACTTCATCACGGTCTCGCCGAGTTTGACCGCTCCATCGGAGTTGTAGGGGATGCCCATCTCGAGCAGCATATCCGCGAAGCCCATGACGCCCAGGCCGATCTTGCGGTTCGCCCGGGTCATCTCGGATATTTTTTCAAGAGGATAGCGGTTGACATCGATCACGTTGTCGAGGAAGTGCACCCCTTGCCGCACCGTATGGCGGAGCTTGTCGTAGTCCACGGCCTTGCCGCGGGGCGCCAGCATCTTTGCCAGGTTGATCGAACCGAGGTTGCAGGACTCATAGGGAAGAAGCGGCTGCTCGCCGCAGGGATTGGTGGACTCCACCATTCCAACGTGCGGTGTAGGGTTGTACTGATTGATCCGGTCGAGAAAGATGATCCCCGGATCCCCGTTTTTCCAGGCCATGTTCACGATGGTCTCGAACACCTTGCCCGCCTTGAGCCTCTTGACCACTTTTTTGCTGCGCGGCGAAACCAGGTCGAACTCGCCGTCCTTTTCCACCGCCTCCATGAAGGGATCAGTCATGGCAACGGAGATGTTGAAGTTGTTCAGCCGGTCGTTCTGCTGCTTGCACGTGATGAAATCGAGGACATCCGGATGGTCGACCTGGAGGATGCCCATATTCGCGCCGCGCCGCGTGCCGCCCTGCTTCACCGTCTCGGTGGCCGCGTCGAACACCGTCATGAACGAGATGGGGCCCGAGGACACGCCCTTGGTGGACTTCACCACGTCGTTTTTCGGCCGGATGCGCGAAAAGGAGAAGCCCGTGCCGCCGCCGGACTTGTGGATAAGCGCGGCGTGCTTCACGGACTCGAAAATCTCGTCCATGGAATCTCCCACAGGAAGCACGAAACAAGCCGACAGCTGACCGAGCTCGCGGCCCGCGTTCATGAGCGTGGGACTGTTCGGCAGGAACTCTAGGGAGGTCATGAGGCGATAGAATTCAGTCGCGGTCCGCTCCACATCGGCGTCGGACTTACCGTACGACTTGTCGGCCCCGGCGATGGTTCGCGCCACGCGGGTGAACATGTCTACTGCCGTTTCGACAACGGTCCCGTCCTCGTTCCGCTTAAGGTAGCGTTTTTCGAGAACCTTGAGGCAGTTCTCGGTCAGGTTGAGACCCTTGCCGGATGCTGTAGCAGTGACAGATGACGCACTCTTCATAAAACTCCCTCCTAAACAAACTGTCGAGATAAATTGAAACCGGAATAGAGCGCGCCGTTGGCCGCTCGTTGATAATTGCTGATTGGTTGTTTGTAGTTTTTGAAACAGGACACCACTCTATTTTGTGGACCGTGGTAATTATAGCCACAACATGTTGTGTTTGTCAAACGAATTCAGTAAAAAAGTTTTTTTCAGCAGCATAGCAATTCGTGCTGATTTTCATGGGATTTTTTCATGCCCCGTCTGTTCCAGAGGCGTCTGTCAAGGACGGAATAAAATAGCGTCTTTAAACCGCGCGCCAGCAGCTTGTACTGTCGTCATCACGACTTTCCGAAGGGGCTTGCTCAGAAGCGGATAGGTCTGATTTTTCCCAAAATGGCGGGTTCAGCGATAGAGCGTGGACCAGTATTTCAGTGGTTCGCAGCGCACCTCCCTAACCCGTGCGCTCTCTTACTGAAAAATCATTGTTGTGTTTTAGTCCAGATATTTAACCTTCATTTCAAAAGGCTGTTTTTTGGGGCCGCTGCCGGCCCCCTTGGAAGCATGCCCCACGGGGACCACCGCCATAAACTCTCCGGCGGGTTCTCCCAGAAACTTCAGCACCTCGTCCTTCATCAGGAAAAGAATACCGAGCCAGACAGTAGCAAGCCCCAGAGACGTTGCCGCCAGCAGCAGGTTCTGCACCGCTGCGGCGGAACTCTGTATCTCCATGGTCCTGAAAAAATCATGGGCCATCTCTTTTTCCACCTTGAAGAGCTCGGTGCCGTGATCTATCAGATCGCCGGTATTTGCCGCGGCAATAACAACCGGCGCGCTCGCGATACTCCTGGCAGACATGCGGAGGAGCGCTGATGCGGGCTTGGGGAACCGGTTGGCCCCTTCAGCCACCAGGTCGGCGAGCCCTTGCTTCTTTTGGCCCCGAAGAACGATGAACCGCCAGGATTGCTGGTTATGGGCGGATGGCGCCTCATTTGCCGCCTGGAGGAGCAGGCCGATCTGCTCATCCGACAGATCTTCCTTCGCAAAGGTTCGGATGCTCCGTCGATCCTTAATGGTTTTTAATGTCTCGTTAACGTGAACAATAGAATCAGTCGGTTTCATGATTACCTCGATAAAGGGTCGGCGCTTCAAAATATCATTGCCGTTGTATGGAGCGTCTGTATCATAGCCACCGGAGATTGCGTTGTCAAACGGTTTTTAAACTCATCTACTCCACCACCCATACCGCGCGGTTCTTTGCCTCGTGAATGAGCCTGCTCGATGTGCTGCCGAAGAGGAATTCTTCATCTTTTGACTTATGGCTGCGGCCGACGACCAGGGTGCAGCGATCGCAGTGGGTATCCAGTATGGCGTCGGACAACGATTTGCTCTCGCCCACGCAGGCCCGGTAGTTGACGTTGGCCTCGGGGAACCCGGCCCGGACCAGGATCCGGCGGTAATCCTCCAGCACTTGGTTGGCCTCATCCGTCTTTTCCTTGAGCCAGGCGCGCATCTCCTCGTCGGTGTCGAAAAAATCCGCTTCGGGCGAGGGAATGACGCTCAAGAGTGTGACCGTAAATCCCGGGACCCCTCCGAGAACATCGGCCACGTACAGCACGGCCCGACGCGAGCTGTTTGCCTCGTCCACGGCAATCAGAAGATGTTTTTCTTTTGTCAGGAGTACGGTCTCGTCAGCCATGATACACGCTCCTTTCTGATGACCCGAAAACATGATTTTTCTCTTCCCGCCTTCTTATCCTACGTTTTGTTGCTCAGCTCCTCCCGCGCCTCGCCAAGGTCCTCAAGCAGTTCGCGCGTTTCCTCGTAGTACACCGGTGCGCTCAGGGAAAAGTGCATCAGCACCCGGTTCAATTTCTCCGGAATATAGGGGTAGATCTTCCTGAGGTTCGCCACCCGGTTGTGGAACACGATACTGACGTCGTCCCCGGTAAGCCGGTCCAGCACTTCCGCATGCGCAGCGAGCAACCGGTGTGTGGTGATATCGCCGCGACCCGTGATAAAGAGCAGGATATTTCCGAGACCGAAGAGATCGTACCCGAAGCGGCTTTCGCCGTGGCGATAGTTGAAATCGAAGTCGATCCAGCGATACCTGCCGGTTAAG
>Ga0075021_10000609_pt1 | contig 18722 bp, 14 predicted proteins | sample ColStrG_CSR_2012_FD_72749 | JGI IMG/M metagenome (GOLD analysis project Ga0075021, IMG submission 72749) | Freshwater sediment microbial communities in response to fracking from Pennsylvania, USA - Cold Stream Run_MetaG_CSR_2012 | ecosystem: Environmental > Aquatic > Freshwater > Creek >...
TCCAATCCTTGTTCGTCACCCCGCCAGTCTACAAAACGCCAACCTCTGCCCCGCCATCCCTACTGGTTGGTTGTCAGATTCTTGCGCAGAGCCCTTTTATTCAAGCATAATCGCCCATCACCCGAAGCCACACTCTAACTCTGCCTCCGCCCTGCTTGTCTCCTGCCTGTTACAGCGTCTTCAAGTATTCCACTAATTCCTTCTTCTCTTCATCCCCCAGCGTGGTCCCCCAAAGATGGCCTGAGTTGCTATTGCCGCGCTCATTCGTGTCATAGCGGAAACCAACACGCTGCGCCTCCGCGCCTTGTGTAATGAAGCCACCATTGACGGGGTCGATCACATCGTAGCCCCGGTAGAAGAGCTTCGGTCGCTGTGCCGGCTCGCGCAGTAGATCGACAAGACTCGGTACCGACCCGTTATGCAGATAGGGTCCGCGCAGCCATAGGCCTTCCAGCGTTACGTTCACATAGCCGTTCTGCTTTCCGAAATGGCTGAACTTCCAGTTGTACCGGGATGTGTATTCGTTGTAAGCCGTCGCCGAGCTTTGCTTCCACATCTCAATCCGATTGCGGTCGGTCGCCAGCATCGGATTGTCGATCGGTTCAACCTTGCCCGTGCGCTCGCCTCCCGGTGCGTGACAAAGGGCGCACTGCTTATCGAAGGTTGCCTTCCCCTTTGCGGCGAGGTTCCGATCTATCGCAAAAGGGTACTTCGGCGGTTGAGAATTGTTGATGAAGCTGGTAATGCGCTTCAAACTCGATTCCCGCTCCGTCTTCTTCCAATCGTTATCGACCCACTTTAGGGGAGTGCCATCGCCTATCGCCGAACTGAGCACGACCTCCTGGAGAGATGTATTGAGCCCGTCCCAATGAAGGCTGTAGCCGTTGTGAGCCTTCAAATTCCAAACGGGCTCCATGTCGGAGTTGCCCATGCTGCCATCGGGCGGCTGCTTCAAGTAGCGGTACTTGACCACATTGAACGGATCGATCCGGCCGCTTCCCGCCAGCAGGAGATTCGGCAGCAACCCGTATTGGGCGTATTCGTTCTTCTGGCGGAGCAAGGTGAACTTCACATATGGAATGACGAGGCGGTAGGTGAGCCGGTCTAATGGACCCAGCCGATAGTTCTTAGCGATCTCAGCCATTAGTGTCGAGGTATTAAATCGCGGGTCGCTGGCGCAGTCAAGGAGGAATCGCAAATACGCCTGGGGGGTCTGAGTCTGTCCTGGACCGCCCGCCACGATCGCTGGCTTCTCAAGAGGACTCTTGCGATAGCTGACCGCATGGCAGATCGCGCAGTTGATTGCTACGCGGTCGAATCCGATGGTCTGTTTGGAGAATCCGACCGGCAACTCCCGCCCTTCTTCAAATACCATGCCGATGGCCGCGTATCCTCCGGGATTGGGCAACTTGTCGGGAAACACACGCGGCAGCACCAGCCAGAGCCAATACGGCACGCCAGAGGTACTCTCCGTGCCAATCGAACCATACAGAAAGTGTTCCTCGTCGGAGGCGAAATAGGGCGGTGGCACTTGCCGGAAGAATTGCAGGTAGGTGATTCCGCCAATCAGCAGCAGAAAGAACAACCCAATGGCCGCCAGCCCAAATTTCACTCTAGGAGGTGGGGTAGCCCGCATGAAAGGAGAAGTGGGCAGTGTGTTCCTCTGCGCTCTCACGGCCAGAGCGAGCAGGATCGCCTCCGGCACGAAATAGCTGAGATCGAACAGTCCAAGCAGGAAGTAGTCGCGGTGGAAGCCCAGGAAGAAGATCACTCCCGCCAGGCGCGCCAGAACAGTCAGCCATGAAACCAGCAGATTACCCAACGGTTGGCGTGCCGCAGGAATATAGAACAGGCTTAGCAAGATCAGCAGCAAGCCCGAAAAGCTAGGCCATAGCAACGGGTATGCGGGAGGCGAGCCAAAAGCGATCAGTGTCTCGCCGGGTAGCAACACCGTGGGAATGCCAATGACCAGGTTGGCAAGGATGCCAAGCCAGACAATGCGCCGAAACCAGATGGCGTAGTTGTTCATAACGTCTTCATGAACTCCATCAGATCCAGCTTTTGCTCGAGCGGCAGTTTCGTGCCATAAAGGTGCCCACCGTTACCGTTTCCCGGAATGCTCGTATCGTAGGGCGAACCCACCTCGCGGGCCTCAGGTGTTTCGGAGACGAAGCCTACTCTGTGTTGATCGTAAACATCGTAGCCGCGCGCGAATTGCTTCGGCCTGTCTGGTGGATCGCTCAGCAGATCCAGGAGCGTGGGCACGGAACCATTGTGCAGATAGGGCGCGCGCGCCCAAATGCCGTCAAGCGGCTGGTTGGCGTAACCGTTTGTCTTAGCGAAATGCGTGAAACGATACTGACTGTCCGGGTACAACTCCGCCTGATTACCCGCCAGCGTGTGAGTGAAGGAGTTTAGCCGGTAAGGGTCGGTGTTGATGCTCGCTATATCTTCCACGGTTCCGGTCTTTCGGCCGGTGAAACTGTGGCACTCAGCGCATTGCTGGGCATAGATCTCTTTCCCGCGATTACCGCGCGCCGCGTCAATCGCAAAGGGATACTTCGGCGGCGGCAGCGTCCAGATCCAATCGTGTACTCGCTTTAAGCTTGCATGGTCAACAGTGACGGGAGTTACGCCCGCTCCGAGCGACGCACTCAGGTTCCGTTCGTCCACCGACGTATTGTTGCCGTCCCAGTGCAGATGCATGCCGTCGCGCGGCCTTTGGTTCCAGAGGGAAGGGAAGTCGGAGGCGCCAATCAACTCGTCATGCGGCAGCTTTTTCAGATCCCAATTGAATTGCACAGCCTTATACGGATTAAAAGTGTCGACGCGCCCGCGCCCCCAGTCGGGTAGCGGTCCATTCAGCAGTGGTCCAATGCGGTTCTGCAGAGACACCGTCACCAGCTTCAGTCTGTTCATCAGAAAGAAGCGCAAGATGAATTCCTGGATTAGGCTCACATGAATGCCCATCTCCCGCGCTTTGGCGATCACGCTTCTGGCCGTAACGCGATCGTCGAGACTCGCCGCTGCCACGAAACGGAAGAAGCCTTCTATGTCGAACTGATGCGCCGGCATGCCGAGTACGATCTGAGGCTTCGCCTGAGGCGATTCGCGAACCGTTCCGGTATGGCAGACCGCGCAGTTCAAGCCTACTTGCTCCACGCCCAAGCGCCAGCGCCGCGAGACACCGATGGGTAAATCATGCCCGGCTTCGGAGATCAGGCCGAGCGATGCGTATCCACCGGGGAGTTTATCGGGGCAAAGCGCCGGCAGTGTTTTGAATACCAGATAGGGCGGCAGCACCCCGCCCACTTGCGTGAAGACCGTGCCGCCCGGTTCGCTGCCGATCGAACCGTATTTGAAGTGTTCGGTGATCTCCGCGTGGTACGCGGTCCGGTCGGACATGAAGTAGTAGAGAGCACTTGTCGCGAACAGCGCCAGCGCAAGCAGCGCGATAATCAGCAGCCAGCGGCGGCGGCGATGTTGAAACTCATCGACCGGACTCTCATAAACCTCATCCGTTAACAGTCCTTCGCCCGTCTTGACGCCTATCTCTTCGGGACGCATCATGCCGCCCCCGAAAACTGCGAAGGTTTGAACACTTCCATCACTTGCGCAATCATCGCGTCATGGTCTCCACCAAACCGCCGGACATCGTAACAACCCAGGGGATTGGCGGGGGCATTGACTAAACATCTATTGCAGAAGGTGCAGGGCTTCCGCGGGAGATCTTGCCCTTGCTGAAAAACCTGCGGCAGATCGCGGTTCGCTATCAGTGGGCGGGCAATGGAAACGGCGTCGGTGAATCCTTCTGAGATCACCCGGCGAATGACTTTGGCATCCTGATAACCGCCTGTATTGATGATAGGAACGCTGGTGTTCTTCTTGATCTCCCGGCAGTACTCAGAGGACACCGCCTCCACCGGATGGCTCTTCTTGGTGCGGTTCCACAGAAAATTGACAATAGGGCGAAAGGTCTTAAAGTGGAACAGCGTGTAGTTCAGGTAGCCGCGGACGCCGCTCGAAATGATCGCTCCATACCACCAGTTGAATTCGTCGACCGGGAGGCCGCCGGGGGGCAATAGCGGATGCGGAAAGATACTTCCAATGGAGACGTGAATCGCATCTACGCCGGCCTCTTCGGCCCATTGCGCCACTTGAATGCCTTCATCGAGGGTGTTGCCCTTTTTCTCCCACGGGTAAAGAGCGTTGCCGAAATCCACCGCGTTCAGCTTCGCCTGCAGATGATAGTCGCGCCCCACTTCTTTGCGGATCGCTTGAATGATTTCGACCAGAAACGCCGCCCGGTTCCGCAACGCCCCGCCGTATGCATCCTTGCGGTCGTTAATCGCGGAGCTCAGAAACTGTGTAATCAAATAGCCGTGCGAGGCGTGAAGCTCAACGCCATCCAACCCAGCCTCTCTCGCCCGTCGCGCGCCGTCGGCAAAATGCCGTATGGTCTCTTTAATCTGCTGCAGCGACATCGCTTCGCACAGCAGACCGTGGAAGGTATCCATCCGATTGGTAGACGACAGCCCTTTTTGCCGGAAGTTTTCTACTCCCGGATTGTCCCGCTGGCGTCCGCTATGGCTCAATTGCATGATGAACTTGCAATCATGCCGGTGTACCGCTTCGCCAACCGCGCGCCAGAACGGAACCTTGTCGTCGCTATCCACCATGGCGTAGTTCGGCAAAATCCTTCCGCGCAGTTGCACGGGAACGAAGGACGAGATGATGGCTCCCACGCCGCCGCGCGCAAACGATTCTTCCCAGTTGATGCGCGTCTGCGTGCCCGAGCCGTCGTAATTATCGAAACGCCCTGAGACATTCGAGCGGAACAGGCGATTCTTTACCGTCAAATTGCGGAACTGCAGTGGCTCGAAGATAACATCGCGGCTCATCTTTCTCACGTTGTAGTGTATGCTAACTGGGTTTTCGTTTCAAATGCAGAAATAGTCGGATCTGGATGAAACGGACGATACCCGGTCCGCACTATTTGCTAGGAGGCCGATTGTGAGGTTGCTGCAACGCGCGGGTTTGCTGGTGCTTTTGCTTTTGACTTCCCAGCCGCTAAAGCCCAACATTTTTGGCGATATTGTGAACGGCTTCAAGAAGAAGCAAGAAACCGTGGAGAACGGTATCGGCAAGGCCGTGGGAGTCAAGCTCAGCGGCGTCCTTGAGACGGCCACCGCGCCCGTTCTCGACAACGCGGCCACCCGGTTTAGCGAAGTTGCCAACGGCGCCGCCGCCCGGCTCGACGAATCTTTGAAGGCCGAAAACCTGAGCATCGACGCCATCGCCCAGGAAAATATCGGCCGCCTCGACACCCTGGCCCAAACCAGACTCGATCAAGTCGACACCTTAGTAGACAAGCGGCTGCAACAAGTGGAGCGCGCCGCCAACGGCATTCTGAATCGCGAGGCCTCGATCCTCGACAACGCCCTGGCGCAAGAGAACACCATCGCCAACAATGCGCTGAACCGTGTGGAAGCAATTTCGGAAAAGAGCTTGGACCGCTTGCAGGATATCGAAAGCGACGCGTTTAACCGCATCGATTCGGCGCTCCAGGACGAAGTGCCGGTGGCGGCCAGCAAAGTCGCCCACGAATTTGTAATCGCGGCTTTGGTGGTTGCCTGCATCGTTGCATTATTTGGATTTGCGGGCATCAGCCTCTGGAAAAATCTGCGCCAAGCCGGAAGCGGCGAGGCCACCATGGCGGAAACGTTGAAGGCTGGTTTCAGTGGCTTCTGGCGCACGCTTCCTCAACAAGCCGCCGTGGTGGTCATACCCACGGTGCTGATCGCCGCCGCCATTTTGGGAGGCTATGAAGCCTACCTGAGATCAACGCGATCAATGCGCGTGTCGCGCCTGGAGAAAGGCGCGAGCCTGTTGGAATCGACCGGTGAGTATACGCTGGCCGCTGAACTCCGCCGCCGGGTATTGGCGGTGGACGGCGACCACGACAGCAAACGCAAAGAGTTCTGCTACCAAGCCGATTTGTGGTTAGCCGGCTTTACCCAAAAACATTCCGTGTCCTGGAGCGATCTTGCGGGACGGCTTGCCATCCTTGAAAGCAACACCCTAAGCGAAAACAATGGCGATCTGGGAGCGGCGTCGCTATATCTGAAATCCGCGGCCGGCGGCCAATGGGACAGCGCGTCGGCTACGCGCTATGTTCAAACGTTTATCGAAGGCAAAACTCCCGCACAAGTTCCATTCCTGGGCAAGCTGGTTCTGATGGCGCGGATCAAGGCCGACCTCGACCGGGAAGCGCCAACCGGCGTTCGTGTTGATACGGCGCTTAAGGAGACGCAGGAACTTCGCACTTTGTACCCGAAGTATGCGAACGGCCATATTCTGGCGGCGGCGCTCATGGGAATGCAAGCGGACGCGCTAGCGAGCGGAGCGAATCGCGATCCCAGCCGGGAAACCGTATTGCATAAAGGGGTGGCTGACGAACTAGTTCACGCCGCCAGTCTTGACCCGGATTTGCTGCGGATCGTGCATCTGGCGGCGGTGAATCTTCCGCCAGATCTTGCAAAAGATCTCGATGAGAATCCAAAGAGTACTGACTTGGCAGCGCGCCTCGGCGCCTTTGCGAGTACGGATATAGATCCGCTGGCGCAGTCGATTCTCACATCGAAGGCGTTGACGTATCTGGCGGTCAATAGAACGATTCTTCATGCAACCCGCAGAGGCGTTGGCGAGCGCAGAGTCGCGCGCGCGATTGCGGCGCTACCGGCAACTAACGGTAAGCCGGAGCAGCAAGCGGCCGCCATGGCATCGATCGCGCAGCAGTTTCTCGATATAAACGGTTACCTGCCTGCCGAGACTTGGGCCCAATCCGCCCGGAAAATATTGGCTGGCGTCTCGCAGCCCGACCCCGTCTTGAACAAGCGCCTTGATTCGCTGGTCAAATCGCTGGAACAGGCGAAGATCTCAGCCGAGTTGTCCGCAGTGATTTGAGCGGTAATCGGAAAGATGAATCAGACGGCTTGCAAGGCGGCAAGCGGGTTGTACCAATTTTGCCCAGGGATTTGAACCCCGACCGTGCTTCGATCTCTCTCGCGATCTGTTCGCCACCTAAGTGTCTTCGCCGCTGTGGCTGACGAAGACCAATCGCTGCCTATTAGTTGAAAGCTCACGCACGTTAAGGAAACATCCCGATTGCTTGTCTCAATCGTAAGTGGAGCCTAGGGTCGAAGCCTCTCTCGATGATTTTGATTGCCGCAGAAAGAGGCGTGAGGCCCCCACGTTAGCCTAAACATAGGCGTCCGATGTTTCGGGGCCGGGAGGCAAATGGAAAAGCCGCGCTTTGATCCTGGATTGACGCAGCAGTACACAGGCGTACTGAAGCGCGCGATCAACAGAGACGGGCGGTTCAACGTTCGCCGCACCGGGCGGAAGTGGGAAGACTGGCATCCTTATCTGTTCATGATCAGCACCACGTGGCCGGTCTTCTTCGTGCTCGTCATGGCAGCGTTTCTGGCGCTCAATTTACTTTTCGCGCTAGCGTACTACGCCGTTGGTCTTGAACACTTGAAGAATGCCGAGGCTTCCACGGCGCTAGAGAGCTTTCTGAATGCCTTCTTCTTCAGTGCGCACACGCTGAGCACCGTTGGCTATGGCAATATGTGGCCCATCGGAGCAGCGGCGAATCTGGTCGCGGTGCTGGAGTCGCTGGTGGGAGTGCTGGGGTTTGCCATCGCAACCGGATTGCTCTTTGGGCGGTTCTCTCGCCCGTCTGCGCGTTTTGGATTCAGCGACTCCATGTTGGTGGCGCCGTACATGGGTGCCACCAGCTTGCAGTTTCGGGTGGTGAATCGCCGCTCCAACAACATCATCGATCTGGAAGCCCGCGTGCTTTTGATGTTGGTTGAATGGTTCGACGGAAAACCGCAACGCCGCTACGTGCCTCTTACTTTAGAGCGGCCGTCGGTGATGTTCTTCCCCTTAACTTGGACAGTGGTGCATCCCATCGCGGACGGAAGCCCGTTGCTCGGCATGACCGCGAAGGATCTGGAGCAATCGCAAGCGGAGTTTCTGATTTTGATGAAGGGCCACGACGAATCGTTCGGCCAGAGCGTACACGCGCGCTATTCCTATCGCTATGACGAGATAGTTTGGGGCGCCAGGTTTGCCACCGCGTTCGAAGTGGAAGAAAACGGCGATCTGCGGATCGAGGTGGATAAAGTGAGCCTGACTATGTCTGCCCCGCTGCCCGGTGGGGCAGGTACTGAGGCAGCGAAAAAAAGCAACAGGTAAATCGCACGAAATTTCGTGGCCTTCTTTTGTGCGGTGCTGTTCCCGCTTCTCAAGGCACCACGGGCGATCAAAGCGCTCCTGGGCTCGCTCGGAGACGAGATGCAATATCAGTACTCCGGCGTGGCCGACTTGTAATGCTTACATTTGGCGATTTCTGAGCACTCACTGCAACTGCCTGAGCGATCTTGTATAAGTCTTTAGATCTGCTCAAGTTAATTTGCGTCTACCACTACGGGATCGTGGCCCGCTCGACTCAGGTTCCTCCTCCTCCCCAAATTCTAGTGAAGCCTGGTCGCGGAAATGCGATGTGTCTTCGCCCACTAAGTGCCTCGCTCGAATAGCCAGGTCCGCTAGGTGTTCCAGCACATCCCTCAGTTGCCGGTCGCGAGATGCCGTTTCAAGGCGCTCACCTCTTCTCACCTCCCGAGCTGACCCACCAGCATCCGCCGCTAAGCGCAACTGACAGTTTGCCCCCGGCAGCACCTCCACGGTCAAAACCTTAGCAGCGATTTTGGGGAGTTCTACAAACACCTGCTTTCCTGTGAACGTGCTTGCTAGCCACAGATACTCCGGCCACGAAAGATCTGCTGCTGGGGCACTGCACCAATCGAACCGCCCCCTGAGGAACCGTTCCACTCCTTTTGCAGCGCGCGACCAATTGGGGTCCCAAGACTGGGGTCCGGCTATACCAGCCATCAGCCCAAACCATAGGAATGCGTGCGACCAACGTCGCGGCAGCCGCGCTAAAAGAAATCCGTGAGAGGATCCACGCCCGACCAGAAAGGCCCCTGCCGCAACAACCGCCTGTGCGAGTGTTGTCGGAATACTTTCGCCGGTCTCCTCTGTCACTTGGGTTACAAGACGCTGGAATGCGATCACCCGGTTCTCAACAGAATCGCTCGAAAAGTCGCTCAGGGCACCGACCATGAGTGTTAGACGTGTTTTCGAGGTAGTTGGTCCGTCGGCCGTCCGTCTAATGGCGCTCAGAATAAGCTCAACCACTCCTGGCGCGTCAATCGCCGCTTTGCCGTGAGTGGCGGCGGCCAACCAGATCGGCTGGAGATTCGCAGCCCCAACCGACCTCCGGGCGAACCGCTGATCTTTCTCCAACACCAGGAGCCTCTCGACGCAGGTGCGTGTAGCCCCTTCCCCTGAATGGATGATTGTTGACCGCGCAACCGCAGTTGAAAAGCAAGACATGCTCCAAGAGAGCGGCAGAGCGCTTAGCTCAAAGTCGGTATCATGCTGCGCAAGAAGCTCGCCGAGCACGACACACGCCCAAAGATCTTCACGGGCCATATCGCCGGATCTCAGCGATCTCCCCTCGCCATACTGCTCCCAGTCCGAGCGCGTAACCACACGAGCAAATTGGCTGAGGGGCGACGTTTCCGGCGCATACGTCTTCAGCCACGAGAGTGTCTCCGCAGTTGTTTTGTCTTCGATTAATATCAGTACCGGCGGAGAATATGATCGCTCCTCCTCTTCTCGCAAATATCCAAGCACTACGCCACGTCCGGCCTCAAGTGCATTCCGCATGTACTCGCCTCGCGCGCCGCCGACAGCGCGACCAAACAGAGCTTTGGGCAGCGCGCTCCTTTCAAACGATTGCCAGCGTATATCGTCTGTTGTCGTCATTGTTTTGGAAAAAGATCTATAAGACTCATATGGCTCGGTTGCGCAAACGCGTTCTCAAGCGGTTTGTTTGTCTCTCCAGTCCGGAATGCGTTTAGGGCCGTTTTAGCACGCGTGATCGCGGTGAATCCGATCTGCCGCCTGTTCATGGGAAAATTGCGCAACTCTTCAGAACCATAGAGATGCACTGCCCGAAATTCCGTTCCTTTGGCCGAGTGGATCGTTAGCACGTGGATCGGCCGGGCGTTTTCGAACGAAGCGCCCTGATCCACCCCATGAACACATACCTTGTCCGCAATTGCACTTGCGTCAAATCTTTCTCGCAACTCTCCAAGCGTCTCATTCCTGCCGCAGAATATTCCAATCATCTCATCCTTGAATGCATCAAGCTGGATCATGATGAGCGTCACCAAGCGATCAAACTGATCGTCGCGGGTCGCGCACTCGTGCATGTCGGCGCTCGATTCGCCTTGCAGCTTGGGGTTATAGTTGCAGGTTTCCTCAAGGGCAGCCTCGCCTTCTTTAGGTGTAATCAAGCGGTCTGCGACGTGTGCGATCCTTTGACCGATCCTGTAATGAGTCTTCAAGCTGTGCATTGAGAGCCCGAGATGCTTGGCAACATTCATGCCATCCTGGTCGTAGATGCCCTGGCGGACATCGCCGCAAACGCAGATGTTGTCACTCAAACAGAGCAGACTTTCGAGCTCTTTCACCGAGAAATCCTGGGCTTCATCAACGAAGATTCCGCTGTAAAGCTTCTTTGACGGTACCTTCTTATTGGCTTTCACCACGGCTTCGAGAAGCTTAGCGCGCGATTCGTCGTCAAAATCGTTTTTCACCGGAACCGCAGCCCACCCTAGATGCTGCCTCACGTGCTCTACAGCCCATGAATGAAATGTCCGGATCTGCGTTGGATCGATGAGGCCCTTGACGGCGATACCACTGCGGATGAAGTCAGCAAGGGCGTTTGTGTAAGTGACGATGAGGACGTTCTTGTTGCCGCTTCCTGCAACAAATTGTGCCCGGAGCAGGAGAAGGTTGGTCTTGCCGGACCCGGGTGGTCCTTCCAGCAAAAAACGCCCCTGCGGCGGCAATTGGATGAACTTCTTTTGAGCCTCGTCCAAATCGTCAAGCTTCCGCCACCACGTGGAGTTCACGCTGTTCCTACCTCCAACTGTCCAGCATTCACAGCAATCGGCGTTGTCCCTTTAATGTCCGCTCTGCTGCTACTTTCAATAAGATCGAGGCCTTTTTCCACGACATCAACAAGTGCACAGGAGGCGGAGTATACTGCCTGATCTTCAGCTTCAGAAATTGTGACCTCGCATGCCGGCGTTTCACCGGCGCGGATCCTCGCCGTGCGGCCGTACGTCTCATCGAGCCACTGGATACGAATGGAAGTCTTTATTCGGACATCTTCGGAGTAGGTGAATTCGAAACCAAAAACTCTGGCCAAATCCGGAACAGGCCCCCTGATGATGAGTGGCAGTTTGCTGCCGCAGATCGCGATAAGCTCCGACCGCACTCTCTCGATAAATCGCCTTTCAAAAGCGTCTCGGTCAAACCGCAGACGAGATGCAACGGTTGAGATCGAGGCGTCGAGCAAACCGTTATCCCGGCGCTCTAGTCGGCCCCGGAGGCGCACCAATGGGTCATGAGATCCTTCCATTGCGAAACTGCTCCAGTCAACAATTTGAAGACCCGTCTCAAGATCCTTGACAAGGCATCGAGCGGCAAGAGCCTTGAGAGCTGCAAGACGATTTGGGTTTGGATCAGCAAACGACGGCGTCTTGGTTAACACCGCACGGGCAACAAGCCATCTATTGCCGAGGTTCACCTCATCCTGAAACAAAGGTGATTTCATGACCAGATCATGTAGAACCGCCCCCACCTGATAAACGTTTAGGCCCTTCCAAAGTCTGGGAGTGGGCTCATCCAAACGAAACAGGTACTCCGGTGAGCTGTATTGCGCCGTGGCGACAAACGGCCGGAGGCTATGGCGGTCGGTCATGGCCGACTCGTTGGTGTCCGCCCTTTCAAACACTCGCGCTACCCCAAGATCAAGCACCTTAAGATCCCTAAAATCTGGGGAGATATGAATGTTTTCCGGCTTGATGTCCCGATGCACAATATTGAGATCTTCAAGGAACCGAACGACGGTGACCAGCTGGCAAATCAGAGACGGTACTTCATTGTCAGGAATTTCAGAAAGACGAGCAACAAGTTGCGGCCACGAACAGAACTCCATCTCAACGAACGCCGTACCTTCTGCTTCCTCGACACTATAGACTTGGACAAGATGCGGACAAGTATGGCCGATCAGTTTTCGTTGAAGATCCAGCCGCCTCCGTTCGGCTGGCCCGCTCTCGCCTTCGAGGAATCGAGGATCAAACACCTTGAATGCACGGGGACCAGCGTGGGTTTCCACCTTGAACACCGCCGCAGACGCGCCAGCGTTGGCAAAGGTCGGTTGGGCTGCAAGTCCGAGAGCTGTTAGACGCTTCCGCAACCGCACCGTGAGTTGGTCGATAACGGCTTCTTCAAGGGTGGGCATTGGAGTAACGCCAGAAGACACGATAATAGCAGCCATCTGTCTTCGATGTTATGTACTAAGAAAATGCTCGCTGGCGGACCCAGCGGTTCCATGCGGCGGGTCGAGATCAGGCAGGGGATGAGATCAATAGGCGCTAAATTAAATCCAACATTAGTCCCTAGAAGCTAGGCATTGCCGGCGACCTTACGACATTGGCAATGTTTTGAAAGAACCGGGAAAAGGTCGCGGCTATCTTTCCGCCCATTGGCGTGACGGCGTTGCCCATCGATTTGGCAATCACTTTAGACAACAATACTTTTACGTCGTCTACTGTGCTTTGGGGCAAGTCATCGGCTACCACGTCTCGCCGGAAGGCAAATTGACGAAGATCGCCGCCGTCAACGCCCATGCTCCTCAAATCGGAGTGGAAGGACTTGCGATTTACTAAGCTAAACAGTCATTAACTAAGGCCGAGACTGCCGGCGACGGGAGATGATGTTTTCGACAAGGCATCGATGATGCGCTCGCGGCCGGCAATACCGCGCTCCACCGCGCTGTCGAGCGCCACGCGATACACCACGTAGCCGACGGCGAATTCAAATAACAACACTCCGAGCATCGCCCAATCCGAATCGAAGGCCCAGCGAGCCAAGTAGGCGAAGCCCACCAGCACCGCCATACCGATGGTGCATAGCAGAACCCACAATTGAACTTTGGCATTGGCCTGTTTTCTTAGCGTCGAGCTTGGGTCAATCGGCCGCGGCATGATTACGGACAAAAGATTGCCCGCCCACATGAGGTGAACGCTTGCCACGGCGGAGGCGGCCACACCCGAAATCACGTTGACTAGCGAGACATGAGCAAAGAAGGGCGTGAGAATCGCCACCAGCAGGTTTTGCAGAAGAATGAAGGCGCAAGCGGCCATATTCTTCGCTTTGATGACCGTTCTAAGCGGGGTGGGCGAGACGAAATAGAGTTGCGCCGCGCCGCGATCCGTGCCGAAGATGTTGAGCAGCAAGGCGTCGGCCAGAATTAGCAAGCCGTAAAGATTCACAAACGCGAAATAGTTGTGCGTCATGAATCCGCCCCCCTTGCCGCTTTCGCCCATGCGGAGCGGTAAAAACACCAAGGCGCTGAAAACGCAAGCCATGCCCAGCATGACCCGGAAACGGGGCATGCGGAGAAGAGAGCGGAACTCCTTTTGCAGAATCGCGGCGGTTGGATCTTTAAAGAGACTGCTGATGGAATCGAGCAGGGGGAAATCGGCGCCCTTCTTGGAAGAAGGCGCGGCGTTGCGAAAGGCGTCGTCCTGCACTAGGCCGCGCGCGAACTGTCTGCGGGCAGTCCAGAATGCGGCGGCGGTCCAAACCGTAAGCGAACCGAGATTGAGGAGAGGCTTCTGGCCCATGCTCAACGAAGCGGCGGCATGCCACGGGGTGCCCGTGCCCTTGGCGAACGCCAAAAAGTAAGGCTTCAACTTGACGCCCAGCCCGGTACGCAGCAAAAGTTGCGGCAAGATGCCGACCGTGACAAAGAAGATTGTGATGATTTCCCGGAAGCGGTTCCGCTCAAAGGCATGCACAATGAAATCGCGAACGGCCAACTGCAGAAGTAGGTTGAGTGGAATGAAAAGCAGCAGGGAAAGCGCGGCCGATAAGTGGATGTCAGGGCGGCGCGCCAACCCGACGACGCCGCCCAGTACGACGATCAGGAATTCCGGCGCGCTTGATATGCGCAACAAAACTTCCAAGCCAAACAGCGCGCTATCTCGAATTGGATAGACCTGGAGTTTGTTGATCTGTAAAGACCAGCCGGTGCTGAGTGTCAACAGCGGAACCGTCTGGTTGTACAAGAAAACAATAAGCAGGGAAATCGGCAGCGCCTCGCCCAATACGTCGATAGAAACTCGCGGAATGCCAGTGATGGCAAGCCACGCTAGAGCCACAAACATCGAATACCAGAGCGCGCTGACGATCCACATCAGGACCGCGCCAACGCCGGTGCGCGGTAGGTGGTTCCGCGTGGTGCGGAACTGCGCCCAAACAATGGCAAGAATCTGTTGGGTCATGCGGCTGTGGCGGCTAGAGCCAGTCCAGCCTTTCGGTATAACGCTCACCGCCGACAATATTGACGAAAATCTCTTCCAGCGTTCCCGCGCCATCGGCGGCCTGCCTGCGTAGGTCGGCCATCGTGCCCTGCGTGACGATTTTGCCGCGATTGATTATAGCCACCTCATCGCACAGGCGCTCCACAACCTCAAGCACGTGAGAAGTGAGAAATACCGTGGCGCCGCGCTGCACTTGTTCGAGCAGGATATCTTTCATCAGGCGCGCGCCCACCGCATCGACGCCTTCAAAGGGCTCGTCCATGAGAAACAGTTTCGGGCGGTGGATCAGAGCGGCGGCCATGGCAATGCGCTTGCGCATGCCCTTGGAATACTCGCCGATGAGCTTGCGGGCGTTTTCGTTGAGTTGGAAAAGTTGCAGCAGTTCGCGGCCGCGGTCTTTGGCTTGCGGCTTGGGCAGACCATATAGGCGGCCCACAAATTCCAGGTACTCCGCGCCAGTGAGATAGTCGAACAGCAGCGAGTCGTCCGGCACAAGGCCGATTTCGCGGCGGATCTCCAGAGACTTCTCGGGCATGGGCATCCCAAGTACTTGAATCGTGCCGGCGTCGGGTTGAGCCAAGCCCATCAGCATTTTAATTGTGGTTGTCTTGCCGGCGCCGTTCGGCCCGAGAAAACCGAAGAAGCAGCGCTGCGGGACGGTGATGGTAAGCCCGTCGACCGCTTGGAAACCATTGTAGATTTTCTGGAGGCCCGTGATTTCGATGGCGGGCGCCTCAGGAAGGATGTACATGCCGGCTAAGGGGTGGCGGCCGGCGCGGTCCCCACCACCGCGAGCAGGGTGCCTGTCTGCCGCAAAATAGCGAGCTTGGCGCGCGTGACCTGCGCCTCGGCATCATAGAGCGCGATCCAACGGTTACCCTCCTCCAGCCGGGCCTGTTCCACGCGGCTCATGGGCACTTGGCCCTCGTCGCGCTTGGCGAGCAAGACCGTGAGTTCTTCGCGTGCGAGGTCGAGTTGCATGCGGGAAAGATCGCGGATGTTTTCCGATTTCTTCCACTGCTCGTAGCTGCGTCGCGTATCGGCAATGATCCGGTTACGCGTCTGATCCATCTGAATGCGGATTCGTTGCATATCGGTGCTGTTCTGCAAAGCCAAACCTTTGGAGGCGGATCCGACTAAAAGCGGAATGGTGATGGAAGCGCCGATTTGATAATTGTTGCGCTGAAACTTCTGAAAATAGTTTACGTAGTTATACTTCGCGAACAGGGCGTATTGCGCCACCAGATTCACTTCCGGCAGCCGCGCGGCGCGGAACGAACGGACGTCGAGTTCCTTGGCGAGGACAGCGGATTGCATCTGCCGCAACTGGCGGTTATTACGCAAAGCCATGTCTGCCGCTTCGTCCTCCGAGGGAGGGGCGGGCGTCGCCGAAAGATCGGTGTCAACCGGCTTCACGCGGTCGGTGGCGGGAAAGCCCAGGACGACGGCGAGCATCATCTGGTAATAATCGAGATCGAGTTCGGAGGCGTTGAGACGCTCCTCGGAAAGGGCAAGACTGACCTTCGCGCGCTTGAGTTCCAGCGGCAATTCGCTACCTTCGTTGACGGCGGCGTCCATCGCCTCGGCCACCTTCTTAAGGCTGGGAATTTGTTGAGCGATGGTTGCGCCCTCGTGGCCGATGCTGGCTGCGGTGAGGAACAAATCGGCGGCCTGGTAGGCCACGTCTTCGGCTTTGGCTTGCGCACCGAACTGGGAACCGCGCGCCGTTTCGCGGGCGGAGGCCACATCGTAGCTTTTGGGACGGTTGAACAGGGCCATGTCGGTCTTCACCTGAATCAAGCTTGGCGCGTTGCCGTCGATGCTGTTGGGATAACCGTAGGTGTAGGCAAGGCCGCTGCCGCCATAGATCTTAGGGCGGAACGGATCGAGCGCGACTTTCACGCCCTGATTGGCGCGTTGTTCATCCAGGCGGGCCAAGGCCACTTCCGGGTTCTGGCGCGCGGCAATCTCCAAAGCTTGTTGGAGAGTAAACGAGTGTACCTCGGCGCTCACCAGCGAAGCAAATAGTAAGCTGCTGATTCCGGATTTCAACATGGTCACCTCACCATGCTATCCGAAGGCGGGAATGCCGCGGCGCTCGTCTCGTGGACATGGTATTGGCAAGGGGCAACTGTGTGGTCGTCGGCTACGCCGATGTTTTTGTGCCGAAGGGAAACAGGCTGCCTTCTGTGCAGGAAATTCATGTGCAACACCAAGATAGCTATGCGAAATTCTGGCTTACCCCTGTGCGCCTCGCGCGCAGCACGGGCTACGACGCTCCCACGCTGAACAAGCTTCACTCATTGGTCAGAGCAAACGAAATGTTATTTTTGGAGAAATGGAATGAGCACTTCACCCGTTAAAGTCGAACCTTTGGCCGTGAATGTCAGCTTCCCCTACGGGTCCAGCTTGCTTGTACGGCTTGCCGATGGCCGTGAGATTTCCGTGCCGCTGCTGTGGTTCCCCCGGCTTGCTGGAGCGACTGCGGAAGAACGCGCCGACTATTCGCTTATTGGCGGCGGTATCGGAATTTATTGGCCTCGCATCGATGAAGACCTGTCGGTCGCCGGACTGCTTCGCGGAGACTAGTGCCAAAGTGCAGAAGTTGGCACCCAAAAGCGGGGCTGGGAGCTTAGGGCCCGCTCCACGGACATGTTCGTGAACGTTTGCAATTTGGTATTAGTTAGGCGAACCTCCACTGCCCGACATCCTTTGGCTCGTGGTACAAGGGACTAATCGGTGATGAAAAGGGGTCCGCTAGCATATGAGATGGTTCGTTCTAACTTTATTCACAGCATTTAGCTGTCTCGCCCAAACCCAGGCCATTAACGGCAGTATCCGCGGCCGCGTGGTCGATCAAACCGCTTCTCCTGTGGCCGAAACCAGCGTCACAGTCGACAACGCGCAGACGGGCTTCAGCCGGTCCTTGACAACGACGGAAGACGGCTATTACGTCTTCCCGAATCTGCCGCTCGGCACTTACGTTGTCGATATCCAAAAAGCCGGGTTTAACCGCGAGCGCCACAGCGGCGTGGTCCTGGATGCGGGCACTGAAGCCGTGATTGATGCCACGCTGCAGGTTTCGAGCACCCAGACCACGGTTGAAGTGGCGGGCGGCGCGCCGGTAATTGAAGCCTCGCGCACCAACATCGGCCGCACCATCACTCACATTGAAGTGGACAACCTGCCGCTCACCTCGCGCAATCCTTATAACTTCGTGCTCTTCCAACCGGGCGTGAGCGGCCATCCGAACCCCGAGTTAGGTATTCCGCGTACCCTCAACACCAACGGCCAGCTTGACCGCATCAACTATCAGATGGACGGCATGGTGGACACTGAAACCGACCGCTTCGGCTTGCGCCTCTTTCCCATCGCCGATATCTACGTGCAGGAAGTGCAGACCGTTTCAAACAGCTTCGCACCTGAATTTGGCTATACGGCCGGCGACATCTATAACGTCATTACGGGATCGGGAACCAATCAATTTCACGGTGAGCTTCAATACATCGGTCGTCCCACCGATGCCAGTGCGCGGCCGATTCTGCTATCGGCTACCGCGCTGAAGCCCGATCTGACGCTGAACGATACAGCGCTGAACGCGGGCGGCGCCGTCATCAAGGACCGCCTGTTCCTCTTCGGCGGCTATGAGCATTTGACGCGCGGCTTGCCGCAACCGAATACCATTACGGCGGCGAATGCCGCGTTGCTCGGACTGCCTGCCAGCCTAACGGTAACCGCGCCTTCGATTCAGCATGCGCAATTTGCCGACCTGCGCGCCGATTGGCAGATCACGCAGAAGCATCAATTCTTTGCGCGCTTGAATTATTTTCGTAACACGTATCCGTTCAACACGGCGGTAGGCGGCTTGAATGCGCTCGATGCGGCGGCCGATTTCAAGGACCGGGCCTATGTGGCCGGCGGGCAGTTGCTTTCTTCGTTTTCACCCACGATTCTCAATGAGTTGCGTCTTTCGGAGCCCTACCGCAATGAAAAGCACATCGCGAATTCACTCACGGGAAAGGGGCCGGTCATCGCCATCTCCGGCGCGGCCACGTTCAACGGATCGCTAAATGTGGGAGACGTGTTCGCCGAAAAGATCCCGAGCGCGAGTGACAACTTCACGCTGGTTCACGGCACTCACACGCTAAAGGCTGGCGGCGGCTTTCAGCAGAACCTCGATGTGCA
>Ga0075021_10000614_pt1 | contig 18613 bp, 15 predicted proteins | sample ColStrG_CSR_2012_FD_72749 | JGI IMG/M metagenome (GOLD analysis project Ga0075021, IMG submission 72749) | Freshwater sediment microbial communities in response to fracking from Pennsylvania, USA - Cold Stream Run_MetaG_CSR_2012 | ecosystem: Environmental > Aquatic > Freshwater > Creek >...
ATCCGGGGCAAACTGAAGAGGGTCTATGCTTAATATCGATCAAATTACCCAGGATATTCTGGCTCAGATCAACCAGGTATCGGATAAGCCGCAGTTCAGAAGCACCGGCACGATCACGAGCGTTGGGGATGGCGTCATCATCAGCGATGGCTTATCAGAAGCCAAGATGGGCGAGATCATCATGCTGCCGGGCAATATCCCGGGCGTGGTGTTCAACCTCAAAGAGGCGCAGGTCGACATCGTGGCGTTGGGCGAAATCACCGCCATGAAAACCGGCCAAAAAGTGGAAGCCACCGGCCAGATTCTGGCGGTCAGGTGTTCGCCGCAGTTGATCGGGCGCGTGACCAATGGGCTCTTACAACCGATCGACAACGGCCCGGCCATCACCGACGACGCCGATACCAAGCAGATGCTGGTGGAGAAGATCGCACCGGGTGTCATCAAACGTCAGGACGTGCGCACACCGATGCAGACCGGCATCAAAGTCATCGACGCGCTCGTGCCAGTTGGGCGCGGGCAGCGCGAACTGCTCATCGGCGACCGCGGCACGGGTAAGACCGCGCTGGCCGTCGATGCGATCATCAATCAGCATTCGATCAACCAGAAATTGCAAAAAGGTGAGAAGCGTGTCATCAGCATCTATGTCGCCATCGGTCAGAAGGCCTCAAAGATCGCCCAGGTAGTTGGCAAGCTAAACGAGTCGGGCTCGATGGGATCGTGCATCGTGGTGGCCGCGTCGGGGTCTGACACGGCCTCGCTCCAGTATCTGGCCCCGTTTGCGGCGTGTGCGCTGGGTGAGTATTTCATGGACCGGGGCGAGGACGTGCTGATCGTATATGACGACCTCACCAAACACGCCTGGGCCTACCGCCAATTGTCGCTGTTGCTCCGCCGCCCATCGGGCCGCGAGGCCTATCCGGGTGACATCTTCTATCTGCACAGCCGTCTGCTTGAGCGCGCGGCGCGCATGAAAGATGCGCTCGGCGGCGGATCGCTCACGGCCTTGCCGGTGATCGAAACCCAGGCCAACGACATCTCGGCCTACATTCCGACCAATGTGATCTCGATCACGGACGGGCAAATCTTCCTCGACCCCGACCAGTTCAACGCTGGCAACCGCCCGGCCATCTCGGTTGGTCTGTCGGTCAGCCGCGTCGGTGGTGACGCGCAGGCCAAAGCGATGAAGCAAGTGGCCGGCAAGCTCAAGCTGGACCTCGCCCAGTATCGCGAGTTGGCCGCCTTTGCCCAGTTCGGTTCTGATTCGCTCGACGCCGACACCCGCAAGCGCCTGGACCGTGGCAAGGCGATGACCGAACTTTTGAAGCAGCCGCAATATGTGCCGCTGTCGCTGGAAGAACAGGTAGCCCAGATTTGGCTGGGTCGTGAAGGCTATCTGGACGCACTGCCGCTCGACCGGATCGGCGACTTCGCCGGCACCTATGTGACACAGTTGCGGGCCAACAAAGCCAACCCGCTCGAGAGCATTCGCACCGCCAAGACGCTTACGCCCGAGCTCGAAGCCGTTCTAAAGCAGACGGCGGACGATGTGAAGAAGTTGATGGGTTAAGCCGCGCGGGCGTTCTCGCTCACGCTACTTTTGAAGACTACTGCGCATGGCCTCATTACGCGAAATCAAGAAGCGCATCCGAAGCGCACAAAACATCGGCAAGGTCACCAAGGCCTTGCAGATGATCTCGGCAATCCGCATGCGCAAGGCGCAAAACGATGCGCTGCTCAGCCGGCCGTATGCCAGCGAGTTGGTCGACACGCTGCGCAAGCTGCCCGCCGGTGATGTCAAAAATCAGCTGCTGGTTGGTAACGCCTCTGCCAAGCAACTGATCATCATCGTCGCACCGGATCGGGGACTGGCTGGACCGCTGATCACCAACCTCTACCGCGCGGTCTCGCGCTTCTCCCGTGGCAAAACCATCGAGGCGATCACGCTTGGGCGCAAAGGCGCCAGCATCGCCTTGCGCAGCAAGTTGACGCTGGTCGCGGATTATCCGACCAATCAACTCGACACACTCGCCAACAACGTCGTGGATCAGTATCGCGCCGGTCAGTACAACTCGGTTTGGATTGCATATTCCAAATTCGTCAACACCATGACGCAGACGCCGGACGTGGTTCAGTTTTTGCCGGTGAATCTGTCAAACGTCACGGGTGAAAAAGCGGCCGGTGCGTCGCAGGCTATCTATACCTTCGAGCCCACACCGGCCCAGGTGCTGGACTATGTCATCACTGAGTATCTGAAGAGCACGTTGTCTCAGATTATGAAGGATGCCATCGCTGCCGAGCACAGCGCCCGTTTCGTAGCCATGAAGAATGCGTATGACAACGCCACCAACATCGTGAAGGACCTCAACCTGGTCTACAACAAGACGCGCCAGGAAAAGATCACCAACGAAATCTCCGACATCGCCAGCGCCACATTGGTTGGGTAACTAGCGGGGCCGTCAGGCCGGAACGCTACCCTCAAAAAGATACATACGATATGAATAACGGAAAAATCGTTCAGGTCATCGGACCCGTCGTAGACGTGGAATTCGATACAGTGCCGCCGATCTATGCGGCGCTCAAAGTTGGCGACCTGGTGCTGGAGACGGCGCTGATTTTGAGTAATACGCAGGTGCGCTCGATCGCCATGGGCCCAACCGACGGTTTGGTGCGCGGCATGGCCGTGACCACCGATGGCAAGCCAATCTCGGTGCCAGTGGGTGATGCCACCCTGGGCCGAATTTTCAACGTGCTGGGCCAGACCATCGACGAGCAGGGGCCAGCCGCCTCGTCCGAGCTAATGCCCATTCACCGCTTGGCGCCGTCGTTTGCTGAGATGAGCACCCAGCTCGAAATCCTAGAGACTGGCATCAAAGTCATCGACTTGATCGCCCCATTCGTGAAAGGGGGTAAGACGGCCGTGTTCGGTGGCGCAGGCACGGGTAAGACGGTGATCATCACCGAACTGATCAGCAACATCGGCCGCGTGCACAGTGGTCACTCGGTATTTGCGGGCGTCGGTGAGCGCACCCGTGAGGGCACGGCCCTATATCGTGAACTTCACGAGGGTGGCGTGCTTGACAAGACCGCGCTCGTATTCGGTCAGATGAATGAGCCACCCGGCGCACGCATGCGCACGGCCCTCACGGCCCTGACCATGGCTGAATACTTCCGCGACGTTCGCAACGAGGACGTGTTGTTGTTTATCGACAACATGTTCCGCTTCGCCCAAGCGGGTTCGGAAGTGTCGGCGCTTCTGGGCCGCGTGCCCAGCGCCGTAGGGTATCAGCCGACACTGGCGGCCGAAATGGGCGCGTTACAAGAGCGTATCAGCTCGACCAATAAGGGTAGCATCACCAGCGTCCAAGCCGTCTATGTGCCAGCCGACGACTATACGGACCCAGCGCCAGTCGCAACCTTTGCCCACCTCGACAGCCAGATGTCGCTTGATCGCGCGCTGGCCGACCAGGCGCTGTTCCCGGCCATCGACCCGTTGCAATCCTCGGCGCGTGTGCTCGACCCGAACTACGTCGGTGCGGAGCACTACCGCGTCGCCAACGGCGTCAAGCGCGTGTTGCAGCGCTACAAGGAACTGCAAGACATCATCGCCATTCTGGGCGTGGACGAATTGGCCGACGAAGACAAATTGATCGTCAGCCGGGCGCGCAAGATTCAGCGCTTCCTGACCCAGCCCTTTACCACGGCTGAACAGTTCACGGGCCGCCCGGGCCAATACGTCCGCATCGAGGACACGGTCAGCGGCTTTGCCCAACTGATTGACGGCAAGTTGGACGACATCCCTGAGGATCGCTTCTACATGAAGGGTAACCTCGATTCTGTTCAGAAGGGCTAAAAGGCATAAGGCTTGATGCTAAGGCTCAAAGTCATCTCCCCCGAAAAAACGGTGCTGAATGCGGACTGCACCCATGTGACCCTACCTTCCTCCGAAGGCCAGATCACGGTCTACCCGCATCACGCCCCGATCTACACCCTCATCACGCATGGCGAGGTGATTGCCCATACTGACAAAGGGGTGGTGTCGCTGGGCGTCGGCTCCGGATTCGCCAACATCAACCAAACGGGTGTGACACTCCTTGCGAACTTTGGTGTGCTGACCGACGAGATCGACGCAGCCCGGGCAACCGAAGCCAAAGCCCGGGCCGAGCAACTGATCAAGGAACACAAGACCGATCAGGACGTGATTCTGGCCGAGGCGGAGCTGTCACGCAGCTTGCTGGAGTTGAAACTCGCCAGCCGACGCAAGACCGGATGAAGTCTGGCGCGAGACGCGAGGCGCGTCTTGCCGACACCGCACAAGAAGACGGCTAGAAGTCAGTGCAACAACAAACCAGGTTCCTGCAGGGGAGCCTGTTTTTTTGTCTGAAGAATGGATACCTGTGGTGTAAAGCGCCTGTAGCGCCACTACAAGTCGGGCCGAAGTCGGGCCGGTTGTGTGCATCACACGCATGCTAAAGACAGGAAGTCACGATAGGAATATCCATCACCGTTGTCCCGGAGGACGTGCGATGCAACGGCAAGAGCCGGCGCGCAGCTACGTCGCCGCGCGACGACCCGAAGTAAACGGCGAAGAATCGTTGCGCCGGTGTGGGTGCATCCGGTGCGCTACGATGATCCGATGACGATATGATCCATCCGGTCGCCGGTCGAAGCGCAGCTGCCTAGCCTGCGTTTATCGTGGCTAAGCGGCGCTTGACCTCGGCCAATGGGATGCCGCCTTTGCGAGAGATGCCTTCATTTGCCTGCGCGAGTAGCTTTTGAAAGCGCGGTGAGTGTGCCAACAGCAAGCTGTCCAGATCATCTTCGTTCGCAATGTTCACACTGGCTGCTACGGGCTTGCCCTGTTTGGTAATGACGATCGGTGTCTGGCCGAATGCTTTGATGTAGAAACTCAATCGGTTCTTGACTTCGGCTAAGGCTGCTATTTTCATTTGTCACTGTCCAAGCTACAACTCGAACACTTTGTTACCCACATACACGGGGCCCGGGGCTGTCCCAAGGGGCGCAGCTTAATGCCAATGTCTGTAGTGCGCCATCGCGTCGTTGAAGCACAGATGCGCTACACTTACTTCAACAAGCGGAGGCGAATATGGCCGGCGGAAAGCAATCAACCGGACAATGTATGTATTGTGGACAGGTGATCAGTAAAGGCGGTATGCCCAAGCATCTGTCCGCTTGTGCACAACGACACGCCATTTTAGTAAAAGCACAAGCCAACCCACAGACCAGTGAAACGTTGCATCACCTGCGGGTGCAGGCAGACGGACTGCCCATGTTCTGGCTGGATTTGGAAATGCGCGGTTCATCTACCCTCAAACATTTGGATAGCTATCTGCGCGCCATTTGGCTGGAGTGCTGCGGTCATCTGAGTCAATTTTCGATAGGTGGTTGGCGAGGTCAGGAGATATCTATGGGTCGCAAAATCGATGCTGTATTTCAGACCGGCCTTACCTTGACACACATCTATGATTTTGGCACCTCCTCCGAAACGCTTGTGAAGTCACTCGGCACACGCCAAGGCAAACCCACCACCTCCAACCCCATTGTCTTGATGGCACGCAACCTGATCCCTGAGGCTCGATGTATTGAGTGTGATCAGCCTGCTCGCTGGCTTTGCAATGAATGTTTGATTGAAGGTCAAACGTCAGGAACGCTGTGTGATATTCATGTCGAGTCGCACCCCCATAATAACTACGGCGAGCCAATTGAAATCGTGAACTCCCCTCGTATGGGTATGTGTGGCTACACTGGGCCGGCTACCCCGCCTTATTGATTTAAGATCTGCCTGGTGCATTTCTTAGTCAGCGGCTCTTACTCGCAACTTTCAACGCTCGTCAAAACCGCAATTCTTACCCGTGCTTGGTATAACAGCGCTAGATCGCCTGACAAGTGGCGCGGCTATCGCCTCGAATTGGCGAGCCAGCGCGAGCCAGCGCGAATTGGCGCGAATTGGCGCGACCGGTGACAGCGGCCCACCGATGTGTGCCCGCTTGACTGTCGTGAGGCAATAGCCCTGCCCAGCGGTTGCATCAGCGGCCTATCCCCACGACGTTTCTCCCTTTGGCACATACCTGCGTTGTGCATGATCAGGCCATACGCCGTCTCAAGTGCCTCGTGTATGTTTGTGGGGCGGCGCGCGCTCATTGGCTCGGTCAACGGCGCGTCTTCCACCGCGATGGGTGTGTTACGGCATCAAGTGTGGCTGGGCGGCCGCTCACGGCCCGCGCCACGCCCATAAAGGGCGGCGTAAAGGTTGAGTCCCGCGCAGCATTGAAGCGCCGACCGATGGTCACCGGTTGCGCCGCCGCCCGGTCGCTATACTCGGCTCAAATGGCGCAGCAAATGTCCAAGGGGCTTATTTTTCGCGGCCGGTTTGTCCTCCCGGATCGTGTTCTTGACAGTGGCGTCATGGTTGTCACTGGTGGCCGGATTCAGTCGATTGGCCGTTCAAGAGATCGGTCAGGCAAACACGAAGCGGGCGTGGGCTACGGCGAAATTGCGAGTGAAAAGGGGGATTGGATCGTGCCGGGATTTGTGGATATCCATGTGCACGGTGGGGCCGGGTTCGATTATATGGACGGCACCGTAGACGCTGTTCGGGCAATCAATCGCGCCCATCTCAGGCATGGGACCACAACCATCTTTCCCACCACAACGACCGGCTCACCCAAGCAGGTCCGTTCCATGCTTGAGGCCTGCCAGGCACTCCGCAAGCACTGGCAGCCAGCAACCGATGGCGCCAGAATCGGTGGCGTCCATTTATATGGCCCCTACTTTGCCGAAAACAAAGTGGGATGTCATTCTCCGGATGGCAGGCGTGATCCTCGTCCAGAAGAGTATGACGCCTACTTCAAACTTGGTATCGTCAAGATTGCCACATGCGCCGCAGAATTACCCGGCGCGGAAGCGTTCTACCGGACGGCCCGGCGGCATAAGTGCCTCGTCACCTGTGGGCACTCGAATGCGACCTGGGCCGAGATGAAGCGAGGCTATCAAGCTGGCGTCCGGCATGTGGACCATTTCTGGTGTGCGATGAGTTCGGTCAGCTCACTCAGAACACACTTCGGCACACCGATGCAAGCCAGCATGGAACAGTTCGTGCTGGCTTACAAGGAAATGAGCACCGAAGTGATCGCCGACGGCGAACACCTCTCGCCAGAATTGCTCGACTTTGCGTATCTGATGAAAGGTGCACAGCGTTTGTGCCTGGTCACGGATGCCAACCGGGCGCTCGACATGCCACCCGGCCGATACCGCTTTGGGCCACAAGCGGGCGGCACACTCATTGAAAGCAATGGCCGGGTAGGGCTGGTGCCGGGTGGCTCCTTAGCCAGTTCCATCTTTGCGCTGGACACAATGGTGCGCAATATGAAAGCGATGACGCGCGCACCCATTGAAGATGTAGTGCGAATGGCCAGCCTGACACCGGCTGAGCGCGTTGGGCGAGCGGACTCGATTGGGAGTTTGGAGGTAGGTAAGCGGGCCGATGTTGTGATCTTGGACCGCAAACTGCAGGTGAAGCAGATATTCGTGCAGGGTGTTCAAATCGACGGCTCGCCCGAGCGACCGAGTGACGCGTGACTGTGCTCAGCAACCGTGATGATGTTATCTCATCCGGCGCAACGCCCTGACCGTGCACACAGGACCTGTGCTTCTCCATGATCGAGGTGAAAGGGTCTGGTGTGCCGGCCACGTGCCGCTGCCAAGCGCAATGGCTTGATCCGCACGGCCTCCATGCCATTCATCGAATAGGACGTGGTAAAGACGTGATAGATATATGCTGCCAGGCGCTGGGTGGTATGATGTCGTCTCGGCCGACGATTGGGGAAGATCAGCCTAAGTGCCGTTTGCTTTCATAGCAGGTCATGCGACACTTCAGCCCGCTTTTGCAATGGACACGCGGGGCGTGGCTACTGCCAAAATGAAACACGTCTGACCATTAGAACGGAGTGCCCACCAAGATGACCGGGAAGTCAAGTAAAAAATTGAGCAAGCGATTTGCGCAGATGCTCAGGCGTTTGATCGACCAATATCGCAGCCGCGGCCGTCGAATGAAGCCCAACCGCCGTCCACATTGGCAGCCTATACCTATACCTATACCTATACCTATGCCCGTGCCCGCCATGCGCATATACGGGCACCAGGGGGTATAGGCATCTATACCGACATCGGCGCGATGTCAAGCGCATTTGGATAAGCGTTCAGGGTCCCGAGAGTCACCTTCGGGACCCAATCTATTTTCCCTCTCATCTGTCTACACCGCGACTTGAGCGCTGGCACGTCAGTGCCCAATACAAGCACGTGGGTGGAGGGGTTCGCTTTTGACGGCTGGCCACTGCCGCTATGCCTACCCAGTCCCGGCCTACTATTGTGCCAAAGAGGCACTTGCTCCGTTCAGGCAGATCGCGTGGGCTCACGGCCACGCGGGGTGTTCTGGGCTACGCAGGCACAACGACTGGAGAGGGCACTGCGATGGGGGTGCGCACTTCGCGCAGGCGTTCCATGGTGGTCAACAGGGCTTGCTTCCGGTTGCGCCGGGCTACGGCCATGCTGACGATGTTGCTCATCGCTTCGCCATAGCTGAAACCAGCTGAGCTGCACGCACCCGCAAAACCACCATCGGCCGTAATGTCTGGGTTTGGATTCACATCGACAACAAACGGCTCGTCGCCAGCATTGATGCGCAGGTCAACCCGCGCGTAATCGCGGCACTCAAACATGCGGTATGTCTTGAGCGCAATGTCTTCAATCCGTGCTCGCAAGTTGCCTGATACGGTTGGCTGGGTAATGACCGGCATCGCGTTCCATTCCGGACTGTTGGGCACCCACTTGCTATCCCACGTCACCATCTGGTGCAGCGGATTCTGGATCGCGCTAAAGTCGATCTCGCGCAGCGGTAGCACGCGCGGGCGGCCATTGCCCCAGACGCCCACATTGATCTCGCGTCCGGCCACAAATGACTCGGCCAGCGCCGGTTCCTTCACCGTTGCGATGACATAGCCCACACGCTCGCGCAGTTGGTCTAGGTTGTGCACCACCGCATCGCGCGTGACTGCCACCGAGCAATGCTGGCTGACCGGCTTGACGATGGCTGGGAACCACGCTGGCTGCCACGCATCTGGCGTCACCTCGGCCGCGGTCTTGAATTCGCGGCCGCTGGGCGTTGGAATATGCCAGCGCTGCAGCACTTTCTTCACCCGGCCTTTTTGCACGCTGAGCTTGAGCGTGCTGGGCGGGTTGCCGGTGTAGGTATAGCCCAACGCGTCCAGCTCGGCGCAAATGCGGGCGTCACCACCAATCTCATCTTCGACGCCCTCACACCAGTTAAAGATAATCCATTCGCTTGGCTTGAATTTGCGCACAACAGTGCGCACATCCTTCCAAAATTCAGCAGTTTCGACGGGATGTCCCACACTGCGCAAAGCGCTGACCATGGCTTGCGTCAACTTGTGTGCATCGTCGCGTTCTTGGGGCGTCCAGCTCTTATAGTAGTTATACAAAATCACTACCGGGACGCGCGTCTTAGTGTTCGGCATGCTCCTCTTTCTCATTGGTGTTCGCGTTGTGAGGCTAGCGTCAGTCTCGGAGGGCCACTTTCGAGGCAGTGCATCGGCACCCCCTCGAAGGGGTGCATCGGCAGCAACGTGCATACCGGCTACAAATTTGTTCGCAAACTGACCCAGCTTCAAGCGTTGTTTCACAACCGTTTCCAGTAAATGTGCAGATCATCACCCTCGCTGTAATACGCTGGTACCACAGCGGTGCGGGTAAACCCTGCCCCTTCATATAGCCGGCGCGCCGGCGCATACTTCGGCGTGGATGAGGTGTAAATCACCATCACTCGGCCGCGTGCAGCGCGCGCTTGCGCCTCGGCTTCCATCATGAGCGCGCGCCCGGCACCTTTGCCACGGGCTTCGGGCAGCACGCAAATCCAAAACAGATCCCACGTATTGTGGGTGAGCGCCTCGGTGCCGTAACACGCAAAGCCAGCCATCACGCCATCGAGCCGGCAGGATAACCAGCGGTAGCTGTCGTTTTCGACCGGGCGCTTCTGCCACGTCTCAACGAACATCTCGTCGACACAATCGGCATCAGACACACCAAAGATATCCGACCCCAGCAAGATGTCGCGGATACTCGAGCGATCTTCAAACACCGCTGGCTGGACCACGACCTGCGCAACTGTGCTGGCGTCTGCAAGCATGGCGGTCATCGGCTCGCCTCCAACTGTGGCTGCTGCTGCGATGACTGCTGCGATGACTGCTGCTGCGAATGCGTGTGGACCGAGTCGAGCGTATGCACAGTCATGTTAGTCGCGCCGGCGCTCATACGCTGCACGGCCATGAGCACGATGCGCTCGATCATCTCAGCGTAGCTCAGGCCAGATGCCCGGGCCGCGTTGGCAAAACCGCCGTCTGGGCTGACATCGCAATTGGCGTTGATGTCAAGCACCATGGGCTGTCCATCCGGGCTGCCATCACGCCTGAGGCGCATGTCTACCCGGCCATAGTCGCGGCAGCCACTGGCGCGATAGGCGCCGATCGCGGCGCACTCGATCTTGGCCGCGAGGGCCGTGCTGACTGGTGCCGGGCATACAGCCGGAATGCATTGATACGCTTCTGATGCAGGCGTCCATTTCGCATCAAACGTGCACAGCCGGTCGTGGATGTCGTCGAAGGCATCATAGGTCATGGTGCTGATGCCCAGCACATGCGCTGTCTCGCCGTTGTCCCACACACTGACATTGTATTCGGCGCTGTCGAGGAACTCTTCAACGATCGCAGGCTGTTTGAACTCAGTCACGATGTGCGTCACCTGGCGGCGCGCTTCAGCGTCATTTAGGACCACGCTCTGGCGCGTGATGCCATACGAGCAATGCTCAGCCGCCGGCTTGACGATCGCGGGATAGCGGCTGAACGAGTCAAGCGTGTCGCCGTCTTGGGCGATAGTCCACACCGGGGTAGGCACGCCCACGCGCTCCAGGATCGCCTTGGTGCGGTGCTTGTATTGGGTTTCATCCAGTGACCAGGCATCGCTGCCGGTAAAGGTGTAGCCCAGTTCGCGCAGCGCCCGCGTGGTGCGGGCGTAATAGAACTCCTGTGCCGGCGATCCTTCGCACAGGTTCAACACCACCCACTCGCTCGGATGAAATGGCCTAAGCGGCGCGACGAAGTCGTGCGTGATTTGCAGGGGCATCACGCGCCAGCCACGCGCGCGCAAAGCGTCGTTGGCGGCTTTTGTCAACGACAGCGTCGCGTCGACTTCAAAGTCGTGGCTCGCTTCATCCAGGCCGTAAAGCAAAAGAACTGGTGGTTTCGTCATGTCAGCTAAATTGGCTAAATTGGCTAAATTGGCAAAAATTGTCAGCAGTGTCAGCGTAGCGACTATCCATTGCCAGGCGCAGCCTGCGATGGACTAAAGTGGGTGTAGGCAATCTGCCCTATGCTGTTTCCGGTCAGTCACTTCATACCATAGCGCTTGAGGCCGGCATCCAGCACCGAGCGCACCAAGTCGCCGTGCGTCCAGCCCTCGGCCTGCGCCATCAGCGTCAAATCGCTCCGCGGCGTAATGCCTGGTAAGCCGTTGATTTCCAAGATACACAAGTTGCCCTGTCCATCCAGACGGAAGTCCACGCGCGCAAAGTCCCGGCAAGCGGTGACAAGAAAGGTTTGATGGGTCAGCCGGCGCACTTCGCTCGTCAGCGCATCGCCCAGCGGGGCGGGGCACTTGTTTTTGTATAGGTGATCGAAGTCGACCTTTTGCAGCGAACCATAGATAGGCTCGAGGTCAGCGGGGAAGCCGCTGAAATCCACTTCGGTGATCGGGAAGAAGTGGACGTCCTTACCATTGCCAACCAGCCCGCAGGTCAGGTCTTTGCCCTCGATAAAGCTTTCAACCAGTGCCGGTTGAGCATACGCCTCAATACACCAGGCAACACGTGCGCGCAAATGCGCTTCATCGCGAACGATGCTGTCGTTGTGGACGCCCATGCCCGTGCCCTCATGCGCTGGCTTGACGAACAACGGGAAGCGTAGATCGCGGCCTAGCGGCTCATCTGCCCGCTCAAACACCTGAAACAGTGGCGTAGGTAGGCCATGGTAGTGCAGGATGCGCTTGGTGGTGGGCTTGTCGTGGGTGACGGCGGCGGCCAGCGGCGTGGGCCCCGTGTAGCGGATGCCGAGCATCTCCAACAGCGCTGGCACCTGCGCTTCGCGGCTGTCGCCCCGAAACCCCTCACACACATTAAGGCAGATGTCAGGCTGGACCTCGCTCAGCCAAGCGGCCAGGTGGGCATTCCCTTCCTGCACCATGACCTCGTGTCCCGCATCCTTGAGCGCTTGCGCGTATGAGGCAACGCTTTTGTCGCTATCCAGTTCGGCGTGAATGTCAGCCGGCAGGCCGCTGGTCTGGGCACTGGCCTGCAGCGTAGGGGCACCACTGGCTGTGCTGACGATCAGGGCGATGCGATGGACGGCGGCTGCGGGCGCTGCATGCTCGGCGTCAGCAGCGATGGCGTGTGACGGGGATGGCGGGAAGCTGGAGGGGACAGAGGGCTGCACGTGACCACCGTGAACATGGCCGTTGCGGCTCTTGGCCTGGTAGCTTTGTATCAGCTCTTCTGTCTTCGGACGATCTGTCATAGATCGGCACGACATGCGTTGTCGTCTATCGCGTGATGCGGTGAGTCGTGTATGTCACTCGTGCCTTACGGTTTGATTTTATGTTTCACGCGGTGGATGTCAATGCTTCACACCCGCCTGGAGCTTAAAAGTTTTCTTTAACATAGTTAAAGTGCCACCGCAGCGCTTTAAGCTTCTGGCTGTTGGGCCTGTTGGGCTTCCCAGTCCTGCTGCGTGACCAGGGCGCCGCCTCTCACCTCGTGGCTGATCTCCTGATAGCGCGCGTCGAAGCGCAGTTCTACTTCGACCTGACCATAGCAAACGTTATCGACCACGACCTTGCGCACGTAGAAGTTGTCGTCGTCATCGCGGCTCAGGTCATTGCGTTTGTCGATGCGCAGACGGGTGATCGCGCCACATTTGTGGCCTTTCACGTAGTAGACAAGCGCGTTTGAGTCGTCTCCCGAGTCATCTTTTTGCGCGCCGCCAAATAGCCGTTTGAATACTTTCATGCGTTCATATGTCGCTTTTAGGTCATGGCGGGCGCAGTCCTAGCATCATCAGCCATCAGCCCGCCGTTGCCCCATCCCGTCTACCCTGAACCCACGTAGTGTATACCGCCTGGCCCGCCGCCGTCGCCCGGGTCGCCCTGCTGTCTGGGCCATCCCCGCCTACACCGTTTGCGAGGTCTGCGATGCGGGTGGCGCCGCTGGGGCCGCTGATGCTGGTGATGCCGGTGGCACAGGTGGGGCCGATGACGCTGTGGTCGCCTGCGGCTTGCTGGGCGCTTCTGGTTGCACCGGTGTCACATCCTGTCGCTGCGTCTGTGCATTAAAGCGGGCAGCGATGACGATGATGGCAGCGGCCAGCATGGCGATGACCAGCGCGGCCAGCACCGATCCACCCCAGTTGAGCGAGTTCGTCAGCCAGCGTGTGCCTGGCAGCCCAACGGCGACCATGACATACGCCAGCCAGCCGGCGATCCACAGGCCAAGGGCGATGCGCAGCCGGGCCGAGGAAGGGAGGTTTTCGATCCGTTCAAAGGTCAATAGGCCAAATGCGCCCAGCCCGACCAACAACAGACCGGCAAAGGTCAGGACGAACCCGGGCAGGCTCGCGCGCAGGGGGTTCACGTTGACGGGTGGCGCTGATGATGCGGCCGTGGCGACGGCGGTCACCTGGGGCGCGTTGGGTGCGGCGGTCGGTGGCGGCACGGTCGGTGCAGGCGTCGGTGTGACCGCTGCGATCGATACCGTATCGGCCACGTTGACGGCGATCGTGACCGACGTGAGCGCCGGGGCGGCTTCGGCCCGGATGTTGATCTTGCCCTTGCGTTCCAGGGGGATGTTCGTTTCGGCTATACCGTCATGTGTCTCGACCGGCCCATTGACAACACTCTCGTTTGGATACGACAACACGAAGCGCACAAGTGTGCGGTCAGGGACAAGATGGCCGTTTAGGTCCAGCACCGGACCCGCACGCAACTTGATCTGGTCTCCGATCTTAAGTTCCAGAGGTGCCGGCGTCGACGGCGTGCCCGTGACGATGTTGCCATAGCTCAGCGGGATCGTCTGGGCCGGGTTGGGTGCCGTTTGACTCGCAAGCGAATAGGTCAAACCCGTCACATCCACCGGCGAAGCCCCCTTTGGCACAAACTCGCCAAACAAGGCCCGGATGGCGTTCTCCAGAAAGACTGGCGTGCGGCTATAGACACCGTAATAGGCCGTGACCTTGCTGATCTCGGTCGCATCCAGGTAATACGGCGCACCAAGGGCCAGCACGACCACATGTTTATCCCTGAGCATGTCCGTGCTCTGCGATAGGAACGTGCGCAGTGGTGAGGGGATAGTCCCTACCTCGCCCGCCCCGCTGGCCCCACGAGCCTGATTCGATGCACCAGCATCGATGAGCGCGATGACGATCCATTGCGCATGGGTGAGGGCGGCCTTAAAGTCCTGCGGGCTTGCCGCTTCGGTCGTGGCCGTGCTGGAGGCTGCGTTTTTTGCCGTTGTGGCCGCACTGAGCGCGGTGCGGGTTGGCTTTATGGCCGCGGCCGCGATCGACCTGGTGGTGACTGTCGTCGACGTGAGGGCGCTTGAGACCGTGCCGCTGGCGGGCGGGCTTGTGCGCAGGTTATAGTCACTCAGGTCACGCACGGTAAACGACGAGATGTGGGCCGTGTCGACCAGACTGGTGGTGGAGGGGCCATATAGTTTCAACGCCAAGTCTTGCAGCGCGGTGCGTGAGACGGCTGGGTAGGGTGTGCACCCGTCGCACTCTTGCAGCGAACGGTCGTCGGTGATAAAGACGATGTTTTCGTCCTTCCCCGGCTGTGCGAGCGGAGCCCCAGACGGGTCGTGGGGCGCGGGTGAGAGCAGCGTAATACCCTCTTTGGCCATGCCCGCCACGACGTTGGTTTGTGGCGTCAAGAGCGCCGCCGTCTGTTCGTCAACGTGTGTATCCTGCCCGTCAAACTTGCCACCATACATGCGCAACTTGAGACTCAGGATGCGCGCCAGCGATTCATCCACCCGCGTTCTGAAGTTGGGGTCTTGCTGGTATTGGCTCCAGAAGAAACGAATGACGTCTTTGATGTTGACGAGTTGCTCGTCCCAACTACTCGTCAGGCCAAAATCCCCGAGCACGAGCACATCATTGCCAGCGGCAAAGGCTTCTTGCGCAATCCGCCGGGCTGGGAACGACTTTTCGGTCGCGTCATAGAAGCGGCGGATACTCGGCGCGCCCAGCGAGTCGCTAAATGTCACGCCACCGGTCGAGCGCCAGGGCTGCACCTCCGGAAGGGTCATGAGCACCTGATACGCGTTTGGGTCTAGGCTGACCGGGCGTGTATTCGCGCTCGTCGTCCCTTGGGCACTGCGATAGCGGACATGCGCGACCATCACGCCATCGGTCACGCTATCGGTATGTTCACTGGCTGGGTCCCGGGCCGGATCGCTACGCATGACGGCAAAAAACGGCGCCAGTTCGATCTGCTTGAGTTGATCGATCGATTTTTGCACGGTTGGGATTTCCTGGCGCGCATCACGGTCGGACGCGCCCAGACCCGGGAAGGTTTTGGCAACCACAGCGATGCGGTTCTTGCTGCCCCGGTGCACACCACTGATAAAGGCGCTGCCCAGCTTGCCCACCCAGAATGGGTTGCCGCCAAAGACTTGCGTGTCTAGGTCCCCCGACGTGTTGGGTCTGGGCGCATCGGCTACGTCGAGTGCCGGTCCAAACAGCATGTTGATACCCAGGCGCGGCAGTTCGCCGCCCAAGATTTCGCCCAGCAGTTCGGCGTTGGAAGGATTCCATGTTGCGCCGACGGCCATCTGGCTGGGGAGCGGGGTCAAGCCCTGTGTAATTTCGCTCAGTTCCATCCGGCCGGTCGTATCGGCATTCTGTGACAGGGCGACAAACAGTGGGATGCTTGGCGTCGGAGGATGGACATCGGCGGTGATGATGGATGTGGTGGAGAGAGTCGGTGTCGATGTAACGCCGGCCGGTGGTCCACAGGATCGCGCCGAGCGGCAAGAGCCGAGGGTTGATGTCGGCGTGTCGTCCACGCTCAGGCTAGAGGTCGGCGCAGGTGCGATTTTGGTGGCCGAAGGGGGAATGACTTCGGTCGCGCTTGTGCTGGTGAGCACGGTCAGCGTTTGTAGCGCGTTGGTAAGGCGCGCGATTTGCTGCGTCACCGGCGGGTCGGCCAGCGAATTGTCAAAAATGTGGGTGCTGGCCGCAAGTTGCACGCCGCCGATGTGATAGGTTGTGATCAAGTCGGCAATCTCGGGCGATATGCCGCTGGTAGGCAAGTTGCCGGCGATCTTGACATTAAACAGTTGACCAACGCGTTGTTGCACACTCATGCGTGCGATCAGCGCGGCCACGGTCGCGTTATCCGCTATCACGCCGCCTGCGAGCGGGCCGGCCGGTGTGGCCTGCTGGGCTTGCGCCGGGTGCCCAAAGGGTGCCGCTAGCGGTGTAACGGCCAATGCCGCTGCCATGAACACGAGCAGGCAAGCGGTGAAGCCGTGGAAGATGCGGCTTAGGGGCGATAGGGGATGCGGTCGGCGCAGCATGGGGATGGACGGCCAGTTGCGCAATGGTCAAGCGTCTTGGGCGACCCAAAAAATAGTCTGATTAGTAGCGGGCGATGGTTGGATCAACACTCTGGGCCCAAGCATCGATGCCGCCGTCAAGATTGTGAACACGGGTAAAACCAAGCGCCTGTAGCACCTGGCAGGCCATCGCGCTGCGACTACCATGGTGGCACATCACGACATAGTCTGCCGTCTTATCAAGCGTCTGCGCCCATTCATCGATTTGTCCGAGTGGCAACAAGCGCGCACCGTCGATATGGGCGATATTGAATTCCCACGACTCACGCACATCGATCAGCGTGGCCGATGGTTCAGGGGTGCCGGGGGTTTGCCTGCGTGCTGCGGCGTAGAGCTGCGGTGAAATGGACTGAACGGGTGGCATTTGGGGATTATAAGGCGGATGGGGCGTTGTTCGGATGACGATCGGATGACGCTAAGCTGGCGGCTGGAGGGCAATACCGTGGCGCTCGCCCTCCGGCTGGGTGCGCCCGGCTGGGCGGTCGCCTAGCTAGCCCGTCATCGATTTGTAAGGAAACACGGCTATTGTTTTTTCATGCAAAAGCTTCTTCACAATCAGTCGTCGCTCGCGGCCGACTCTGCGCGCTTGACGCGCCGACGGATGCTGCAAGCTGGGGTGGCGTCGGCTTTGACGCTGCCCGCGTGGCTGGCGCTTGCGGCTTGCGAAGCGCCCTCTGCATCTGCATCAGGGGCGGGAGCGCCCAATCAAGAGGCAAATGCCGCGCGGCCCGCAAAGCGCCCCTTCGAGGGGGCGTGGGCTGGGGACTCGTCAGACGTCGCAGCGGGTCAAGTCAAGGCCACCGCTACGCCCAAGGCCAAGGTCAAGATCAAGGCGACCGGCACGGCTAAGGCGGCCTCTGCCCCCACCGCCGCGCCAACGGTTGCGCCAACAGATCCGCCCAAAGTTACAGCTACACCCGCTTTACTGCCCACAGGCCCGCTTGCGCCCGCTGTCGAAAGCGCAACATGGCTCAACACCAAGCCGCTGGCCTGGGACAGCCTGCGCGGCCAGGTCGTTATGGTCGAGTTTTGGACGTTTGGTTGCTACAACTGCCAAAACGTCCTGCCGCTCATGAAATCGATCTATGCCGACTACAAAGACCGCGGGTTTACGCTGGTCAGCGTGCATTCGCCGGAATTTGATTACGAAAAGCAGCTGTCAAATGTCAAAGACGCGGTCAAGCGCGCGGGCATTGCCTATCCCGTAGCCATTGACAACGATTTTGCCAACTGGCGCCGCTATCGAAACGAATATTGGCCGGCCCGGTATGTGGTTGATAAGCGTGGCATCATGCGCTTTTCCTATATCGGCGAAGGTGGCGAAGCCGAGACCCGCAGCTGGGTTGAGACGCTGCTAGCGGAATAAGACTTAGAGAAACTTGCAGAGGACGCCTAGCGGTCTCAAAGTGAGCTGCTCACGCGTGTATGCTGCCCGGCCTTTGAGGGATGGTTTAAGCCTTCCGAGGCTGGGCCAGGGCGTCACTCGTGCCGGTTGCCAACGCGGGCGTGTATCAGGCTGTCGCTGTTAGGGCTGAGGAAGAAGGCAGTCTGGAAACGATTACTGGCTCTGGCTACCTCTGATGCGCCCGCTGACCCGGCCCGGCAGCCTCACCCACACCGTTGTGCCCTTGCCTAGTGTGCTGGTGATGCCGATTTGGCCGCCGTGCGCTTCGACCAACTCCCTCGCGATCACCAGGCCGAGCCCCATGCCGGCGCTTTTGCCATTGGCCAGGCGCGTGCGAGCGGGTTCACCGCGATAGAAACGCTCAAAGACATGCGGCAGATCCTGCGGGGCGATGCCGTCACCGGTATCGCTGATCGTGATTTGCATGACCCCACCCTCAAAAGTACCCAGCCCGT
>Ga0075021_10000616_pt1 | contig 18567 bp, 10 predicted proteins | sample ColStrG_CSR_2012_FD_72749 | JGI IMG/M metagenome (GOLD analysis project Ga0075021, IMG submission 72749) | Freshwater sediment microbial communities in response to fracking from Pennsylvania, USA - Cold Stream Run_MetaG_CSR_2012 | ecosystem: Environmental > Aquatic > Freshwater > Creek >...
TCCTGTTGCTGCTCCATCTGGAATTCTTCCGCCAACTCGGCGGCATCCATCGGACGCTCGGCCAGTTCGTGCAAATCGCTCGTTCCGCCAGCGAAGATGCCGCCCTGCTCGCGCGTTTCCTCTTCCAGTTCTTCGTAATTCCCATGCTCGGGAACATGCTCGGCGTAGGCCGCCAGCTCGGTCTCGTCTTCGTCGATTTCCTGTTCTTCGATCACTCCCGCCGTGGTGCCTGAGTAGAACGAAAGCGGCTCCTGAGGGTGGGAGTGGCGGGTTTCTCCCATCGCTTCTTCTTCTACAACCTGCTCTTCGACGATTTGCTCTTCAACGATCTGCTCTTTAGCGACGCGACCGTAGTTTGGTTCCGGGCTCTCAACCGCAACTGCTTGGGGCGCCGTGACGTGTTCGTGAACTTCCTGCACAGATTCTTCAAAAGCTTCTTCGTGCGCTTCGGCGGGCGTCGGTGCAACCGCCGCAACTGGCTCGTCGACCTTCTTGCCGCGACCGCGTCCCGTGCCACCGCGGCGTCCGCGCCCGCGCGGCACATCAGCGATTTGCGTATCAGTGATTTGCACATCAGTGATCTGCGCATCAACGATCTGCGTATCAGTGATTTCGGGAATGGCGGCGATCACCGTTTGCCGCTCTTCTTCGACATGAACGTTTTCTACAAACGCCGCACTGGCAGGCAGCTCGTGTGCGGGCGCTTGCTCGACATAAGAGTCGTGCGCATGGATGTCGTGCGCATGGACGCTTTGGGTCGGAACTTCTTGAGCGGGAATCACGCCCACAACGCTCTCGGTCTCTTCCACGGCATACCCGTCCGCCTGGTCGTCTCGATTGGCGAACACAGGCACTTCGACCACACGATTGCTTTCCGCGTACGAAACTTCCGCTGCCGGAGCCATCAAATTCATCTGCGAAGACATGCGAAGGCTGGCGTGCGTTTTTTCCTCTTCGGTCAGTGCGAAGACTGGCTCATCGTCCGGAAACGTACCGGATATAGCCGACGACGGCTCTGGGGTGCGCTGCGCTCGCGGCGTGAAGGCGGCCGGCGGGCGATTCTTATACTTCGAAAGCGACTCGCCCGGAAGAATCATGGGCTGGTAACCAGCGGGCGGACCAAATTCCTCCGCTGCCGCGTCGCGCGGACGCGACGATCTTCCTTCGGAACTTCTGGATTCTGAAAATCTCGATTCGGACGACCTGGATTCCGAAGATCTGAATTCCGAAGACCTGGACTCTGAAGATCTGGACTCCGACGACCTGGGTTCGAACGAGCGCGACTCCGCCGCTGGCTCGAGCGAGCGCTCAGAACTCCTGCCCTCGGAGCCTCTGGATTCCGAGCTTCGCTCCGAACGGTGCTCCGAGTCGCGACGTCCACCTCGACGGCGTCCGCCGCGTCCGCCACGCCCTCCGGCATAGCGATCGCGATTGCCACCATTGGACCTCGACTCGTAGGATCGCGGTTCGCCGGACTCGCTGCGTCCCGCTCTCTGGGCACGATTCTCGCCCGGCAATGCCGAAGCTTCTTCCCCGTTCTCGGAGGAGGCGTCGGCGGAATAGGCATCATAGTCCGCTGTCTCTCCACCTTCTTCCTGCGATCCCGCAGCCGGCATCGGATGCGCGGGCACGATCTCTTCGTCCCCGTCACCCTGGTCTTCTAATTCGAGAAAATCGGAAACGTACAGGAAGGCGTCCCGTTCAAGGCCAATATCTACAAACGCCGACTGCATGCCGGGAAGCACGCGGGTCACGCGGCCTTTGTAGATGGATCCAGCGAGGGTGTATTCCCCTTCGCGTTCCAGGTAAATTTCAGCGAGTTGATCGTCTTCGACAAGCCCCACCTTGGTTTCGTGGGGGGTGGAAGTTACAAATAATTCTTTGTTCATTCAGACTCCGCGCCCTGATCTCGCTCTGCGAGAACAAGACTTCACCGACCGGAGCCAGGTTTCAGATCAAAGCAAAAGCGGAACCCAACGCTGCGACTGAGGCGCATCCAGACACACCGGGCCATCCACATGGTGGCCCGCTCCTGGAGTCAATCTCTGGTTTCAACGGATAATTTGTCTTCACCGAATCGCTTTGCCGCGCTACCCCGGTTTGTGTCCGCTCTCTCCAAAATGGGAGGGGGCCGTTACCCGCCGGATCGCGCTCGAGTCTTCAATTCCGCCCGGTCTTCGTTCGTTGCCTCTGGGCCGGTGACTTGCCCTCTTTACGCGAGGGCTATCGTGATTTTAGTTCTGAGCTACGAGCTTCTAAGCCAATAGCTTGCTGCTTGGATTTTTTGTACTTCGTTAGACTGCCTCAATCTCTTGGTGTTGCCTTAACCTCTTAACTTTCAACAACTTGCCTCTAAAGCTGCGCCCTCCTGGCGCCGCTTGTACCGCTAAACCGCCAAATCCTTAGCTACGCTAGTTCACAAACCGGCGCATCCTGACATTCATCACAATGCCCAGCGCCAAAAACATAAACAACACCGACGAACCGCCGTAACTCATCAGAGGTAAAGGGATTCCGGTCACGGGCATAAAGCCCACCACCATCCCCACGTTGACCAGAATGTGGAAGGCCAGTACGGCCACCACACCCATCGCAATGAACGCCCCAGCGCGGTCCGGCGCTGTTTGCGCGTTCTGGGTCAAACGCATTAATACCATGAAGTATAGCAGCAGAAGCAAAAGGGAACCGACAAATCCCCTCTCCTCCGACCACGCTGCAAAGATAAAGTCCGTCTGCGGAACTGGCAAGTAACCGTAGTGAGTCTGCGACCCCTGCGTGGAACTCCCCCAGAGGCCTCCAGAACCCACCGCAATCAACGATTGGTTCACCTGGTACCCTGAGCCCTGCCGGTCGGCCTCAGGGGCCAGGAAGCTGGTTAGACGCTCTTTCTGGTACGGCTTGAGCTTGTGCCATGCGATGGGGAGCAAGGCTGCACCGACAATTAGGACGATTAGGGCCTGCCGCACCCGTAACCCTCCTAGAAACAATGCCATAACCGCGATTGGGATGTATGTCAGGGATGTTCCCAAATCTGGCTGCGCCAGCACCATCAGCATGGGAACTCCCACCATCGCTCCGGCTTTGATGAAGTCTTCCCAGGTCAAATCTTTGGTACGCATTTCTGCGAAATATCGCGCTACGGCCAAGATAAGAATCAACTTAACCCATTCCGAGGGCTGGAAATGCTGCCCGCCGGGCATTTTGATCCAGCGGCGGGCCCCTAAGTACTTCTGTCCAAAGAGGAAAACGGATACCAGGGAGGCTACAGAGGCGATGTACATCCAGTGCACGCGTTCAAGCAGAACGTGGTAATTGATCGCGCTGAGCACAAACATGCAAATCACGCCCGCGACGATCCAGTAGACCTGCTTGATATGCGCGCCCGCGAACTTGCTGTGCATCGTGGCACTACGGATTTCGACCACTCCCAAGGCGCAGATAAGTAGCACCAGGAAAAGGAGTTGCCAGTCGAAATCTCGAAATGAGACGAAACGTGCCATAAGTCAGTTGCGGGTTGCGAGTTTCAAGTTTCGAGCTGCTTCCTGTGCGAGACGAGCATGCCTATTCGTCGCAGACACCGTATTTTCGAGACCTGGGGCTGTCGTCAACGGCTCTTTTCGTTGCGACTGCGGGATCGTAATCCAGCCGCTGGCTAAACGCTGGTCGGAATCCGGGTCTTCCGGAGGCTCGGTCCAAAGGCCGCCCATTTCTGAGTCTGGGTTTTGCGAGCCTGGGTTTTGCGGCGCGGCGGTGGCGACGAGTAGCTTTTCGTCGCTCCGCAGCCCCACACCCGGGATTCGCAGTTCGCTTGTCACCGGCGGTTCCTTGGTGGCCACGGACTGCGGCTGCCGGTTTTTCTTATCCACATAAGCTTTGATGACCTGCGTCGCCAGGCGCGCTGCCAGCTTGCCATGTTCGCCGCCTTCGAAGAGTGTGACCACAATGATTTCGGGGTTCCGGCGTGGCGTGAAGCCTACGAACCAGCCGTTCTGGGCAAAGTCGTCGTTCTTGGTGTGCTTGGCACGCAGGGCTAAAGACACGATTTGTGCCGAGCCTGTTTTGCCTGCGATGTCGATGCCGGGAATATGCGCCGACGGGGCCGTACCTTCCGGTAACAGAACGCGGCTCATGGCGTCGGTAATGGTGTTCCATCCCGTAGAGTCGATGGAGACGTTCTTGACGTCGGCGGAGTGTTGCACTTCGACATAGCTTGTAGGCAACTGGGTGGGATTCACGACGTGCGGCACCACCAGCCGTCCTCCCATCGAGATCGCTCCGATTGCCCGCATTAATTGAACGGGCGTGATGGCGACCGCTCCCTGCCCAATACCGACGGAAATGGTTTCTCCTGCAAACCACTTCTGTTTGTAGTTGCGGATCTTCCACTCTTCCGATGGCATGGTGCCAGTCACTTCCTGGGGCAGGTCAATGCCGGTTTTTTGGCCAAGGCCGAAAGATGTGGCATATTTGGCAATGCGACCGATGCCGAGCTTTTCCGCCAGTGTGTAGAAGAACACGTCACAAGATTGATAGATGGCTTTGGTGAGATCGACTGCGCCGTGGCCGCCTTTCACCCAGCATCCGAAGCGCCGCCCGTAGAAGGTTGCTCCGCCATTGCAGTGGACATTCAAAGTTTGCGCAATGTTTTCCTGCCAGCCAGCGGTCGCCATAACGATCTTGAAGGTCGATCCGGGAGCGAGTTGCGCCTGAATGGCTTTGTTCAAGAGCGGCTTGGCATGATCGGTAATAAGCTCGTTCCATTCCGTCTTTGAAATGCGAACGGAGAAGTCATTGGGGTCGAAGGTGGGCCGGCTGACCATGGCGAGAATCTCACCCGTGCGGGGGTCCATGGCAACGATGGCGCCATTCTTCCCTTCCATGGCTTGCTCGGCGGCGATCTGTACGTCGAGATCGATGGTCAGCTTGAGGGGCTTGCCGGGCTCGGCAGGGGTTTCTCCGAGTTGTTTGATTTCTTTGCCGCGGCTGTTGACGACGGCTTGCCGATAGCCATTTTGCCCGGTCAGCCACTGGTTGTACTGGAGCTCGACGCCGGATTTTCCAACCACATCCCCGGGATTGTAGTTTTCCCATTGGGATTGCTTCAGCATGTCTTCGCTCACTTCGCCGACGTAACCGATCAGGTGTGCCAGAAAGCCGTTCCGCGGATATAGGCGCCGATGCGCCATGATCGTATCGAGCTCAGGCAGTTCGTTGCGGTGCGCTTCGACGAAGGCCAGTTCGTCGGGCGTGATGTCTTCCTTGAGGTAGATGGGCGCGTACTGCGGCATGCCCGCGAAGTGGCGGATTTTTTCCCGCACGTCTTCGGACTTCATGTGCAGGCCCTGTGCGATGAGGTCGGCATCGGCGTTCAGGTCACGGGTGGCGTCCCGCATCATCAGCGCGGTGAAGGAAGGATAGTTATCGACAATAATGCGGCCTTCGCGGTCGAAGATTTTGCCACGCGGGGCGAGGATCGGCACTTTGCGGACACGATTCTTTTCCGCTTGGGTGGCGTAGTAGTCGTTGCCGGAGACCTGCAGCCGCCACAATCCGTATCCCAGCACGAGGAACATGCCGAGGATGCCGTACTGCACGGCGGTGAGGCGCATTGCCGATACTTTTTCTTCGCGGCCGAACATAAGAACTCGCTGTCGGCTATCGGCGGTCGGCTTTCAGCAAATCGGCGTTCGAACTAACGTTCGATTCAGCCGACAGCTGAAAGCCAAGAGCCGACAGCTTTATATCCTCTGCTTAAACCTATCCAACGCTGCAAACAGAACCACCGCGGCGATCGCATTCGCCAACCCTGCCAGCAGTTCGTGACTCCACGACCAATCCATTGCTTGCCCCACTAAACCGCGCTGCACGGAAAAATACAAGAACTGATGCAGCAGATAAAAACCGTAAGTCACAAGGAAGCGTGATGCGGCGTTCTCCACGTCGAGCTTCGCTCCTAAAGAAGACGCGCCAAAGCCGACGACTGTTTTCGCGATGCCGTAGACACCGAGCGGATGGTGCGTCAAGCTGTCCTGCACTAACCCTATGAAGCACCCGGTCAACAGACCGGAAACCGGGTTGCGCCTTGCGACTCCGAAAAAGATGGTGACCAAAAGCGGGAGGTCGAAAATCGAGAAGAAGTGCAGGCGCACTGGAACGAACGCTTGAAAGAAGATCGCGAGAGCAGGAACGGCGGACGCTACCAGCCAATTGAAGCGGTAGACCTCGACTTGTTCGGGAGAAGTTTGCGAGAGGCGCACGCTATTGCGGTCCGTTTCCGGCGGAATTCCCCACTACCGCAGCTGGCTTGAAGTTATTCGGCTTAGAAATCTTTCTGAGGTTTGCAGCAGCGTCCGCGCGCGGAACCGGCAGTGGGCCGACGTTCCGGGGATTGGCAGCGGCGTTCTGCGGCACGGGCGGATTGGCAGGTCCGGGCACGGGCGTTTGAGGGCCCTGCGGCTTCTGGTCCGTCCGCAGTGCTATCGGCTTTCGTAGGAACTCCGGGCAGGCGGGCGGCGAGGATGTCGACGGCGCGCTGTCCTCCGCCCGCGACATCGGTCGCTGGCGGCGCAACTTCTTCCAGCTTGGTGACAACCAGAACTTCTTCGAGACGGCTGAGATCGGCAGCGGGACGCAGGCGGATCTGCAGGAAAGAATCTGCCTGCGAGACCTTACTCACCTGACCCACCGGAAGCCCCTTGGGAAAAATACCGTCGCCGCCACTGGTCAGGACCTGGTCTCCCGGCTGCACGTCTTCGCCCAACAGGACGTTCTTCATGACAGTTTCCCCTGCCCGGTTGCCTCCGACCGTGCCATGCACGCGTCCCTGATCGGACGCAGGCGTACGGGCGCTCTCGAGAACCGCGCCAAGGCCGCTGGATTGGTCGTTGATGAGCAGGACCTGGGCTGTGTGGTCGGAGACAAGCAGAATCTTTCCAACCACACCCGCAGCCGTGATAACGGCCATGCCTTTATCCAGCCCGTCCCGTTTTCCTTTATCCAGATAGAGAGACTGTGACTGCTCGCTGCCACTCGATCCAATCACCTGGGCAGCCGTGGTTTTGATGGTGTACTGATTCTTGAAGGCCAGCAAGGCTTGCAAGCGCCGCGCCTGGGTAGCGTCTTCGCTCAAGCGGACCTGCTCGAGACGAAGGCGCTCGATTTCCGCTTTGAGATCGCGATTTTCCTGGCGCACGCCGCGCAGATAGAGGTAGTTGTGCCAAACGCCATAAACGCTGCTTTGCGTGTAGACGATGACTTTTTCGAGCGGGGTCACCGCGGTGATGGCCCAAATCCGGATCAAACGCGTTTGCTGGGGATTGTTGCTACGCACCTGCACCGCAAGTCCGAACAGCTGCGCGAACAGAACCGCAGCGAGTACGGAGAGGTTGCGGTGCCGCGTGAGCAGGTTTTCCATGTTGGATCGGGAAATCAGTTTCGAGTTTCAGAGTTTCGAGTTTCGGGTTCGGTTTTGAAACTCGAAACTGGAAACTCGAAACTGTACTATTCGATTGAAATCTTCCTCAGCAGCTTGAAGTCGCTGAGCATTTTACCGGTGCCCAGCACTACGCTGGCCAGCGGGTCGTCGGCGATGGAGACCGGCAAGCCGGTTTCCTCGCGAATACGTTTGTCGAGATTCTTCAGCAACGCGCCGCCGCCGGTGAGCACGATGCCGCGATCGCTGATGTCGGCGGAAAGTTCGGGCGGCGTGCGTTCGAGCGCCACGCGGATGGCATTCATCACGGTGGAAACGCACTCGCTGAGCGCTTCGCGAATTTCGCTGTCGTCGACCGTTATTGTTTTCGGAACGCCTTCGATCAGATTACGGCCCTTGATTTCCATCGTGAGCGGCTTGTCCAAAGGATAGGCCGAGCCGATTTCCATCTTGATCTGTTCGGCGGTACGTTCGCCGACCAGCAGGTTATATTTCCGTTTCAGGTAGTTCATGATGGCCTCGTCGATCTGATTGCCGGCCATACGGACGGAACGCGAATAGACAATGCCGCTGAGAGAGATGACCGCGATGTCGGTGGTGCCGCCGCCGATATCGACGACCATGTTGCCGCTGGGCTCGGTGATGGGCAAACCCGCGCCAATAGCGGCCACCATGGCCTGTTCCACAAGGTGAACTTCACTGGCTTTGGCGCGATAAGCGGAGTCCATGACGGCACGCTTTTCGACCTGCGTGATTTCCGAAGGCACGCCAATCACGATGCGCGGATGCACCAGCATCTTGCGGTTGTGCGCCTTTTGGATGAAGTAGGTCAGCATCTTTTCCGTGACTTTGAAGTCGGCAATGACGCCATCTTTCATCGGCTTGATGGCGACAATGTTGCCCGGCGTGCGCCCGAGCATTTCTTTCGCCTCTTTGCCGACGGCTTCGACTTCACCCGTGTTCTTGTTGATCGCTACGATGGACGGCTCGTTGACGACGATGCCGCGACCGCGCGCATAGACCAGCGTGTTCGCAGTTCCTAGATCGATCGCAAGATCGCTGGAAAACATGCTGAACAGCGATCGCAAGTTATGAAACCGCGAATTACCGGTAAACCCGTTGGATGCCATACTGTTGTCTCGAATCTCGCCACTCCCCAGCTTGCGCTTTTACGTCGATTTTATTGAATTTATTGCGAACTTGTTCAGTTCTTGCACGGTCGATACGGTACGAAAGTTTTCCCGACTCCCGTTTGACTTCTAAACCTTCAGGGGCTAACCCGAAGTGTGATCTCGCGTTCGCGGCGTTGCAGCGCCGCACCATCCAAACCAATTCGTTCGTTTCTATTGAATCAAAATCTTCTTTTGCTGCGTGTTGACGCCGCCGGTCGTGTTCTGGGCCGTCACCGTAATCACGGCCTCTCCGTTGGCCAGCGAGGGCGTGAAATAGCGAAAGGTTCCATCATCGGCGATCATGGGCACTTCGCGTCCGTTCACCATCACGCGAGCGTTGGGCTCGGTCTTGCCGCGAACTTCGAGCACGTGCCCGTGCTGGATAAAGGGCTCGAGGTCGAGAGTCATGACCTGTTGAGGGTTCTTGCCGCGTGGCAAAATGGTGAAGCGGTTCTTCTCGCTCTCGACCGATTCCTTGCCATCCTGATCGTAGGACTGAATTTCCCAGTAGTACGCGCCTTCGCTGAGGCTGGGCACCTTGGTTTCGGTTTTGTCGACGCGCTGGTCCACGACAACGGACGAGAAATAAGGATTCTTGGAGACGCGCAGGCGGTAGCCGACGGCGTTGGCCATCTTGGTCCAAGAGAATTCAACGCTGCGTTCCTGGCCGGATTGGGCGAAGATCGGGGCCATATTCGCGGGAGAAATTGGCGTAGGCGGGCCGACTTCCTTCAGGCGCGCCATGCGGGGCGAGTCGGATTGGAAGCTGACTTTTTCCCAGTCGGCGAGCTGGACGGTTTCTCCGTTACGCTGAATCTCGCCCGTACCTTTTTTCAACAGGATTTCGTGCTCGTCGGCTTTGGGATCGTTGTGCACCTGGGCGGCACTATCGGGGGCGAGAGAGGCGGTGGCTCCGGCAACGATGACCTGTGACTTCGAGCCTTGCATGTAGGTGCCGGTAGAAAGATCCACGGTACCCGTGCTCACATTGACCGCCACATTGGTTTGCTGATGCTCATTGGCGGAATTCTCCTCGATCACGATCAGCGAATCTTGTTTGACGGTGTAGTTCGTGCCGTCGCTAAAAACGACTTTTGCGAGTCCCTCGGAGGCGGTTTGGACGACGTCGCCTTTGTCGAGCGGCAGACCATAGTCTGCCTTGACCCAAGTGCTGCTGTTGGCCTTCTTTACGCGAACCGTGCCATCCAAGTTGGTGAAGTGCGCCTGCTGCGCGCCAGCCACCAGCGCGTGCTCGGCGGGATCGCCGCCCGCACCGGCGACTTTCTCGAGCAGACCCATGGTGAAGTGGTTGGCTGCCTGCATTCCGGCGTTGGTGGCCTCCGGGAAAGCGAAGTGGAGCAAGACCGCGATAGCCAACACTACGGCCACCACAGCCAGAAGCACGCTGCTGTAGGTGACATTCACCCACGCAACGTGAACACCCGGCTTGCGATTGTCAGCCACTGAGAAAACTACGCTAAACCTAAGATAATATGGGGTATTCCCCTAGCCTAGCACAAGCGGACAAGCAGCGAAACAGGGGTGTGCATCTTGGTTCGCGCACGTTGGTGCATGAACCCATAGCGCTCCCGCAGTCTGGCTGGCGCGAAGCACGCAGGCTGGACCGCTTGGGCCGCCTCCTGTGGAAAACTCGTCCCCGTAGTCTTGAGTGGCCTTGCGGAATTTCGAAAAGTGTTCCAGAATTGTCACCCCCGGGAAAGCGTGCGCCTGTATGAAGATGTCTTGGCTCGTTTCCTTTTGCTGTTTTTTGCCCACTGTCGCCTTAGGACAGCGAGCCGCTGTGTCTGTAACCACGCAGTACACGATGGAGTATCCGGCGGGCAGCGGCATTACGCGCTACTACGCAGTGACGCTACCGCCGGTGCTGGCTGCGTCTCCAGCTATGGTTGTGGTGTTACACGGCACCACGTATGGGCCTGCCACTGCACCTGTGACCTACAAGGACCTGGGATGGATTGCCGCCTCCGCCCTTCCGGGACACGGCAATATCGTCGTAACGCCCTCGGGCACTCGGGATCCGCACTTCGGATATTGGATTTGGAACGCACAGTTTTTCGATCACTCAGTATTTTTTGGCCCCGGTCCCTATCCAGACGACATTGGCTTCCTGCGGCAATTGATCTTGAAGTTGACGGCTCAGTTCAATGTCAATCCCAGAAAAGTATTTGCGGTTGGTCATTCCTCGGGTGGATTCATGGCCCATCGGGTGGCCCGCGACCTGTCCGATTTGGTTACAGCGGTCGCGGTGAGTGCGGGAACCCTTGACTTTCAAAGCGGCGCCATTCCCGTTCCTCCGGTCGTGAATCCCGTTTCCATCCTGGAATTTCATGGAACAGCCGATCCATCCATTACTCCGTGCAGCGGTTCGATCACGTGGAATAGCGTGCCGCTGCACAAAGCCACCGTGGACGATACCTTCAACTACTGGACATCGCAGAATAGTTGCCGGTCCTTCACTTCGACAGTTCCTCTATGTTCCGGATTTACGAATAATGATGCTACTTTTTGCAATGGCGGAGCGGAGATCAAGTTCGTTTGGGAACCCGGCGTCGGCCACGTGTATTTGACAACAAACAATCTTCCAATTTGGAATTTTTTCGTCGCTCACTCGACGCCAGCGGTTCTGTCACCCGCGACCCTGGCGTTCGGAAACGTCGTGGTTGGGGTTCAAAGTCCCCCACAAACCGCAACCTTGCAAAATAATCTTGTGACCCCGTTAAGCGTGAGCAACATCACGACCAGCGGTGACTATGCCGTCCTCAGCAACACCTGCGGAACGCAGATTCCAGGACTCGCTTCCTGCCAGATTGTCGTGACGCTCACGCCCAAAGCGGTGGGCAGCAGACCAGGCACGCTGACTCTAACCGATAGCGCGACTCCCAGCCAACTGAGCCTCGCACTCACGGGCACAGGCATAGCGGTGAAGGCGGTTTCTTTGGCGGTCGTACCGGCGACGCCGACAATCGCGAAGACGACCAAGCAACAATTCCACGCGCTGGAAGGGTTCAACAACGGCGCCACAACCGATGTTACAAGCACTGCGGTCTGGAGTTCATCGGCACCGGGAATTGCCTCAATTAGCACAAGCGGCGCAACCAAAGGGCTTGCGACAGGCCTCGCCGTGGGCGCTACGACGATAGCGGCAAAACTCACCATACCGGCCCTCACCGGTTCGACGACACTCGCAGTGAGCCCGGCTCCATTGACTTCGATCACGGTCAGTCCTGGATCTGCTTCGGTGGCGGCGGGCTTGAACCAGCAATTTTCCGCTCTCGGCAGGTTCGCGGATGGATCGACGCAGGACGTGACGGCTCTGGCCGGATGGTCTTCCACGAGTGCCAACGTGGCATCTATCGGAGCGACGGGGCTTGCGACTACGACCACACCCGGAACGACGAACATCGTCGCCAGCATTGGAACCATGTCGGGTTCGGCGGCGCTCACGGTGACCCCGGCAGTGCTCACTTCGATCTCGGTCACTCCGGGAACTGCTTCCGTGGCGGCAGGACTTACGCTGCAATTTTCGGCCAATGGCTCTTACACAAACGGTACGACGAAGGATGTATCGGCGCTGGCGACATGGTCTTCGTCGAATGCGGCATCGGCCTCGGTTGGCGCGACGGGGTTAGCGACCACGTCCACAACAGGTGTTGCGACTATCCAAGCAATGGTGGGCACAGTATCCGGAACGGCGACGCTGACTGTAAACCCAGCTACCCTCACATCGATCTCCATCAGTCCAGGAACTGCGGCGGTCGCTGCCGGCCTAACACAACAATTTTCAGCTGCTGGAACTTATACGGACGGCTCAATGAGGGACGTGTCTTCGCAAGCTGTATGGTCGTCGTCCAATCCAGCGGCGGCGTCGGTGGGTTCGGCCGGACTGGCGGTAACGATCGCAACCGGAATGACAAGTATTGGCGCGAGCGTTGGCGCGCAGTCCGCTTCAGCGCAGCTCACGGTGAGTCCTGCCGCATTGGCGTCGATCACCATCTCCCCTTCCAGCGGCACGATCGGAGTCGGGAGCAATCTCCAATACACGGCAACAGGCATCTACACCGATGGCACGACCAAAAACTTAACCGGGGCCGTAGCCTGGACCACGGACGCTCCGGCGGTCGCTACCATTGATGGTTTCGGATTGGGAACCGTTTTAGGCAATGGACTCTCCAACATCCTCGCAACCGCGGGTACGATCACCGGATCAGCCGTTCTGAACGGCAGCAATGATCCGGTCACCTGCGACGCACGAATTCAGGACATGCAGGTACTGCTGGTCACCAGCGGCAAGACCGAGCCCGACTACCCTGCCATCACGCAGGCGCTCGACTATTTCGGCACGCCGTACACAGTATTCGATACGACAGCTCCGGGAGCCCAAATCACGCCGCAGTTCCTGGCCAACGGCTGCCACGGATTCTTCCAGGGCGTAATCTACGCCCTCGGTGATTACAGATACTCGGCAGTCACCGGACAAGCCAACGTGGACAGCTTTGAGCAAGCTTTCCAGGTGCGACATCTGAATTGGAATTTCAATTTCTCCAACGGCCCTGATTTTGGATTGACACCAGTCACTACGATCCCCGCCAACACGACTCCGACTCCGGCAACTTACTCACCAGCAGGCCAGTCTGTATTCCAATACGCCAACACGGCGATTCCTCTCAATATCGTAAACGCGAACATCACGACGGCATCTGCAGATGCCACAGTCACTCCCCTTCTGCAAGACGCATCGGGTAATGCGTTGGCATCGGTCTCTAGCCCGCCAACTGCCTATCAGCAACTAACGCTCAGTTTCGACAGCAATCCGAATCTGACTCACGATCTCGTCCTCGCTCACGGACTGATCAACTGGGTCACGGGCGGAATGTTTCTGGGTGAGCGTCATACCTTCCTAACGCCGCAGGTGGATGACTTTTTCCAGGATGGCCCGGAGTGGACTAGCACACTCATGTGCGACGCCGACCCGAACAACACCGGCACTCGGCTCCGCATCGGGGGCGCGAACGACTTGCAGCCTTTGCTGGCTTGGCAAGCCGCGCAACAGGCGAACGCGATCACCGCGAACTTCGTCTTGCACCTGGCATTCAATGGCAGCGGGACGACCGGCATCTTCAATCCGGAGGACCTCACTTCGGTCGCCCAAATGAATCAGGCGTCGTTCCAGTGGATCAACCATGCCTTCGATAATTTGAGCCTCGACAGTGTGGACACCCCGACGGCGACCAATGAGATTGTCCAAAACAATGGCTCGGCCGCAACGCTCGGGCTCACTAACTACAACGCCGCCAGTATGGTGACGCCGGACCTCTCCGGCCTGGCCAACACTAACTTCCTGCAGGCAGCCGTGGACAACGGTGTGACCCAAATCGTGAGCGACGCATCGCTCACGGGCTTTGGCAATCCGTCTCCCAACACGGGAGTCACCAACTCACAGCAGTCCTCCATCCTGATGATCCCGCGAAGATCGACAGATTTGTTTTTTAACGTGGCAACGCCGAGCGACTGGACCGCGGAATACGGCTGCCTCTATCCGAACTCAAGTAGCAATTACTCTCAGATTGTGGATAGCGTCAGTAATGCTTTAGTTGCAAACATGCTGCGTGGAGACCTCGATCCGGTTGGCTTCCACCAAGCGAATCTGTTGGCCTACTTCGGCACGCAGAGTCTGTTCAGCGACGTGATGGATGCCACATTCCTCAAATACAGCGGGTTGGTTACGCTACCCCTGCTGTCTCCTGCCCAGGACGCGATTGCGGCCAGGATGTCAGCGCGTGCGCAACAGAACTCCGCGGGGGTAACGGCCAGCTTCATTCCGCACCAGCGCATCATGATCAAGGCCCAGCAAGCAGCGACAGTACCAGTAACCGGCCTGTCCACACCTTCGGCGGAGACTTATGGTGGCCAGCCAATCTCCCACGTGGTTGTGCCTGCGGGGCAGACAGTGACGATATCTTTGCCATAATCTTTGCCATAAATTCCAGCAAGGCTGACGAATCGGGTGGTTCCCCCGCCGGGGACAACGCCTACATGCCGCAGTTACATACATTTACATATCAGCAAGCGCAATGGCGAAACGATTGGGTCGCTTGCCGCGTCTAAGGGAATATAGGCGATCAGAGCCGTGCGCCTGAACCAGTCTGGCGCGGGTATAATTCTTGGTAGAACTCTTTGGAGGAAAGTCACATATGGACGCGCTCGAAGGCGCTTTTTGGTCACGGCTCAAAGCCAACCGCTTCGCTTACTCATTAACGATTGCGGCAACGCTGGCCGTAGGCATGCTCATTGGTACGGTTATCTCTGCCAATGTAAAGGGCAAGGAAAACGCGAAGTCTGGTGATGCAACGCCGCTAACGATTCCAGCGCCACAACAGCTGTCGAACGTGTTTTCACAAATTTCCAAGCAGCTGGAACCGACCGTGGTGAACATTAATACGGAATCCACCATCAAGAACCCACACGCTGGCCGGCGAGTACCGGGCGGGGGGGGCGGAGACGAGGATGGCGGACCGGGCAGCCCGTTCGACGATTTTTTTGATAAGTTTTTCGGGGGCCAAGGTGGACAGGGCGGCGAAGCCGGTCCGATTCGACAGCGTTCTTTGGGGTCCGGCGTCGTGGTGGACCCCAAGGGCTATATCGTCACCAACCGCCACGTCGTAGAGAAGGCAGACCGCGTTCGTGTGCGCCTGCAGGACGATCCTCCGGGTGTACAGCACGAGGCGAGAGTGATTGGTATGGATCAGGAGACCGATCTGGCCGTCATCAAGATTGAAACGGATCACGCCTTGCCGATTGCTAAGCTTGGCAACTCGGAGTCGGTACAGGTGGGTGACTGGGCGTTGGCGATTGGCAGCCCGTTCGGATTGCAGGAAACTGTGACGGCCGGAATCATTTCCGCCAAGGGGCGCAACATCGTTCCCGGAAAGCAGTTCCAGACCTTTATCCAGACGGATGCCGCGATCAACCCCGGCAACTCGGGCGGACCGTTGGTCAACATGGCTGGCGAAATTATCGGTATCAACACAGCCATCTACACAGAAACGAACTCCTATGCGGGGATTGGCTTCGCGCTGCCTTCGAACACGGTACAGCAGGTCTACAACCAGCTGATCAGTCCGGAACACAAGGTGACTCGCGGATCGATCGGCGTGCAATTCAGCCAGCAACCTTCGGCGGCAATCGCGCGTGTTTACGGATCTGGGTCTGGCGTGACCATCTCTGATGTTGTGGCAGGCAGCCCGGCGGAACAAGCAGGATTAAAGGTAGGAGACACGATCACGGCCGTCGAGGGCACCAAGGTTACGACCGGTGATGAACTGGTCGCGGAAATTGCTTCCCGCAAACCTGGGAGCAAAACAAAGCTGGGATACGTCCGCAACGGTAAGGCTGCGGAAACGACGGTGACCATTGCCGACCGCTCCAAGTTGTTTGCGGCACGACTGGGCAACGAAGACGACACGGGCGAGGAAGCTCAGGCCAAGGAAAGCAAGTTGGGCATTACGGTGAAAGCCGTAACCGCCGACCTGGCCGAGCGCATGGATGTGCCTGCCGGCAAGGGCGTAATCGTGCAGGACGTGAAAGCGGGCTCGTTTGCCGAGGATATCAGCCTGAACCGTGGCGATATTATCCTTGAGGTTAATAAGCAGCCAGTCAATACCGAGGCCGACTTCCACCACATTGAATCCAGCCTTAAGAGTGGGCAGGATGTCGTATTCCTGGTGAAACCACGTGGACGCGACAGCTCCACGGTCTTCCTGGGTAATACACTTCCGTAACCGAAAACAGTGCTTCGGCATACGGCGCCGCATCCTACAATGAGTTCTAGGGATGCGGCGTCGGCTTGTTGGGGCTTGGCAAAGATGCCTTGGATCGGGTAACTTGGCGGACTGAGGCTAAAGGGCTGAGATAGACAGCTTTGACAAAGAGGCATTTTGGATTCGAGAAAAACAGTTTCCGAGTGGATCGTAGCGCTGCTTCTGGTCGCGCTATTCGCGGTGGCTCCAGTCTCCGCCTCCACGAAGAAGAAGCATCACGCTGCGAAAAAGCCGGCAGCCGTTTCGAAAAGCAGCCACGGGAAGCACAGCCGGCACTCCCGCAGCAGCCGCAACTGGCGGTACAGAGGCCAGCAGAAAGTGGACGCCCAGCGCACGCAGCAAATTCAAGACGCCCTGGTACGCGCCAACTACTTGCAGGGTGAACCTTCTGGTGTTTGGGATGCCAGGACGGAAGAGGCTCTGCGCCGTTATCAGACCGCAAACGGGTGGCAGTCCAAGGTTGTTCCAGACTCGCGCGCGTTGATTAAGCTTGGCCTGGGGCCCAGCGACAAGAAGTTGATTAACCGGGAAAGCGCTATGACGTCGTTGCCTACGCCTCCGTCCGCACATGCGAGCGGACCCAGCCCTGCTGACCCTCAGCAATAGCTTCCGGTTCTACCACAGCGAATGCAGAGTTTCACAAAACACGAAGACTAAGGCTCGTCCCTTTTAAGATTTCCGCCCTTTAATATCCGCTGGATGCAGAATGCGAATTTTCAATTTGCCATCAGCGGCCTTGGGAAATAGGGGAGCGGTTTGCCTTGAATAATGGCCTCCGGATTCGCGTGGACCATGGAGTGGGCCACTTCGGCACCGCAGACTTCCGCAGCTGCGTCTCGCGAGGTGGAAAGAATCGGCGGACGGCTGGTGGTATCGTGCGCATCGGTGGAAAGCACATGCACGGCTTGGTGTTCCAATAATAGATGCGCGGCCTGCTGGGCTCTCTGCCCCCAACGCCCCGTAAGCGCAGAGCCCGTAATCTGCACTACACAGCCGAGTTCTGCCCAGCGCAAAACGCGCGCCAGGTTCTGCTGCAGGATGGTATTGCGCTCGGGATGAGTCAGCACAGGTGTCAAGCCGAGGTCGCCCAGGCGCATCATCTCGTCTTCAATTTGTGGAGGAATGCCGTAGTTGCTGAGCTCGACCAGTAGATAGCGATTCCCGCCAATGGAATACCGCTGAGGATTCGCTTTCAAATCCTGCAGGTTTTCATACGACATGTGAAAATCGCAGCCCAGACTGAACTCCATGCCGTTCCCAAAGCGCGTGCGAAGTTCCTGCAGCCGCAGTTCATGCGCGTCGCGATCATAAGCGTAACGCTCGTTGGCGTGCGGCGTGGCCACCATGTGCTGGATGCCGTCCGCCTGCGCCATGCGGCACATTTCCAGGGTCATCTCCCAGGATTTCGAGCCATCATCAATTTCAGGAAGAACGTGGGTGTGAATATCGAACAAAACAATTCTCTCAGGCTTTACTTGTAGCGCTCGTGCATGAATTCTGAAATTGCGGCATAAGCCTTCGACAGAATCTCTTCGTTCGGCAGGAATACGATACGGAAATGCTTCGTACCCGGGCGCTGCCCGAAACCGCTGCCGTGCACGGTCAGCACATGTTTCTGAATTAGCAGCTCTTTGCAGAAAACGTCGTCGCCCTCGGGGATATCCAAACGTGGGAAGGCGTAAAACGCGCCGAGCGGACTCACGCAACTCACTCGAGGAGTCGACTTACACCATTGCATGGTGGCATCGCGACGGGAACGCATCTTCGTCAGCACCCCGGGCAAGTGATCTTGCGGCCCTTCCAAAGCAGGCTTGATGGCCCACTGCATCGGCTGACTCGCCGAGAGACGCGAACGCAGCAGCTTGTGGATCGCTTCCACGTAAGATTCAATGGCCGCCGGCTCACCGCTGGCGATGCCCCAGCCGATACGCCAACCGGGCGCCAGATAGTTCTTTGAAATTCCACCGAACGTGATGCACGGAACATCCGGCGCGACTTCGGCAAACGCCACATGCTTTTCACTGGGATCGAGAATAAGTTTGTCGTAGATTTCGTCTGCGAAGACAATCAGGTTGTGCTGGCGTGCGATTTCCGCGATGGACTCCAGCGTCGCGCGGGAATAGAG
>Ga0075021_10000617_pt1 | contig 18543 bp, 15 predicted proteins | sample ColStrG_CSR_2012_FD_72749 | JGI IMG/M metagenome (GOLD analysis project Ga0075021, IMG submission 72749) | Freshwater sediment microbial communities in response to fracking from Pennsylvania, USA - Cold Stream Run_MetaG_CSR_2012 | ecosystem: Environmental > Aquatic > Freshwater > Creek >...
AACGCGGCCCGGGCGGAGGCCAATTTCGGGTTCCCGGTGGTGGTGGAGATCCCTACGGCGGCACTGGGGGCGAGCCCGGCGGCCGCACTGGCCCCCATGGTCGACGTCATCCGAGAGCCCGATTCTCCGGGGGCGGAGGCCTATCGCATGTTGCGGATGTCGGTGATGCTGGAGGGCCTGGCTCCGACCTCCGGCCCCACCGACCCGTACGCCATGGGCTTGGACGCAGGTCTCGGGGGCTTGTTGCCGCCCCAGACCAGGACGGCAGACGGGCCGGTCCGAGAGCTCCGTGATCGCCACGTGGTCCTGGTGGTGTCGCCCGGATCGGAGCCGACCCGACCCCACGTCGCCGCCAACCTGGCCGCCATCTACGCCGAGGCCGGCCAACGGGTGGTGGTCGTCAGCACCGGCGAGGTCGAGGCGAGGCGCAACGGCTCCGGCCGGGTGAGTGTGAACGGCGACATCTCGACCGAGGACGTCGAGGCCCAACTCCAACCTTCGAGGCTCGAGCACGTGTCCCGCCTGCCCCTCAGCCCCTTCATCTCCAGGAGTGGGGAGCTGGTGACCCGGGGCCCGGCCATCCTCGACGCCGCCCGGTCCCTGTCCGACGTGATCATCGTGGAGGTGCCGCCCCTGCTGGCCATCCACCACGCCGAGGCCCTGGTCCATTCGGTCGATGCGGTGCTGGTGGTGGCCGAGTGCCGGGTCACCACCTTCGACCAGGCTCGGCGGGCCGGCGATCTGCTACGCCGGATGGGAGCGCCTGTCCTGGGCGTGGTGTTGACCAACGTCCGTCTCGAGCGGGCGGACATCCGCCACTCCGCCCTCACCCCCCCCTCGGTCACCGAAGAGGAAACCGCTGACGGGGAGGAGGCGGTCCTCGCCCTCTCCTCCGGTGGCGGATCGAACTCAGGCTCCACGACACGGACCCAGGCCTGACCCGAAGCCGGTAGCCGCCCCATGCTCCTCGCGGCCCAGGTCGGTTCCCAGCCGTTCGTCGCCCTGGTGGTTGCCGTCGCCCTGTTCGGGCTCGGCCGGGTCGTCATCCAGCGGGTGGCCTATGCCGAGGGCAATCCGTGGCTGGTCCGGGTATTGACGATCAGCCTGGTCCTCCACCTGCTGGCCGCACCCGGCCAGATCTACGTCGTCGACCACTTCTACCACGGCATCTCCGACTGGACCCGCTACGTCAACACGGGCGCACAGCTGGCACCCGACTTCAGGCACTTCAACTTCACCACGGCCAACGCCAACGTGCGCCAGATCGTCAACGATGGTTCGGTCAGCATCGCCGCTGGGCTGGCCATGGCCATCGTCGGCGTCAACAAGCTGGCCACCTTCCTGGTGTTCAGCTGGCTCTCGTTCATCGGTGCCATCTTCTTCTTCCGGGCGTTCACCCTGACCTTCGCCCGGGCCGACCACCGTCGGTACGCATTGATGTTGTTCTTCATGCCGTCGCTGATCTTCTGGACGGCGGACATCAGCAAGGAATCGCTGATGATGCTGGCCCTCGGGATGATCTCCTTCGGGGCGGCCAAGTTCCTGGCCCGGAAGCGGGGCGGGTTCGTGCTGGTGGCACCGGGGGTGTTCATCGGCGCCTACGTCCGCCCCAACGAGCTGCTGCTCATCATGGCCGGGTTCGTGGTCGCCATGATGGTCCCGACGGCCAGTACCCGCAAGACGTTCGGGGGCGTCAAACGACTGCTCAGTCTGGTGTTCTGCGCCGCCCTGTTGTTCCTGTCGATCTCCTTGACCGTCCACTACCTCCGCGGCGGAGCCAACGGCCAACTCTCCCTCCAGAACACCAACGTCAACAATGCCGCCCAGGGGACCAGCGGCAACATTCCCTATTCGTCCAACCCGGCCAGCTACCCGCGGGACATCTACGAGGTGCTGTTCAATCCGCTGCCCATCAACGCCCACGGGTTCGCCGGGAGGGTGGCCGCCCTCGAGAACACCGTCATCTTGGGACTGGCCCTCATGTCGCTCCGCAATCTGCGGATCGTCCCCCGGGCCGCCTTTGCCCGTCCGTACGTGATGCTGTGCCTGTTCTACACCGGCACGTTCATCTATACGTTCGCCGCCCTCGGAAATCTGGGGTTGATCGACCGCGAGCGGACCATGATGATCCCGTTCCTGTTCGTCCTTCTGTGCATCCCGCGGGCGCCGCGCGGCGCCCGGCCCCGCTACGAGTGGGAGCTGAGGCGGCGGGCCCGGCTGGCGCTGCGTCGGGCTGTCGAGCAGGCCAATGCACGGCGGGCGCTCCCGGGGGCCCGGGTCAACCGATCGACGTAGCCGACCGGTCGCGCCCGTTACGCCGCGGTCAGTTGTCGAAGGTGTAGGAGCCGAGCACCTCGTAGGTCTGGATCAGCCGTTCGACCCCATCCCGCTCGGGACCGGACCAAACCACCGCATCCCGGGTCCGATTCGGGCTGGACCAGACGATGCCCGCACAGGACTCGAGGTAGGAGGCTTCGGTTTGCACCCCGAGGAACCCGCACAGTGCGGCCAGCGACGGCCCCGGATCCCCGGCAAAGTCCTCGTAGCGCAGGTCCACCAGCTCTGACGGGTCGAGCAGCGGTCGGACCACACTCACCGCCTTGCAGATCCGCTCATACCAGGCGGTCGCCTCGGACAGGGACATCTTGTGGCGGCGGGCTTCGGTGGCGATGTTGTCGAACGGGTTGCGGGTCACGTGGACGACCCTGATCGGGACTTTGACCACTCGCCGGATGCGGTCCAACAGGTCGGGCTGCTGGGCGATCTGCAGCACGGACGCCCTGGCCCGCTTGTCGCCGATGACCCGGAGGCGCTCGAACTTCCCCTGGAACTGGTCGGGTACCTCGTAGTGGTACCCGGACCAGGTGCGGCCGTTGTCGCCGAACTGCTGGTCCCGCTGGAGGAGGAGGGAGAAGAGCTGGGGGCGCCCGAACCGGTGTCGCACGAAATTGGCGGCATTGAGCTCGTGGGCGATCACCATCTCGGGATGGGCGTTGAGCAGGGTGGCGACCAGCGTGTGGCCGCTGCGGGCGTAGCCGATGAAGAAGCAGAAGCCCTCCAGCTCCGAGAAGTCGGGGTTCTTCCGGGCCGCCAGCAGCGACCACCCGTACAGGCTCGCCCACTGGCGCTTGCCGCGCGGGTCCTGGGGGCCGTGCAGGGCCGGGGGTGCGCCCCGCTTGGGTGCGGGAGGTACGGTCACCGGTGGCTGCGGGTCGTCGTCAATGGGTCGAACCTCTCTCGTCCGCCAGTCGCCGGGCCACATTCTCGCCCACCGGATACCCCGGGGCGTTTCATCGGGGCCGCCGCCGGCCGAGGCCGGCATCCATCAGAGGCTGGAGCAGGGCAATCCATCGCTGGCCCACCGCCTCCAGGCTGAACCGGTCGCGGCAGTGCTTCCTGGCGGCGCGGCCCATGGCCGTCCGCAGGGCGGGGTCGGCGAGCAGCCTGGCGGTGGCCGAGGCCATGGCCGGCACGTCGTCGACGGGCACGACGAGCCCGGTCTCACCGTCTCTGACGATCGAGCGTACGCCGGGAACCGCGGTGGCCACCACCGGGAGCCCCGACATCCCCGCTTCGATGAGCACTCCGGGCATGCCCTCGCCGGCGGGGCGGCTGGTGAACACCAGGACGTGGGCCGCACGCATCTGATCGGCGACATCGGACCGGGGGCCGAGCACCGTGATGCCGGCAACCTTTGCGGGCCCGAGCAGCGACGCAGCCATGGGGCCGCCTCCCACCAACGTGGCCTCGAAGGAGACCCCCTGGGCCCGCAGCCGGGACACCACCTCGACGAAGTGGTCGGGGCACTTCCCCGGGGTCAGCGCGCCCACGAACATGGCCACGGGAGTCGGCCCGGCCTCACCCGCCGAGGGATGGAAGACCTCCGGGTCGCGACCGTTCAGGGCCAGGGTCACCCGCCCAGGGGGCACGCCCAGCAGGCCGATGCATTCGTCGCGCACCTCTTCGCCGACGGCGGCCACCACGTCGGCCCGGGCCACCAGGTGCTTCCACAGCCGGAGCTGACGGGTGCCGGTGGACCCGGAGTAGGTGCCGATGGCGTAGTAGACCAACGGACGCCGCCGGCCGAGCATGGCCGGGACCAAGTACTTCAACGGCTCGCTCCCGTGGGCCACCACCACCTCGGGGTCCATGGCGGCCAAGGCGGACCGCAGTCGGAGGACGAGGCTCGCATCGAATCCGACACCGGCGGAGTCCCCTCCTCGATGCCCGAGCGAGGCATCCACCACCACCTCGGCCGGCCCGCCGAACAGACTGAGCACCCGATGAGCCCGCCGCCCCGGCGATTCCAGGTGGTCGGCCACGGCCCGCGCCTCACGCTGGGCGCCCCGGGCCCGTGCGGTGGGGATCACGTGAAGCACCAGGGGAACGTCGGTCGGTCCCACTGCATCGGTTGTACGTTCGCTCATGGGCGGCCCCCCACCGCTGCCGGCCACCCGGGCCAGGAAACCCTACCAGGGCCCGTTCTGCGCACTCCGCTAGCATCGTCGGATCCCGGCCGGGATCGGCAGGCGGTGCCGGATCATGCACCGCCGAGGAGTCACAGTCCATCGTGAGGACGTCAATGAGAACCTTGGTCGTTGCCGGCGACTACCCCTGGCCCGAGGACCGGGGCCCCCGGATGCGGCTGGCCATGGTGCTCGGGGCCCTCCGGCGGTGTGGCGAGGTCGAACTGTGCTCGGTGATCTCCCAATTCCGCACCGACTTCGACCCGCCCGACGAGGCGCTGGGACTGGCCAAGGTGACCAGGGTCGGGTTCGACAACCGGCCGGCGTCGGGCGCCGGCCTGCTGGCGACCCTCGGGCGACCCTCGATGCCGCTCGAAATGCCCTGGCAGGACCGGTCGACCGTGCAGCGGGCGCTGGCCCGGGCCATGACCGGCCGGTACGACCTGGTGTGGTTCTTCGGGCCGAGGCCGTGGGTGCTGGCCGGCGAGCCGGTCTTCGCTCCCACCATCCTCGACCTCGACGACCTGGAGGATCAGAAGGTCGTCGCCCGGCTGTCCGTGCCGCTTCCGGCGCCGAGCGGCTGGGCCCGTCGCGTCCGCCGGTTGGGCAGCACCGCCGTGGCCCACGGGGAGATCCGCCGGTGGGGGCGCCTCTACCGGCGCGCCGCCGGGCGGGTCTCGTGCATCGCCGTGTGCAGCGACCTCGACGCCGAGCGCGCCGCCCGTGTCGGGCTGGCCAACGTGACGGTGGTCCCCAACGGGTACCGACCGGTCCGGCGCCCGGTCGGGAGGACCGTGGTCGGTTCGCCTCCCACCGTCCTCTTCCAGGGGCTGCTCAGCTACCCGCCCAACATCGAGGCGGCGCGACGGCTGGCCGAAGAAGTCGGACCGGCGTTGCGGGCCCTGGTCCCCGACGCGCAGATCCGGTTGGTGGGGGACCACCGCCCCGAGTTGATGGAAGTGCACGACCCCCCGAGGGTCACCGTCGTCGGCCGGGTCCCCGACATCACCGAGGAGCTGGCGCGGGCCGACCTCGTGGTCGTTCCCCTGCGCTACGGCAGCGGAACCAGGGTGAAGATCCTCGAGGCGTTCGCCCATCGCATCCCGGTGGCGTCGACCACCCTGGGTGCCGAGGGCCTGGGAGCTGCGGACGGTGTCCACCTCCTCATCGGGGACACCACCGACGAGCTGGCCGGGGCCTGCGCCCGGCTGCTCCGTGAGCCCGGGCTGCGCCAGTCGGTGGTGTCCGAGGCTTCTTTGCTGTTCTCCGACCGATTCGCCACCGGCGTCCTCGAAGCCCGAATCGCCGAGCTGGCGCAGTCGGTGGCCGCAGCGACCTGAGCCCGGGACCGGCGACGGACCCGGTATCGTCCCCGAGGTGGAGCGCATCCGGGTCGGGCCATGATCTACGTGGCCACTGTGCACTTTCGCTCGACGCAGTGGATCGCACCACAGCGCGATTACCTCGACCGGCACATCGCCGCCCCGTTCAAGGTGTTGGCGGTGCTCAACGGCATCGACGACCGGGCCCTGTGGCGTCGGTTCGACCACGCCGAGGACATGAAGGCACCGCACGGGGAGAAGCTCAACGCCCTGGCCCGGCTGGTGGTCGAACAGGCCCGCCCGGACGACATCATCATCTTCCTCGACAGCGACGCCTTTCCCATCCGTCCTCTGGACCGGTGGCTGGCACGGACCCTCGAGGAACGGCCGCTCACGGCCATCCAGCGCCGGGAGAATTTCGGGGACCTCCGGCCCCACCCCAGCTTCTGCGCCACCACCGTCGGACTGTGGGAGCGGATCGGCGGCGACTGGCGCCGCGAGCCGTGGACGACCCCGACCGGCTACGTCCTCGACGATGCCGGGACGCGGGTGCTCCGGTCCCTCGACCGGTGCCAGGTCGACTGGCAGCCCCTCACCCGGTCCAACACCCATGATGCCCACCCGCTGTGGTTCGGCGTGTACGGAAAGCACATCTACCACCATGGAGCCGGCTCGCGCACCAAGTGGAGCGCCTTCGACGACCACAAGGTGTTCTCGGAGGCCAGTCGGCGCCACCCCAGCCTCGGATCCCTGGCCAAGAACATCCGGACGGACCCTCGGGCGCTGCGCCGTGTACGGCCGGCCGACCTGGCCGTGCTCCCGGCCGCCTCGGCGCGATCGGTGCGCCAAGCCAGGATGCGGCTGCTCTTGTGGTCCACGGAACGCCGATCGGACAAGGTGTTCCGACGGTTGACCACCGACCCCGCGTTCTACCGCGCCTTCGACGGTTCGCTCCCGGATCCGCCGTCCGGACGGCAACCGGGTACGTGACCGAAATGCCATCGGCCGGCAACGCTCGGGCATCGGGTGCAGGGAAGCGGAACCGGACCGCCCGGCGCTTCCGACAGGGGGCCCGCGACGTCCGGGCGGCCTGGGAGATCTGGACGGATCCGACCTATCGCCGGCTGGCGAAATCCTATGAGCTGCCCGACGGCTGTCGCCGTATCTACTGCTATCACGTTCGCAAGACAGCGGGCACCAGCCTTCATCTGAGCTTCATGGCGTTGGGCGGCGAAGATCCGATGGACGTCTACGAGCGGATCGTCAGCTCCCGACTGCACCGGACGATCAGCGGCGACTACAGCTTCGTGTCGTTCAACCGGCGCCTGCTGGCCGGGGGGGCCTACTTCTACGGACGCTCCCACCGGTCGGCCGCGGCCCAGCCCCTGCCGCCGAGGACCTTCACCGTCACCGTTCTCAGGGATCCCGTCGAACGGGTGCACTCCTACTTCGACTACCTGGTCTCGGGCGACGACCCGGCGATGCCGGGCCCGGTGCCCGCCGCCGAGCGGCAATTGGCTTCGGGTGGATTCGACGCCTTCTTGGCGCGGGTGCCCCGTGAGCACCTCCAGGCCCAACTGGGCATGTTCTCCGACCACTTCGACGTCACCGAGGCGGTGGAGCGGATCGGGGCCTGCTCGAGCGTGTTCTTCACCGAGGACTTCGCCGACGGGCTGGCCGCCTTGGGGCAGCGCCTCGGGCTGCCCCTGGTCGGTCGCCGGGCCCGGGTGACCGAGAGGCGGTCTCCGCTGACGGAATCGCAGCGGCAGCGGCTCCGGGCGCGACTGGAGCCGGAGTACGAGCTCCTTCGTCGCCTCGACGAAGGAAGGATCGCCCGCATCGGTTCCGCCGAGGCCGGCTGAGACTCCGGCACGGTCCGTCGGTAGCATGACCGCCTGATGGAAGTCGTGGCGCTCTACCTGCCCCAGTTCCACCCGATCCCCGAGAACGACCGGTGGTGGGGGACCGGGTTCACCGAGTGGACCAATGTGGCCCGGGCCCGTCCGCTGTTCCGCGGCCATGTCCAGCCCCACCTCCCGGCCGATCTCGGCTTCTACGACCTGAGGGTCGGCGATGTCCGGGAGTCCCAGGCCGAGCTGGCCCGGGCCCACGGGGTGACCGGCTTCTGTTACTGGCACTACTGGTTCGCCGGCCACCGCCTCCTCGAGCGACCGTTCGAGGAGGTGCTCAGCTCCGGCTCGCCCGACTTCCCCTTCTGCGTGGGATGGGCCAACCAGAGCTGGTCGGGCATCTGGCACGGTGCCCCCAACAAGGTCCTCATCGAGCAGACCTATCCCGGCCCGGATGACGACCTCGAGCACTTCACCACGCTGAGGCGGGCCTTCGAGGACCCCCGCTACATGACGGTCTGCGGCCGGCCGCTCCTGCTCGTCTACCAACCGGGCGGGCTGCCCGAGCCGGCCCGTTTCGTCGAGCGGTGGCAGAAGATGGCCGTCGATGCCGGCCTGGCCGGGCTCTACCTGGTGGCCTCGTTGGGCGAGTCCGACTACCGGTCCCACGTGGCCGACGGCTTCGACGCCGCCGTGCACTTCCAATTTCCCTTCCGGCGCACCGTCGCCGCCCGGGCCCGCGAGCACCTGCTGGGCTGGGGGGTCACCCGGGGCCCGAGGCACTATCCCTATCCCGATGCGGCCGTCGACCCTCCGCCGGGACTGGGTGGCCGGATCTTCCCCAGCGTGTATCCGAACTGGGACAACACGCCTCGATTGGGCCGGCGGGGGGTGGTGGCGACCGGTGCCACCCCCGAGCGCTTCGCCGCCCACGTCCGGCGGGCGGTGGAGCTGGCCGGCGCCAACCCGGTGGACGAACAGGTGGTGGTGATCAAGTCGTGGAACGAATGGGCCGAGGGGAACTACCTCGAGCCCGACGAGGAGTTCGGCACGGCCAGGCTCGAGGCCCTGGCCCGTGAGCTCTCCCCGTCCGGAGGCCGGACCCCCTGACCGTTGCCAGCGGGCGCTCAGTGGCGGGCGTCGAGCAGCCGACGGTAGATGGACTCGACCTCGCCAACGGCCCGCGACACGTCGAAGGCGGCACTGCCGACCAGGGCCTGCTCACCCAGCCGGTGGCGGAGACCGACATCGGTGCCGACCCGCTCGAGGGCGGCGGCCAGCTGCGCCGGGTCGCCGGGCGGCACGACCAGGCCGTTGACGCCGTCGGTGATCACATGGGGTACGCCGCCGACCGACGTGGCCACGATGGCGGCCCCCACGCTGGTCGCCTCCATGAGCACGACGGGGAGGCCCTCCTGATGGGAGGGGAGCACCACGATGTCAGCGGCGGCCAGCAGGGCCAGGGCGTCCGGGCGGTGGCCGAGGAACCGGAACCGCTCACCCAGGCCGAGCGCCCGATGGCGCTCGTCCAGTTCCCCGGCCTGAGAACCCTGGCCGGCCGCCGCGAAGCGGATGGGCAACCCGCGGTCGGCCACCAGGCGGGCGGTGTCGAGGAGGACGTCGTACCCCTTCTCCGAGCGAAGGTTGGCCACCGTTACGGCCAGGAGGTCCCCGGGGGAGATGCCGAGCTCGCCCCGGATCCGACCCCGGATCTCGGGGCGGTGGAGGACCATGTGGCGGGAGGGGGAGAGGTCGACGCCGTGCACCACCACCCGGGCCCGCGGCCTGAGGGCACCCGGGAGCGCGTCATAGGCCGCCTGCGAGACGGCGATCAGGGCCCGGTCCAGGCCGATGGTCGCCCGGTTGAGGATCTTGACGAGCACGGCGACCTTGTTCCACAGGCTGTGCTCGGTGTAAAGGGTCACCGGTTGCCGCTTCCGCGGCAGCGAGGCGACGACCAGTCGTCCGAGTGCCGCCGTGTAGGGCAGGTGGAAGTGCACGAGGTCGAACTCTTCGTCCACGAGAAGCCGTCGGAAGGCCAGCATCCAGCGGAGGTCGAGGTTGCGGCGCGCGCCGAGGTCGTGCACCCGGGTGCCGTTCGCCGCCAGGGTGGGGACGAAGGCGTTCTCGCTTTCGAGCACGTATGCCACCTGATAGTCGAAGGCCCGATGGTCTCCGTTGGCCACCATGTCGACCAGCAGGCGCTCGGCCCCACCGTGGCCGAGGCTCTTGATGGCCAGGAGCACCCGGGCCCGGGGCCCTGAACTGGCTGTCGTGGGCTCCCCCGGTGCCGCCACGGGGTGTGATGATACCGGTGGGTCGGGTGCGGATGTGCCTGTCCGGTTGCCTCCCGGTGGTTCGGCCGCGATACTCTGTGGTGCGGACAACCAAGCGGAGAGGCCCGGAAATACGGGCCAGGGGGGTAAAGTTGCCCGATGGCAGTGACCGAGGAAGTATTCGAGACGCCGTTCGGCCATTCGCTGGTCGAGACCGAGGCGTCCTCGATTCCGGCTGAGCCGTCGCCCGACCTGATCTACCGCCACAAGGTCCACCACTTCGAGTCGGCCCGGGCCCTGTGGAGCCACCGGGACATCATCTACACCCTGGCCGAGCGGGACTTCCGGGCCCAGTACAAGCAGGCCAGCCTCGGCATCCTGTGGGCGGTGATCGGCCCGGTGGCGACCCTGATGATCATGATCCTGGTGTTCGCCCGGGTGAAGTCGTTCGGGACCGAAGGGCTGCCCTATGCGCTCTTCGCCTTCGTGGGTATCCTGTGCTGGGGCTTCTTCTCCTCGGCCCTGGGCAGTGGGGGCCAGTCCCTGCTCAACAACAAGGGCCTGATGGCCAAGGTCCAGTTCCCCCGGGAGTGCTTCCCCCTTGAGACCATGTTGGTCAACGCGCTCAACACCGCGTTGTCCTGGATCCCCTTGGCCATCCTCTTCGTCATCTTCGGTCGTGCGCCCCGACTGACCACCGTGTGGGTGCCGATGTTCATGGTCATCGAGGTCGTCTTCGCCGCCGGAATCGCCATGACCATCGGCAGCATCATCATCCAGATGCGCGACCTCATGCAGGTCCTTCCCCTCATCACGTCACTGGGCTTGTTCGCCACCCCGGTGATCTGGCCCTTCTCGAAGATCCCGAGCCATTTCCACCTGGCGGGCGGCACCTATGTGCGGCACCATATGGTCCTGGGTAAGTTGATCCCGGGCCACTGGGTCGGGGGGATCTTCATCAATCTCCAGGTGGTGTACGGGTTCTTCAATCCGCTCGGGCCGGTGATCGACGGGGCCAGGAGGACGATGCTGTTGGGCTTCGCCCCACAGTGGGACCTGGTCGGCATCGCCGCCCTCGGTGCGATCACCTACCTGGTCATCGGCTTCCGGATCTTCAAGCGTCTGGAGGTGAACTTTGCCGACATTGCCTGACGGGGCCATCCAAGTCGAGAACGTGTGGAAGAAGTTCCGCGCCGACCGGACGGTGCCGAAATTCTACGACCAGATGAAGCGGTTCGGGAAGTCGATCGGGACGGGCGCCCGCTACGACTACCGGTGGGTGTTGAAGGACATCAACCTCGAAGTCGAGCCGGGCGGCACCCTGGCCCTGATCGGCATCAACGGGTCGGGCAAGACCACCCTGCTCAAGATCATCAGTCAGATCACCTACCAGTCGGCCGGGCGCTGCGAAGTCCGGGGCCGGATCGGTGCGCTGCTGGGCGTCACCGCCGGCATCCACCCCGAGCTGACCGGGGAGGAGAACATCTACCTGTACGGCGCGGTCATGGGGATGACACGCCAGATCATCCGCAACCGGTATGACGAGATGGTGGAGTTCGCCGGGCTGGCCGACGCCGTCGACCGCCAGGTCAAGTTCTACTCCCTGGGCATGCAGATGCGGCTCGGGTTCACCATCGCCGCCTTCCTCGAGCCGGACGTACTCCTGGTCGACGAGGTCCTGGCGGTCGGGGACGCCAACTTCCAACAGAAGTGCCTGAAGCGGATCGGGGAGATCGTCAAGGCGGGCACCACCCTGCTCTACGTGTCCCACGACCTCGCTTCGGTCGAGGCGGTATGCGAAACCGCGGTGTGGTTGGCGGACGCGGTGGCGGTGGCCTCGGGCCCCACCCGGGAGGTGGTGAGCCTTTACCGGAAGGCGGTCGAGCAGGACGCCGCCCTGACCACCTCGACCGAGGGCGTGGTCCAGATCCTGAAGGTGGAGATCGAGAGCGCCGACGGTGGCCAGGTCCGCTCCGAGTGCGACCTGGTGGTGCGGTTGCGACTCAACTCGCCCGAGCCTCTCCGGGCCAACTTCTTCCTCGGGGTGTCGCAGGGCAGCGCCTTCCCGATGTTCATCGTCCGCTACGACGGGTCGTATCCGGCCGGCGACTTCGAAGTGACCTGCACCATGCGCCACGTTCCCCTGTCCAAGGGCCGCTACTCGATCTGGCCGGCGATGTCCGGCCACGCCGGGGGAGTGGGGAAGCCGTTGCTCCCCTGGCGCCCGGCGATGTCGTTCGATGTGATGGGCCCCGACTTCATCCGGCTGCCCGAGGGCGTCATGGTGATGTCCAACGTCTATGTGGGCAGCGACTGGGAGGTCAACTGACCCGAGGGGCGGCGCCGGTCGGGAGCGAGCCCCGGTTCTCAGGGGAAGAACACCCGCTCCTTCAGCGATCCGGCCAACCGGCCGGTGCGCATGCCGGCGGCCCGGGCCCATCCCGCGGGCAGCCCGGCCCGGGTGAGCAGGCGCGGTGCCTGGATGAGCAACCACAGCCACGACCTGGCCGCCCCGGCCAGGTCGCGCCGGGCCCCGGACGGTCGGTAGCGCCGGTAGAGGACGGGGCCGCAGCGGCCATAGGCGGACGCCCGCCGGAACACCTGCTTGAATCCCGCCGGCTCCCGCTTGGACACCACGGCCCCGGATCCCATGACGAAGCGGTACCCCTCGAGCTGCAGACGCCAGCACAGGTCGATGTCCTCGCCGACCAGCAGGTCCTCGGCGAACCCGCCCACCGCTTCGAAGGCGCTCCGGCGCACGGCCAGGTTGGCGCTCAGGCCGGCGGGCAGGAAGCCGAACTGTTGCATGGCGGCGGGGATGGGCGATCCCCCCGGGCGGCCGTTGAGCGACGAGAAGTCGAAGATGCCGGCGGCCACGTCGGCGTGGCCGAGGGCCGCGACCAGTGCGGTCAGCCAACCGTCGCCCACCACGTCGTCGGCGTCGCAGAAGGCGAGCAGGCCACCGGTGGCCGCCCGCACGCCGGCGTTGCGGGCGGCGGGGGCCCCGCGCCGCCCGGAGGCGTCGATCCACCGGATCTGCGGGTGCCGGTCGGCCCAAAGGCGGGCCACCGCCGCGCTCTGGTCGGCGGAGCCGTTGTCGGCCACCACCACCTCCCAGGCTTCGGCGCACTGCTGTCCGGCCAGGGCGCCCAGCTGCTCCTCCAAATGCGGCATAGCGTCCCGCACCGGCACGATCACGCTGATCATCGACCGGTTCGCCGCCCGCGCCGCGCCTCCAACCTGGTGCTCGCCATCCGGTCGGTTAGCCTAGCGGCGTGACGGCACGATGAATGCCGGCGAGGGGCCGGACGCCGCCGTGGCGCAGGACGACGACCTACGGGGACCCGGAGCGCCGGGCGACGGCGCGCCGCTCGAGGGGGTGACGGCGGTGGTCCTCACCCACATGCGGCCCGGACTGGCCGGGGACGTCACCCGATCCCTGCTCGAAGTCGAGGGCCTTCCGCCCGATCGGGTGGTGGTGGTGGTCAACGGCGTGGGCGGGCTCGACGACCCGGCGCTCGAGGCCCGGGTCCGGATGGTCCGGCTCGATCGCAACACCGGCCCGGCGGGCGGCTTCCGGGCCGGGCTGATCGAGGCCTTCTCGGATCCGGGCACCCGGTGGGCGTACCTCTGCGAGGACGACGTGGGCCTGTTCTCGCTTCCGGCCCCGCGCCTGGCCGACGTGATGGCACGCATCGACGCCGGCGGTCGCACCGGTCAGCCCCTCGGGGCGGTGGCGGCCTATGGCCGGAGCTTCGTCGGCCGCGGCGCCCACACCGTCAACGTGGTCCCCCGGCCCGGGCATTCCCCCGACCTGACCCCGGTGGACGTCGCCTGCTGGGGTGCCACCGTCGTGTCCCGGGCGGTGGTCGACGCCGGGGTGCTGCCCGACCCGGAGTGGTTCTTCGGGCTCGAGGACGTTGACTTCTTCTGCCGCATGCGCAAGGCCGGGTTCGAGGTCCTGGTCGACGACATCGCCGCCCGCCAGGTCGCCTCCCAGCAGACGTCCGCGGGCCGTGAGGCCGCCCACCGCCAACGGCGTCCCACCGACGCGGCGGAGGCCTGGCGCTCCTACTACCACGCCCGGAATTCGTTCGCCCTGGCCCGTCGGCACGGCCGCCCAAGCTGGCTGGCCTGGAACCTCGTCTATTCGGCCCGCCACCTGCAGAAGGCCCGCAGCCGAGATGAGCGCCTGGCCATCGCCCGCGGCTTCTGGGACGGGGCCCGGGGCCGGATGGGCGAGGACCCCCGCTACGGCCGACGGGTCGGGGAGTTCGGGAAGTGCGGGGAGTGCGGGGAGTTCGACGCCGGGCCCGGTGGGGTCCCGCCGGCTGCCAGGTAGGCGAAGTTCGGCCACCGGGCCAGGTCGAGGTCGCCCAGCCGGGCGGCCAGGGCGGCCACGTCGGCGGCGTACAGCCCGATCAGCTGCTGGCGGACCTGGTCGCTCAGCTCCGGCCCGCGGCCGCCCGCGTCGTGCACGGGTCGTTCCACCGTGTGGGGCCCGGCGGTGTCGAGCCCGAGGTGACGGAAGGTCGCCTCCAGCTGGCCCGAGGGTTCGGCGACGCAGCGCTCGTACTGGAGCACCAGGAGCTGGTCGGCATCGAACTCCTCCAGCCAGCCGGCCAGGGCCCGGTCGTAGAAGCCGCGCTGGACGGCACCGGCGATGGCCTCGCCGTCGACGGGCAGGCCGGCGCGTCGTTGGTGGGCCAGCCCCGAGCGGAAGCGCTCGACCGGGTCCCGGAGCAGGAGGAGGAGGCGGGTATCGGGCGCCGCCCGCTTGAGCAGCCGGGGCACCCAGGGATAGGCGAAGTAGTCAGGGGTCCACTCGCCGGCCAGGGCAGGGGAACGACGCGGGAACCAACCGTGGTACCGCTCGATGTCGGCGTCGTGCATGGGCTGGGCCCCGAATCGGTCGAGGAAATGGCGCTCCTTGTGGACACCGGGAGGTGAGGAGATGCCGGGGTGGGCCGTCATGAGCTCGTACCACCAGGTGGTCCCCGCCTTCTGCACGCCGATCCCGACGAAGTCCGGCGGCCCCGTGTGCTCACCCGGCCCGAGCCGCGGCGGCGTGAAGTCGAACTCCGGTTCCCAGGGGGCGTATCGGCCCAACCGGTGCAGGATCCGGCGACGGGTGCCGATCGGAAGCCGGGCGAACTCGGCCCGGGCCCGGTCCCACATGGTCATGGCATCGCCGGCGTGGGCACGCCGCAGGTTGTCACACCCGGACCGGCTCCACAACCGTCGCCCACGCTCCGTGCCGGGGCCGCGGGTGGCGCCCGCTCCCTTGACACCGGCGCCGGCACCGCCGATGATCTCGCCATGTTCGAGCCAGGGGGCGGCGGGGGAGCGCGCCCCGGCCGGCAGCGCCCGGCGTCCGAGCGATCGGGAGCCTGACCGGTGTGCGGGATCGCCGGCCTGTTCGACCCGGGACGGGTGACCGGGGCCGAAGCGCTCGATCGGCAGGTGGTCGAGATGACCGCCACGCTGGCCCACCGGGGACCCGATGCGGCCGGTTCGTGGTCCGATCCCGACCACGGTGTGGCCCTCGGCTACCGCCGGCTGGCGGTGGTGGGACTGGGCCCGGAGGGCGCGCAACCCATGGCCTCGCCCGACGGACGGTGGGTGGTCACCTACAACGGTGAGGTCTACAACCATGGCGTCCTGCGCCGCCGGCTCCAGCGCCAGGGCATGGCCTTCCGCGGCGGGTCGGACACCGAGGTCCTGGTCGGCGCGGTGGCGCAGTGGGGCCTCGAGGCGGCCCTGGAGGCGTGCGAGGGGATGTTCGCCCTGGCCCTGTGGGACCGCCGGCAGCGCCAGCTCCACCTGGTCCGGGACCGGTTCGGTGAGAAGCCCCTCTACTACGGATGGGTGGGCGAGCGGCTGGCTTTCGCCTCCGAGTTGAAGGCGCTGTGCGGGCTCCCGGGGTTCGACGCCGACATCGACCGCGATGCGGTGGCGCTGTACCTCCGGCACAACTGCGTGCCGGCCCCGCACTCGATCTACCGCAAGGTGGCCAAGTTGCCGCCGGGACACCTGCTCACCCTGGGAGCCGACGTCCGTCCCGGCCGGCTCCCCGCCACCCACCCCTTCTGGTCGGCGCGGCAGGCCGTCGAGTCTGCCCGTCGACGGCCGCTGGACGGTCCACCCGAGGTCCTGGCCGATCAGCTGGAGGCGGCGCTGTCCGACTCGGTGGCGGCCCGGATGGTGGCCGACGTGCCGGTCGGCGCCTTTCTGTCCGGGGGGGTCGACTCCAGTGCGGTGGTGGCCCTCATGCAGCGGCACAGCCCGCAGCCGGTGCGTACGTTCACGGTCGGATTCGCCGACCGCGCCTTCGACGAGTCGGCCGAGGCCGCCGCCGTCGCCGCCCACCTCGGGACCGATCACACGCCCCTCCTGGTCAGCGACCAGGACGGCGCCGACGTCATCCCCCTCCTGCCCGACATCTGGGACGAGCCCTTCGGCGACGTCTCGGCGGTCCCCATGCACCTGGTCAGTCGGCTGGCCCGGACCCAGGTGACCGTGGCGCTGTCGGGGGACGGCGGCGACGAGCTGTTCGCGGGGTACAACCGGCACGCCTGGCTGGACCGGCTGTGGCGGCGGTCGGCTCCGCTTCCCGACCCGGTCCGCCGACTGGCGGGCTCGATCCTCGGGCACCTGCCCCCGGCCCTGGTGGACGGGGCGGCCCGGGCCACCGCCCTCCTGCCGGCGAGGATGCAGGTCAGGAACCCGGCGTCCAAAGTGGCGAAGGTGGGCAAGGTGCTGGCGTCGTCGGGCCCCGAGGATGCCTATCTCTCCCTGGTGTCCTACTGGGGCGACGCCGAGTCGATGGTGCTCGGGGCGGGACCGAGCGCCTCGATGGCGTCCCGACCGTCGGAGTGGCCGGCGCTCGACGGCATCACCGAGCAGATGCTGTGGCTGGACGTGGTCAGCTACCTTCCCGACGACATCCTCACCAAGCTCGACCGGGCGGCCATGGCCACTTCACTGGAGACGAGGGTGCCGTTCCTCGACCGCGCCGTGTTCGACGTGGCCTGGCGGCTGCCCATGTCGGTCAAACTGCACGACGGGGTGACCAAGTGGATCCTCCGCCAGGTGCTGTACCGCCACGTGCCGGCCGAGCTGGTGGAGCGGCCTAAGATGGGCTTCGGCTTCCCGATCGGCTCGTTGCTCCGCGGCCGGCTGCGGCCGTGGGCGGAGGAGCTGCTCGACGAGGGACGCCTGCGCCGTCAGGGACTGCTCGACCCGGTGCCGATCAGACGGGCGTGGGCCCAGCACCTCCAGGGCCGCCGCGACCTCGGCTACGAGTTGTGGGCGGTGCTGGCGCTGGAGGCGTGGCTCGACCGATGGGCCCCGTCCCTCGGACGGTGACTGCAGTGAACAGCCACGCAGCCACGCAGCCCCGCAGTGAGGTCAGGCTGACCGGGTCGAACCGGTGGCGGCGATGCCGCCGTCGGCGAGCCGGCGGAGCAGTTCGTACTCCGGCTCCACCCGCGACCGGATGCGCTCTCGCTGCGCGTCGGTCAACGACGAGCGGGCCCCGGTGACTCGGGTCCGGTGGACGAGGAGGGGCAGCGCCAGGCGCCGGCCCAGGGCGGCCAGTCCGTCGGCGAACTCCTCGGTGAACAGGACGCACGAACACCCGGCAATACGGTCGGCCGCCTCGGACACATCGAACCGTTCGGAGAAGGTGGACAGCTGGTTGAGGAGGTAGGCGGTGGGAACCCGGTTCAAGAAGGCGTCGAGGCCGCCCTCGGCCTTGCGACGCTCCTGCTCGGGAACCCGGACCGGCAGGTGGGGCTCGTCTCCGGCCACCAGGAAGTCGTAGTACGAGTGCACCCGCGCCACCGGATCCCTCAGGATCGTGACCGTGAACGTCTTGGGAGGCAGGGGCTGGTCGGCCGCCGGGTGGTGGGACCGACCGTAGAAGTACGCTCCCTCGGCCAGGAGCCGGCGGTGGTTCACCACGAAGGCGTACTCACCGCTGATGGCCCGGGGCAGCCGCGACGCGGCGGTCCGGCGCCAGACCTCCATCGGGTCCTCGCCCCCCAGGGCCATGAAGCTCTGGGCCAGGCTGGTGCCGGCCGTCTTGCGGATGTGGTGGCAGTAGACCCGCCGGCTGCCGTCGGGGAGCTCGTAGGACCGGGCCAGCCGGCGATAGGTCGGATCGCTCCGGATCTCCCAGACGTCACGGAGCAGGCTGGCGCCCCGCCTGAGTGTCCACTTGGGCTGCCACACCGGAACCAGCGGCTGCGGGCCGCCGCCATCCCCAGGTCGCGGCCCCGATCCCATTTCCGGCACAGTACTCCCCATCGGTCTCCCCATCGGCCCGCTCCGGAAGCCGGAACCACCCGGTTATAGTCTGGCCCCCTTGGGGAGCGCCCCGGTGCGGGCCACCCACGGAGAGTCCGGCGCCGACGTTGCGCCCGGGAAGGCAGTGGGAAAGTGATGGCGTCGACATCCAGGGGCACGGACCAGGGGCTGTCCCGCCCGATGCGCGGCTGTCGGGTGGTCACCACGTCGCTGACGGCGCGGCTGCTGCTGGCCAATCAGCTCCGCTCACTGCGCGACGTCGACTGGACGGTGGTCAGCGGCGACGCCTACGACGACCCGCCCGACGGCGCGGCGGTGA
>Ga0075021_10000618_pt1 | contig 18522 bp, 21 predicted proteins | sample ColStrG_CSR_2012_FD_72749 | JGI IMG/M metagenome (GOLD analysis project Ga0075021, IMG submission 72749) | Freshwater sediment microbial communities in response to fracking from Pennsylvania, USA - Cold Stream Run_MetaG_CSR_2012 | ecosystem: Environmental > Aquatic > Freshwater > Creek >...
CCCCAGAGCCGCCCCGCGATGTCCAAACGTGGCACTGGGAGAAGCAACCCGAAAGTGGCACGCCAGAGCCAAATCCAGCCCCCCGCCCATGCAGTGCCCTTCAACCGCCGCGTAAACAGGAGCAGGGAAGCGCGCAATCGAATTCATCAGCGCCTGTCCCACCCGTGCAAACTCGTAGGCGTCCCGTCCAGTCAGAGCCTGAATTTCCCGAAGATCGGCTCCCACCGAAAAGAACTTCTCGTTTCCGCAAATGACGAGAGGCCGCGCGTCGCTTCCGAGTTCGCTCAAAACGTCTGCGAGACTCAAAACGCAAGCCCGCGAAAGCCGGTTCGTTCCATCCTCAGAAGTGAGACGAACGAGAACGCACCGGCCTTGAGGTTGAATTGTAAAGTAAGGATGCAAGAGAGAAGAATAGCAAGAGAACGTGTTAGGTCGAGCATTCCTGCTCCCTCAAAACTTGTCATTCCGAGCGCGGCGAGGAATCCCTTTCGCTGGAAAGACTCACGCGGGTGCAGAGGGCGGGAACCCGAAACTCAGTCCACCGCAGATGCGGGAACTACGCCTTCTCCAACCACTCCGCCACGTTCTGCCCGTCCGGCGTAAGCACGAACTTCCCCACCCGCACGGCCTCCCCGATCAACTGGTGGCGTTCCGACCGCGTCACCCGAGAGATCCACTGCCGGCCGACGTCGTACTGTTCGGTCGTAAACCATTTCTGCGGAACCACTTCCACCAACCCCGCTTGCGGATACAAAACATACACCGCACAAGCCGCATCGCTACGCGTCTGCGCCGGATAGGAACCCACAGTCACCAACTCATCCAGAGAATGAAAGCATTCCGGAATCTCCAGCTTATGAGTCCCTTCCGGAAATCGCCGACTGACCTCGAATTCGTCCATCGGCGCGGTGTTCGAATAGACCCGGTCGTTCGATTGCTTAAACCAGCCCACAATTTCTTCGATCGGAAAAGCCGCCAGCTGGTCCGGATCAAAGCACATTACCCGCGTCCCGCCCGGCTCTGGACACCAGATTCCCAGCCGGTTCGGAGAAATGAGAAACGGCACACAAAACGTATTCAATGCGAGCCGTGGACGATTCGGTTCCTGTTCCAATGAGAGAGTTACCAGGTAGGCCAGCTCTCCGGTAGTCCCGTGGTAGGTCCAGACCAGCCGCTGTCGGGAATGGGTTACAACGGTAGGAAATGTCTCCCAGTACCAAGGCGATGGTCCGGTGGCCTTTTCAATCGCAGCCAGAATTCTAGTTTTTTCGGAGGGACGTTCTTCAGGCATCAGCCGACCGTAGGCACGCCACGTGGCTTTACGTTCGCGCGGATGTACTGCACAATGTCGTCCATCGTGGTGCCGGGCTGGAAGATCGCTCCCACGCCCAGAGCCTTCAGGGCCGGAATGTCCTGGTCCGGAATAATGCCGCCAACCACGACAATCACGTCGTCCATTTTGTTCTGCTTCAGCAAATCCATGACGCGCGGCACTATTGCGTTGTGCGCTCCCGAGAGGATCGAGAGCCCAATCACATCGACATCTTCCTGCAACGATGCAGTGACAATCATCTCCGGAGTCTGTCGCAGCCCGGTATAAATCACTTCCATGCCAGCATCGCGGAGAGCCCGGGCTATCACTTTCGCCCCGCGGTCATGCCCGTCCAGCCCCGGCTTGGCAACCAGCACACGAATTTTGCGGTCAGAAACCATCGCCTCTATTTAAGCACACCGAACCGAAAATCACGTAGCGACAGGCGCCTCGCCTATCCGTTTAGGAATGCCCGCCCGTACGAACACATTGCCGCCAAAGTTTGTCATTCAAAGCACAGTGAGGAATCTGCTTTTCGCTGGCGTCACCGAGAACTCATCGCTACTTCTCCTTCGTATCCACGCTTTTCCACAAATACCAGCAGGCATAAGTCCGGTAGGGCGACCAAACCTTCGCAATCTTCTCCATTTCCTTCGGCTTCGGCAGCTTCCGCTTCCGATAATGCTTCTGCATCGCGAGCTGAATCCCCAAGTCTCCAGTCGGTAGAATGTCCGGCCTCCGCAGCGTAAACATCAAAAACATCTGTGCGCTCCAAGTTCCAATCCCCTTGACTCGCGACAGGTGCTCGATCACCTCTTCGTTGGGCAGGTTGGGCAGTTGCTCGAAGTTGACCTCTCCGCTCAGCGTAAGTTCTGCCAGGGAACGGAGATAGGAGAGCTTCTGTTTCGACAGTCCCGCGGAGCGCATTTGCACATCGCTCAGTTTCAGCACGCCCTGCGGCGTCAAAGGGAGCTCGGTCAGGTCAGTAAAGCGCCTAAAAATCGTCGCCGCAGCTTTGCCGTGGAGCTGCTGGTAGACAATCGTCTCCGCCAGGCTGGCAAACGAAGGTTCGCCATAGGCAATCCGGCAGGGGCCATGCTTCTCAATGATGGCCCGCATAATTGGATCCGACTTCTTTAAATGATTGACCGCTTTTCGCATGGCAAGAATTTAACCACAGAGTGCCCCTGAGGATCACTCGGCAAAGCAAGAATCCTCGGGCGCTCTATCCGATTGGCTAGTACCTATCCAAAATGTTCACGACGCTTCCGACGCCCTCGCCGTCGGACAGCCACGCAGCGCGCCGATAAGTGCAAGCGAATCAACCAACAAGCGCCGTGCAGGAGGCGACGTCGCTTTGGCTACCTTTTTGCACATTCGGAATTATCCAACCGCGTAGGAACCCAGGCGCTCCACTTTCATTCGCGGTTCGGCGGGGGTCGCCATGCAGTCGCTCAGCTTACGCTTCCGGTTGTTTGTAGTAACAGCGTCGGTAACCTTGTGCTCGTGCCTGGTAGTTTCGGGATTCTCCGCCCAAGCTCTGGCCCAGACACAGGCTGTAGTCGTAAAAACGTTGCGGTTGCGTTCCGCCCCTTCCAAAGCGGGTGCCGTCTTATCTACCCTCAAGAATCAGCAAGCGGTGGCTATTCTTGAGCCCAAGCCCAAGAATGGCTTTTACCACGTACGCGTGACGCAAACCGCGGACGGCTGGGTTTGGGCAGATGGCGTGCAAGTGGGAGGTGCAGGCGCCTCGCATACCCTCGGATCCCAGCCAGGTTCCCGGCAACTCGTCAGGCGCCCAGCATCCAAGGAAGTCGAGCCCGTCACTCGGGGTTTAGCCGCGGCGGCCTGTGCTCCGGACCTTAACTCCTGTCCTGCCAATGGTTGTTCGCCCGCTGGCAGCGGTCACGCTCTGGCGAACCAGCTTAAGCAGGCCACGCCCGCAGGAACCGTGCCCGTCATGCTGACCTTCGATGATTTCGCAGCATTGCAACAGCAAGCGGACAGCTTGGTCGGCGAAGATCACGATATTCCCGTCGATCAGAGGGCTCAGCTTGCCAACCTGACGGTTAGCGCCGGACAGGTCTCCGAAGGCGCCCTCGTCGGCATCGTTGGATATCTGGTTGGCACACCGCATCCCAACACGGGCGAGTCGGTGAACTGCAACCTCAAGGGTGCCGAGAACAACGATTTCCACATTCCAATGTCCAATGATCCCAACAATTCCGACTACCAGGGCATCGTCGTCGAGATGATCCCGCAGAACCGTCCAGCCACCTGGAACCTTGCGAACCTGACCCAAGTAGAGAGCAACCAGCAACTGGTGATGGTGACGGGCGGGCTCTTCTACGACAACATTCACAAAGTCAACGGCGACCCCAACAATCCCATCGGAGGCCAGCCGCGCCGCTTCTCGCTTTGGGAAGTGCACAATCTCATGCAGTTCATGGTCTGCACTAAGGCAGACAACTCCTGTGATCCGGCGCAGCCCAGCGACTGGGCTCAGTTGGGTCAGTAAAGCCCGGCGATATCAAGTGTGGTCAGTCCCATGCTGTAGATAGAAGGCCCGTAAAATCAAAATAAGAACAAGAATTGAGGTGCTGTATGGCAAACCCGCAAAAAGTAGCGTCCACCCGACCAACTGGTCAACCCGAATCCGGCAACATGAAGCTCCTGCGCAGCAAAATGACGAAAGAAAAACTTCGTGGCATGGGCTCCCGCAAGAACGTGATGCAGATTGTTCCGCCGCAGCACGTCATGAAACCCGCCTATTTGCACGATGACACTCGCGACCTGGTGACGAATCCCCTAGCTTCGCCCACGGGCCCAGGAGGCGCGGCCGGATTCCAGAATCGCAACGGAAGCCAGCTCGCTGTACCCGAAGTCACCAACATCTACATGGGACAATTCTGGGGCGACCGCGCCTTCGTCGACGGCTTCAGCCAAGCTGTCTTGCAGAATGGCTACCTCGACCCATTGCAGGAGTTGGGCTATGGGACAGGGCCAGGGCGGTTCCTGGCGTCTATCGACGGTCCCGCCCTCAACCCTGGCGACAGCTTTCACGACGCCGACGCCCAGGCTACGGTCACTGCTCTTCTGAATGCTGGAACGATTCAAGGCAACGCGAACAGCCTCTTCGTTCTCATCCTGCCGGATCAGGTGACCGCGATCCTCGATTCCGACGGCTCGCAGTCGTGCACAAGTTTCTGCGGATACCATGAATCCTTCAACTACCAGGGTACCGACATCGCCTATGCGGTTCTTCCGTCATCCCTTTGTCAGGGCTGCGGCGGACAAATCGGCGACTTCACTGCCGTCTATGCTCACGAGTTAGCCGAGGCCGCGACCGACAAAGTCCCCGGCCAGGGCTGGACCGCCGACGACGGCGAAGAAAACGGCGATCTCGAAGCCTGGGTCCTGTTCGGCTGGGGCCCACCCGAGGATCCCAACCGTTATACCGTCCAGGGCTACTACACCAACGAACGGGGCAACACGGTCGGCGCCTGGCACGCGTAAGGGCTGAGTAATCCCGTTGTGGCGCAGACGAATCTAGTCCGCGAGAGGGCGAGCAGGAATGTTCGCCCTCCACGGGCTTCGTCGGCGATCAGGGCGCTCTCGCAATAATTTACGAGCGTTGCAGAAGAAACATCGTGTCGGTGTTCGGATTGTTCACGTAGGGAAGACGTTCTTCCCGCAGCAACCGTAGGTCGGGAAATTGTTTCAGATATTGTTGAGAGAAATCATCCTTCCAGAGCAGGCTTTCATTGCCGCGATAGTTGATCTCTGTCGAACTCGGTGCGTAGTACTCGGAACCGAGGATCCATGTCGTGGCTAGCCTATCGTGCGGGAACCGTGGCCTGATCCATGCCTCCGTATCCGGAAAGGGACATCAGGTGAGGCGATACGGGTCGTTTTCCGATTGTCAACGAACAAAGAGAAGGATCCTGCCGGTTAGCAGGATCCCGAGGTACTGCAGTTGAGTGAAGCGAGTTGTTTGTTAGCGGGCGGCGGTTTAGTGGGCGATGGCTACCCAGCCGTTGTTGAGCGGCGAGGTTCCGGAGAAGCCGACCAGATCGCCAGCGTCGTTGATGCCGTTGGCAACCGTCGTGCCGATGCCGTTCGGGTCATCGATCGACGTCCATGCCGGAGTCACCGAGTTGTAGGTGAAGCCGTGCGAGTTGCCGGTGGCGTCGGTGTAGGATCCAACCACGATCCCCTTGTTGTTGACGCCCAGAGCCTGGGTCCCGGTGGAGCCGGGGAAGTCCAGGATGGTGAAGGTGCCCTGTACGCGGAGCCAGCCGTGGTTCACGCCGGCCTTATCTACGGTGAAGCCGCAGACGTTGCCGAGGTTGTTGACACCGACTGCCTGCGCGCTGACCGAGCCCTGGATAACGAACAGTTCGAACACGTTTCCAATGTTGTCGTTGATGTAAGCGTGATCCGGACCGCTGCCGTCAGCCTTCGTGCTGTAATAGCCCACCGTCTGGCCTACGTCGTTCGCGCCGAGGGTCTGGTTGAAGGGTTGTCCGGGGAAGTCAATCTTGGAGAAGACCCCGCCCTTGGCGAAGAAACCGTGCGTAATGCCGGCCGCATCAATATAGAAACCAGCTGTCTTACCCTTGTTGTTGATGGCGATGACCTGCGTCTGCGCCGAGCCGGGGAAGTTCTCGTTGGTAAACGTCTTCGTGCCGAGGTTGTAGGTGAACCCTTTGTTGACGGCCACACCGTGATAACCGGCAATGACGTTCGCGTTATTGATTCCTAGCAACTGGGTAAAGGTGTCGCCAGGGTAGTTGACGGTCGTGAAGGTGTAGGTGACTTGGGGTTGATCCGACTGAGCTGACAAGGGCAAGCAAGCCAGCAGGGCAAGACAAAGGGTGAGAAATAGTTTCTTGGCGTTCATGGTAGTGCTCCTTATGAATTGGTGTTTTTAGATAACGTCTAAATTTGCTGCTTGAAACCTGAGTCGCAAACCGCAAACATCCGTTTCTGGCAGGCGCCTAAGGATGTCTCAGGCTCCCTCGCAGGCTCTTTAATTTCCCGCTCACTTAGGAAAGCGGCGAACCCGGGGGGATTCCCTCATGAAAAAGAAATATTTTTTTGGGGGGGGTAACGGACGACAGCCACAAGAAACGTTCAGGGTCGGAATAACAAGTCAAAAAGCGAAAGACAATCAGAAGAACCTGGTTTTGAACTCTTCGTGCCTTAGACGAGCCTGTTCCAGAAGTCGGTCAAATTCAGGCTCTTTGCGAAGGTTGTTCATCAGCGGGTCGGTCGTGAAATAGGGATAGCAGAAGAATCCGCCTTCCACGGTATGGTGCAACATATGCAAGGCCGATTTCTTATCGCCCAGCACCGCGTAAGCCTGCGCTACCTTATACATACCTTCGGCGTCGCCCACACCGCGTTGTTCGATGCGGTCCTCGGCCTGACGTAAAATGGCTAGGCCAGCCTCCCGTTGATTGTGAATCGAATCACTCATCGCTTTTCCCACCTGAGCGGGCAGCAAGGCGGGATCCAGTTCGTAGGCGCGATCAAAATCTCGAGCGGCCTGTTCCCTGCGATTCAGATAAAACTCCCCCAGCCCCCTATAAAACAAGATATAAGGTGCATCGTTCGACGGGAGACTCTGCATGAATTTCTCGTATTCACCCAGATACAAATACGAATTCATCGCCGAGCTGTTGCGCTTAACCTCCGGATTATTTTGTCGAGCGCGTTCGCACTCGGCCAGGGACTCCTGCAACATTCCGCTGAAGCGATAGGCGTACCCCTGCTCCCAATGCACATCGGGATTGTTGGGGCTGTTTTGCAAAGCCGCCTTCAGAAGAGGGACAGCTTGCTCCACCCTGCCAGTATCGGTCAGCAGGTTCGCCATAAAGACTTTGGGCTCGACCAGAGTCGGATTCAGCGCAACAGCCTTCTCATACGCTTCCTGGGCCTTCGCGTACTGATCTCTGCCACCAAACTCCAGCGAGGCATTGGTTGTATAAGCTCTGCCGAGGTGGGCCCAGGTCGGCGCATAGTTGGGTGCCATCTCCGCTGATTTTTCCAGCATTCCAATCGCAGCCTGAAAGTCGTTCAGGGAATAGAGGTCCACGCCGCGCAAGTAGTATTCGTAGGCCTGCGGGTCGATTGGCGTCTCGGGCTTCAGGCTCTGCGCCTCGACGGGCGTCAGATTCAGTTCCAAGCCCTTTACAATCTGCTGCGACACTAGATCCTGCACGCGCAACAGGTTCCCATACTTCAAATCAATGGAGTCGCGCCAGAGAATCCTGTCTGGCTTCACGGCAATCAGTTGCGCCGTGATCCGGATATCGTCTCCTTCGCGCAAGAAACTGCCCGTCAGCAGTGTGTCTACGCTGAGGTCAGAAGCGACCTTGCGCGGATCAATGATCTGACCCCGATACTTATCTACGGACGAAGACGGCCGCACCGTCAACGATCCGATACTTCCGAGCTTTGTAATGATCGCGTCGGCAAGGGAAAACTCCAGAAAGTCCGTCGACGCGTCCGGGCGCAGATTCCGAAAGGGAAGGATCGCCAAGCTTCGCGCGGAGGCTGGCGCGGGACCAGCGACCTTCTTCGTTACTAAGACGTAGTAGCTGATCCCCAGCGCCACAAGAATTCCGAGACCGAAACCAACTGCTCGGCGGTAGAACCTTGGCGCAGGCACTGTCGCGAATGGAGATCCGGCCAACGGAGCGTCCGCTGTTGACCGCACTCCATTTTGTGAAGTCGCAGCATTTCTGCCGAGTTCTTCACGGCCCATCCCATCTGCAATCGCCGGAGTGTCCGCAATCGCGCGGAATTCCTGTTGATTTCTAAGCTCCTTCAGATCCTTCAAAAGGTCCTGCACGCTCTGATAGCGCGCATCCCGATCTTTCATCATGGCCTTGCTGATGATCGTTTGCAGCGCGACTGGCGTCTCGGGGGCGAGATCCCGCAATGGCGGTGGTTCCGTCTTCAGAATCTCAGCGATCACGTCGCTCACGGTTTCGCCTTTAAAGGCTGTTTTTCCCGTTAGCATCTCGTACAGTACCACGCCAAGACTAAAAAGATCCGTACGGGGATCGATAGGCAGCCCGCGAGCTTGTTCGGGAGACATATAGCCCGCTGTACCCACAATGAATCCCATCATGGTCGCAGGGTCCCGCGCGGTGCGCGCTGTGTCTTTCAATTTCTGCGCCGCGGGAGTCTCTGTGAGCTTAGCAATGCCAAAATCCAGCACCTTTACCAGACCATCGGTCCGCACAATGATGTTTGCTGGTTTGATGTCGCGATGAATAATCCCGGAAGCATGCGCGGCGGCCAACGCTCCGCAAATCTGTCCCGCAATATCAAGGACGGATTCCAATGGCAGTCGGCCATGGGACAACTTTTCCCGGATCGTCGATCCTTCCACATATTCCGAAGCCAGAAAGTTGAGCCCATTGAACTGGCCAAATTCGTAAATCGTCAGAATGTTGGGATGATTCAGCGCGGACACGGCGAGCGCTTCGCGTTCAAACCGCCGCAGTCCATCTTCATCCGCGGTCAGCTCCGGTTTCAGGGTCTTCAGCGCGACCTTGCGCCTGAGACGCACGTCTTGCGCCAAATAGACGCGGCTCATGCCGCCAGTTCCCAGAGGAGCGATGATTTCGTACCGCTCCATCTGCATACCCGGGAACAGCAGCCCGGTTCCGGAATCGGCAGCCATGTCGTGCGCCGCCTGCTGCACGGGTTGTTCCAGTAGGGAAAGCGGTTTCCCCGCCGAGTTCAGCAGCGTTTCTACTTCTTTTTTGAGTTCGAGATCCTCACCGCATCGGTCATTCAGGAATGCAGAACGGGTTTCTGGCGCCAAGTCGAGACTCTCGTAGAAGAGCTCTTCAATCCGCCGCCATTGATCCGGTGAAGTCGTCATGTGGAAGGGGAACTGTGGCTGAGCTCGCGATGCAGCCACGCCTTGGCCATGGTTAGTTCGCGATGAACCGTTGCAGGCGAAATTTTCACGACCGCCGCTACCTCGTCATAGGTCAGGCCGCCAAAGCAAAGAAGTTCCACGATTTCGGCTTTGCGCGCATCATGCTGTGCCAGCGCCTTCAGCGCATCATCCAATTCCAGAACGCCACGCGGAGGTTCGGGCCCAACCATCACCGCTTCATCCAGAGGAATCTTTTCCGCCCCGCCACCCCGCTTGTCGCGCTTCTTCGCTTTCGCATGATCTACTAGGATGCGCCGCAACGTGCTGGCGGCTACGGCATAAAAATGAACGCGATCCTGCAAAGATAACTCGGCGTCTACCAGCCGCAAGTAGGCTTCGTTCACCAAAGCGGTGGCGCGCAAAGTATGATCCGGACGTTCCGAATACAGATAGCGCGAGGCCAGTTTCCGCAGCTGGTCGTAAACCAGAGGCATGAGTTCGTTGAGAGCCTCTTTATCCCCGCCCGACCACTGCCGCAAAAGCTGTGTGACGACGTCCTGGCCGGCTGACATTCTCCGTTCGCTCCTTGCGGCGAGGTAAACCCTGACAGCGCCGGGTAAATCGGTTTAGTCCGCGGACCTGCCGAAGCGCTCTCCAGACCATCTCCGCGGAAAAGATCCTGGAGCAACCGAACGCAACCTGCCCAGAAACGGCAAGAACTGAGCAGAATTTTTCAAGCCAGAGTATACCGCATTCGGGAGGAAGGCCGCCTTCGAACTCAGGAGCACGTTGATGAGGAGGCCGGGTCAGACACCGCGAGCGCAAGCGGTCGCAGACGCGGCAGAAGCCGCCAGGAGTCGAGCCAATGGACGGGAAGCAATCGCGGTGGGCCTACTTGCTGAGCGTGAAATCTGCTTTGGTATCCCCCGCTAGAGTTAGGTGTTGCGTTTGGGTTTTCGTTCCCTCGTGCCAGACAGTCAGGCTGTAACTGCCGTCGGGAATGTTCTCAATCTTGTATTCCCCAGTGTCGCTGGTCAGCGCGAAATACGGAGTGGGAACAACAACGAGGTAAGCGCCCATGTCAGGATGCACATTGCAAAGCATCGGCACCACTCCCACGTTGTCAAACTTAAATGTTCGCTTCTCGTTCTGCGCCCAAGTTCCCAGGTTGTGGCCGAGCTTTTTGTTGCCTCCGATGGAAACCCAAAATACATTATGTGCCACGCTGTCGGCGTTGAGGAACTCGACCGTTGTACCTTGCTGCACGGGCAGAATATGTGGCTGGAACATGAGTCGCTTCTGCACCAGGAGCGCTGGCTCAGTGGGAGGCGGGAAAGTCTTGCCCGGGATCGCATCTACATAAACAACGGATGCTCCCGGAGCCCCGGAAACCTGGCCTTGGATCGTGCCTGCATGAGCGGCCAGGCTTAGAGTAATGCTGAAAACCGTTATTAGGAAAAAACGTTGATACGTCGTCATGTTTGTAGCTCCTAACGAGGATGTAGTTATTGCAACTTTGCGGGTGTAGCAATGGTTCGGTGCACAAGCGTGTTAAGAAATCTTTCTTTCACGAACCTCAGGGCCGGGGCTTGAACTCAGGGCGTCGACTGTTTCCTGTCCGACGTCGGTTTCTGTCGGGAATCGAACTGGGGAAATGGGGATTGCGATCCGTGTCACACTCGGCAGGTTGGTTCTGGTATTGAGTTTCGCGAACTCTCTAGCAGTGATCCAGCCTCCGAGCGCGAACAGGAGCAGCGCGAACACGATGGCAAAGGGAAGGGAAAAAACAAAAGGAGCGGTCTCCCGAGTTGCTCGCGACTGTGCTAAGTTCGACGACTGTTCCAGCGAACCACTCTCGGCAACCGTCGGTCTTCCCCTGTACAGAGTCGATCTGGTCGCGGCGACGGCCGCGTACGATGCAATATTCGGCTCGCCCGTTTCGCCCGATGGATAGCGGTCCAGGTATTCGTAGACATGGGAGACTTCGTCCGCCGCGAGATAGTCGAAGACAGGCATACGGCCTCGAAACGGCTCTTCGGCGGAGTTCATAGGAACCCCTGCCCCGCTTGTGACCTTCTGTGCCATCTGTGCGCGGCTCACGCGGAACGGCAACGCGCTGAGCGGCGGAATTTTTCCTTGCAGCAGTTCTTCTGTCGTTGGGTTTGCGCCGGTTGCTCCGTGACAAACGTGGCAGGTCGACTTTGCCACCATCTCGCCAACACGGTCGGGAGTCTCCCGAATTGGATTTTGCCGATGTCCGGCGTCTGGCACTCCCGCAAGCCGTTGCAAATATGCAACGAGCGAGCGAATCTCAGGCTCACTCAGATGCTGGAAGCTGGGCATAGCCTCACCGCCTTCGTGCAGGCGCCTCAGCAGCGCCGCCTGTGCCTGATTTGTCATATCGAAGATCTGTTTGCGGCTCAGGGCCATGCCTGCATTCTTCATGCGCTGAGCGACAATGACCGGCGAAGTAGCCCGAACGGGATCGATCAACGATGCGATTTCCGGGGGCGCTCCCAATCCTGAACGCCCGTGGCACCCCTGACAGTTGAATCTATAAAGATCAGCACCATGAACCGTTACCCACAGCTCACTGTGCCGTGATCGCGAGGGCGAGTGAAGAGGGGAGGACTGGTTGGCTCGAGAAAGCGGCCCGAGACCCCACGTCTTCCCCATGCTCGAGTCGCTGTAAGGGCGGTGCAGATGATCCAGCCAGCTCTCTCCGATAACAGGAGTGACAGGCTTATTTCGCGGTGCGGTTTCTGCAGCCAGGGCAGCAGACAGAGCAGATGAACAAAGGATTGGCAAGGCCCAGCATGCCAGCGCAAGCGATATTGCCTTTTGCTTCATCGCGCCGGTCTCCGACGGACTTGTTCTGGCTTGATCTGCATGGCGAGAAGAATGAACTCGGATTCATGTTGAAACGCATCGCCGTTGCAGGACAGATCCGCGTGACTAGGCTCACGATAAAAAGTCCGCCGAATTCGGTTGTCATCGATTTGTCAATATGTTGTACTTTTCGGCTGCAGCCTTCGATATTCCGGCAGTCCTCAAGACGATCCCGGATATCATCAAGGCCATTTTGACAGCGCCGCAATGGTTGCTCATGGTCCTGTTTGGGTGTGCTTTGTTCTGGTTCGGATTTCAAGCAACAAGAGGCGGTTGGCCCTTCGCGTAGCTGTGGAATGGCGACCTAAGCTGACGCTGACGCGATCGGGTATCCCCCGATAGACTTTCTTCCCCAATCCTGCTAGTTTGCAAGCTTGAGCGGTCACCGTTCCACGCAAGTCTAAAAAGGGAGAACTCTATGAAACGTTTTACAGCAATGTGCGCATCGGCATTCTTGTTTGTCGCGCTGGCTGGCAGTGCTTTCGCCATGCCGCAGGACGCCAAGGATGACATGAAGGCCGCGGGCCACGCCACCAAGGAAGCTGCGGAAGACACGGGCAAGGCCACCAAGAAAGTCGCCAAGAAGACGGGTCATGCGGTCAAGAAGGGCACCAAGAAAGCTGCCCACGAGACCAAAGAAGGCGCGGAAAAGGTTAAGGACAAAGTAGATCCCGACAAGAAGTAAGTCGATTCGAAACAAAATGCCCGGGCGATCTGGCCACCTGGTTCGAGTCAGCCCGGGCATTCCCAATTTCAGGGCCCGAGACGCTACATTGGTTTGCCGAGAGGCCTCGTTCACTAATAGGGTTCGCCACGAACCGCGTTCTATTCCGGGATCGAGAAATCCCAGACCCTTCCCGACGCGGCGCCGCCCGAGCGGTTGCCGCCCATGGCGCCCGACATCGTATTGCCCTGCCCCGTACCCATAAAGAAGGCATACTCCCCCGGCTTGAGGTCGGCATCCAGGGTGAGCTTGTACATGCGGATGCCAACGTGCTCGGCATGGATGGGCAATTCCTTTTCTTTCTGCACTCCCGACTTGCCGCCAGTAAATCCGCCGAACGAGCCGATCTGAAACTCGCGGCGGTCCCCCTTCTTGTTCAATCGGATGAGGACATAATCCGAGGCGTCGACCCCGTCCGCAACATAAAGGTAGAAAACCGGGTGCCTTTCGCGGATTACATTTTTGGAATTGGTCCCTTCAATCGTGGCATCCCAATGCTGATTCCGAATTCCATCGGTAAAGAAGGCGGCGGCCTTGCCCCCGGCTTTGGTGTTGGTAACAGCTTGACCCTGCACCAAAATAAATTTCGCGGCATCCTTCCAATAAACGCCGATTTCCGGAGGTGGCAGATTCGGATCGAGAGTCATGGGGTTGGCCCCCGAGACGATCACCGCTGGTGGAGGCGTCGGATTGATCATGACCTTAATCACCGAATCTGGAACATTCGCGGCCTTCAACGCCTTCAGCCCATCGAGGCTGGTATCCAAACGCACGGACTCCGGGTCGGCTGCGCTGGCGGCCCGAATCTTGGCGATGATCACGTCATCGGAGAGGCCCAATTTCGCCAGGTCAATGACGTCCTGGTTCGTAAAGCCTTTGTGTAAAGAAGACTCCTGGGCGGTTGCGGAGAGTGCGCCAAACCAGCAAAACGAAAGAGCCAAAATCCAGAGAGACACCGCCGAAATCCTGCGCGCGCACGTCATAGCCGATCTCCTGTGGAAGCCGCGTCCTAGGTAGGGGTCCTGAACGCGAGGATTATAGCAGGGACGCCGCTGGGAAAAGGTTGAGCACACGCCGACGGCGTGCCACCCTCACGGGTCCACAGGAGGCTATCCTCCAGCTTTGGCTCCCGCACTCTTCTCACCACCCAGAATCCACCACGCTTCCCGGTAAGGCTCGAAATCGTGGGCTCGATGCTGACCCCGATTCTTTAGGTTCCGCCGCGGGTAAGTGTGGATCACGAACGCAATCGCGTTGTTCAGTGCTTCGAGCGGGATGATGAACCAGATGTCCTCAGGCACGACGTAGGCCGCAGCACATCGATTTGATCCGCCGTATAGGCATTGCCGCACTTCCACGATCTCGTATAGGCCTTGAAAGGGTAACCGTAACGTCCGATTGGTTTGTAACTGGACGACTTCACCTGCACCCGCCAAAGCTTCTCCCCGGCGTCAATGATGAAATCGTAACGCTCACTGTCGCCCCACGGTTTGGCGATGGCCAGACCTCGACTGACCGCGCGCTCCAAGAAAATGGCTTCGACTCTTTCTCCAAAGCGCTTCTTGTCGACCTTCGCACTGCACCGCACACTGGCGACGTTCCGTTTCTTAGTCAAGGTGGTCTCTCCTTCGTTGGTTGAACTCTCTCCCAAACCCCGCCCTAATCGCTTGAAATTCCGCCCTCCCCAACCTCGCCCTCGTCGCTCTCCCCCAACCCTCAACCTCATCGCCTGAAATCCCCCCACCAAACCTTGTCATTCCGAAGGGCTTTAGCCCTGAGGAATCCGCTTCTCGCTGGCCGCTCCCGGACTCTTCCCTGACAAAGAAAAAGGCGCAGCTCAAGGCTGCGCCTGCTCCAGGGAGAGAAATTCTCCGAAATTACCCCCCCTATATTCAGGATACCAAATTTAGGGGGGGTACCCCGACACAATTTCGAACTTTATTTCTGGTTTTGAATCAAGCGGTTACAGCCAAAACCCCTGTTTTGGGCACTTGACAAGAAATTCCCAAAATGGGAATCCGCCTGATTTACCCTCATATAAGGCGACGATTCCACGCCTTGTGCAGGGTGAGCTGCAGGGCGAGCATTCTTCCCCGCCGCACGGAAATGTAGCGCGGACACTCCTGTCCGCGGCTCTTAAGCTGGGCACAGCCAAGGCTCCGGAAATTTTGTCATTCCGAGCCGGAGCGTTCTTTGCGAAGGCGAGGAATCCCTTTCCCTACCGCATCCTTTCGGCGAGGCAGGCGGCGCACGCTGTCTCGCTGTGGTTGCGAAACACGAACGCAAAGCTGGGTTTTGATCCCGGCGGGTGGCCGACCCTTTCATGGGTTTTGATCTTAACTTCCCCAAAAATAATCTCGGGTGCCCCGTTCTTCGCGCACTTTGCGAAGGGCGGGATTGGGAATGTTAGCACAACGGAACGATTCAGATGCGATGTCGAGTGCATCGCTTCCCGCCCTTGAAAAAGCCAAGGACGGGCCACCCGATATTCTGGTTGTGGAATGGAGATCAAAACCTCGAAAGGGTCGGCCACCCGCCCATACCGGACAAAGGGTGCCCCATCCTTGCGTTCTTTGCAAGGGTGGGAATCGATAAAGCTGACTCGGATGTTTTGTTCCGCTTCGAGAATGTTACCTTGCGCTCAGGATTCGTAAACTCTGTTGTGTCTGCGTTCTCTATTCCCACCCTTTCGCAAAGTGCGCGAAAGAATGGGGCACCCCTTGTCTGGATTGGATCAGTGAGATCAAAAGCTGGGCCACCCGCCGGTTCAACGTGTCGTAGTTGTAGCTGGTCTGCACGCCGTTCGGGGTTAACAAAGGAGGGGTTCGATTCTTAGATGCCGGTAGGTAGGGGTCATTGCAAGTGGATCAGACGAAGTTCTAGAGAACGAGGGATCCTGGACTATGACGAAGCGGGAACCTCCAGCACGGAGCGTTTCTGGGATGATGCTTGTCGGAATTTCCCAAGTGGCTTTTCCGCGAAAGGCATTTCGCAGTTCTGGAGTGTCCAACACGACCGAGGTCATCCCGTTTTTACGATGCCCCCGGACAGTAACTGGCTCCTGCCACCCGCGTACTTCGGGGTCGGGTAGATGGTGCGAAAGATTCGCCAGTAGCTTTGGGGCATTGTCAATGAAAAGAGCGCAAATATCTGCTAAAGCATCCGCAGCCCCGCCATACTCTTTTTCTGACAAGTGGAACCAGTCCGTCTGGGAGCTGACTCCCATCCAACTCAATATCGAAATATGCTGCTGAAGATAGACAGCGTGCTGAGCGCTAATCGAATGGAAATACCCAAAACCTCGCCGACCACCCGTATCGATTAGGGTTTGCAGTGTCCAGCAATCGATCTCAGAACGGTATGTCCACGTTTCCCGCTCAGGCGCGACTTCATGGGGCTCGCCAAAGGTGGCGTTCAATCTTTGCGAAAGCATTCTGCGAAGGAGAGCTTTGCTCGACGGATTAGCCGCAACCGCATCGGTTTGAGAGGCATCAGCACGTCGCGCTTCTGAGTACCGATCCAGCAGGCCCTTCTCTTGGACTGAAAGCAAGTCTCCCAAAGCCTCTGCCGCCCAGGGATGAAACCTCTTCAGGAGCGCTGAACGCAGAAGAAACCTGTCTTTGGTATTTAACCAACGGGCAAAGGACAGGAAATGCAGTACGTTTGAGCTCTTGATTCGCTGAACTATCGGAAAATCCGTCTCGAACTCTAGTCGTGAGAATTCGTCGCTCCAGTGGTACAAGCGAACGAGGAATTCATTGCGGACGGGTTGCAACCTCTCCATTGCTTCAGGAACATCCATATTCAAAGATTAGAGCACTGAACGCAAAGTTGCGAATTTCTCAGTAGGCCGTCTCCAGGACTGCGGCGCCAAAGTCCGTTTCTAATTGTGGTGCCATCGATCCGATTGCTATGGCCGCCAGAGCATAAATCTCGGTCGGGTTCAAGACCTCGTAAACGATGACTCCACCGAGCGGTGGCGACACGCGGGCAATCACACCTCCGCCTAGTTGAATAACATTTGGCGGCTGATAAGTTGGCGGGTGGCACGCCCTTTTCACGGATTTTGATCTCTCTTCCCAAAACGAAATCCCGGATGCCCCGTTCTTGCGTTTTCTGCAAGGGCGGGAGTGATACTGCCAACACAACTTTTCAAGAACTCAATAGTGCTCACATTCCTGGCGGGTGGCCCACCCCTCCTCGGTTTAGTTTCGGGACACCACACAACGTTAGACTGGGTTTTTGATCTCGCTGGCGCAACTTGGGCCACCCGGCTTTGTAGCGGGGTATTCGAGCCGCGCAAACGTTTGGGAAACGCCTTGACGTGCCTGAATCCTTGCCTCCAGCACCCTCATAAGGGCGGCCAACTTTTGGTCTTCTTCCCGCACCTCGTGCCGCCGTTCCTGTATTTGAGTTTCGTGTTTCTTAATCACAAGCTGGTATGAGTTCATAGCCGGTCTCCAAAAAGAGTCCACAGTCTAAGTCCCAGCGCCTAGCAAAGCAATCAACCCCAAGAATCGGTAGTGTCGGGAAACCTCGGGACAGACGGGACGTTTCCGTGTTTTCGTTGGCTAACGCTCCACGCTTCGTCGTAAGAGAGACTCAAGCGCCCGCTGGCGGTGTGTGAAGGTTCCTCGCAATTGCCGCTGAATGAACAGGGCCTCCCCGATCTTGCCAAATGGCCCGAATCCCGCCTCAAACTCAACGATATCCCGCAAAACAGTTCCCGCCTGCCCTGCCTGCTCGCGAGATTCGAACTCGTGCCGATGCTTCCAGCTCTTGAACGGCCCTCGAATCTGCTCGTCCACAAAGAACTGATTTCGGGCGAACCCGGTGATTCGCGCCACCCACTTGGCTCTGAAGGGAAGGAAGGGAACCGGGCATAGGGAGATTTCAATCTCGGTGCCGACACCCGCCCCGCCAAGGCCATCGCTGCCTAGTCCATCTTGTGGCGCTACCAGCCTGACTTGGTCAATCCGCGCCCGTTGTCCGGGCGGCAGGATGCGCGGCAGGTTCGCCGGATCGCTGAAGAACGCGAAAACCTGCTCGATAGAGTAGGGAACCCACTGTTCGGCCTGAAAACTTGCCATTGGCTGTGATCCTACGCCTGTATAGAGCGAACATTCCTGCGCGCCTATTGCGATCCGACCCTGTTTTCCTCAAAGAATCCACAGGGCTGGCCCGGTCGTGCCATGTCTCATTCCGAGACGAGAACGCCGCGCACCTCTTCAGTAAACGCAACCTATTGTGGTTGATTCCAACGGCAGCCGCAACTCCTCGTGGTTCTCCTAAAGGCTCAAAATGCGACGCACTAGGGTGTACGGCACCCTAAACTTTCTTGTTGACAGCAAAGGAATTAACCGTAAGATTGTGGTTGAAAGTGGTCTAAAGTGGACTGAAGTTAAGTCCCGGTGGTCGGATGGGGATTTATCGAGGAGCGTAGGGTGCCAGGCACTGAAAACTGCCGACAAACCGCCTCAAACCAGATCCAGACCACGACTTTTGACCTTTCTTTCGTAGCTAGCGACAAAGTAACGGGCACTAGAGAACAACAAAATGTTTCGCGGCAATCACCCAACTCGAGTCGACGAAAAGGGCCGATTAAAGGTTCCGGCCGAGTTCAAGCGGGTGATCGACGAGAAGTACGGAACGCAATTTTATATCACCAGCCTCGATGGGAAGAATGCACAACTG